>LNFM01005087.1_pt1 | contig 23239 bp, 18 predicted proteins | sample 596031 | NCBI WGS metagenome assembly LNFM01 (sample SAMN04254537, study PRJNA301005) | activated carbon metagenome | isolation source: dual media filters at the Ann Arbor, Michigan drinking water treatment plant | place: USA: Ann Arbor | reverse complement strand
ATCCCAGGTTTCGGCGTTGAAAAGGTTCGTCGTACGCACTGAAGGTCACGAAAAGCCCGTAAACATTGGGGCGCAACGCACGTTGGCAACGTGATGCTCTACCGCTGAGCTACACCCGCTTACCATGTCGAAGTCGCTCGTGTGTAAGCGACATCGGTGCTCCGATCAAGTTGCCCTTAACCGGAGGCAGGCGGATAACAGGACACCCCGGAGCCGTCAACTCAAAAGGCGACAGACGCACGGCGGCAGGTTGCCGGGCTTGCAGCCGGAGGCTGCGTAGCTTACCTGCGGGTTTCAAAGCGATGCGCGTTATAGGACCTGAGATTCGCCGTTGATCCACTCCCTCCGCCAGCGCCTGATGGAACGGCTCAGCGCGCTTGAAATTGAAACGCGGGACGTCGAGCATCGACCTGTGTTCACCGTCCAGGACAGCGGTGAGTTGTATGAGAGGATTCCCGGCGGGCATACCAAAAACCTGTTTTTAAAGGATGCCAAGGGACAGCTTTTCCTTATCGTGGCCCATCATGGAACCCGGATCGACTTGAAACGGCTACCGGCGGTCATCGGGTCGGGCCGGCTCAGTTTCGGCGCGCCGGGGCTTTTGCGAGAGGTGTTGGGTGTCGAACCCGGCTCGGTCACGGCTTTTGGGCTAATGTGCGATACGGCTACCCGCGTTCGGGTTGTGATCGACCGGAACCTGATGGATTTCGAGACAATCAACCTGCACCCGATGGAGAATACAGCCACTACGAGCATTGCGCGGGACGACCTTTTGCGGTTCATTCGCGCGACCGGCCACACCCCCCGGATCGCGGCGCTGACATTGGAAGACGCCCCTGGGGAAAGCTGATCCGACCTTGCGCTGCAGGGCGGCTTTAACTGCGGGATTGCCGTGCCGAGCGGATCGACGCTCAAGGCAGGCACCAAGGAGAGACACGGGATATGGATATTGGATCGGCGACACCCACGGCCGGGGACCTCGTCAAGGATACGACCACGGCCAATTTCATGAAAGACGTCATCGAGGCGTCGCAGACGGCGTTGGTGATCGTCGACTTCTGGGCCAATTGGTGCGGGCCATGCAAACAGCTGGCGCCAGTTCTGGAAAAAGTCGTCAAGAGCTACGGCGGCAAGGTCCGGCTGGTGAAGCTCGATACCGATGCCCATCCCTCCATTGCAGCGCAGCTGCGCGTGCAATCGCTGCCAACCGTGTATGCCTTTCGGGATGGCCGGCCGCTCGACGGTTTCGTCGGTGTGCAGCCGGAGAGCATGTTGCGTCAATTCGTCGACCGGCTGCTTGGAGACGATGCGGTTGCAGCCGATTCCGGCCCGAGTACTGAAGACATTCTGGCCGCAGCCGCTGAAGCCTTCGACGCAGGTGATCTGCAAGGGGCGGCGGAAGCCTATGCCATCGTGCTGCAGGAGGAGCAGACCAACGTCGAAGCTCTCGCCGGCGTGGCTCGCTGTTACCTCAAGTCCGGCGATACCGAACGGGCGATGCAGATGCTCGCCCTGGTGCCGCCCGACAAGGAGCACACCGCCTCAGTCCAGGCCGTGAAGGCTGCGATTGATCTTGCAGCCAAAGCTGCGGGTGCCAGCGAAACGGCGGTGATGGAAGCACAAGTCGAGAAGGATCCGGCGAACCATCAGGCACGTTATGATTTGGCGGTCGCTTTGGCTGCCGCTGGCCACAAGGGTGAGGCGCTCGATCATCTTCTGACCATTGTGCGCCGCAACCGGACCTGGAACGAAGAGGCCGCCCGCAAACAATTGGTGCAGCTTTTTGAAGTTTGGGGCCCCAAGGACGAGTTCACCATTGACGGGCGCAAACGGCTGTCGTCGATTTTGTTCGCGTGACATCTCACGCATAGAAAGGACGCCTGTTGGGCTGGACCGATCAATATCAAAGAGCGCAGGATCTACCGCCGCGACTGGCGGTTTTCCCATTGCGTGGGGCCATTCTGCTGCCGCGTGCGACGCTGCCGCTGAATATATTCGAGCCGCGCTATCTTGCCATGCTGCACGACACGCTCGCAGGCTCGCGGCTGATGGGCATCATTCAACCGGGGCGGTCCGGCGGCACAGCCGAAATGGAGAGCCCGCCGGGTAAAGCGACGCCCCTGCGCAGCGTCGGCTGCGCGGGCCGGGTTTCGAGCTATCAAGAACTCGACGACGGTCAGCTTGCCATCACGCTGACCGGTGTTTGTCGGTTTGAAGTGGTGTCCGAGGCGGCGACGCCGACGGCCTACCGCGTCGCCAGTGTCAGCTATGACAAATTCGTACCTGACCTGACGCAAGGAACCGGCGAAAATGACGTAGACCGGGCCGGACTGCTGCGCGTGCTAAAGTCGTACCTTGAGCAAAACCGGCTTGAGGCGGACTGGAAGGCGATCGAACAGGCATCCAGCGAAAGCCTCGTCAACGCCCTGTCGATTATGGCGCCGTACGGTTCGGAAGAAAAACAGGCGTTGCTTGAGGCGCGTGATTTGAAAACGCGGGCGGACGTTCTGGTTGCGCTCGCTGAGATGGAAATTGCCGCGAACGGTGGTTCCGGCGGGACCATTCAATGAGAGCGCATCCATGACCACGAGTGCGACAGACGAGACCGCGACAGGGCCGCGGATCGATCCGCGCCTGTTGGAGGTGCTCGTGTGTCCGGTGAGCAAGTCGGCACTCGTGTACGACGCCGGCCGGCAGGAACTTCTCAGCCGCAAGGCGGGTCTTGCCTTTCCAATCCGCAATGGCGTGCCGCTCTTGACTGTCGAGGCAGCGCGCTCGCTCACCGATGCGGAGATCGGGAAGCTTTAAGCATGCCGGAAGGCAGTGTTTCGCGATAGCGCAATTAACCCTTTCGCTTCAGTTTTTATTAAATCGCGCACCGCTAGCTGACCTTAGGCGCGCGACCCGAGGTATGCGCCCAATAGGTGGCGCGTGACCGAAGACAAAAACAAGAATTCGGGCTTTCTGCCGCGGCCAGCTAGGAGCCTCGCCGCCGCAGCGAATTTTGTGTGGAGGGGCTTAGCGCGCTTCACCACACACGCACCGGACGGGCCGCGCGACGATGAAATGGAGCGGCTGCATGATCTGCAGTGGCAAATTGCCGACAACGCGCGTCGGTCCCGCGATCTACTCGATGCGCAGACAGGTCTGATCGTCCGCCGTGACAACGAAGGCCGGGTCGTCTTTGCCAACCGCGCATATCTTCGAGTCTTCGGTCTCAGCGAAGAGGAGATCGCCGGCAGCTTACACGCACCGCAGGTGATCGAGACCGATGATCAAGCGAAAGGCTCGCGGGTGATCGAACGCGTCGCCACCATCGTTGGCCCGCGCTGGATCGAATGGGAAGATGCCGCCGGAGATGTCGCGCAACACGATTCGACCGAAACACAGCGAACAGGTCGCGACATCACCGAGGATCGGCGGATTGCAGCAGAGTTGCGCAGCGCGCGTGATGCCGCGCTCGATGCCAGCCGCGCGAAGTCGCGATTTCTTGCCGCCATGAGCCATGAAATTCGAACGCCCATGAATGGCATCATCGGTATGTCGGATCTCCTGCTCAACGAAGCGCTCACCGCCGACCAGATGAGCTACGTGCGGGCGATCGATCAGTCGGGCCGAGCGCTCATGTCACTCATTGACGAGATCCTCGACTTTTCGCGCATCGAAGCTGGCAAACTGGTGTTGGCAAACGCAGCTTTTTCCATCAACGATACCGTTGAAAACTGTGTTGCGCTGCTTGAGCCGAAAGTGTTGGCCAAGGGTCTTGCCGTGCGGTCTGTGATCGAGCCGACGACGCCTATACAGATTATGGGGGACGAGTCCCGCGTTCGACAGATCTTACTCAATTTGTTGTCGAACGCTGTCAAATTCACCGACGTGGGGTCGATCACGGTGCTCGTTCGCACGATAAACGCGGAACCTGCGACCGGTCAGATTAGGATTGAACTTTCTGTCGCCGACACGGGCATCGGGCTCGACGCCGCGGATCTCGAAGGCATTTTCAGCGAATTCGAACAGGCCGACGAAGCCGTTCGACGGCAAGATGGCGGCTCAGGACTGGGGCTGGCCATCGCTCGGCAGATTGCGCGCGCGATGGGGGGCGACATCACTGTGAAGTCAGTGCCACGACAGGGCTCCACTTTTACGGCGGAACTTAATTTGTCGCCGGTCGCAACAGCGTGCGAAACGGCAAAGGCTGCGGGCTGCAAGGCGATGCCGGACACCGGCTCTCGCGCCGGCAGCACGAAACGTACGACCGCGCGCGTTCTTCTCGCCGAGGACAACGCCGTCAATGCGTTATTGGCCACGCGGCTGCTGCAACGCGAAGGCTGCGAGGTCACCCGCGTTCAAACCGGCGACCAGGCGGTGGCGGCGGTGGCGCGGACCCTCTCGGGACAAGCGCCAGACTTCGATCTCGTGCTGATGGACATCTACATGCCGCGATTGGACGGGATCGCGGCAACGCGGGCCATTCGCCGGCTACTGGAGACATCCGGCGAGGCAGGAGCGGCCGCCTTACCAATTGTAGCTGTGACCGCCAACGCCTTTGCCGAAGACCGGAACCGCTATCTTGCTGCTGGAATGGACGATTATCTCGCCAAGCCCTTTGATGGGCGGGCGCTGAGTAGCCTGTTGTCGCGTTGGCTGCGACCGGACAGGCGAGGCGAGACGTCGGCCGCGTAAGCCGGGGTGATGCAGCGGTAAGCCTGTGGGCTGGCTGGCAACGCCGGCCATAGCGCAGCCGGGGATGGGCTTTGCATGTCGCAAATTTGTCTCGGAATCGTGCAATATCCTGCCGCTAGCGGCCCTCGGGGTCGCATAAGACACGCGCCTGCCCTGCACGGCGCCGGAGTTTGACCAGATGAAGCAAGGCCAAGGCCTGACGGGACGTTTGAAGCGCATTGCTCGGTTGACCGCTCCTCCCTCAGGCCTTCTTGCAAAGCGTGCCCTCGACGTGCGCGCGTTGAATGAAAAAGCGCGCGCCAAGGCCATGGCCTTTGTGCGCGCCCCGCAGCCAAAAATTTACGGCCGCATCGGCGATCTGGAAGTCCGACTGGCATCGGGCCGGTCCGACATCCTGCGGGCCCAGCGACTTCGCTATGAAGTTTTCTACGAAGAAATGTCGGCCAAACCGAATGCTGTCGCCGCCATGCGCCGCCTAGACCAGGATTCCTACGATGCCGTCTGCGAACATTTGCTGGTCGTTGACACCTCGCCGGAACTGCATGGAACGGAACGCTGGGCTCACCGGCGCCGGCCGCGTGTCGTGGGTACCTATCGCGTTCTGCGCCAAGAGATCGCCGAACAATCATCGCTCGGCTTCTATACACAGGGAGAGTACGACATCGGGCCGTTGCTCCGCGCGAAGCGGGACTACCGCTTCATGGAGCTGGGCCGATCTTGCGTCATGAAGCCCTACCGCTCGAAGCGCTCCGTCGAATTGCTGTGGCACGGGCTTTGGACCTACATCCGCGAGCACAAAGTCGACGTGATGATCGGCTGCGCGAGCTTCGAAGGCACGGATCCCGGCGCTCACACAATGGCGTTGTCCTATCTGCATCATTACGCGATGGCACCGCAGGACTGGCGTTGCAACGCGCACGCGCATTTACATCAGCGCATGGACCTGCTGCCAAAGGAAAAGGTTGACCTGAAGCAGGCGCTGAAGGCCATGCCGCCATTAATCAAAGGCTACTTGCGTCTTGGCGCCTTTGTCGGCGACGGTGCAGTCATCGACCGGCAATTCGGGACGACCGACGTCATGATCGTGTTGCCGGTTGAAAAAATCGATCCGCGCTATTTCGAGCACTTCGGCGCGCCGGACGAACTCAAGAGCCGGGTGGCACCCGCACTTTGAAGGCAGCCGCGCCGTATCGGGCGCACGCCGGTGTTGCCGCTCCTGCGGCGGATGACTATCTTGTTCGCGATGCATCAACTTGATCGCGAGAACCATGACCCAAGCAAATCCTGAGCCGTCCTTGCCACCCCTCGTCTCATTCCGCGCACCGCTGCCAAAGGGTGAAACGTACCGGCCGGCGGCCGATCGCATTTTGTCTGGTGATCCGATGCAGACGGCGTGGAACCTCTTTACCAGCGCGGACGGACGTTTCAGCTCCGGCATCTGGGAATCTCAGCCCGGAAAATGGCGCTGTGTCTTCACCGAGAGCGAGTTCTGCCAAATCTTGTCGGGCATTCTCGTGGTCACCGGCGACGACGGACAATTGGCGACCTATCGCGCAGGAGACGCCTTTGTATCCCCGGCCGGCTTTACGGGGACGTGGGACGTCGTTGAGACCGTGCGCAAGCATTACGCATTCTACGAATAGGATTGATCGCGCAGATGAAAGCACTCGTCGCCCGCAAGCCGTCGAAACTCGACACGCTGGAGCTTATCGATCTACCCGATCCTGGCGCACCAGGGCCGGGGCAAATTCGGGTACGCATCCACGCCAATTCGCTCAATTACCACGACTACGCCGTGGCCATTGGAGCCATCCCTGCTGACGATAAGCGCATCCTGATGTCCGACGGGGCCGGCGTCGTCGAGGCCATCGGTTCTGATGTCACGGAGTTCGCCGCCGGCGATCACGTCGTCTCGGTCTTCTTTCCGTATTGGCAGGATGGGGTTCCGCCGCATGGCAACTTCAGTCATGTGCCGGGCGATGGGATCGATGGATATGCGCGCGAGATCGTTGTGGCGCCGTCGGATTGGTTCACCAAGGCCCCGAAGGGCTATTCACACACACAAGCCGCAACGCTTCCCTGCGCAGCGCTGACCGCGTGGCGGGCGCTCGTCGTCGAAGGCGGCATCAAAGCCGGCGACAGCGTTCTCATCCTCGGCACCGGCGGCGTCGCCGTCTTCGCGCTGCAATTTGCCAAAGCCATGGGTGCGACGGCGATCATCACATCGTCGTCGGATGCCAAGCTTGAGAAGGCCAAAGCACTCGGCGCTGACCACACGATCAACTACAAGACGGAACCAAAGTGGGGCGAGGCTGTGCGCCAGTGGACCGGCGGGCGCGGCGTCGACCACGTACTCGAAATCGGCGGGCCAGGCACGTTGCCGCAATCAATCGCGGCCGTGCGCGTGGGCGGACACATCTCGCTGATCGGCATTCTGACCGGTATTGCTGGGCCAGTTCCGACAATGCTGATGATGGCCAAACAGATCAAGCTGCAGGGCATCATCGTCGGCAGCAGGAGGCATCAGGAAGCCTTGATCCGTGCGCTCGACGCCAACCCCGGCATTCGGCCCGTAATCGACAAAACATTTCCGCTCACCGCGCTTGCCGACGCCTTCCGTCATGAAGAGGGCGCTACGCACTTCGGCAAGATTTGCGTCGAATTGTAAGGCTCGCTTCCACCGACACTGACAAAGGGACCGGATCATGGATGCGCTTGTCCCCGATGCTCACGCTCGATCCGACGCTGATCGCGGGGCAATCGTCTCGCACTTTCGCGAGATCCTGTTGTGGCCCGTGCAGCTAATGGGTTCGGGCGAAGCAGGAATGCCCCAGAATCATGCCGCGCGGCTGGCCAGCCTCGGTCCGGACTGTCCGTGGCGGGAAGTCGTCGACGAGTTCACCGGCGATCCAAAGGATTTCCAGGAGCGGCATTACAACGAGTTCGTCACGTTTCTGCCGCCTGTGCAAAGATTTCTCTACGGCTCTGGGCGCAATGCGCGCACCGCAGCCGGCCGCGGCCCGATGACCGTTCTGCGGCGGCACGACATCGCTGCGTTTCGCGTCAAACTGCTTGGCGAGGCGGATGTGATCACGCTTCGCGTTGCACACGTCGATTTGTATTTCTTCTACGATCTCGACATCGCAATCCTTGCCGTCGAACTTTTCGCATCCGACCTTCCGCTATCCACCGTCCAGAACGTAATGTTCCAGCTCGGCCGCGCGTATCCTGCCTTCTGGCATACGGACGGCAAGGCGGGACATTGCCCGGAGAAGGTTGAGCTCTTGTCGCCGGACGGTACGGTTCTGGCGGTGTCGGATTACGAGGATCGGCAAAAGTTTCTGTCGTTTGCCTGTCTCAACCGGTCGCCGCTGACGACGGCGCACTGGGATTACATCCTCAAGCCTTTGGTGCTGCATCATTCCAACGCGCCGGGACCGATGCGGTACCGTCAGCTCGAATATTACCGCATGCCGCAAATGGTGTTTGTGGCCACGGGCAAGATGTCTCTCAGCCGCGCGGACTATGTTCGGCTGGCGCTGTCGACGGGACCTGGAAACAGCGACAGCTTGCCATTCTCGGATACGGAACTCGCCAAGTTCGAAAGCAAGTACTGCTACGATCGATACTTCCGGCAGAGCACGCCAATGGAATGGCCGGAAAGCCGCTATATGACATCCGGGCACACGCTTGTGGTCAGCGGTTCGGCCGATGACGATTTCTTCGTCGATCTTGACCATGGCTGCCTCAACAGCTTCCGGCATGAAAATTTTCTGCTGTTTCTCATCGCTCATTTTCACAAGGCCTCCCTGCTCATGTTCTCGGACCGGCTGGCAAAGGCCGTGAGCCGGCTCGACACGGCAGATATTGCGGCCGTACGGTCATTCCGCCTCGAAAGCCGGCAAGCCCTGGAGACATTCCTGCGCTTTACGCACCGGTATTGGTTTCACGTCATCAGCAATCAGGTTCACGTTCACGATCTTTTTGCGCTGTGCCGCAAGCATCTGGAGGTTGACCGTCTCTATGACGATGTGCGCGAGGAACTGAAGGAGATGAGTGAGTTCCTCGAGAACGAGGCCATGCGACGGCAGAACGAGACGATGACGCGGCTGACCGTCGTCACAACGTTCGGTCTCATCGCGACGGTGGCCACGGGCTTCCTCGGCATGAACTTGTTCGACTGGGCGGCGCAAGACGGCACGTGGAGAGCGGGCATGTTCGTCGCCGTGACGACCTCTGTGGCCGCGCTGACAATGCTGACGGTTGCGCGTTCGCGCCGGCTCGCGGATTTTCTGGAACGACTGTCGGATGAGGGCCGGGCACGGCAAGTGCGGCGTGATCAGCAAAAATCGCGCAAAACATGAGGCGGAACCGGCAAGCCGCCAGTTCCGCCTTGTTCGTCAGTGCTTCAGCCACATCGCGTCGCTGACGAGGCACATTCCGCCGTAAAGCTTCAGCAGTTTGCGCACGTCGTCGAGCAAGTCGGTGATCGCCGCTTCAGGGCAGGCGATGACCACGCAGGCGTTGGCGAATTCGCCCGCCGTTCCTTCACCTGTCTGGACGCCGCGATCGCCGCGCCCGGACAGGCCGGTGGCGACCGTGTAGCCTCCTGTCCGGCGCCGTTTCAAGATCTCGAAGAGATCGGGAAGAACGAACTCCGCGACGACGATTTCTATGCGCTTGACCGGTTCCATGTTTCAGCTCCAGAGCGTGGTGACGGCTGCGAAGTAAAGCGGCAGACCGAGCGTAATGTTGAAGGGGAATGTCATCGCAATCGACATACTGAAGTAGAGGGACGGATTGGCTTCAGGTATGGCGTAGCGAATGACGGCTGGCACGACGATGTAGGATGCGCTGGCGCTAAGGACAGCGAGCAGGAAGGCGTCTCCCACTCCAAGTCCAAGAGCATAGGCAAGCCCGATGGCAATGCTCGCGTTGATGAGTGGGGCGACTAAGGCGAAGGCAGCGAGGACCTTTGCATTCAGCCGCAATTCGCGGATCCGGCTGGCGACGAGCAGACCCATATCCATGAGGAAGAATGCGAGCATTCCCTTCAGGATATTGCCCGTGAAAGGGTCCATGACCTTTTTGCCCGCGTCGCCGGTGATGAAGCCAATCGCTAGGCTTCCGAGCAGAAGCAGATGGGCGCCGTCGGTAAACGCCTCGTGCAATATCTTCCCGGCGGATGGCATCACGGCCGCGTCACCGTTGCTTGCCGGATTGCGGCTGCGCGCTGTGTTGGCAAGCAAAACCGCCATAATAATTGCCGGCGATTCCATAAGCACAAGTGCGACGGCCATGTATCCGCCGAAGGCGACGCCTTGCTGCTCGAGAAAGGCGACGGCGGCGATGAACGTGACGGCGCTGACCGAGCCGTAGGTCGCAGCGATTGCCGCGGCATCGAAAGCGCTCAGTCGCGAACGCAAAAACCAGTACGTATAGGCAGGCACCAGAAACGCCATGAAAAGGGCTACGCCGAGTGCCGCGACCATGCCCCACGTGAGGCCGGCCGACGCCATGCTCACCCCACCTTTGAAGCCGATGGCCATCAATAGATAAAGCGACAGAAATTTCGCGATCGGTGGTGGAATGGACAGGTTAGAGCGGACGGCTCCTGCAAACAGTCCGAAGAAAAAAAACAGGATCGCGGGATCCAGTAGTGTCGAGAAGGGATTGTAGGACATGGCGATACTCCGCAGTTGCGGAGTGGTAATTGGTCAATTTCAAACAATCATACAAATTGATAGTTTCAAGGTCTAAGATTAATTATGGCAATCACTCAAGACGTCAGATCGTAGGCGGCGAGGGCTGCGACGTTGACGATGTCGGAATCCAGCGCCCCCAGAGTGCAAATCTGCACGGAGTGTTCGAGGCCGACGAGTAGCGGCCCGATGACCATCGCGCCGCCCAGCTCTTTCAGTGTTTTGGTGGCGATTGAAGCCGCGTGGAACGCCGGCATGATCAACACGTTGGCTGTGTCGGACAAGCGGCAGAACGGATAAAGCTTCATCAGGTCGGCGTTGAGAGCCACATCCGCGGCCATGTCGCCATCGTATTCGAAATCAACCTTGCGCTCGTCGAGAATTGCGACCGCTTCGCGCACTACGTCAGAGCGTTCGCCGCGCGGCTGGCCAAACGTCGAGTAAGCCAGCATGGCAACACGCGGTTCCAGGCCGAAGTTGCGAGCGGCCATGGCGGCCTCGATTGCAATGTTGGCCAGCTGATCCGATGTGGGCATGTCGTGGACACTCGTGTCGGCGATAAGTACCGCGCGGCCCCGGCAGAGCGCGAGTGATACGCCTATAATGTTGCGGCCCGGCTTTGCATCCATGACCCGGTGCACGTCCTGGAAAACGCTCGTCCAATTGCGGGTGACGCCGGAGACCATGGAGTCTGCGTAACCATGCACCACCATGAGGGCTGCAAAAACGTTGCGTTCATTGCGAACGATGCGTTCGCAATCGCGCTTCAAGTGGCCGCGCCGCTGCAATCGCTGATAGAGAAAATCGGTGAACTCGTCAGCATGCGCGGACAGCGTCGTGTCGATGATCTCGAACTCGGGGCGCATTTGGATGCCTAGTTCGATGAACTGTTTTCTGATTCGCTCCTTTGTGCCGACGAGAATAGGCTGGCCGAAGCCTTGCGCGAAATACGTGTTGGCCGCGCGGATAACGGCGGGGTCCTCACCCTCAGCAAAGATCACGCGCTTGGGATCTTGACGCACGCTATCGAACGTCGCCTGCAGCCAGCCTGTTACCGGATCGAGGCGACCTTTCAGGCGCGCGATGTAGGCCTCCATATCCACGATCGGACGCCGGGCGACGCCGCTGTCCATGGCGGCTTTGGCGACGGCCGGGGGAACGTGGCTGATCAGGCGGGGGTCGAACGGCGCGGGGATGATGTATTCCGGACCAAAGGTCGGACGGCGGCCGTGGAAGGCGGCGGCGACCTGATCGGGAACTTCCTGGCGTGCAAGTTCGGCAAGCGCCCGCGTCGCGGCAATCTTCATGGCGTCATTGATGGTCTTGGCTTGAACGTCGAGTGCGCCGCGAAAAATGAACGGGAAGCCTAAGACGTTGTTGACCTGATTGGGGTAGTCGGAGCGCCCTGTTGCCATGATGGCGTCCGAGCGCACGGAGGCAACATCCTCCGGCGTGATCTCGGGATCTGGATTGGCCATGGCAAAAATGATCGGTTTGGCCGCCATCGACCGGACCATGTCCGGTGTGACCGCGCCCTTCGCGGATAGCCCGAAAAAAGCATCGGCGCCGACGAGAGCGTCAGCGAGTGTGCGCGCCTTCGTCTTGGCGGCATAGGCAGACTTCCACTGATTCATGCCCTCCTTGCGGCCCTGGTAAATCACTCCCTTGGTATCGCAGAAAATGACGTTCTGGCGCGGCATGCCGAGTGAGCCGAGAAGCTCAAGGCAGGCAATGCCGGCCGCACCGGCGCCGTTCACAACAAGCTTGAAGTTTTCGATGGTGCGGCCGGTCAACTCTAGGGCGTTTAAAAGGCCCGCCGCGGCGATGATCGCGGTGCCGTGCTGATCGTCGTGAAAGACGGGAATATCGAGGAGCTCTTTCAGCTTTTCTTCGATTATGAAACAATCTGGCGCCTTGATGTCTTCCAGATTGATGCCACCGAATGAAGGGCCGAGATAACGGACGCAATTTATGAAGGCGTCGACGTCTTCGGTATCGACCAGAAGGTCCATGGCATCGATGTCGGCGAACCGCTTGAACAGAGCGCCTTTGCCCTCCATCACGGGCTTGGACGCTAGCGCGCCGAGATTGCCGAGCCCCAGGATGGCGGTCCCATTCGACACCACCGCAACGAGATTGCCCTTGTTGGTGTAATCGTACGCAAGAGCCGGGTTTTCGGCGATCGCTTCAACGGGTGCGGCCACGCCCGGCGAATAGGCGAGCGAGAGATCGCGCTGCGTCGCGAGCGGCTTGGTCGGCGTGATCTCAAGCTTGCCAGGCTTGCCCTGAGCGTGAAACTGCAAGGCTTCCTGTGCCGTGATACGGGCCGGTGCGTTCTTGTGGGCCATAATCTTTATGTTTCTTTCTTGGGGAGCCAGCCGGAAGCGTGGTTTGGACGCACCGTAGGCGCTGGCAACGAACTTCTCAACGCGACCAGTCTGCACCTTTCGGCTTGAAGACGTTGTGGACCGGGACTGGCTAGCCGTGCTCGATGAGAGCCGCTATGTCAGACGTGGAATAGGTATGGGGCGAGAATGGCCGCGCGGCGGAACACGAACGGCGAGACGAATCATGCCGCTGGTGCGGCGGACCGGACCTCCTCGGTGGCGGCTGATCAGGCTGCTGCAGCGGCGCCTGCCGTCGAAACCACACCCTCCATGGCGCAGTTTCTCGAAATCAAGGCCGCCAACCCGGACAGCCTCCTGTGGTACCGGATGGGTGATTTCTACGAACTCTTCTTTGACGACGCGATCGTGGCGTCCGCTGCGCTCGGCATCGTGCTGACGAAGCGCGGACGGCACCAAGGCACCGAAATCCCCATGTGCGGCGTTCCGATCCACCGGGCCGACGAATATCTGCAGCGGCTGATCCGCCACGGCTACCGCGTGGCCGTCTGCGAACAAATGGAAGATCCGGCGGAAGCCAAGAAGCGCGGCGCTAAGTCGGTGGTCAGACGCGATGTCGTGCGGCTTGTAACGCCCGGCACGCTGACCGAAGACACACTTCTCGATGCGAAATCGCGCAACTATCTGACGGCTTTGTTTCGCGCGCCGAACTCTGGCGAGACCGGAGCACTGCATCCAGGCAACAGCTATGCTCTCGCATCGCTCGACATCTCGACGGGCGAAATGGAAACCGGAGAGGTATCCGGTCCCGACTTGCCCGGCGAACTCGTTCGACTGTCACCCGGTGAAATCATCACGACCGACGCCGTGCTGGCGGAAGCCGAACTGATGCGCTGGATCGGCGTTGCCGGTGCGGCCACTACCCCGGTGCCCTCGGCCTCATTCGACAGCTTGTCGGGCGAGCGCGGGCTGAAGTCGCAGCTTGGCGTTTCGGAGCTCGGCGGCTTCGGCGGTTTTACGCGATCCGAACTGGCGGCCATAGGCGCACTGCTGCGCTATGTCGATCTCACGCAGATCGGACGGCGTCCTATCATCCGGCCGCCGAAGCGTACGGGCGATGCGGGAGTTCTCACCATTGATGCTGCGAGCCGCGCAAGTCTCGAATTGACGCGATCGGCGTCGGGAGACAAATCCGGAAGTCTGCTATCCGCGATCGACCGAACAGTTACGGCCGCGGGCGCGCGTGAATTGGCCAACCGACTGGCGAGCCCGCTACGCGACATGGTGGCCATCGAACAGCGGCTCGATGCCGTTTGTTTTTTGGTGTCGGACGCGACGTTGCGCGACAGCCTGCGCGATGGCTTGCGGGGTGCGCCCGATATCGCACGCGCCGTGGCGCGGCTGGCATTCGGGCGGGGCGGACCGCGCGATCTTGCAGCGCTGAAAGATGGTCTTGTTGCGGCGGAGATTTGTGCCGCATTGCTCGGTCAGGCCGGTGCGGCGGTTCTAGGTCAGGCCGGTGCGGCGGTTCTAGGTCAGGCCGGTGCGGCCATGGGCCTACCGCCGGAACTGAATCGCGTGCGGCGCGAACTTGGCGCGGCCGATCAGGGATTGGCGACGGCCTTGCAAACCGCGCTGGTCGATGATCCGCCGCATCTCAAACGTGACGGCGGATTTGTGCGAGCGGGCTATAGCAAAGCGCTCGATACGGTGCGGCAACTGAAGGACGACAGCCGCCAGATCGTCGCCGCGCTTGAAGGGCAGTACATCGCCCAGACCGGCGTCAAGACGCTGAAGATCCGGCACAACAACATTCTCGGCTATTTTATCGAGGTCAGCGCCCTCAATGCCAAGGCACTGACCACGCCGCCGCTCAACGACATGTTCCGGCACCGGCAGAGCATGGCCAACGCCATGCGTTTCACAACGGCCGAACTGGCCGAGATCGAAGGGCGCATCGCATCCGCAGGCGAACGAGCGCTGGCGCTTGAGGACGAAGTGTTCCAGGACCTGACGCAGGCGGTTGCGGGCAACGAGCAAGGGCTTGCATCCGTTGCCGCCGCGATTGCCGAAGTCGATCACCTGGCCGCACTGGCAGAACTCGCGGTAACGGAGAACTATGTGCGGCCGGCCATCTCCGACGGCTCCGGTTTTGAAATTCGCGGCGGGCGGCATCCGGTCGTCGAACAGGCGCTTCGGAAAACCAAAGTTGGCGCATTTATCGAGAACGACTGCATCCTTGGTCTTGAAGCCGAAAAGCCGACCGGCTTCGATGAAGACGTAACGGCGCGCATCTGGCTCGTGACCGGGCCAAACATGGCCGGCAAATCAACGTTTCTGCGCCAAAATGCTCTGTTCGTCGTGATGGCGCAGATGGGATCGTTCGTGCCGGCACGGGTGGCGCGGATCGGAATTGTGGACCGACTGTTCTCGCGAGTCGGCGCCTCCGACGATCTGGCACGCGGCCGTTCGACGTTCATGGTCGAGATGGTGGAAACGGCGGGAATCCTCAATCAGGCGACAGATCGGTCCTTGGTGATACTCGATGAGATCGGGCGAGGCACGGCCACTTTCGATGGCCTGTCGATTGCCTGGGCGACGGTGGAGTATTTGCACGACGTTGCGAAATGCCGGGCCCTGTTTGCGACGCACTATCATGAAATGACAGCGCTTGCCGGGCGGTTGAGGGACGTCGGCAATGTGACGATGGATGTCAAGGAGTGGCAGGACGACATCGTATTCCTGCACAAAGTCCGGCCGGGCGCCGCTGATCGATCTTACGGCATTCAAGTGGCGAAATTAGCCGGGCTGCCGCAGCCGGTCATTGACCGCGCACGGCAGGTGCTCGATCTTCTGGAAAAAAATGACCGCCGAGCGACGGGCGCTGACAAGCCGCTCGACGATCTGCCGCTGTTTGCAGCGGCCCGTCCTAAGAGTTCGACGCCGACACTTGCAGCATCCGTGGTGGAAGAGGCGCTCGCCAAAATCAATCCTGACGAGATGACTCCAAAGGCGGCGCTTGAGGCGCTCTACGGACTGAAGAAACTGAAAAACCAGAAATGACGCTGCAATCCGGCGCCGACTAGTGACGGAAGTGGCGCATGCCGGTGAACACCATGGCCAGGTTGCGCTCGTCCGCAGCCTTGATCACTTCATCGTCGCGCATGGAGCCGCCGGGCTGAATGAAGGCTGTGGCCCCGGCTGCGGCCGCGGTGATGAGGCCGTCAGCGAAGGGAAAAAATGCGTCGGACGCGACGACAGAGCCGGTGATCTCGAGCCCTGCCTGCTTGGCTTTCTCAACAGCGATGCGCGTGGAATTGACCCGGCTCATCTGGCCGGCGCCGATACCAATCGTGGCGAGCCCACGCACGTAGACAACGGCGTTCGACTTGACGAACTTGGCGACCTTCATTGCAAAAACGAGATCGGCGAGTTCCGACGGCGACGGCTGCCGCTTCGTGACCACCTCTAGTTTTTCCGTGAGCCCAAGGTCGGCATCCTGGATGAGAAGACCGCCGTTGACCTTCTTGTAATCGCGGCGGGGGCCTGGCGTTCCGGACCATGGCCCGGTTACGAGGAGGCGGACATTCTTCTTCGTCGCCACTGCCTCGACGGCCTCGGGCGACGCACCTGGAGCGATGATCACTTCGACAAACTGACGGGTGACGATCGCCGCGGCCGTCTCGGCATCGAGGGGTTGATTGAAGGCGATGATGCCGCCGAAGGCGGATTCGGTGTCGGTCATGTAGGCGAGGTCGTAGGCATCCTTGAGCGTTGCGGCGAGAGCAACGCCGCTCGGATTGGCGTGCTTGACGATGACGCAAGCCGGACCATCGGGCTCGAATTCCTTGACGCATTCCAGTGCCGCGTCGGTATCGGCAATGTTGTTGTAGGAAAGTTCCTTGCCGCCGAGTTGCCGGGCCGTCGCGACGGTGCCCTCGGGCGCGCCGACCTCGCGGTAGAACGCCGCTGATTGGTGCGGATTTTCGCCGTAGCGCAGGTCCACCGATTTGGTGAGCTGCATCGTGTAGGTACTTGGAAAGGCGCGGGCAGGACGGCCTGTTGCATCGGGATCAGCCGTCAGCCAATTAGAAATGGCACCGTCATAGGCGGCGGTGCGGGCCAGTGCGCGTGCGGCCATGTCTTTGCGAAACCGGAGCGAGGTGGCGCCCTTGGTCGCAGCGAGTTCAGCCCGCAGCAGAGCGTAATCGGCGGGATCGACGACGACGGCAACGCCGGCATGATTTTTGGCTGCCGCTCTGATCAGGGCCGGGCCGCCAATGTCGATATTCTCGACACAGTCGTCGTAACTGCCGCCCTTCGCCAAGGTCGCCTCGAATGGGTAGAGATTGACCACGAGAAGATCGATCGGAGCGATGCCGTGCTGCGCGGCGGATTGTTCGTGCTCCAGATTGCCGCGGACCGCCAAAAGGCCACCGTGCAGTTTTGGATGCAGTGTCTTCAAGCGGCCATCCATCATTTCGGGGAAGCCGGTATGGTCGGACACATCAACCACCGTTACGCCGGCGGCCTTGAGGACAGAAGCGGTGCCGCCGGTCGAAAGAACCTCCACGCCTAGCGCTGCAAGATCGCGGGCCAGTTCGGTGACGCCGGTCTTATCCGAGACGGATATAAGCGCGCGGCGGATGTTTATGGCGTCGTTGGGCAAAATCGCGTCCTCAATATTTCGCTGTTCCGCCCTTAGCACGAAGTTCTCCGGCAGGGTACCGTTCGGCCAGGACGTAGCGCACGCAGAACGTCACGCCCGAGTTTCAGCGCGCCAAGAAATTTCCGTTTCCCCGAAGGTCGATCCGCGCAAGACGAACTGCAAGGCACGGCGGGGGCCCGAGCTATCGGCAAAATAGGTGCTTTCCTCGATGGAGAGATCCGCGCCCTGGGCCGAGAACAGCCAAGTCTGGCCTTCCGGCGTGATGATTTCCGCAACTCCAGTCTCATCGGGCAGACGACACGTCACATCAGGATGCAGATGGAAATGCACGGCATACGGCAGATCGGCCTTCAGGCGCAGAGCTGTCTCGGCGCCACCGATCCGGTCAAACCCGTGTATCGCGGAACCGGAGGCACTGAGCCTTATCATGCGGTGATGCACGATACCGTAGCGGCTTAAGTAACCGTCATGCGACGCGGTCCATACGAGATCGCCGTTGTGCTCTTCGAGCCGGCTGAAAACGTGTGCAGGCCCGCGTATGGGTGCTCCGCCGATCATCGTTTCCAGGCTGCGGTTACGGACGAGTTTGGCTGACGACATCTCGTTGACGCACAGCGTGTTGTGAGACGCGGTCGCGCGGGCCTGGGCCCGCCAGTCATGGTCGGCCGCAGCCGGCGCACCGCCGTTGACAAAAATCAGCCGGTGTCCGGCACTCATTTCGAACGAGAGGCACCCGGCGTGAGCTTCGGCTGCAAACTCGAATGGCGGAGCCGCGCCGGCATCGCCGATGACGGTCGTGGCGCCACACGTGAGATGAACGTAGCCCGATGTGCGCGCAGCGGTGAGCGGCTTGGCAAACAAATCGTCGTAAGCGAGCACCGTGGCCAGACCCGCGGGGCTGGCGACGGCGACACCGTTGAAGCGGGCCAATCGACCGTCGCCCAGCCGCATAAAGCGCAAAAAGGCAACCGCATCGACCAGCGCCTGGAGCAGCTTTTCCGGTGGCTGACGGCCGCGCGCCGCAAAGCATTGGCGCGCTGGCAACAGATCGAGAAGCACATCAACCAGAACCGCCGGATTGCGGCTGACGTGGCCGCCGTCGTCGAGCAACTGGCGATCGATTTCGGCAGAAAACAACTTCTCGACGTCTTCGAGCTGGCGGTCGTGGCCCGAGACGCACAGATTCGCCAGGGTGAGCCCGGTGATGGCGAGAAGGCGCGAGTATCCGTCCGGTCCATCGCGCCAGCAGGCAGCAAGTCGAATGATTTGGGAACCAAGGCTTGCCGATATGGCGTCGTATGTTTCTACGTCGGCGTCTTCGAGGAGGAAATTGGCGTGGCTCAGCCAGGAAATAATACGCCGGCCCATCACTCCGGGTTCCCAGGCGATAACGGAGCTGTTCTGATGCTGCGTCCATAGCACCGTGAGAGCACGTGCCAGGGCGCGCGCTTCGTCATCACCGGCGGCTTCGAGATGGCGCAGCCAGCCAAAACCATGCAGCGCCCGAGCCCAGGCCTCATTCGGCGCGCGAATGGCAAATGGCGACAGGCCGCGCAGATCAACGCCGCTGCCGGCAAGCCCCATGTGTCCGAGTTTCAATTCCGGCCAAAAGCTCGGGTCGGCGTTGCGCAGTGTCTGCGGAACAATCAAAAGATTGCCCAGGCTTCTCGAACCAAAGCGCCAGCGCAGCAGCGGGGAGAACTGGAGACGGGCCATCGATGCACGCTGCGAGCGCTTGGCAGCGATCAATGCGATCCACGATCTTTCGGCCAGACTCAAGCCAGCCATGGGCCGATTGCCTCCACTCGCAAGTCGCACCATGTCGGAGTTGCACCCCGCCATGGCTCCTCGGGGTCGGTAGCGCAGCGTCTGGTCAGTGGCAAGGCGAGGGTAGGCAGAAGTTGTGCGCAGAAATCACGGCGCGGCGTCAGCCATCTTTGCGTCGCAAGCGCGCGGCATAAAAGCCATCAAGTCCCAGGCCCGCGTCGTCGCCGGGAAAGCGGTGGCAAGGCAGCGTCCGCAGGTCGCCGTCGGATGTAATTGCGTCGGACAGCCCGCCGATCTCACTGCCTGTTATAGGCACACGCTCGTAATCCTCTCTGGAAGCAAGAAAGCGGGCGATCTGCTGTTCGCCTTCTTCCGGTTCAAGAGAACAGGTGCAGTACATCAGCAGTCCGCCCGGACGTACCAAACGAGCCGCCCTGTCGAGCAGCTTACCCTGTAGATCGATAAACTTTTCGAAACCGCGGCTCTGTCGAACATGGAGAATATCGGGGTGTCGGCGGATCGTGCCTGTCGCCGAGCAGGGTGCGTCGAGGAGCACGGCATCGAACGGGGCCGCCGGTTGCCAGGAGAGAACATCGGCGGTGACACATTCCGCGGCGAGATGCAGGCGATCCAGGTTGTCTTTGACGCGGCGCAGGCGTGCTGCAGAAATATCGACCGCAGTGACGTGGGCACCGGCAGCGGCGAGTTCGGCGGTCTTGCCTCCAGGTGCGGCACACAGATCTGCGATGCGCTGGCCAGGCTTGGGAGCCAACAAGCGAGCGGGAAGAGCGGCGGCTGCATCCTGGACCCACCAGGACCCATCATCGAACCCCGGCAGATCGGTGACGCGACCGGCCTGCAGAATGCGCACCGTGCCGGTCGGCAAAGGAACACCCTGAAGTTTCGCGGCCCATTCGGCAGGATCGCCCTTCACCGTGACGTCGAGCGGCGGCTCCTCCAGGCTGGCGGCGGCGATGCGGCGGGCCAGATCCGAACCATACGTCTTGACCCAACCTTGCAATAGCCAAGCCGGCACATTCAGCGCCACGGCGTCGAGGGGCTCAAGGGCGGCACGGCCACCATCGGCCACCCGCCGCAGCACGGCGTTGACGAGCTTGTCAAAACGCCGGGCATTGGGATCGGCCTTGGCCTGCTCGACGGCGAGGCCGATGGCCGCGTGCGGTGGGGTATCGAGGAACAGCAATTGCGCCGCGCCAGCTAAGAGGATCTGCCAGATCCAGCCCTGCGGCTCGGGCAACGGCTTTTGCAAGTGCGAGCCGATGACCGCGGTTAATTCGCCGTGGCGGCGCAGGACGATCGTGACGACCAGTCGGGCGAAGGCGCGGTCGCGCGGTTCGATCTTGGCACGCTCGGGCTTGGAGAAGGCCTCAGCGAACGCCTCTTCAAAGAAGGTCCCGCGCTTCATCACGCGCCAAAGCGTTTCGACCGCGGCCTGACGGGCTTCAAAGCCGGCCGGAAGGGCGGCTGGCCCCTTCTTTTTATCTGTCTTGACGGGCGCGCGGCGCGGCCGGCCAGAGACTGGAGACGGCCGGCTGGACGGTGTCACGTCGCGCGGCGGACGGGTGGCTGTCATTCGCCATCGCTAAGGCGTCGGCGACGCAGGGTCAATGCCGCTCAATCGGTATTGCAGCAGTTCAGCCCCAGGGACCAGGCGTGGCGCCGGAGCGCGACCAAGGCCCGGACGGCGGCCGCGGCGCGTCATCGGGGGCGGCGGAGGCAAAGTCTGTATCGAGTGACGAGGGCAACTGGCCCATCTCAACTGCCAGCTCGTTCAAGGCGCGGATGCGATTTTCGACGTTGGGGTGGGTGGAGAACAGGTTGTCGACACCGCGCCCACTGAGTGGGTTCATGATGAAGACGTGGGCGGCGGCGGGAACGCGTTCGGCATCCTCATTGGGGATGCGCTGGACCGCGGCGTGAATGCGCTGGAGTGCGGACGCCAGCCAAAGCGGGTTGCCGCAGAGCATGGCGCCCATGCGGTCAGCCTGGTATTCGCGCGAACGGCTAATGGCCATCTGGACCATCATGGCTGCCATTGGCGCGATCAACATGGCCGCGAGGGTCGCAAGAAATCCCGGACCGTTGCCGTTATCGCGGTTGCCGCCAAACAGCATTCCGAACTGGAGATACTGCGCAAACATGGAGATCGCGCCGCCTATGGTCGCGGCGACACCCATGGTGAGCGTATCGCGGTTCTTGATATGGGCGAGTTCGTGGGCCATGACGCCGGCCAATTCTTCGCGTGACAGGCTATCCAACAAACCCGTCGAAGCGGCGACCGCGGCGCGTGTGGGGCTGCGACCGGTGGCAAACGCATTGGGTTGCGGGTTGTCGATGACAAAAACGCGTGGCATCGGCAATTCAGCGCGAGCCGCCAAATCGCGGACGAGGCCGACATAGTCCGGCGCCGTCCGTTCGTCGACTTCATGGGCGCGAAACATCTTCAGCACCATGGTGTCGGACTTCCACAGGCTGATGGCGTTCATGCCGAGCGCCATGATGAAGGCGATGACGAGACCGGACTTGCCGCCGACGAGAGCCCCCATGGCAACAAAAATGCCGGTCAACACAATCAGCAACAAACCGGTCTTGGCGTAGTTCATCGGCATGGCGGGACGAAACTCCCCTCAATTGGCGATGCCACGGGCCGTATCGCGACGCGGGGCAGGCATCCGATATCGAATGTGATTAGTATATGGGAATGACGCTGGCCGACAACCAGCCACCCGGCTTTGGCGGGTGGAACCGGTCCGGCCGACCGCGGACGAAGGACTTACCATGACGGACAAGGACGACACGACGGTCAACACCGGCGCGGCCCAAGGGAATGGCGCCACCGTTGGGACGGGGACCACGGAAGGGACCGTCACCGCGCCGCGCATCCTGTCGGATGCCGCCAATCGAGCGCTGGCCGAGGCGGACGAGCGCCGCCGGTTACGGGAAAAAGCCGCCAAGGATGCACCGGTCGAATTGGGCGGCCGCTCCGGACCGGACCCCGTGCGTTACGGCGATTGGGAAAAAGACGGCATTGTCTCCGACTTTTGAATTCTCGCAGGTCGACGACGTGTCATGACGGGGCATTGATCGGACAGACGAACAATGCGGCCGGTGGGGCATTAGGCTTCGCGGTGACGGTTCCTTCGCAGCGTTGCGCATGGGGCGAGCTCAATTGCTTGACGCGTCGAAAATTTCTTCGTCAGCGTTAACACTTTTTCAACCAACTTTGACGATCTGCGAAAGCCCGGCCTGCCCGTGCAGCGCTACGGCATCCGCGTTGCTCCCCTCGTCTCCGAACCCTGCCGGGTTGTTTCATGGAGACACACGATGCCGACGGCACCCTATCCGACTGCAGCCAAAATTGCTCGCGACGAGCGCGGCGCGGTAACGATCCTGTTTGGCTTCTTGGCCATGGTCCTGATGGTGTTCATCGGCCTCGCTGTCGATCAAGCACGGGTTTACCACTCGAACTCGAAGATCGCAGCGGCAGCAGATGCCGCCGCGCTGGCAGCGGGACGGGCGCTGATGGACGGAGCCATGACCAATGCCGAGATTTCCGCACTCGGCGAGCGATACTTCAATCTGAACATGGCCGCCGGTCGTGACTTCGCCAACGTCAGTCGCGTGCAGGTCATCCCCAATCGCGCCGACAGCACCATCGAGGTCAAGGTCGATGCGGGCGTTCCGATGACGTTCATGCGCGTCGCCGGCATCGAGAATGTCGCCGCGCCGTTCGATACACTGACGACGTTCCAGGCATCGGATCTGGAATTGGGCATGGCCCTCGACATTACAGGCTCGATGAGTGGTCGAAAGCTTGCCGACCTCAAGGCCGCTGCAACGGATCTTGTTGAAGCTTTGCTGCCGGATGGCGATCGCCCCAACAAGGTGCGCATCGGCCTCGCCCCCTACTCGGCTGCGGTCCAGCTCGGTCCTTACGCTGCCGACGCATCGAACGGCACCAGTGTTGACGGCTGCGTGCGGGAGCGCACCGGCGCCAGCGCCTATACCGACGACAGCATCGACGTTGGTGGAAGCTACCGCGGCAATGGCCG
>LNFM01005085.1_pt1 | contig 23239 bp, 24 predicted proteins | sample 596031 | NCBI WGS metagenome assembly LNFM01 (sample SAMN04254537, study PRJNA301005) | activated carbon metagenome | isolation source: dual media filters at the Ann Arbor, Michigan drinking water treatment plant | place: USA: Ann Arbor | reverse complement strand
GCGGATGAAGGACTGGACCGATGTGCTCGGGCTGCTGGCCGGAATCCTGACCACCATCGCCTTCGTTCCGCAGGTGCTGAAGACCTACCGCACCAAGTCCGGCAAGGATATTTCCCGCAGCATGATTTCGATTTTCAGTGTCGGGGTGCTGCTCTGGCTGGTGTACGGCATCGTCATCGACTCGCTGCCGCTGATCCTCGCAAACTCGGTCACACTGGTGCTGACGCTCGCGATTATCGCGCTCAAAATCCGATACGGTCGAACCAAACCGCCCGAGCCACAGGGCCCGCGAAAGGCGTGATCAGGCGATGCGCTTCTCGGTCTTCGGGTCGAACAGCACGACCTTGGAGACATTGAACAGCAGTTCCATCGAATCGCCCTCTGCGCAGGCCTGTTCCGGCCGTACCCGGCAGCACACCACCTCGCCGTTGATCCGGATCAGCACCAGCGTGTCCGGACCGGTGGGCTCCACCATCTCGACCTTGCACGAGCGGCTGTAGAGCTCGGGGCCGATGCGTTGCCCGGTGGCGCTGTCGGTGATCTGTTCCGGCCGGATGCCGAGAATCACCTCGCGCCCGATCCACGGCCGCAACGTTCCGTTCGGGTCCTGCAGCGGCAGCACGAAGTCTCCGCGCGCGTCCTGCAGCCGTACGCCGCCGCCGTCCTCGTGAGCCACGATTTCGGTGCGGACGAAGTTCATCGACGGCGAACCGATGAAGCTGGCCACGAACAGGTCGGCCGGCTGGTCGTAGATCTGCCGGGGCGAGCCGAACTGGCGGATCTTGCCGCCCTGCATCACTGCGATCTTGCTGCCCAGGGTCATGGCCTCGATCTGATCGTGGGTAACGTAGACGATGGTGGCCTTCAGGCGTTCATGCAGCGTCCGGATTTCCATCCGCATCTCCACCCGCAGCTTCGCATCCAGGTTCGACAGCGGCTCGTCGAACAGGAACAACTGCGGATCGCGGGCAATCGCGCGGCCCATGGCGACTCGCTGGCGTTGCCCGCCCGATAGCTGCGAGGGCTTGCGGTCGAGCAGTTGCTCCATCTGCAGGATCCTGGCGACCCGCCCGACGATTTCGTTCTGCTCGGCCTTTGGCACCCGCCGCATCTGCAGGCCGAAAGAAATGTTCTCGCGTACCGTCATGTTTGGATACAGCGCGTAGGACTGGAACACCATGGCGATGTCGCGATCCTTCGGGCTGAGGTTGTTCACCACCCGGTCGCCGATCAGGATGTCCCCGGAAGTCGCGGTATCCAAGCCGGCGATGATGTTCAGCAGGGTGGATTTTCCGCAACCCGAGGGGCCGACCAGGATCAGGAATTCCCCCGAGTCGATTTCCAGGTCGATGTCCTTCAGCACCTCGACGGTGCCGAACACCTTGCGCACGTTCCTGACAGAGAGAGAAGACACCGCGGGTCCCTTCCGTTCAACCCTTGACCGCGCCGGCCGTCAGGCCGCGCATGAAATACTTTCCCGCCACGACGTAGACAACCAGCGTCGGCAGGCCGGCGATGATGGCGGCGGCCATGTCGACGTTGTACTCCTTGACCCCGGTCGAGGTGTTGACAAGATTGTTCAGCGCCACCGTGATCGGCTGCCGCTGCCCGGAAGAAAACACCACGCCGAACAGAAAATCGTTCCAGATCTGGGTGAACTGCCAGATCACGCAGACCACGATGATCGGCGGCGACAGCGGCAGGATGATGCGCCAGAAAATCCGGAAGAAGCCGGCGCCATCGATCCGTGCCGCCTTGATCATTTCGTCCGGGATCGTGACATAGAAATTGCGGAAAAACAGCGTGGTGAAGGCCAGGCCGTATACCACGTGCACGAAAATCAGTCCGGCTATCGAGTTGGCGATGCCGAGATAGCCGAGCGTCTGCGCCATCGGCAGCAGTACCACCTGGAACGGAATGAAACAACCCAGCAGCAGCAGGGTGAAGAAAAGGTCGCTGCCGCGGAACCGCCACTTGGTGAGCACATAGCCGTTGACCGCGCCGATCAGGGTCGAGATCAGCACCGCCGGCACCACGAAGCTCACCGAATTCCAGAAATTTCCGCGCAGTCCGCTGCAATCGACCCCGCTGCAGGCGCTGGACCAGGCCTTGGCCCAGGCTTCGAACGTGATCTCGATCGGCAGGGAGACCAGATTTCCGGCGCGGATGTCGTCCAGGGTCTTGAGCGAAGTCGTGATCATCACAAACAACGGCATCAGGTAATACAGCGCAAACAGGATCAACAGCGTGTAAATGACGATCCGGCCGATGACATGCGATCCGGCGGTCTGGGTGCGGTGAATTTCAGCCACGATGATGCCTGCGGGTTTCGGAGTACATCATCGGCACGATGATCGCCACTACAGTCATCAGCATCATCATGGCACTGGCGGCGCCCAGCCCGATCTGGTTGCGGTTGAAGGCGAAGACGTACATGAATGTGGCCGGCAGGTCGGAGGAGAACCCGGGCCCGCCGCCGGTCAACGCCATCACCAGGTCGAAGCTCTTGATCGCAATATGGGCAAGGATGATCAACGAGCTGAAGAAAACCGGCCGCAGCGAAGGGATGATGATCCTGGTGTAGATCCGCATTGGTCCGGCGCCGTCCACCTGCGCCGCCTTGATGATGGCGTCGTCCACGCCGCGCAATCCGGCCAGGAACAGGGCCATGACGAACCCGGTGGACTGCCAGGCGCCGGCGATCACCACCGTATAGATGGACATGCCGGGTGTCACGATCCATTCGAAGGTGAAGTTCTCGAATCCGATCTGCCGCATCAGGTGCTGCAATCCGAGACCGGGATTGAGAATCCAGCGCCAGGCGGTGCCGGTGACGATGAACGACAGCGCCATTGGATAGAGATAGATGGCGCGCAGGAAACCTTCGGCGCGAATCCGCTGGTCGAGCAGGATCGCCAGCAGCAGTCCGGTGACCATGCAGACGCCGATAAACAGCGAGCCGAACACGCCGAGGTTGCCGAGCGCGGTCCACCAGCGCTCGTTGTTGAACAGCGTGACGTACTGCACCAGCCCGGCGAACTCGTAACGCGGCAGCAGCCGCGATTCGGTGAACGACAGCCAGCCCGTCCAGAGAATGAAGCCGTAGATGAACACCACGGCGCAAAGCAGCGTCGGCCCCAGCACGATTCTGGGCAGCGCGGCCTCGATCCGGTCGCGCCAGCTCCTGCCGGGGCGCAAGACCGGGCCGGTTTCCGTGTGCGGAAGGTTCACGCCTTGTTCCCGGTGGAATTGGGCGCAGGAGAAGGCCGGGGCTTCGGGCCCCGGCCCTCCCTGCGCACGGTTGCGCTTACTGCTTGCCTGCTGCCGCCATCCTTGTCGCAGCTGCTGCCGGCGTCATGCCCGGCGTATTGATGAAGCTGGTGACCACGTCGAACATTGCACCCTTCGCGGCGGGGGGCATCGCCATTTCATGTGCCCAGCTCGGCACCAGCTTGCCACTTTTGGCCGCAGACGCGAACTCGGCCGCAGAATCCTTCGCGCACTGGTCGAACTTCTCCAGGTTCATGCCCAGGCGCACCGGAATCGAGCCCTTGTTGAGGTTGAAGACTTCCTGGAACTGCGGTTCCATGATCGCCGCCGCCAGGTTGGCCTGCGCGGCCTTCGCCGAGGCATCTTTCTGCGCAAACATGATGAAGCTGTCGATGTTGAAGGTGAATGCGCCTTTGGTACCGGGCGCCGGCATGCAGACGTAATCCTTGCCAGGGACCTTGCGCGCGGCGGTGAACTCGCCCTTGGCCCAGTCGCCCATGAACTGCATCGCCGCCTTGCCGTTGATCACCATCGCGGTCGCCAGGTTCCAGTCCCGATTGGCGGCGTCCTTGTCGATGTACTTCTGTACTGTGCGCAAGGTGCTGAAAGCCTTGACCATGGTCGGGCTGTTCAGCGCCTTCTGGTCGAGGTCGACGAAAGCCTTGCGGTACCAGTCGGCGCCACCGACACCCAGCGCCACCGATTCGAACACGGTCGAATCCTGCCAGGGCTGGCCGCCATGCGCGACGGCGATGAATCCGGCTTTCTGGATCTTCTCGGCGGCGACCGCGAACTCTTCCCAGGTGGTCGGCATCGTGGCGCCGGCCTTCCTGAACACCTCCGGGTTGGCCCACATCCAGTTCACCCGGTGCACGTTTACCGGCACCGCGACATAGTGACCCTGGTACTTCATCACGTTGCTGACCACCGGCGGCAGCAGATTGTCCCAGTTGCCTTTTTTGGCGGTGTCGTCGAGGTTGGCCAGCACACCCTCGCGTGCCCACTCCTGGATGCCCGGCCCCTTCACCTGCGCCGCGGTCGGCGGCTTGCCCGAAACCACCCGGGTCTTCAACACCGTCATCGCGGTTTCCCCGCCGCCGCCGGCGACGGCGAAGTCCTTCCACTTGTCGCCCTTGCTCTCGAGAATCTTCTTCAGCTCGGCAACGGATTTCGCCTCGCCGCCCGAGGTCCACCAGTGCAGCACTTCCACTTCACCCGCGACGGCCGGGGCGGTGAGCGCGATACCGAACGCCAGAGCCGCGGCCGACGACCTGATTCCACCCATGAGCTTACGCATTTGAGTCCACTCCTTCCCGGTCATTGTTGACTTCTGATGACGCGCCCCGGAGGCATGACATGATTGGAATCCGCGACGCGGCTGCCTGTCCTGCTGTTGAACGGCTTACAGATTACGCCGATCGGCAAGGTGAAACGGTTGATCTGGGTCAAGCCGGCATGATCCCGGCCTTTGCTGTGACTTCACGGAGGAAAGAAGTAAAATCTTGGTTTTTCAAGGCGGGAGCACCATTACCATGACGATTCGAGTGGCAATCAACGGCTACGGGCGCATCGGGCGCAACATCCTGCGTGCGCACTACGAGGGCGGCAAGAAGCATGGCCTGGAAATCGTGGCCATCAACGACCTCGGCGATGCGAAAGTCAACGCCCATCTGACCCGATACGACACTGCGCACGGCAAGTTTCCGGGCAGCGTTGCGGTCGACGGCGACTTCATGGTCGTCAACGGCGACAAGATCAAGGTCTGCGCCCAGCGCAATCCGGCGGAATTGCCGTGGAAGGAACTCGGCGTGGACGTGGTGCTCGAGTGCACCGGCCTGTTCGCCAGCAAGGCCAAGGCCGGCGCGCACCTCACCGCCGGTGCGAAGAAGGTGATCATCTCCGCACCCGGCGACAAGGACGTCGACGCCACCGTGGTCTACGGCGTCAACCACGGTACGCTCAAGGCGGGGCACACTGTCATCTCCAACGCCAGCTGCACCACCAACTGCCTGGCGCCGATGGTCAAGGCGCTGAACGAAAAGATCGGCGTGGTCAACGGCCTGATGACCACGATTCACGCCTATACCAACGACCAGGTGCTTACCGACGTCTATCACACCGACCTGCGCCGCGCGCGCTCGGCCACGATGTCGATGATTCCCACCAAGACCGGCGCTGCCGCCGCGGTCGGCCTGGTGCTGCCGGAACTGAATGGCAAGCTCGATGGTTTCTCCATCCGCGTGCCGACCATCAACGTCTCGGTGGTCGACCTGTCTTTCGTTGCCAAGCGTGCCACCAGCGTCGAGGAAGTAAACAGCGTCATGAAGCAGGCGGCCGAAGGCGCGCTCAAGGGCATACTCGAGTACAACACCGAACCGCTGGTGTCGATCGATTTCAACCACAATCCGGCCTCTTCGGTGTTTGATTCCACCCTCACCAAGGTTTCCGAGGGCACGCTGGTGAAAGTCTGTTCCTGGTACGACAACGAGTGGGGCTTCTCCAACCGCATGCTCGACACCACGGTCGCGCTGGTCAACGCCAAATAAGGCAGCCATGATGTCTGTCCTGCGCATGACCGATCTCGACCTGCGCGGCAAACGCGTGTTCATTCGCGCCGACCTCAACGTGCCGCAGGATGACAAGGGCGACATCACCGACGACACCCGGATCCGCGCCTCCGTGCCCGCTATCCGGCACGCGCTCGACGCCGGTGCCGCGGTGATGGTGACCTCGCACCTGGGCCGGCCAACCGAGGGCGAGTTCAAGCCGGCGGATTCGCTGGCGACGGTGGCGGAACGGCTCGCCGAGTTGCTTGAGGTTGCGGTTCCGGTCAAGGCCAACTGGGTTGATGGCGTCGAAGTGAAAGCGGGCGAAGTAGTGCTGCTGGAGAACTGCCGGGTCAACAAAGGCGAAAAGAAAAACGACGAAGCGCTGTCGCGGAAGATGGCGGCGCTTTGCGACATCTACGTAAACGACGCTTTCGGCACCGCGCATCGCGCCGAGGCCACCACCCACGGCATCGCCCGCTTTGCACCCGTCGCCTGTGCCGGCCCGCTGCTCGCCGCCGAACTGGAAGCGCTGGGCAAGGCACTGACGCAACCCAAGCGGCCGCTGGTCGCGATCGTCGCCGGCTCCAAGGTTTCCACCAAGCTCACCATATTGGCCGCTCTGGCCCAGAAAGTGGACCAGTTGATCGTCGGCGGCGGCATCGCCAACACCTTCATGCTCGCCGCCGGGTTGCCGATCGGGAAATCGCTGGCCGAGCCCGACCTCGCCGCGGAAGCCGGCAAGATCATCGAGGCCATGAAGGCCAAGGGCGGCGCGGTGCCGATTCCGGTCGACGTCGTCTGCGCGAAAGAGTTTTCGGCGCAGGCCGAGGCCACCACCAAAGATGCGCGGGAGGTCGCGGCCGACGACATGATTCTCGACATTGGCCCGAAGACCGCTCAGCAACTCGCGGACCTGCTTTCCCGGGCCGGCACCATCGTCTGGAACGGCCCGGTCGGCGTGTTCGAGATCGAGCAATTTAGCGCCGGCACGAAAACGATTGCCGACGCGATCGCGAAATCGCCGGCGTTTTCAATCGCCGGTGGCGGCGACACCGTCGCCGCAATCGCCAAGTACGGCATCGGGGACAAGATCGGTTACATCTCCACCGGTGGCGGCGCCTTCCTTGAGTTCCTCGAAGGCAGGAAGCTGCCCGCGGTCGAGATCCTCGAGGAACGGGCCGCGGGTTGAGCGGCAACTGAACTGCCGCGCAGCCACCGGATCGCGGCCCGGTGCGAACCGGCTGGTACGGCAACCCTTAACGTTCGTTCTATCCTTGTGGTGAAACCACCATGCAGAGAAGCACCAAAATCGTAGCGACACTCGGGCCGGCCTCGAGCGATCGCGACGTATTGGCACGAATGATCGCCGCCGGCGTGGACGTGGTGCGGATGAATTTTTCGCACGGCACCGCCGAAGAGCACCTGGCGCGCGCCGAACTGGTGCGCGAAGTGGCCCGCACCCTGGAGCGCACGGTCGGCATCATGTGCGACCTGCAGGGACCGAAGATCCGCATCGGCAAGTTCGAGAAGGGCCGGGTCACGCTGAACAAGGGCGACGTCTTCATCCTCGATGCCGAGCGCACGCTGGGCAGCCAGGAAGGCGTCGGGCTGGACTACAAGGAACTGCCGCGCGATGTTGCCGTCGGCGCCGTGCTGCTGCTCGACGACGGCAGACTGGTGCTGGACGTGCAGAAGGTGCAGGGCAGCCAGATCACCACCACCGTGCGAGTGGGCGGCGAGTTGTCGAACAACAAGGGTATCAATCGCCAGGGCGGTGGCCTGACCGCACCGGCGCTCACCGGCAAGGACATGGAAGATATCAAGACGGCCGTGTTGATGAAGGCCGATTTCCTGGCGGTGTCCTTTCCCAAGAGCGGCGCCGACATGTACATGGCCAAGGAGCTGATGCGCGCCGCCGGTGGCCGCGCGGCGCTGATCGCCAAGATGGAGCGCGCCGAAGCGATCGCAGCGATGCAGGAGATCCTCGATGCTTCCGACGGCATCATGGTGGCGCGCGGCGACCTCGCGGTCGAAGTCGGCGATGCCGCGGTACCGGCGCTGCAGAAGCGCATGATTCGCACCGCCCGCGAGCGCAACAAGCTCACCATCACCGCCACCCAGATGATGGAATCGATGATCACCAGTCCGGTGCCGACCCGCGCCGAAGTCTCGGATGTGGCCAACGCGGTACTCGACGGCACCGACGCGGTGATGCTCTCGGCGGAAACCGCGAGCGGCAAGTATCCGGTGGAAACCGTGGAATCGATGGCACGCATCTGCCTCGAGGCGGAAAAATCCACCGACGTCACGCTCGACCGCGAATTCCTAGACCGGGTGTTCACCCGGGTCGACCAGTCGATCGCGATGGCCGCCCTGTTCACCGCCTATCACCTCAAGGTCAAGGCGATCGCCGCGCTGACCCAGTCGGGATCGACCGCGCTGTGGATTTCGCGCCTGAACTGCGGCGTGCCGATCTATGCGCTCACGCCGGAGATCAACACCCGCTACCGGCTCAGCCTGTTTCGCGATGTCTACCCGCTGATGATCAAATACATCGGCCACGACCGCGATTACCTGCTGCAGGAAGCCGAGGATCAACTGGTGGCGGCCGGTCTGGTGCAGAAAGGCGACCTGATTGTCATCACTTTCGGCGAACCGATCGGCAGCCCCGGTGGCACCAACACCATGAAAATCGGCAAGGTCGGCGAGTACCGCAAGCCCTGACCTCACAATCGAAGCAAGGAGCAAGCAGGATGGCCCTCATCGCAATGCGCCAGTTGCTGGACCACGCCGCCGAGAACAACTACGGCGTGCCCGCGGAGGGGCGGAGCAGTGCCTGCGGCTTCCTAGCAGGACTCGCGCCGGACGTGTGTGGCGGGGATACGTTGATGGGTAGGCGCGAGTTGCGGCTGCTCCCGCAAACGGGCGCTACGCGCTAACGTGTCGCAGCCGCACCCCCGCAGCGGGCCAGGCACGCAGAGAGCGTCGCCACTTCAGGATCAGGCGACAAACGGAACACTGAATAACCAATACAGGAAAGCTTAACCATGGCCCTCATCGCAATGCGCCAGCTACTGGACCACGCCGCCGAGTACAGCTACGGCGTACCCGCGTTTAATGTAAACAACCTCGAACAGATCCAGGCCATCATGCAGGCGGCCGATGAGACCGCCAGCCCCGTGATCATGCAAGCCTCCGCCGGGGCCCGGAAATACGCCGGTGAACCGTTCCTGCGCCACCTGATCCTCGCGGCAGTCGAGATGTACCCCCACATCCCGGTCGTCATGCACCAAGACCATGGGGCGAGTCCCGCCGTGTGCCAGCGCTCCATCCGCTCCGGGTTTAGCTCCGTGATGATGGACGGCTCCCTCAAGGAAGACATGAAAACCCCCGCCCCCTACGACTACAACGTCGAAGTCACCCGCAAAGTCGTCGACATGGCCCACGCCGTAGGCGTCTCGGTCGAAGGCGAACTGGGCTGCCTGGGCTCACTCGAAACCATGAGCGCCGGCAAGGAAGACGGCTCCGGGGCCGAAGGCGCGCTCACTCACGACATGCTGCTCACCGACCCCGACCAGGCCGCCGACTTCGTCCGAGAGACCGGGGTCGATGCCCTGGCCATCGCCATCGGTACCTCCCACGGGGCCTACAAATTCAGCCGCAAGCCCACCGGCGACATCCTCGCGATTGGCCGGATCAAGGAAATCCACCAGAGAATCCCCAACACCCATCTGGTCATGCACGGCTCATCCTCCGTGCCCCAGGACTGGCTCAAGATCATTCGCGACAACGGCGGACAGATGAAAGAGACCTACGGCGTGCCGGTCGAAGAGATCCAGGAAGGCATCAAGCACGGGGTACGCAAGATCAACATCGACACCGACATCCGGCTGGCCATGAGCGGGGCAATCCGGCGGGCGCTGAACCAGGACAAGGCCGAATTCGACCCGAGGAAGTACCTGAAGGAAGCGATGCTGGCAGCCAAGGGCATCTGCAAGGCGCGGATGGAAGCCTTCGGCACCGCTGGACAGGCCCCGAAGCTCAAACCCCTGCCGCTCGATATCATGGCGGAGAAGTATGCGAAGGGGGAGATCAGGGCGGTCGTAAACTGACACCCCTGATTGCGGAAGCAACAGCAACGATGCCAGGAAAGTCGACGAAGCCCGCCGATTCCTCCGCGGCAGTAAACAAGGGAGGGACCGCAACTTGACGAAGCGTCCCGCAATGAAACGCAGCAAGACCGCCGCGCCGCTGGTCGGCATCATCATGGGCAGCGACAGCGACTGGGCAGTGATGCAGCATGCTGCGCAGATGCTGCAATCCTTTTCGGTGCCTTACGAGGCGCGGGTGGTGTCGGCGCACCGCACGCCGGATGCGATGTTCGATTACGCTGAGAAGGCATCGGCCCGCGGCCTGCGTTGCATCATCGCCGGCGCCGGCGGCTCGGCGCACCTGCCGGGCATGGTTGCGTCCAAGACCACGGTTCCGGTGCTCGGCGTGCCGGTCACTTCGCGCACGCTGCAGGGGCTGGATTCGCTGCTGTCGATCGTGCAGATGCCGCGCGGCATTCCGGTCGCGACCTTTGCCGTGGGCGAGGCCGGCGCGGCGAACGCAGCGCTGTTCGCGGTGGCGCTGATGGCTCACGGCGATGCGCGGCTTGCCGGAAAGCTGGCGAAGTTCCGCCGCAGCCAGACCGCGAAAGTCAAAGCCATGAAACTCCCCGCAGCGGCGCAGCCAATGCGCGAACCAAAACCGGCCCGCGCGAAATGATCGCGCCCGGTTCCTGGCTCGGCCTGCTTGGCGGCGGCCAACTCGGCCGCATGTTCACCATGGCGGCGCAAAGCATGGGCTACAAAGTGATGGTGCTGGATCCGGGTGACCACAGCCCGGCCGGCAGTGTTGCCGACGAGCACCTGCGCGCCGATTACCTCGACCGCGCGGCGCTAAGGAAAATGGCGTCGCAGTGCGCCGCCGCGACCACCGAGTTCGAAAACGTGCCGGCGGAAAGCCTGGCCTTCCTGGCGCAGCATTGCAGCGTCAGCCCGTCGGCGGACGCGGTGGCGGTGGCGCAGGACCGGGTCCGCGAGAAAACCTTCCTTGCCGATCACGGACTCGACGTTGCGCCGTTCGCAGTCATCGCCGGCGTGGCCGATCTCGACGAGCAGCGCATTGCGTCGCTGCTGCCCGGGATTCTCAAGTTGGCCCGCCTCGGCTATGACGGCAAGGGCCAGGTCCGGGTCGGCTCGCCGCAGGCGGTGCGCGCCGCTTTCGCCGAACTCGGCGGCAAGCCCTGCGTGCTGGAAAAATTCCTCGCGCTCGAGCGCGAAATCTCGGTAGTGGTGGCGCGCGGCTTCGATGGCGAAGTCGTGACCTGGCCGGTGGCGGAAAACCAGCATGCCGCCGGTATCCTCGATGTCAGCATCGTGCCGGCGCGGGTACCGGCGCCGCTGGCCGACGCGGCCCGCGCGGCGGCGGTCAAAGTCGCTGAAAACCTCGATTACCGTGGCGTGCTCTGTGTCGAATTCTTCGTGCTGCGAGGCGGTGCACTGGTGGTGAACGAGATCGCCCCGCGTCCGCACAACAGCGGCCACTACACCATCGACGCTTGCGTCACCTCGCAGTTCGAACAACAGGCGCGGGTGATGTGCCGCCTGCCCCTGGGCGACACCGCGATGCATTGTCCGGCGGTGATGGTCAACCTGCTTGGCGACGTCTGGGCCGGCGGCGAACCACAGTGGCGGCAGGTGTTGCGCCATCCACGCGCCAAGCTGCATCTTTACGGCAAGACCGAGGCGCGCGCCGGCCGCAAGATGGGCCATTTCACCGTGCTGGCGGACAGCGTCGATACCGCCCTCGCTACCGCAACCGAAATCAAGGCCATGCTGCTGGCGGATGCGCAGGCCCTGCGCAGCGCCGGCGCGGCATAGGGAACAGTTCGTGGACAAACAAGCTTCCGTGCTCGAAACCAATCTCAAGTCGCTGCAACTGCTCCATCGCGGCAAGGTGCGCGACATCTATGCCGTCGATGCCGAGCGCCTGCTGATCGTGCAGACCGATCGCCTGTCGGCCTTCGACGTGATCCTGCCGACGCCGGTGCCCGGCAAGGGCCGCCTGCTGACCGCCATGTCCAACTTCTGGTTCCGCCGGCTCGGGCATGTGATTCCGAACCACCTGCTCGACGTGCAACCGGAAACGCTGGTCGCGGCGAACGAGCGTGCCCAGGTCGAAGGCCGTGCCTTCGTGGTGCGGCGGCTCAAGCCATTACCGATCGAGGCGATCGTGCGCGGCTACCTCGCCGGGTCGGGCTGGAAGGATTACCGCAGCAGCGGCAAGATCTGCGGCATCCCGCTACCGCCCGGGCTCAAGGAAGCCGAGAAACTGCCGCAGCCGATCTTCACGCCGTCCACCAAGGCGGCGATCGGCACCCACGATGAGAACATCGCCTACGCCGAAATGGAGAAGCTGATTGGCGCCGGCTTGGCGGCCCAGGTGCGCGACAAGGCGATCCAGCTCTATTCCGAAGCCGCGGTGTATGCGGCTGGTCATGGGATCATCATTGCCGACACCAAGTTCGAGTTCGGTCAGGATGCCGCCGGCAAACTCTACCTGATCGACGAAGCCCTGACCCCGGATTCCTCGCGCTTCTGGCCCAGCGACCAGTACCGCACCGGCATCAGCCCGCCGTCGTTCGACAAGCAGTTCGTGCGCGACTGGCTGGAGGCGCAGCACTGGAACAAGCAACCGCCGGCGCCGGCACTGCCGGCGGATGTGCTGCAAAAGACTGCGGACAAGTACGAAGAAGCCCTCAGGCTGCTGACTGCAAGTTGACGAGAGGGGTTGCCGTTAAATTGGTAACAGACCAGGAAATCGAACGGGCGGCGGAAATCCTGCGAAACGGCGGGCTGGTGGGCGTGCCCACCGAGACCGTGTACGGGCTCGCGGCCGACGCCTCCAATCCGGCTGCGCTGAAGAAAATCTTTACCGCCAAGGGACGCCCGGCCGATCATCCGCTGATCGTGCATATCGCCGACATGAGCGAATTGAAGCACTGGGCGGCAGAGGTGCCGCGCGCGGCCTGGATGCTGGCGGAAAAATTCTGGCCCGGCCCTCTGACCATGGTGCTGAAGTCCGCGCCTCACGTCAGCGAGCTGATCACCGGCGGACAGAACACGATCGCGGTGCGGGTGCCGGGACACCCGGTGGCGCTGAAGCTGTTGCAGGCCTTCGGCGGTGGCGTCGCCGCGCCCTCGGCCAACAAGTTCGGCAAGGTATCACCCACCACCGCGGCGCATGTGCGCGAAGAATTCGGCAGCGAACTGGAAGTGGTGCTGGACGGCGGCGCCTGCGAAGTGGGTATCGAATCCACCATCGTTGATGTGACCCGCGACCCGCTGGCCATCCTGCGTCCCGGCCGGATCAGCGCCCAGCAGATCGCCGATGCCTTGCTGGCGCCGGTCGCTGAAGCCGGCGCCGATCGGCCGCGCGTGCCGGGTGCGCTGGCGTCACACTATGCGCCGCGCACGCCGCTGAGGCTGGTGTCACCGGATGAACTAGAAGCGTACGTGCGCCGCCTGGCGGGTACGCCGGTGGCAGTGGTTGCGCGCCGAAGTCGGCCGCGCGATTCGAAAGCCGCGCTCTGGCAGGTGGCGCCGGAACTGCCGCATGATTACGAGCAGCATCTTTACGCCATGCTCAGGCGCATCGATGCGGCCGGCTGCAGTCTGATCGTGGTGGAAACCGTGCCCCTGCTGCCGGAATGGGCCGCGGTGCGCGATCGCATCGGCCGTGCCGCCACACCGCAACCGCAGGAGCAGTCCCTGGCGGCAAACGGGGGCTAGTGTCTTGGATCCGGTAGTTCTTTTCTTCCTGCTCGGCGTGGCCGCGCGCCTTGCCCGCAGTGATCTGCGCCTTCCCGACGCCCTCTACGAGGGCCTGTCGATCTTCCTGTTGCTGGCGATCGGTCTCAAAGGCGGAGCGGAGCTTGCCCGCCAGCCTTTTCTGTCCATTCTTCCGCAGGCGATCGGCGTGGTGATTCTCGGGCTGCTGCTGCCGCTGATCGCCTTTCCGGTGCTGCGTTTCTTCGGGCGCTTCAATCGCTACGATTCGGCAGCGATCGCCGCGCACTATGGTTCGGTGAGCATGGTCACCTTTGCCGTGGCGCTGGCTTACCTGGTGGACCGCGGGGTTGAGCACGAGGAATACATGCCGCTGTTCGTCGTTTTGCTGGAAATACCGGGCATCGTTGTCGGCATCCTGCTTGCGAGACTTGGCGCGAATGCCGCAAAGGTACGTTGGTGGGCGCTGGCGCATGAAGTCTTCCTCGGCCGCAGTATCGTGCTTCTGGCCGGGGGCCTGCTGATCGGCTGGATCGCCGGGCCGCAGGCGCTCGAACCCCAGGGAAAACTTTTCTTCGATTTGTTCAAAGGCGTGCTCGCACTTTTCATGCTGGAAATGGGGCTGGTTGCCGCCGCCCGGATTCGCGAACTCAAAAGTGTCGGCCTGTTCCTGGTCGGCTTCGGCACGGTGGTGCCTTTGCTGTTCTCGTTGATCGGTGCCGCATTCGGCGTCCTGCTCGGCCTGAGCACCGGCGGCACCATGCTGCTGGCAACGCTTGCGGCCAGCGCGTCCTATATCGCGGCACCGGCAGCGCTGCGCATCGCTGTCCCGGAGGCAAACCCGTCGCTATCGCTGGCTGCCTCGCTGGGCGTGACCTTTCCGTTCAATATCGTGCTTGGCATCCCCGTGTATTACGCCATCGCCAACTGGATTACCGCAGCCGGAGGCTGACATGAACACGTTTTCCCGGAAGCTGATCGTCATCATCACCGAGGGGACACTGGAAAAGATGCTGGTGAAGGACATCCTGGCGCTCGGCGCCCAGGGCTATACGGTGTGCGATGCACGCGGCGGCGGGCGCCACGGCACCCGTGAGGCGGCCTGGGAGGCCGACCGCAATATCCGCATCGAGGTGATCTGCGACCAACCGGTTGCCGAGCGCATCGCCCAACACCTGCAGGAAAAGTACCTCAAGAACTACGCCACGACGATCTACCTCACCGACGTCACCGTGCTTCGGCCGGAGAAGTTCTAGCATCCCGCCTGCGTCCCGGCCGGATCAGCGCGCAGCACATCACCGATGCATTACTGGCGCCGGTCGGCGAAGCGGGTAGCGACCGTCCCTGGAAATGGCAAGCGGGAGTTAAGGATCTGCGAGCGCTACAGGGTGCAGATCGCACAGCGCGTCTTTTAGATTCTTACAGCTAAACAGGCCGGTCGCCGGTAGTGTCGTGGCCGGTACGAATTATTCCCTTCTGGATGGCATAGCGCACCAGTCCCGCAATGTCGTGCAGGTCCAGCTTCCGCATGAGATGGCTTCTGTGCGACTCCGCAGTCTTGAAGCTGATGTTGAGCTGGCGTGCGATTTCTTTCGTGGTATTGCCTTCAGCGATCAAATGAAGAACCTGTCGTTCGCGCGGAGTGAGTGAATCCGCCGGCAGCTGCGAGTCATCCAGATACGCGCCCACAAAAGAGTTGGCGATACTGGGACTCAAGTAAATCTCTCCCCGGGAGATCTCGCGAATGGCGCGAATCAGATCTTCCGCGGCCTCGGTCTTCACGACGTAACCTTTGGCGCCGACCTTGATAGCCTCCAGTATGTAGGCTTTGTCGGTATACATCGTCAGCAGGATAGTTTTGGTTTTAGGCGACAGGCTGCGAATCTCGCGCGCCGTATCCAGCCCATTCAGGCGTGGCATGGATACATCCAGCACCGCGATATCCGGGGAAAGCGTACGCGCGAGCCTCACCGCCTCCTGGCCGTCGGAGGCTTCGCCGACCACTTCGTGACCGGCTTTCTCCAGAAGGCTGCGCACGCCCTGCCGAACAATCTGATGGTCTTCCGCAAGAAGCACTCTCATGTCGTTATCCCAGGGGAATTTGCGCAATTAGAGTTGTGCCCCGCTGCGGCTCAGATTCCAGACGTAACGAGCCACCCAGCGCATTGAGTCGCTCCCGCATGGCGATCAGTCCCAGACCTGTTGGGTCCGGCCGCGGATTCAAGAACCCTGTCCCGTCGTCGCGCACGCTGCAAATGACTGCGAGGGGCTGCTGACGCAGATCGATTTTCACGGATTTCGCATGCGCGTGCTTCAATGTATTGTTCAGCGCCTCTTGCACTATGCGGTACAGCGTCGTCTCCACCGCAGAAGGAAGACGCGCGCTCAGATCGCTGGAAACGGACACGGCAAGGCCCGTGCGTTTCATCATTCTGTCGGCAAGCGTTTCCACCGCCGGAACCAGACCCAGATTGTCCAGCACTGTCGGGCGCAGCGCGTGTGACAGGTCCCGCAACTCTTCCTCGGTCTGTCTTAGCAACCGTACGATAGCTTCTAAACGGGGCTCAAACTCCGCCGGAAGCTCACCTGCCAGGTCCGCGATCGCGATATGTACCGATGTGAGCAACTGGCCTGCATTGTCGTGCAGCGCATGAGCAATTCCCTTGATTTCGCCCTCCATCAGTTCGTTCAGGTGGCGTAGCGCCAGGGTGCCCTCTTGCGATCCCCGGTGGCTCATCTCGAACGGCGAGATACATGCCGCGAACAGCACCAAAGCGTGCGTGAGGATGTCCTCCTCAGGGCCATCCCCTCCGAGAACGCGACGCAACGTCTCGTGGTGGATCTCGGCCATTTCCAGAATGCTGCGATCACTGGCCATTGCCTGCCTCGCGAGTTCGTAACCCTTGCTCAGCGACGCTTCATTGTGTTCGTTCACATAAGCCTGAAAGATCTCGAAGTATTGCTCGGCCAACGCTCTGGAGTCCGCTTTGGAGTCCCTGCTGGTAAATCGCCTCTTTTCCGTATCCATATCGCGTCCGCCTAGCCGTCACGCGCTCCGTTGGTCGGAAAAGTCCGGCGCGTCCCTGGCCGTGCGGCAGGGAAACACCAGCACCAGTGCATCGTCAGTGAAGGTGGCATAATTTTGCAGTATCCGGTCGGCAAGCGGCTGCGGCGGCTCGCTCTCGGGGGCCAACCATTCGGCAAAATCCAATCTCACACCGTCGGTCGCAAACACCAGGGTGTCGCCCGGCGCCACAGATACCACCGCGGGCCGCAGCTCCGGCAACTTCGACCCCACCACACCGCCGCGGAAAATCAGATAGTCGATCCGCGCGCCATTGTCAGGATCCGCGCGCAACAGGGTGCCCGCTACGTTTCCCACCCCCAGCCATGTCATGGTCCAGCGCTGTCTGTCGAATGACGCCATGCTTATCGCCGCACCTCGCGTAGCGCGCAACCACTCATTGCAGCGCAAGAAAAGTTGCTCAAGTGGTTCGTGTGCGTACTGTTCCAGGATGGCGGTTGCGAGCCGGGCCGCGATGGCAGCGTCGGGCCCATGTCCGAGGCCATCGACGGCCGCCACCAGTACACCTTCTCTGAACGGCTTCACCGCGTACCAGTCGCCAGACTCGCTCTCCCCGGCATGCGGCATCGTGGCCACGCCCACTTCGGGGCGCGTTTCCATCAAAGCTTCCATTTTGTTATTGTTACCGTCGTGCCGCCGCTATCGGATGCAATGGCAAACTCATCCATGATGCGCCTGACGCCCGGCAGTCCGATTCCAAGTCCGCCCGAAGTCGAGTAACCTTGCCGCATCGCCAGATCGATATCCGCGATCCCGGGACCTTCGTCGCGAGCGACAACATTAATTCCCCGCATGGTTCCGTTGCTGACCGTGCTGATCCGAATCTCGCCGTGGCCTGCGTAGGTGACTATATTGCGCGCCAGCTCCGAGATCGCGGTCGCCACCAGCGTCGCTTCGCTCATGGAAAACTCCAGTTCGTCGGCTAGTTCTCGCCCTGCACTGCGCGCGACCACCACATCTTCGGACGAGGTCACGGGCACGCAGTTCTCCCGTTCTCGATCAGAGTGCGCCATTGCGATGTCGGATCTTCTGGTTCAGATACTCCAGACCCTCCTCGAGATCCAGTGCGGTCGCAACGTCCTCCAGGGTAATGCCAAGCTGGACCATCGCGAATGCAACGTCGGGTTGCATTCCGACAATTACAGTTTCGGCGCCGCGTAACCTGATCATGTAGGCGAGATCGCGAATCGTCCTGGTTGCGAACGAATCCACCACGTCCATCGCGGTGACATCCACGATTACGCCCTTCGAGCGCAGTATTCCGACCTTGTCGACCAGCGCGTCCCGGAGTTGCAACAAATCGGAGTCGTTAAGCGCCGACTGGATCGTCGCGATCAGGTAGTGCGACTGCTTGAGGATTGGAACTGCCATGGTATGGCCGGGAGCGGTCCGTTCCTACCCTTGTGTAGCCGCTTCCGCCGATGGCATTACCTTGTAGCCCAGCAAACGCTCGGCCTCTTCGATTCCGCCTTGCAGATCGCCCACTGTGTTCATCTTGCCCAGATCCACGCCGATATTCACCAGCGTTTGCGCGATCTCGGGCGAAAGACCGGTCACGATGACGGTAGCGCCAAGCAGCCGCGAGGCCTCGACCGTCTGTACCAGGTGGTTCGCCACGTGCGAATCGATCGCCGCTACCCCGGTGATATCGATCACCACGACGCGCGCGCGGTTGGCGCGTATGCCGCGCAGGAGCTGCTCGGTGAGCTGTCGCGCGCGCTGCGGATCCATCACGCCGATGATCGGCAGGATCAGCAGCCTTTCGCGCACCTGCAGGACCGGCGTGGAAAGTTCCCGGATCGCTTCCTGCTGCTGGCGGATGATGCGCTCGCGCTCTTGCACGAATCCCACCGCCACCGTGTTCGCGATGCGGTTTGCCGCCGGCTCGTAGGCATCCAGGATGCGGTTTAGCAGATTGAAGTCGGTCTGGTACTTGGCGAACAGCGAGCGCGCCAGCACGTCGCGCAGCAACAGCACGATTCCGACCACTTCGTCGGTCTGCACGCCCCGTGGAATAATCCGCTCGGACAGATTGCGCGCGTAAGCCTGCAGGGCTTCGAACGTTCCCGTCTCAAGGGCTTCCACGTAGTTGTCATACACCGAGGTCGCCTCGGCAAAGATTTCTTCGTTGCTCATCGCAGTGAGCAACTTGGAATGCGTAATACGACGCGCCCACTCCTCGCGCAACTCCGAACGATTCTGGCGGAGGTGGCCAACCAACTGCCGCAACAATTCGGATTCGGCACTCAGATCGCCAGCAACTCCTTGAATAGATAAATCTCCCTCTGGACCATACTCCTTCTTTTGAAATTTCATGACACGCCCCTCCCATAGGTATGTAGCGACCCGCTAGGAATGGAGAGCGCTTTTTGGGTATCCCGCAGGCCCCGCAGTACTCTGCGTAACCCTCGGCGAGGCGCTCCCGGATTATTCTAGTCTAGGATAGTGAGTGGTATGCCTAACCCGCAAGCAGGTACTTGCAGGGGTATGCATAGGGCATTTACCTGATATTTCAGGTTCGCCAACGAACGCTGCAGCGCAAAGCCTCATGCCCGGCCGGATTTGACGCCCAGTTCAGCCTTGACCTCATCGAAGTCGAAAACCTCGATGCCGTCAGGGTCATATTCAGTAAAGCGATCCTCTGCCCAGGCTGCGCCCCAATCCGGGTCGTTTTCCGCGGACTCTGTCAGATTAATTTCTTCTTCGATTTCGATCCGATTCGTGCGCAAAGGCGCGGTCGTCTGACCTGCAAAAAACCTGGCTCTTTGGGTCATTTCGGTTCTCCAGTATCCGGTTCCGGTCAACATCCGGAGAGCTTCAGTTGATTGTGCGAACGCTGGTGGTGTCCGGCAGCAGGCGGTTGTACTCTTTCTTGACTACGGCGTAACACTCGCAGGCCCGCGATTCCAGCTTCGGACGGTCCAGTACAGTGAGCTTGCCGCGCCTGTAATCGATCAATCCCGCGGTCTGCAGCCTTCGGGCGGAGTCGCAGACACTCTCGCGTCGGACCCCCAGCGTGGCGGCAATCCGCTCCTGGGTTATGGTCAGATTGTTGGTGGGAAGCCGGTCCATGCAAAGTAGCAGCTTGCGGCATAGTTGTTGTTCGATCACATGGTGACGGTTGCACGCCACGGTCTGCGCAATCTGTGTGATCAGAGCCTGGATGTAGCGCAGCATCATGGCCTGCAGCGGGCCGCCTTTCTCGAACTCCCGTACCAGAACGTCGGCCCTGATGCGAAACGCGGTGCCGGCGTTCTGCACTAACGCCCGATTCTGCATGGTCTGTCCACCCATAAACGGGGCGATGCCGACCAGACCCTCGTTGCCGACAACCGCAATCTCCCCCGAGGTCCCATCCTCCAGTTCGCAGGAGAGGGAGATGATGCTGCTGATCGGGAAATAGATGCACCCCAACGGCTTGTCGCAATCGTGGAGAACGCGCCCGGGCGGCAGGGTTACCAGCTCAAGCGCAGATTTCAGGCGCTCATGAATCGCTGCAGGAAGTGCGGCAAGCAGACGGTTCTGAGCAATGGTTGGGAGGCCCGTCCGTGCCCGCGCGCTCGTCCGTACCGGCGCGGGGGGGACAGTCCATGCCGGATTTTCTATCGATGGCGCATTCAGAGTATTCGATACCCGATGCATGGTTTCTCCTTTTCCAATATATGGTTATGGGGAATGATCCCTGTTGCCGGGATCGCTGATCCCGTCAGAAGCAGGGATCTGCGTCCTGTCGCAGGACCATCAAGGTGTCGAATGGTAGGGTTCGGTACGCTACACCTCCAGACAGGACACGCCTGAATTTTTCTGAGGTATAGACCTGAATTTTTTCGGGGCGGGATGGGGACAGCAATTGAATATGCCGCCGGTCAGGCACACCGGAGAGGAGCGCGAACCGGTTCTTCGCGGCCGGCTGCGGCCTCGTCGTGGTGAATGCACTGCGGTGCCGACCGGATCGGCTGGCGGTTCAGCGATCTACTGCTGTTTGTGCCGCAGCCGGAGGGATCAGGTGCGGACGGACTCGATGGCTTTCGGTGCCGGAGCGATCGCGGCGCCTTTCAGGAAATCCAGCGCCGCCGCGACACCCGAGCCGCGCACCGGTACACCGGCCAGCGACAATCCCATCTCCACGCCGCACAGCGTTCCCGCCAGCGTCAGGTCGTTGAAGTCGCCGAGGTGGCCGATGCGGAACACCTTGCCCTGCAGCTTTCCGAGCCCGGTGCCGAGTGACATGTCGAAGCGCTCGAGGATGATCCGGCGCACCCGGTCGGCGTCGTGGCCCTCGGGCAGCATTACCGCGGTCAGGGTGTTGCTGTATTGCTGCGGATCGGCGCAAAGGATTTCCAGGCCCCAGGCCCGCACCGCGCGTCGCGTGGCCTCGGCGTGACGGGCATGGCGGGCGAACACGTTGTCCAGCCCTTCTTCCTGCAGCATGTGGAGCGCCTCGCGCAGGCCGTAGAGCAGGTTGGTCGCCGGCGTATAGGGGAAATAGCCGCTGCGGTTCGGCCCGAGCATTTCCTCCCAGCTGAAGTAGCTGCGCGGCAGTTTCGCGGTCTTTGAGGCTTCCAGTGCCTTGGCGCTGACCGCGTTGAATGACAGTCCCGGCGGCAGCATCAGGCCTTTCTGCGAGCCGGCGACGGTGACGTCCACGCCCCATTCGTCGTGGCGGTAGTCGATCGAAGCCAGCGAAGAAATGGTGTCCACCATCAGCAGCGCCGGATGCCCGACCCGGTTGATTGCCGCGCGCACCTGCGGCACCAGCGTCACCGCGCCGGTCGAGGTTTCGTTGTGCACCACGCACACTGCTTTTATTTCGCGCTTGCGGTCGGCGGCCAGCGCCTGTTCGATCGCCGCCGGATTGGCGCCGTGGCGCCAGTCGCCCGGCAGCAGATCCACCGCGAGGCCGAGCCGGGTCGCGAGCTTCTGCCACAGCATCGCGAACTGTCCGGTTTCCGCCATCAGCACGCGGTCGCCGGGGGAGAGCGTATTGACCAGCGCTGCTTCCCAGGCGCCGGTGCCGGACGCCGGAAAAATAAACACCTCGCCGGTGGTGGCGAAGATCGCCTTCATGCCGTCCAGCACTTCGCGCCCGAGCAGCGCAAACTCCGGGCCGCGATGGTCCATGGTGGGCAGGTCCATCGCCCGCAGCACCCGGTCGGGCACGTTGGTCGGCCCGGGAATCTGGAGGAAGTGTCGTCCGCTGCGGAAGGTCATGGTGGGTTCAGGGGGAAATTGGGTTGCGGGAAGTCAGCCAGCCTACTCAAATTGAACGCCGGCCTCAAGCGTGCGCGGTATCATTCGGCCAGATGTTTACAGCCGCAACCCGACTGCATTGAACGCGCCCGCAACAGCTTCGATCCGCTTTCCCGCCTCCGACCGCAGCCGGCTGGCGCAGCGCCTGCGCCGCGAGCTCGATGGCGAAGTCTTGTTCGACGCTTTCTCGCGCGGGCGCTACAGCACCGATGCCTCGATCTACCAGATCGATCCGGTGGGCGTGGTGCTGCCGCGCAGCGAAGATGCCGCGCGGGTTGCACTGCAGATCGCGGCGGAAGAAGGTGTGGCGATCCTGCCTCGCGGCGCCGGCACGTCGCAGTGCGGCCAGACCGTCGGCGCGGCACTGGTCATCGACTGTTCCAAATATCTCGGCGCGGTGCTCGACTTCGACCCGGCCCGGCGCGAGATCACGGTGCAGCCCGGCCTGGTGCTCGACCGGCTCAACGCTTTCCTCCGGCCGCACGGATTGTGGTTTCCGGTGGACGTGTCCACCTCGGCCCAGGCCACCCTCGGCGGCATGGCCGGCAACAATTCCTGCGGCGCGCGCTCGATCCGCTACGGCAACATGGTGCACAACGTGCTCGGTGTCGATGCCTGGCTGTCGGATGGGGAGGAGTTCCACTTCGGTCCGGCCGCAGCCCTGGCCGGCGCGCCGGCTTCATATCGCGACCGCATCGCCGCGATCCACGACATCGTCCGTTGCCACGCCGCGGAAATCGAAGCGCGCTGGCCGAAAGTGCTGCGCCGGGTGCAGGGCTACAACCTCGACATGGTGCAGCCGGACAGCGACCACAACCTCGCGCATCTGCTGGTGGGCTCCGAAGGCACGCTGGCATTCTCGAAGCGCCTCAAGCTCAAACTGTCGCCGATTCCGCCGCAGCGGGTGCTGGGCGTGGTGCACTTCCCCAGCTTCCACCAGGCGATGGAGCTGACCCGGCATATCGTTGCGCTCGACCCGGACGCGGTGGAACTGGTGGATCGCACCATGATCGAGCTGGCGCGCGGCAATGCCGCCTTCGCGCCGGTGGTGGCGAAGTTCCTCAAGGGCAAACCCGACGCCATCCTGCTGGTGGAGTTCGCCGGCGCAGACCACGCCGCCCAGGTCGCCAAACTTGCGTGCCTCACCGAGCTGATGGCGGATCTCGGGCTGCCGGGATCGGTGGTCGAAGTCACCGATGCCGGCTTGCAGAAGGAAATCTGGGAAGTGCGCAAGGCCGGGCTGAACATCA
>LNFM01005084.1_pt1 | contig 23239 bp, 25 predicted proteins | sample 596031 | NCBI WGS metagenome assembly LNFM01 (sample SAMN04254537, study PRJNA301005) | activated carbon metagenome | isolation source: dual media filters at the Ann Arbor, Michigan drinking water treatment plant | place: USA: Ann Arbor | reverse complement strand
CCCGGGCGCGCCGGTGCGGGTGCCGGCGCGGGCGCGGGCGCCGCGGCCGGGGGCGGCCCGGCGGCGACGGCCGCGGAGACGATGTCCGTCGCCGTCCAGGCTCCGTGCAGCTTCACGCCGAGCAGGCCGGCCATCGCCAGCAGCGCCAGCGGCAAGGGGCGCGGCGTCACGACCGCAGCCCCAGGGCGCGCGCCAGGTCGCGCTCCGCCTCGCTGCGCGGTTCGGGCGCCGCCTGCTGCGCGCCGGCCAGGGGGCGGGCCTGCTGCACCGCCGCTTCCAGCCGGTCCGCCAGCGCCTCGCCGCGCTCCAGCAGGTAGCGCAGGTCGTCGCGAATCGCCTCGCCGGCGGCGATGCGCGCGTTCACCTCGCGGCACGCGGCCTCCGCGCCGCCGCGCAGCCGGGCCAGCGCCGCCTCGGCCTGGCGCGACGCCTCGCCCATGCCGGCCGCCCCCGCCTCCAGCGCCGCGCGGTCGGCCCGCAGGGCCCGCAGCGCGCGGTCCAGCCGGAAGGCCATCGGCAGCGTCACCCCCAGCAACAGGATCACCGCCAGCTGCACCGCCCATTCCACGCCGCTCATGCCGCGCCCTCCTCGCGCAGGGTCTCGCCGATGCGCACCGCCGGCCGGTTCTCCACCCGGCCGTACTCGGCCTCGAACATCGCCACCGGGCCGCATTGCAGGCGCACCGGCGCGCCGGGTGCCGCGTTCAGCACGATGCGGTCGCCGGGCTTGAGCGAGATCACGGAGGACAGCGGCATCACCTGCTGGTCCAGCACCACCTCCATGGAGACGGAGGTGTGGCGCAGCTGCTCCGCCAGGTGGACCTCCCAGATGGAGTCGCGGCCGAATTTCTCGCCCATGAACTGCTGGAGCAGCATCTCGCGCACCGGCTCCAGCGTGGCGTAGGGCAGCAGCAGCTCCAGCTTGCCGCCGCGATCCTCCATCTCGATCCGCAGCCGCGTCAGCACGCAGGCGTTGGACAGGCGCGAGATGGCGGCGAAGCGCGGGTTCACCTCCAGCCGCTCGAACAGGAAGTCCACGTCGGCGACCGGGCCGAAGGCTTCGCTCAGGTCCTTCAGGACCACGGTGATCAGGCGCTCCACCAGCGTGCGCTCGATCGTCGTGTACGGGCGGCCCTCGATTCGCATCGCCGCCGTGCCGCGCCGCCCGCCCAGCAGCACGTCCACCACCGAGTAGATCATGGCGCTGTCCACCACGATCAGCCCGTAGTTGTCCCACTCCTCCACCTTGAACACCGCCAGCATGGCCGGCAGCGGCACGGAGTTCAGGTAGTCGCCGAATCGCTGCGACTGGATGCCGTCTATGCTCACCTCCACGTTGTCGGAGGTGAAGTTGCGCAAGCTGGTGGACATGATGCGAACGAGACGGTCGAAGATGATCTCGAGCATCGGCAGGCGCTCGTAGGAGACGAGGCCCGAATGGATCATCTTCTCCATGCCGGTGCGCGGGCCGGCGGCGCCGCTGGCGCCGTCATCGCCCTCGAAGCCCAGCAGGCTGTCGATCTCGGCCTGGTTCAGCACCCGCGTCGCGTCGGGCGCCGGGGCGGGACCGGCGTCGCCCGCATCCTCCTCGGCCGCCAGCGCCGCGCCCCAGGCGGCCGCCAGGTCGTCATCCTCCTCGCTCATTGCACGAGGATCTCCGTGAACAGCACGTCGCTCACCCGCGCGGGCGCGGCGGCGACGTTGGCGCGGGCGATCAGCTCCTCGCGCAGGCGGTGCGTGCCGGCGCTGCCGCGCAGGTCCTCCGGCCGCAGCTCGCGCAGGTAGGTGGTGAACAGGTCCACCACGCGCGGCATCGCGGCCTGGAGCGCGGCGGCATCGGCCGCGCCCTGCACCTCGATCTGGCTCTTCACGCGGATGAAGGCGGCGCGCCGGCCGGGCGCGTTCAGGTTGGCCGTGATCTCCGGCATGGTGACGAAGACGGGCCGGCGGTCCGGCGCCGCGGGCGCGCCCTCCGCCGCGGCCGGCGGCTGCCCCCCCATGCCGGGGATGAGGCCGAGGAAGAAGGCCGCCCCGCCCCCGCCGCCGAGCAGCAGCACGGGCAGCAGGATCAGGATGAGCTTCTTCTTCCCCTTGCCGGCGGGCTTTTCCGCCGCATCCCCATCCTGGGGCAGGCTGGGGGCCTGGGCTGCCATCCTTCCTCCGTCTCCATCGCCAATCGCGTGGAAGGGAGGATGCGGCGGAACCCCTTAACGAAGCCTTGCGCCCCGACGCGCGGCCCGAGAATGCCGCGCACCCGGCAAGCCCTGCCGCCCCCCGGCGGCCCCTGCCCGCCCGCCCCCCGCCAGTTGCTGGCACGCCGGTTGCACAGCACCTGCCGACCCTTCGCAGCAGGAGCGCCGCATGGACAACCCGGGCTACATCATCATGTCCCGCCTCGCCTCGCAGCAGCGCGCCAGCCAGTACACGGCGCAGAACCTCGCCAACGCCGACACGCCGGGCTACCGCGCCACCCGCCCCGTCTTCGCCGAGCACCTGGACCGCGACGCCCGCGGCGCGGCGGAGCGCGACATCGGCTATTCCTGGGACCGCGCGACCTGGCGCGACCTGTCGCCCGGCTCGGTCCAGGCCACCGGCAACCCGCTGGACGCCGCGCTGTCCGGCGAGGGCTACTTCGCGGTGGAGACGCCGCGCGGCGAGCGCTTCACCCGCGCCGGCCGCTTCTCGATCGGCGCCGAGGGGCGGCTGGAGGACGCGCAGGGCAACGCCGTGCTGGGCGCCGAGGGCCGGCCCATCGCCATCGGCCCCGCCGACACGCGGATCGAGATCCTGGGCGACGGCACCATCCGCTCGGAGAACGGCGTGCTGGGCCGCATCCGCGTCGTGCGCTTCGCCGACGAGCAGGCGCTGCGCGCCGAGGGCGACCGCCTGTTCGACGCCGCCGGCCAGGCGCCCGAGGACATGCCCCGCCCCGGCGTGGTCCAGGGCTCGCTGGAGGGCTCCAACGTGCAGTCCATCCGCGAGATGACCCGCATGATGGAGGAGCTGCGCGAGTTCCAGATGGCCTCCCAGTTCCTGGAGCGCGAGGGCGAGCGGCAGCAATCCGCCGTCGAACGCCTCCTGCGCCGCCGCTCGTAAGGATAAACGCACATGCGCTCGCTGCACATCGCCGCCACCGGCATGCTGGCCCAGCAGACCAACGTCGAGGTCATCTCCAACAACCTCGCGAACATGAACACGACCGGCTACAAGCGCCGCCGCGCCGAGTTCCAGGACCTGATCTACCAGAACCTGCGCCGCGTCGGCTCGCAGAGCGCCGACACCGGCTCCGTGCTGCCCTCGGGCGCGCAGGTCGGACTGGGCGTGCGGACCTCGGCCATCTACCGCATCGGCGAGCAGGGGAACCTCCAGCAGACGGAGAACAAGTTCGACCTCGCGATCCGCGGCAACGGCTTCTTCCAGGTGCAGCTCCCCTCAGGCGAAGTGGCCTATACCCGCGACGGCACCTTCGCCCTGTCCCCCGAGGGCGTGATCGTCACCGCCGAGGGCTTCGTGGTGCAGCCCGGCGTCACCATCCCGGCCGCGGCGCGCGACGTGACGATCAACGCCTCCGGCGAGGTGCTGGTGACGATCGACGGCCAGGCGGCGCCGCAGAATGTGGGCCAGCTGCAGACCGCCATCTTCGCCAACGAGGGCGGGCTGGAGGCGGCGGGCGACAACCTGTTCCGCGCCACCGGCGCCTCGGGCCAGCCGCAGGCGGCGTCCCCCGGCCAGCCCGGCCACGGCACGCTGATGCAGGGCTTCATCGAGACCTCGAACGTGAACGTGGTGCAGGAGATCACCTCGCTGATCACCGCCCAGCGCGCCTACGAGATGAACTCCAAGGTCATCACCGCCTCCGACGAGATGCTGTCCACCATGTCGAGGCTGCGCTGATGCGCCGGCGCGCGCTCCTCGCGCTGCTGGCGCCGGCGACGGCATTCGCGCAAGCCCCGCCCGCGCTGCTGCGGCCGAACGTGCTGCTGGACGGCGACACGCTGCGCCTGGACGACATCTGGGACAATGCCGGCCCGCGCGGGGCCACCGTGCTGGCCGCCGCCCCGCTGCCCGGCCGGCGCATGATCCTGGAGACGCCAAACCTCATCAACCTCGCCCGCCAATACGGCGTGAACTGGCGCCCGATGACGGGCAGCGAGCGTGCGGTGATCGAGCGCCCCGGCCGCCAGGTGGCCCGCGCCGACGTGGACGCCCTGCTGCGCGACGAGCTGTCGCGCCTGGGCCTGGATGCGGAGAGCGAGCTGGAGCTGCCCGGCTTCGTCCCGCCGCTGGTGCCCGTCTCCGCCATGGTGCAGCTCGCCGTCGAGGGCGCGGTGCTGGAGCAGCCGGGCCTGCGCTTCGCGGCCACGCTGGTGGTGATGGCCGACGGCATGGGCACGCAGCGCCTGCGCCTAGCCGGCCGCGCCGCGCCGACCGTGCCGGTGGTGCTGGCCACCCGCCGCATGGCGCTGGGCGAGGTGGTCGGCCCCGCCGACGCCCGCACCGCCCGCATGCGCGCCGAGCGCGTGCGCCCTGGCATGGCCCAGCGCCTGGACCAGGTGGTGGGGCAGGAGCTGCGACGGCCGCTGGCGGTGGAGCAGGGCTTCGCGCTGGTGGACCTCGGCCCGCCGTCGGTCGTGCAGAAACACGCGCTGGTGACGCTGCTGCTGGACGCGCCTGGCATCCAGCTCGCCGTGCAGGGCCGCGCGCTGGAGGCCGCACCCCGGGGCGGGGCGGTACCGGTGATGAACCTCGTCTCGCGCAACGTGGTGGAGGGGGTGGCGATCGGCCCCAACCGCGTGCGCGTCGCCATGGGCGCCGTGCCGCACGCCGCGCGGGAAGGATTCTAGGCCATGCGTCTCGCCATCATCCTGCTCCCCCTCGCGCTCATGGCCTGCGGGCAGGCCGAGCGCCTGTCGCGCCTCGGCCGCGCGCCGGACATGTCGCCCGTCGCCGACCCGACGCGCGACCCGGCCTGGCGCCCCGTCTCCATGCCCATGCCCGCGCCGCAGGAGGCGCCGTTGCTCAACAACTCGCTGTGGCGCCCGGGCAGCCGCACCTTCCTGCGCGACCAGCGCGCGGCGCAGGTGGGCGACCTCATCACCGTGCTGGTGGGCATCAGCGACGACGCGCAATTGCAGAACCGCACGCAGCGCAGCCGCAACGGCAGCGACACCATCGGCGTGCCGAACCTGCTGGGGCTGGAGACGCAGGCGAACCGCCTGCTGCCGCGCGGCGCCAACCCGGAAAGCCTGGTGAGCACCAGCGGCGTGGGCGCCAGCGACGGCAACGGCCAGGTGCGGCGCACGGAGACGGTGAACCTGCGCCTGGCGGCGACCATCACCCAGGTGCTGCCCAACGGCAACATGGTGGTGCAGGGCCGCCAGGAGGTGCGGGTGAACGCCGAGCTGCGCGAGCTGGAGGTGCGCGGCGTCGCGCGGCCGCAGGACATCGGCAGCGACAACACCGTGCGCCACGACCGGCTGGCCGAGGCGCGCATCTCCTATGGCGGGCGCGGCGCGCTGAGCGACATCCAGCAGCCGCGGCTGGGGCAGCAGCTGATAGACATCCTCAGCCCATTCTAGGCGGCGAGCGGCGCCACCTTCGCCCGCGCGTCATGCCGCGCGAGGCGGGCGAGCAGGTATTCCACCTCCGCCCGCGCCGCAGCACCCAGCGCCGGGCCGGGCCGGCGCTGCGCCGGGGAGGCCAGCACGCCGCGCCGCGCCAGCACGTATTTGCGCACGCTCAGCCCCACGCCGGGCTGGAGCTCGTAGCGCATCAGCGGCAGGTGGGCGTCGAACAGGTCGTGCGCCGCGTCGCGCTGGCCGCTGGCCGAAAGGCGAACGAGGTCGCCCAGCATGTCGGGGAAGGCGTAGCCGGTCATCGCGCCGTCCGCGCCGCGCTCCATCTCGAAATCCAGGAACACGCCGCCATTGCCGCACAGGATGGAGATGGGCCGCAGGGAGCCGTCGGCCTGGAAGCCGCGCAGGGCGCTGATCTTCTCCAGCCCCGGCCAGTCCTCGTGCTTGAGCATGACGCAGGAGGGGTTTTCCGACACGATGCGGCGGATGACGCCCGGCGTCATCTGGACCTGGAACAGCTGCGGGTAGTCCTGCAGCACCCAGGGGACGTCATCGCCGACCGCCTCGATCGCCTGGCGGAAATAGTTCACCGTCGCGTCGTCGGTACGAAGCGCCGGCGGGGGCGCGATCATCACGCCGGCCGCACCCGCCTCCATCACGCCATGCGCCAGGGCGCGCATGCCGGCGAAGCCCGGCGCGGTGACGCCCACGATCACGGGCTTGGAGCCGGCGCGGCGGATGATGCGGCGGCTGATCTCCAGCGCCTCCGCGCCGTCCAGCTTCGGAGCCTCGCCCATCACGCCCAGGATGGTCATGCCATCCGCCCCCGCCTCGCCGAGGAAGAAGTCGGTCATGCGGTCGGTGGAGGCGTCGTCTATCCGCCCATCCTCGTGGAAGGGGGTGGGGGCGATGACGAAGACGCCCTTGGCGGTGTGGTCGAGCGGCATGGTGGCAGACCCTGTGCTGGTGTCGCCGGCCGGTCTACCCCAGGGGCGCAACGGAATCGAGATGCGCGGCCGCCGTCGCGCGCATGGCGGCCAGCTTCGCGGGGTCCATCTTCCGCAGCGTGGCCAGCGGCATCGCCATGCGCGGGTTGGCCGCGAAGCGCTCCGCGTGGCGGGCGATGAAGTCCCAGTACAGTGCGTTGAACGGGCAGGCGCCCTCGCCCGCGCTGCGCTTCACGTCGAAGCGGCAGCGCCCGCAATGGTCGCTCATGCGGTTGATGTAGGCGCCGCTCGCGGCATAGGGCTTGGACGCCATCACGCCGCCATCCGCGTGCAGCACCATGCCCGTGACGTTGGGCAGCTCCACCCACTGGTAGGCGTCGGCGTAGACGGCGAGGTACCACTCGTTCACCGCATCCGGGTGGATGCCGGCGAGAAGGGCGTAGTTGCCCGTCACCATCAGGCGCTGGATGTGGTGGGCGTAGGCGTGGTCGCGCGTCTGCGCCACCGCCTGGTCCACGCAACGCATCCCGGAATTGGCGGTCCAGTAGAAAGCCGGCAAGGGCCGGTGCGCCTCCAGCGCGTTCATCCGCGCGTAGCCCGGCATCCGCAGCCAGTAGAGGCCGCGCACGTATTCGCGCCAGCCCAGCACCTGGCGGATGAAGCCCTCGGCGGCGTTGAGCGGCACCAGGCCCGCGCGCCAGGCCGCCTCGGCGGCGTCGCACACCTCGCGCGGCAGCAGCAGGCCGATGTTCATGGCGGGCGAGAGCAGCGAGTGGAACAGGAAGGGCTCGCCCTCCGCCATCGCGTCCTGGTGGTCGCCGAACAGGGGCAGGCGGTGCGCCACGAAGTCGTCCAGCGCGATGCGCGCCTCCTGCGCGGTGACGGGCCAGTTGAAGGTGTCCAGCGTGCCGAAGGTGGCGTTGAACTCGCGCTGGACGAGGGCGATCACCTCCTGCGTGATGGCGTCGGGGGCGAAGCGCGGGGGTGCGGGCGGGCGCAGGCCGCGCGGCAGGGGCTTGCGGTTCTCGGCATCCAGGTTCCACTGGCCGCCGGCGGGTTCGCCCTCCTCCATCAGCAGGCCGGTGGCGCGGCGCATCTCGCGGTAGAAGAACTCCATCCGCAGCTGCTTGCGCCCGCCGGCCCAGCGGAAGAACTCCGGCAGCGGGTTGAGGAAGCGCGCGTCCTCGCGGATCTCCACGGGGATGGCGTGCTCATCCTCCCAACGGCGCGCCATCTCCAGCACGCGCCATTCGCCGGGCTGGGTCAGCACGATGCGCGCGGGGCGGTGCCGCGCCACGGCGCGCGCCACCTCGCCGCCGAAGGAGTGGGTGTTGCCCGCATCGTCCAGCCGCACGTAGTCCACCCGCACGCCGCGCGCGGCGAGCGCGCGGGCGAAATGGCGCATGGCGGAAAGGATCAGCGCGATCTTCTGCGCGTGATGCGGGACGTATGTGCCTTCCTGCCGCACCTCCATCATCAGCACCACGTCCCGCGCCGGGTCCAGGTCCTCCAGCGCGGAGAGGCTGCGCGCGCACTGGTCGCCCAGCACCAGGCGAAGAACCGTCATGCAGGCGCGTAGGTCACGGTGCTGCCATCGTCGCCCTTGGTGCTGAATCCCACCCAGTTGCCGTCACGCGCGAAGAGGCATTCCGCCTCCACCTCGCCCGTGCAGCCGATGGCGAAGCCGCCCGCGGTGTCGCGCCGCGTCCAGCGCAGGTCCATCAGCCTGCCGGTGGTGGTGCCGAAGATGGGCACGGCGCCGCCGAGGCGCGAGGCGTCCCACCAGGACAGCGGCGCGGCGTTGGGCGGCAGGCGCAGCGCGCCCTCCGGGCCGTCCACCAGCACGGCCTCCGGCGTGGCGCGGGCGCGCACCACGGCCACGGTGCCGTTGCGGTTAAGCCGGCTGTCCACCGAGCGGAAGCGCCAGCCCTCCGTCACCTCCGTGTAGAGGTGCTCGAAGCGATAGACCACGACGCCCAGCACGCGGGGGACCACCTGCACGTCGCTCACCGTCACCCGCTCGCGCCCGCGCTCCGTCACGCGCACGGCATGGGTGCCGATCTGCGCGCCGTTCCGCATGACCTTGAAGGACCAGCCGCCCGCCGCGGCGGGTTGCGCGCGCACGGCGCCGGGCAGGAGGGCGAGCAGGGGCAGGGCGCGGCGCAGCATCACCCCCCTTTAGCGCGCAGGGTGGACCGCCCGCCATCCACCGCTATCACCTGGCCCGTGATCCAGCCCGAGGCGCGGGACAGCAGGAAGTCCGCCAGCGCCGCCGCGTCGTCCGGCTCGCCCAGGCGGGGGATGGGGTGGGTCTTGGCGATGGCCTCCGCCATGGCGGGGTTGCGGGTCAGCGGCTCGGCGATGCCCGTGCGCGTCAGGCTGGGGGCGATGCAGTTCACGCGCACGGCGGGGGCGAGTTCGGCGGCGAGCGCCACGGTCATGCCCTCGACCGCGCCCTTGGCCATGGCGATGGCGAGGTGCGAGGGAAAGCCCGCCCGCGCAGCGACGGAGGAGAACAGCACCACGCTGCCCTGCCCCTCCATCAGCGCCGGCATTGCCGCCTGTACGGCGCGCGCGGCGGCCACCGCGTTCAGCCGGAAGGCGTCCATCATGTCCGCCTCCGTCGTGCGCGCGGCCGGCTTCAGCACGATGGAGCCGACGCAGAAGGCGAGCCCCGCCAGCGGCCCCGGCGGCAGCGGCGGCAGGGCCAGGGCGTCGCCTTGCACCGCCTCGCTGCCCGGCAGCTCCGCGGCCAGGGCAGCCAGCCTCGCGGCGTCGCGCGCCAGCAGGACGGGAGTGGCGCCGCGCGCCGCGACGCGCCGGGCGAGGGCGCCGCCGATGCCCCCGGTGGCGCCGATGATGAGGATGCGTTCGTTCATGGGGGCGACATGGCGGCGATGCCCCCGGCGACAAGGGCGCGATCGCGTGGCATCATCGGCCCCGATGCGCCAGCTCCTGCTGCTCCGCCACGCGAAGTCCTCCTGGGACGAGGCGACGCTGTCCGACCACGCGCGGCCGCTGAACGCGCGCGGCCGCCGCGCCGCCGCGGCCATCGCGGAGCGGATGCGCGCGCTCGGCCTGGTGCCGGACGTGGTGCTCGTCTCCTCCGCCCGCCGCACGCTGCAGACGCTGGAGGCGCTGCGCCCGATCGAGGGCGCGCCGATCATCCACGTGCTGGACGCGCTCTACCTCGCCCCCTGGCTCACCTTGATGGAGGGGCTGCGGAAGGTGCCGGAAACGGCGCGCTCCGTGCTGCTCATCGCCCACAACCCGGGCCTGCACGACCTGGGCATGGCGCTGGTAGGCCCCGCCGCGGCCGGCAGCCCGAACGCCCAGCGCCTGGCCGAGGGCTATCCGACCGGCGCGCTGGCCGAGTTCTCCATCGCCTCGCAATGGCACGAGCTGGGCGAGGGCGGCGGCCGGCTGGTGCGCTTCCTGTGCCCGCGCGACCTGCCGGAACTGGCCGCCTGAGCATGGAGCTGACGCTCGCGGGCGTCCCCAGGCGCCCTTCCCACCCGCTGCTGGACGCCCTGCCCCACGCGACGCGCGAGACCATCGCTTGGTTCCCCGCCGATGACGGGCGCGTGGTCGAGCGCCGCCGCGGCGCCTGCCGCCTGCTGGACCCGATGACCGGCGAGGCCCTGCCCTGCCCCGCCCCGCCGCCGGGCGCCGCCCCGCTGGCGCGCTTCACCGGGCGGCGCTGGGCGCTGGGCCGTGGAGTGGAATGGCTGGACGGGCGGCTGGTCGCCCCCGCCGGCGCGCGCCGCACGGGGCGGCTGCTGGTCGAGGACCCGGCCCTGGCCGCGACGCTGGCCGCCGACCTGCCGCTGCTGCCCGCCACCGCCTCGCTGGCCGAGGAAGCGCTGGCGCTGGCCGAGTCGCGCCCGCCCCGCCCGCGCGCCGCAGGCCCGCCCACGCTGCGCCCGGAGGCGACGGCGGAGGAGGCGCTGGCCGGCGCCATCCGCCACCTGCTGGACGTGCTGCTGGCCGAATCGGCCCGCGTCTCGCCCGCCGGGCCGCGCGGGGTGCACCAGTCGCGCGTGGCGCTGCGGCGGATGCGCTCGCTGGTGAAGCTGTTCCGCCCGGCCGACCCGGGCTGGGCCGCGTGGAACGCCGGCCTGGGCGCGCTGGCGCGGGATTTCGGCGCGGCGCGGGACTGGGACGTGTTCACCACCGGCATCGGCGCCGGCACCCTGGCGGCGCTGGAGGGCGACCGCCGCCTGCGCGCCCTGCTGCGCGCCGCCGAGCGCGAGCGCCTGGCGGGCTACGCCGCGCTGGCCGCCACGCTGGCCGGGCCGCCTTTCCGCGCCCTGGTCTTCGAGGGGCTGCGGCTGGCCGCCCTGCCGCCGGCGGATGCGACGCCGCTGGCCCCGCTGGCCGCCGCGCTGCTGCGCAAGCGCTGGCGCCGGCTGAAGCGCGCCGGGCGCGTCATCGAGGAGCTGCGCCCTGAGGCGCTGCACGAGATGCGGCTGGACGCCAAGCGCCTGCGCTACGCCGCCGAGCCCTTCGCCGCCATCTGGCCCGGCCGGCGTGCCAAGCGCTTCAACCGGCGGCTGGCGGCGCTGCAGGAGGCGCTGGGCCTGGCGAACGACGCCGCCGTGGCGCGCGCCCTGGCCGCGCGGCTGGAAGGGCGCGGGGCGGGCGGATTCGCCATCGGCACCGTCACCGGCTTCGCCGCCGGCCGCGCGGAGGGATCGCGGCTGGCCGCCATCGCCGCTTGGCGAGAACTGGCGCGCACGAAGCGGTTCTGGCACGCCCCGCGCGATTCGTAACATCCGGTAACATCCGGGTTGTGCATCCCCTGCGGCCGGGTTAACCCTCCGGGCATGCGACAGCGCCGCATCTTCCGATCCGCCCGCCGCCCCGTCAGCCGCGCCGTCCTGGGCGGCACGCTCGCCGTGATCGGCGCGCTGCTGGTGGCGCTGGGCCTGCCCTCCGACCTCATGGGCTCCGCCCCGCGCACCGCCGACTGGCGGGCGCAGGCCAGCGAGATCCGCATCGTGGACGGCGACACGCTGCGCCTGGGCGAGCGCACGCTGCGCCTGCTGGGCGTGGACGCGCCGGAGCGCGGGCAGAGCTGCACGGACGCCCACGGCCGCCTCTACGACTGCGGCACCGCGGCCGCCGCCGAGCTGGCGCGGCTGGTGAGCGACCGCGCGGTGGACTGCCGCATCCATGGGCGCGACCGCTACGGCCGCGCGCTGGGCGTGTGCCAAGCGGGGGGCGCGGAGCTGAACGCCTCGCTGGTCAACAACGGCTGGGCGCTGGCCGCGGGCGACGCCCTGCCGGCGCTTGTGCCGCTGGAAGGTGCCGCGCGGCTGGCGCAGCGCGGCCTGTGGGCCGGGGGCTTCGAGCCGCCGGCGCATTGGCGGCGGTGAAGCCTCCGACGAGGGCGATGGACAAGCCGTCAGGCTAGCTTATCCTGCACCGCACAAGGACGCCCACGGCAACGGGCGCCGCCCCCACGCCCCGAAGGAAGGTCGCCCGCGCCATGAGCCAATCCGCTTCCATCACCATCTCGCTGGACGGCAGCAACAAGACCGCCGCGATGCCGCTGCTCACCGGCACGCTGGGGCCGCAGGTGGCGGACATCCGCAAGCTGTACGGCCAGCTCGGCATCTTCACCTACGACCCCGGCTACGGCGAGACGGCGTCCTGCGAAAGCAAGATCACCTACATCGACGGCGACGAGGGCGTGCTGCTGTACCGCGGCTACCCGATCGACCAGCTGGCGGAAAGCAGCGACTTCATCGAGGTCTGCTACCTGCTGATGTACGGCGAGCTGCCGGACGCGGCCCAGCTGGCGAAGTTCCGCGCGGGCGTGACGCGCCACACCATGGTGCACGAGCAGATCCGGAACTTCTTCAACGGCTTCCGCCGCGACGCGCACCCGATGGCGATCATGTGCGGCGTGGTCGGCGCGCTGGCCGCCTTCTACCACGACAACCTCGACATCAACGACGCCCACCAGCGCGAGATCGCGGCATACCGCCTGATCGCCAAGGTGCCGACCATCGCGGCGATGGCCTACAAGTACGCGCTGGGCCAGCCCTTCGTGTACCCGCGCAACGACCTGTCCTACGCCGCCAACTTCCTGCACATGCTCAACGCCGTGCCGGCGGAGGACTACAAGGTCTCGCCGGTGCTGGAGCGGGCGATGGACCGCATCCTGGTCCTGCACGCGGACCACGAGCAGAACGCCTCCACCTCCACCGTGCGCCTCGCCGGTTCCACGGGCGCCAACCCCTTCGCCTGCATCGCGGCGGGCATCGCCGCACTCTGGGGCCCCGCGCATGGCGGCGCCAACGAGGCGGTGCTGAAGATGCTGGGCGAGATCGGCACGCCCGATAAGATTCCCGCCTTCATCGAGCAGGTGAAGGACAAGAACTCCAACGTGAAGCTCATGGGCTTCGGGCACCGGGTGTACAAGAACTTCGACCCGCGCGCGAAGATCATGAAGGAGACGTGCCACGAGGTGCTCGGCGAGCTGGGCATCAAGGACGAGCCGCTGCTCGACATGGCGATGGAGATGGAGCGGATCGCGCTGACGGACGAGTACTTCGTGTCGCGCAAGCTGTATCCGAACGTGGATTTCTACTCGGGCATCATCCTGAAGGCGATGGGCATCCCCACCAGCATGTTCACGGTGATCTTCGCCGTGGCGCGCACCGTGGGCTGGGTGTCGCAGTGGAAGGAGATGATCGAGGACCCGTCCCAGCGCATCGGCCGGCCGCGGCAGATCTACACGGGCGCGCCCTCGCGCGACTACGTGGACGTGGCGAAGCGCTGAGGAAGGTGCCGGGGTGGCCTCGCCGCCCCGGTCGCTCCAAAGGGCGCGCACGGCGCGCCCCGCCGCCAGACAGGCCGCGACGCCGGCGTACCAGCGGCGCGGCCAAGCCGGCGGATGCCGGCGCCTGAGGGCGCCGGGCGCCGGTCGCGTCAGTGCCCCTGGTCGGGCGCGGGCGCGCTGTTCAGCATGGTGTAGCGCTCGATGCCGATCTTCTCGATCAGCGTGAACTGCGCGTGCAGGAAGTCCTCGTGCTTCTCCTCGTCGGCGAGGATGCGCAGCAGCAGGTCGCGCGAGACGTAGTCGCGCACCTGCTCGCAATAGGCGATGCCCTCGCGCAGGTCGGCGATGGCCTTCTGCTCGATCCTCTCGTCGCACTCCAGCACTTCCCGCACGGACTGGCCGATCAGGATGGGGTTCAGCCGCTGCACGTTCGGCAGCCCGTCGAGGAAGAGGATGCGTTGGATCAGGTCGTCCGCGTGCTTCATCTCCTCGATGCTTTCCTCGTACTCGTGCTTGCCCAGCAGCGTCACGCCCCAGTGGTTGAGCATCCGGGCGTGCAGGAAGTACTGGTTGATCGCCGTCAGCTCGTTGGTGAGCTGGGTGTTCAGGTGCTCGACGACCTTGGGGTCCCTCAAGGGCATGGAAACGTCTCCGGAATCACGCCGCCCGCCGGGACGGCTCCTCGCGGATGATGGACAGGATCGTGGGGGTGCAGCAACCGCATTGGGCGGATTTGCCGCACGCGCAATAGACATCCCTCGGCCGGCTGGCGCCATCGGCGATGGCGCCCTTCACCTGAGCCATGGTGATGACGTTGCAGGAGCAGACGATCATCAGCGCCACCCCGCCCGCTGCATCACGCGCAGCGCCTCGGGCGCGTTGGCCAGCAGCTTCGCACCGTCCGGCACCTCGGCCTTGAAGGCGCCCAGCCCCACCAGGAAGGGATGGGTCTGCGCCTCCTCCACCGCCGGGTATTCCATGTTGCCCATGGCGAAGATGCGCTGCGCCTCGGGTGTGGTGAGGAATTCCAGGAAGCGGCGGGCGTTGTCGGCGTTCGGCGCCGTGCGGACCAGCGCGGCGCCCGAGATGTTGACGTGCGTCCCGCGGTCGCCCTGGTTGGGGAAGATCACGCCGACGCGCCCCGCCAACTCCCGGTCCTCCAGGCGCTGGGACTGCGACAGTAGGCCGAGGTAGTAGGTGTTGGCGATGGCGATGCGCCCCTGCCCGGCCAGCATGGCGCGGATCTGGTCGGTGTCGCCGCCCGAGGGCGGGCGGGCCAGGTTGGCGGCGATGCCGCGCGCCCAGGCCTCCGTCGCCGCCTCGCCATTGGCGGCGAGGAAGGAGGCGGCCAGCGCCACGTTGTAGCCATTGCCCGAGGAGCGCACGAGCAGCTGCCCGCGGAAGGCGTCGCGCGCCAGGTCCTCGTAGCGGGCCAGGCCCTCGGGGGCGCCGCGGCCCCGGTCGAACATCACCACCCGGGCACGGCGGGAGACGGCGAACCAGTGCCCGCCCGGCCCGCGCAGGTCATCCGGCACGCGGGAGGCGATCACGGGGCTCTCCACCGGCTGGGTCAGCCCCAGCTCGACCGCGCGGGCGAGGCGCGAGGCGTCCACGGTGAGGATCACGTCGGCCGGCGAGTTCGCGCCCTCGGCGCGGATGCGCTCCAGCAGCTGGTCGGCATTGGCCTCGATGAGGCGGATGCGGATGCCGCTGGCCTGGGCGAAGCCGTCATAGAGCGCGCGGTCGCTGTCGTAGTGGCGCGAGGAATACAGGTTCACCACCCGCTCCTGCGCGCGCAGCGCCACCGGCGCGGCGAGCGTGGCGGGGATGGCGGCGAGCAGGGTGCGGCGAAACATGAGGGTCTCTCCCGGTGTGTTGGGAGGCTTATGCCGCAACTGCGAGGCGTTCGCAAGTCTAAATGCGAATGCTTCGCATTCATTCCCCTCCCGGGATGGTCGCCATGAGCGTTTCCAGCCGATCCGCCTCCGCCGCCGGCTTGTCGCGCCGGATGCGGGCGATGCGCGGGAAGCGCAGCGCCACGCCAGACTTGTGCCGGCCCGAGCGCTGCGCCGCGTCGAAGGCCACCTCCAGCACCAGGTGCTTCTCCACCTCGCGCACCGGGCCGAAGCGGGCGGTGGTGTGGTTCCTGATCCAGCGGTCCAGCCAGGTCAGCTCCTCGTCCGTGTAGCCGGAATAGGCCTTGCCGATCGGCACCAGCTCGTCACCGCGCCACAGGCCGAAGGTGTAGTCGGAGTAGAAGCTGGACCGCTTGCCGTGGCCGCGCTGGGCGTACATCAGCACCGCATCCACCGTCAGCGGGTCGCGCTTCCACTTCCACCATTGCCCCTTCACGCGGCCTGCGGCGTAGGGGCTGTCGGCACGCTTCACCATCAGCCCCTCGATGGAGGCGGCGCGCGTGCCGTCGCGGATGCGCGCCAGCTCCTCCATGCTCTCGAAGGGGATGAGGGGCGACAGGTCCATCAGCGCCGGATTCTCCCGCGCGAACCAGGCCTCCAGCCGCGCGCGGCGCGCGTCGAAGGGCAGCGGGCGCAGGTCCTCCGTGCCGTCGAACAGGATGTCGTAGAGGCGCACCATCACCGGGTGCTGCGCTTGCAGCTTGGCGCCCGGCGCCTTGCGATTCAGCCGCTGCTGGAGGTCGGAGAAGGGCGCCACCTCCCCCTCGCGCACCACCAGCAGCTCGCCATCCAGCACCGCATGGAAGGTCAGGGCGGGCGCGATGTCGGGGAAGGAGCCGGACACGTCCTCGCCCGAACGCGACCACAGCCGCGCCCCGCCGGGGCCGGACGTCACCTGCACGCGGATGCCGTCCCATTTCCATTCCGCCCGCCAGTCGGGGGCGTGCAGGGCCTGGAAGTCCTTGTCCTCCAGCGGGTGCGCCAGCATCAGGGGGCGGAACACCGGCACGTCCTTCGGGTCCGGGCGCGGGGCCTTGCCTTCCAGCCAGCGGAAGATGGGCAGGTAGGGGGGTGCCACGCCGTGCCACACCTCCTCCACCTCGCCCACGTCCACGCCCGCCCACTCCGCCAGCGCCACCTTGGCCAGCCGGCCGGAGGCGCCGACGCGCAGCCCGCCGGTGACCAGCTTGATCAGCGCGAAGCGGCCCGAGCTGTCCAGGACGTCCAGCCATCCGGCGATCAGCTCGGGCAGCTCGCCCTTCGGCGTCAGCTCCAGCAGTTCCACCACCTCGGACAGCTCGGGCGGCGGGCGGTTGATGCCGGACGTCTCGGGCCAGATCAGCGCCACCGTCTCGGCGAAGTCGCCGACGTAGTCGTGGGAGAGCGCCAGCAGCGTCGGGTCGGTGCGGGCCGCCACCAGGTCGCGCACCAGGGCGGGCTTGGCGGTCCTCAGCGCCAGCTCGCCGGCGAGCGCCGCCAAGCCGACGCCGCGGTCTGGGTCGGGCGCAGTGGCGAACCACTCGCGCAGCAGGCGCAGCTTGCCGTTGCGGGAGGGGGTGTAGACCATGGCCTCCAGCAGCTCGGCGAAGGCGGCGACGCTCATTGTTTTGGGCCCTCAGGCGCCGGGCGGCCGCATCCGCGGCCTTGGCTACGCCGCGCCGTGGGCGTGCCGGCTGCGCGCGCGATCTGGCGGCGCCGGCCGCCGTGCGGCCGGATGGGTGTTTGGGGGCCCTCGAGCGCCGGGCCGCCGGGCGGCCGGGTGATGGGGGCCGCGCTCATGCCGCCTCCCCCGGCTCGTCCTCGATCTCCTCGTCGCCCAGCCCGACCAGGTGCAGCGCCCTTCCGCGCTGGCCGCGTTGCGCGAGCGCGTGGATCAGCGCCTCCTCCCGCCCGTGGGTGATCCAGATCTCGGGGGCCTGGACCTCGGCGCAGGTGGCCAGCAGCTCGGGCCAGTCGGCGTGGTCGCTGATGACCATGGGCAGCTCCACGCCACCCTGCCGCGCGCGCTGGCGCACGCGCATCCAGCCCGATGCCAGGCAGGGCACCGGGTCGGAGAGCCGCCGCGCCCAGCGATCCTGGATCGCGCTCGGCGGCGCCATGACGATGCTGCCGACGAAGCGCGCCTTGTCCTTCACCGTCGCGCTCTCCAGCGGGCCGAGCGGCACGCCGAGTTCCTCGTACAGCAGGCACAGCTTCATCAGCGCGCCGTGCAGCGGGATCGGCCGGTCCCACCCCGCCTGGCGCAGCAGGGCGATGAGGCGCTGCGCCTTGCCCAGCGCGTAGCAGCCGATGACGTGGGTGCGCTCGGGGAACAGCGCCACCGACTTCAGCAGCCGCGCGATCTCCCCTGCCGGGTCGGGGTGGCGGAACACCGGCAGGGCGAAGGTCGCCTCGGTGACGAAGACGTCGCAGGGCACCGGCTCGAAGGGCGCGCAGGTGGGGTCGGGCTGGCGTTTGTAGTCGCCGCTGACCACGGCGCGGGAGCCGCGCCACTCCATCACCACCTGGGCCGAGCCCAGCACGTGCCCCGCCGGGCGCAGCGTGACCTTCACGCCGTTGAGGCTGATCGCCTCGCCGTAGCGCAGCGCCTGCTGGCTCTCGCCCGCCCGGCCCTCGCCCATGCGGGCGCGCATGACGGCCAGCGTCTCCTTCGTCGCCAGCACCGCGCCCATTCCGGGGCGGGCGTGGTCGGCATGAGCGTGGGTGACGACCGCGCGCTCCACCGGGAAGCGCGGGTCTATGAAGAAGCCGCCAGGTTCGCACCACAGGCCTTCGGGGCGGGTGCGGAGCCAGGTCTCGGGGTGGGGGGGTGCCATCATGTCACTGCGTGAATGCGCCTTTGCCGCCCCTGGTTCCCCGCCTATATGGCACGGGTGCAGGGAACATTGCCCGAACAGTTCCGAGATTGGTTCGCCTCCCGCGGCTGGCAAGCCCGGCCGCACCAGCTCGCCATGCTGCGCGCGGCGCGTGCCGGGCAATCGGCGCTGCTGATCGCCCCGACCGGTGGCGGCAAGACGCTGGCGGGCTTCCTGCCCTCGCTGGTGGAGCTGGCGGGCGGCGGCCACGAGGGGCTGCACACGGTCTACGTCTCGCCCCTGAAGGCGCTGGCGGTGGACATCGCCCGCAACCTGATGGCGCCCATCACCGACATGGCGCTGCCCGTGCGCGTGGAGGCGCGCACCGGCGACACGCCGGCCAACCGCCGCGCCCGCCAGCGCGCCACCCCGCCGGAGATGCTGCTCACCACGCCGGAATCGCTCGCCGTCCTGCTGTCCTCGCCGGACGCGCGCGAGATGTTCGCCCACCTGCGCTGCGTGGTGGTGGACGAGGCGCACGCGCTGGCCGGCACCAAGCGCGGCGACCAGCTTTCCCTGTGCCTCGCCCGCATGGCGCTGCTGGCGCCGGGGCTGCGGATCACCGGCCTGTCCGCCACGGTGAACCACCCGGACGCGCTGCGGCGCTGGCTGCGGCCCGATGGGTCGGTGCAGCTGGTGCAGGGCGCCAAGGGCGCGCAGCCGCGCATCGGCGTGCAGCTTCCCGCCGGCCACCTGCCCTGGGGCGGGCACATGGGGCTGGCGAGCGCGCCCGAGATCATGGGCCGCATCGCCGCCGCCGGCGTCACCATCGTCTTCGTCAACACCCGCGCCCAGGCGGAGCTGGTCTTCGCCGCCCTGTGGCGCCTGAACGAGGACGCGCTGCCCATCGCGCTGCATCACGGCAGCCTCACCGTCGAGCAGCGGCGCAAGGTGGAGGCCGCGATGTCGGACGGCCGCCTGCGCGCCGTGGTGGCGACCGCCTCGCTCGACCTCGGCATAGATTGGGGCGCGGTGGACCAGGTGATCCAGGTCGGCGCGCCCAAGGGCGTGGCGCGGCTGCTGCAGCGCGTGGGCCGCGCCAACCACCGCATGGACGAGCCCTCCCAGGCCTTCCTGGTGCCGGCCAACCGCTTCGAGGTGATCGAGTGCCAGGCCGCCATCGAGGCGGTGCGCGCGGGCGAGCTGGACGGCGAGGCCCCGCGCCCCGGCGGGCTGGACGTGCTGGCGCAGCACGTCCTCGCCATGGCCTGCCACGCCCCCTTCGACCCGGACGCGCTGTATGCCGAGGTGACCCAGGCCGGCGCCTACGCCGCGCTGACGCGCCGCGACTTCGACGACGTGGTGCGCTTCTGCGAGGATGGCGGCTACGCCCTGCGCTCCTACGACCGCTGGCGCCGGCTGTTCCAGGACGCGCAGGGCCTGTTCCACATCCGCGGCGACGCGGTGGCCCGCCTGCACCGCATGAACCTCGGCACCATCGTGGACAGCCCGCTGATGAAGGTGCGGCTGCGCGGCGGGCCCGTGCTGGGCGAGGTGGAGGAGTGGTTCCTGTCCACCCTCACCCCGGGCGACAGCTTCCTGTTCGCCGGCCAGGTGCTGACCTTCGAGGGCATCAGCGGCGTGGTGGGCGAGGTGTCGCGCGGCGGCTCGGACAAGCCGCTGGTGCCGACCTATGCGGGCTCGCGCCTGCCGCTCTCGACGGACCTCGCCGCACGGGTGCGCGCCATCATCCACGACCCTGCTCGCTGGAAGCTGCTGCCCGCCGAGGTGCGGCAATGGCTGCGCATCCAGCGATTGCGCTCGGAACTGCCGACGCCCGACGGGCTGCTGGTGGAAAGCTTCCCGCGCGGCGGTCGCTGGTTCCTGGTGGCCTACGCCTTCGAAGGGCGGCTGGCGCACCAGACGCTGGGCATGCTGGCGACGCGCCGGATGGAGCGGCTGGGCTGGGGCCCGCTGGGCTACCTCGCCACCGACTACGTGCTGGCCATCTGGGCCGCGCACGAGCCGGGCGAGGCGAGCGAACTGTTCACCGAGGACCTGCTGGGCGAGGAGCTGGAGGAGTGGATCGCCGAATCCTCCATGCTGCGCCGCACCTTCCGCAACATCGCCACCATCGCGGGCCTCGCGGTGAAGAACCACCCCGGAACCGAGAAGTCCCGCCGCCAGATGACCGTGAACACCGACCTGATCTACGACGTGCTCCGCAAGCACGAGCCCGACCACATCCTGCTGCGCGCCACCAAGCAGGAAGCCGCGCACGGCCTGACGGACGTGGAACGGCTGGGCGCGATGCTGGCGCGCGTGAAGAACCGCGTGACGCATCGCAGGCTCGACCGCGCCTCGCCGCTCGCCGTCCCCGCGCTGATCGAGCAGGGGCGCGAATGGGTGGCCGGCGGCGCCGAAGACGACCTGCTGGCCGAGGCCGCCGCCCTGGTGAACGAGGCGACCGGCGGCGCCGAGGCCTTCAACGAGACCTTGGCCGCCGTGACCGACGAGATCCGCGTGAAAGGCGAATGGGGCGCCGACAGCATGAAGCGGCGCGAGCGGAGGCGCCGCCGGTGACCTGCGCCCCCCTGCACCTGGTGGGCGAGCGGCTGATGCTCTGCCCCACCGGCGTCCTCCATGTCCCGGCCGAGCGGGCCGTCGTGGCCGCCGACCTGCACCTGGAGAAGGGCAGCGCGCTCGCCGCCCGCGGCCACATGCTGCCGCCCTACGACACGCGCGACACCATCGCGCGCCTGGCGCTGACCGTCCGCCGCCACGGCGCGCGCCGCCTGGTGCTGCTGGGCGACAGCTTCCACGACGACCACGGCCCCGCCCGCATGGCGGAGGCCGACCGCGCCGCGCTGGCGCGCCTCTGCGCCAGCGTGGAGGAATGCGTGTGGGTCAGCGGCAACCACGATGCCGCGCATGGCGTGGCCGAGTGGCGCGTGCGCAAGCTGGTGTTCCGCCACCAGGCCGGCGAAGTGGCGCGGGGCGAGGCGGAGGTCAGCGGCCACTGGCACCCCAAGGCGACGATGCCCACGCGCGTCGGCGGCATCACGCGGCCCTGCTTCCTCGCCACCGCGAACCGGCTGATCCTGCCCGCCTTCGGCAGCTACACGGGCGGGCTGAACGTGCTGGACCCGGCCATGGCGCCGCTGGCGCGCAACGCCACCCGCGTCTTCCTCATCGGCGATGCGCGGCTGCATTCGGCGCCGTTCGACGCGCTTCGCCGGGCGGCGGCCTGAACGCGCGAACGGCCGCGCGGGGGTTCCCGCGCGGCCGCCGGTGGGTAGCCCAGAAGCGCTACTGGATAAGCGGCACGTCGATCGGCAGCACCACGCCGTTGGACGCCATGATCTCGGGCACGATGAAGCGGGTGGGGCGCAGCTCGGCGTTCACGCCGCCCACGCCGAAGCCGCTGTCGCCGATGATGCGCGTGTTGTAGGCCTGCCCGGCCTGCGACACGACCTCGACCGAATTGCCGTTGCGCGTGCGCATCCGCGTCGTGGTGTTGGCCAGCTGCGCCAGGGTGTAGCGCCCCTCGACGATGTGCATGTTCACGAAGGCCTGGAGCCGCACGCGGTCCGGGCTGGTCTGCGAGCCCTGGCTGTTCACCGCGTTCGGGTTCAGCGACTCGCGCAGGTTCACCGGCAGGCGCTCCATGGCGGCGTTGGTCGGCGCCAGCAGGGTGAAGGGCCCGGCGCCGCGCAGCTGCTCGACCATGCCGGCGCGCGACACGTATTCGAGGAAGGCGTCGAAGTTGCCGGCGGCGGCCAGCGCGTCCACCACGTTCGTCATCTGGGCCTGGCTCTGGCCGGAAACGACGGGCATGTTGGAGGTGGCGGTCTGCGCGAAGGCCGGCACGGCGAAGAGCGTGGCGGCGGCACCGAGCAGCGCCCGGCGGGATTGGCTCGTCATGGTCGGAAGCTCCTGAGGATGGGATGTCCTGTCCGCCGCAACGTGACGATGCCGGGCACGGTTGCAGCCTTTCCGCGCGCGGGGCGCGGCCCTACATCACGTGCATGACCGCACCCGCCATCGTCTGGTTCCGCCAGGAGCTGCGCCTCGCCGACAACCCGGCGCTGGACGCCGCGAAGGACCGGCCGCTGCTGGCGGTCTTCGTGCTGGACGACGCGGCGGCCGGGCCCTGGGCGCCGGGCGGGGCGTCGCGCTGGTGGCTGCACCATTCGCTGCTGGCGCTCGATGCCGCGCTGCGCGCGCGCGGGGTGGCGCTGCACCTGGCCAGGGGCGATGCCGCGCGCGTCATTCCCGAACTGGCCGCGCGCATCGGCGCCGACGCCGTGCATGCCGGGCGGCAATACGACTCGTGGGCGCGGGAGCGCGACAAGGCGGTGAGCGAGGCGCTGGGCGGGCGGCTGCACCTGCACACGGCAAGCCTGCTGCACGAGCCGCACGCCGTCCGGACGCAAACCGGCAAGCCCTACGGCGTCTACGGCGCCTTCTCGCGCGCGCTGTTCGCCCGCGGCGAGCCGGCGCCGCCCCTGCCCTCGCCCGACCGGCTGCATGGCCCCGCGCTGCCCGGCCTGCCGCTGGAGGCGCTTGGCCTCATCCGCGCCGACCAGCCGGAATGGTGGCGCGAGTTCGGCGACCACTGGACGCCCGGCGAGGCGGGCGCGCAGGCGCGCATCGCCCGCTTCATGGCCGGCGCCCTGCCCGGCTACGGCGAGGGGCGCAACTTGCCGGGGGAGGAGCGCACCGCCCGCCTCTCCCCCCACCTGCACTGGGGCGAGGTGTCGCCGCGCCAGGTCTGGCACGCCGCCCGCGCCGCGGGGGCGGAGGGCGAGGCGCAGTTCCTGAAGGAGATCCTGTGGCGGGAATTCTCCCACCACCTGCTGTGGCACCGGCCGGACATGCCGGACACGCCACTGGACCCCCGGTTCCGCGCCTTCCCCTTCGAGCCGGACGCGCGGCTGCTGCGCGCCTGGAAGGCCGGGCGCACCGGCTACCCCATCGTGGATGCGGGGATGCGCCAGATGTGGCGCACGGGCTGGATGCACAACCGGGTGCGGATGGTCGCGGCATCCCTGCTGGTGAAGCAGCTGCTCCAGCCCTGGCAGGCGGGGGCCGCCTGCTTCTGGGACCGGCTGGTGGATGCCGACCTCGCGGCCAACAGCGCCCTACCGTTCAGATGCTGCGAAAGCAGTGCCTGACGCCGTGATGCTGGCATGCCAGCATCACGGCGCGGCGG
>LNFM01005083.1_pt1 | contig 23240 bp, 12 predicted proteins | sample 596031 | NCBI WGS metagenome assembly LNFM01 (sample SAMN04254537, study PRJNA301005) | activated carbon metagenome | isolation source: dual media filters at the Ann Arbor, Michigan drinking water treatment plant | place: USA: Ann Arbor | reverse complement strand
GCTGGCGGCTGATGCACCAGTCCTGCAGGTTGTCCATCCAGTGGTTGTAGGTGTTGACCCATTGCTCGGGCACGAAGCGCACCTGGCCGCTGCTGACCGCGTCGCGCGCCTTCTGCGCGATGCTGCTGCCGTCGGCCGCCGGCTTGTTCACGGCCACGAACCACTGGTCGGTGAACATCGGTTCGACCACCTGGCCGGTGCGCGCGCAGCGCGGCACCTGCAGGCGGTGTTTCTTCGTTTCGACCAGCAGGCCCAGCGCTTCGAGGTCGGCGACGATCTTCTTGCGCGCGACGAAGCGGTCGAGGCCGCGGTAGGCCTCGGGTGCGTGTTCGTTCAGCGTCGCGTCGAGGTTCAGCACGCCGATCAGCGGCAGGCCGTGGCGCTGGGCCACCGCGTAGTCGTTGGCGTCGTGGGCCGGCGTCACCTTCACCACGCCGGTGCCGAACTCGCGGTCGACGTAATCGTCGGCGATGACCGGGATCACGCGGTCGGTCAGCGGCAGCCGCACCTGCTTGCCGACCAGCGCCGTGTAGCGGTCGTCTTCGGGGTGCACCATCACCGCGGTGTCGCCCAGCATGGTCTCGGGCCGTGTGGTGGCCACCACGACCGAGCCGCTGCCATCCTCGAGCGGGTAGCGGATGTGCCAGAGGAAGCCGTCCTCCTCTTCGCTCTCGACTTCCAGGTCGGAAACGGCCGACTTCAGCGTCGGGTCCCAGTTCACCAGCCGCTTGCCGCGGTAGATCAGGCCTTCGTCGAACAGGCGCACGAAGGTCTCGGTGACGATGGTCGAGAGCTTCGGGTCCATCGTGAAGTACTCGCGCGACCAGTCCACGCTGTCGCCCATGCGGCGCATCTGGTTGGTGATCGTCGCGCCGCTGCTCGCCTTCCAGTCCCAGACCTGGGCGACGAAGTTCTTGCGGCCCAGGTCGTGGCGGCTCAGGCCGCTTTCCTGCAGCTGGCGCTCCACGACGATCTGCGTGGCGATGCCCGCGTGGTCGGTGCCCGGCAGCCACAGCGTGTTGTGGCCGCGCATGCGGTGGTAGCGCGTCAGCGCGTCCATGATGGTCTGGTTGAAGGCGTGCCCCATGTGCAGCGTGCCGGTGACATTGGGCGGCGGCAGCTGGATGCTGAACGAGGGCTTGGCCGGGTCCAGCGTGGGTGCAAACGCGGGGCTGGCGGCCCAGGCGGCGCCCCAGCGGGCCTCGATGGCGGCGGGCTCGAACGACTTGGCGAGTTCGGTCATGATGGGCAGCTACAAAGCGATACAGGCCGGCACGCGCTACGCTGTCAACGGAATCGGCCCGGGAAGGGTTGCGATTCTAGGTGGCGGCCCCTGCGCCGCCTCCTGCGCCCGCCCGCTTCCGGAGTACCGCCCTCATGACGACCCGTTCTCGCCACAGGCCCCGCGTCCTGCTTGCCACGCTGGCCGTGCCGCTGGCCCTGGTGGCCTGCGGTGGGGGCGGTGGCAGCCAGGAATACCCCGCACCCCCGGCGGCCAGCTGCAGCGTCGCCGACCAGAAGGCCTGGCTGTCGGACTACATGGACGAGTGGTACTTCTGGTACCGCGTGTCGCCGCGGCCCGACCCCGCGCCCTACACCAGCGTGGCCGGCTACTTCGACGCCTTGCTCTACACCGGCACCAGCGCCAGCTTCCCGGCCGACACCTGGAGCTATTACCAGAGCACCGAGAGCTTCAACCGCTTCTACGGTGACGGGGCCACGCTGGGCTACGGCGTGGCCGTCACCGGCGTCGAGGCCGACGGCGACGCCACGCGGCCGCTGTGGGTGCGTTACGTCGAGCCGAACTCGCCCGCCGCGGCCGGCGGCGTGATGCGTGGCGACGAAGTCATCGCGATCGACGGCACCCCGGTGGCCAGTGTGATCGCCAGCGACGACTACGGCGTGCTCACCGCTGACCGGGCCGGGGACCGCCTGACCCTGGTGCTGCGCCGCGGCGCCGTCGACCGCACCGTGGTGCTGACCGCGGCCGACTTCAATCTCGCCCCGGTGCAGGGCGCCGCGGTGCTGACCCGCACCGGCGGCCGCAGGCTCGGCTACCTGCAGGTGAAGGACATGATCAGTCAGGCGCTGGGACCGATGGAAACCGCCTTCGCGCAGTTCAAGACCGCCGGCGTGCAGGACGTGGTGCTCGACCTGCGCTACAACGGCGGCGGCCTCGTGTCCACCGGCGGCACGCTGGCGTCCTACATCGCCGGCACCCGCGGCACCAACCTGGCCTACGCCTCGCTGCTCTACAACGACAAGCGCGCGGCCAGCAACAACCAGCGCTTCGACTTCAGCGCGCTGGCCTCGTCGCTGGGCCTGCCGCGCGTCTACCTGCTCACCGGCCCGCGCACCTGCTCGGCGAGTGAACAGGTCATCAACGGCCTGCGCGGCGCCGGCGTCGAGGTGGTGACGGTGGGCGACACCACCTGCGGCAAGCCGGTGGGCTTCCTGCCCAGCAGCAGCTGCGGCCAGACCTACAGCGTGGTGAACTTCGAGAGCGTGAACGAGCGCAACGAAGGCCGCTACTTCGACGGTTTCGACGCCACCTGCACGGTGATCGAGGACTTCACCGTGCCCCAGGGCAGCGCGGCCGATCCGCTGCTGGCGGTGGCCGGCGACCTGGCCGACGGCGCGGTCTGCCCGCGTTTGCGTTCCGATGACCGCGCCCAGCCGCTGGCGGTGCGCCGCGTGGGACCGCGCAAGGTGGAAGCCGGCGAGCGGCAGGACATGATCCCCCGCTGAAGCAGGGCGCCGTGCGGGCGGCGCGCTACATGAACAGGTGCTCGCCTGCGTTCTCGCCGCCCAGCACCACGTAGTTGACCTTCTTCAGGTCCTGCAGCACATGCCCGCCGGCGTAGCTGATGCTGCTCTGCAGGTCTTCGCGCATTTCGCGCAACGTGTCGACCAGATGGCCCTTGATGGGCTCGAGGATGCGTTTGCCCTCGACGTGTTTGTATTCGCCTTTGTTGAAGTCCGACGCACTGCCGTAGTACTCCTTGTAGCGCCGGCCGTCGACCTCCACCGTCGCCGCCGGGCTTTCCTCGTGGCCGGCGAAGAGCGAGCCCACCATCACCATGGCTGCCCCGAAGCGCACGCTTTTGGCGATGTCGCCGTGGTGGCGGATGCCGCCGTCGGCAATGATGGGCTTGGTGGCCACGCGGGCACACCACTTCAGCGCGCTGAGTTGCCAGCCGCCGGTGCCGAAGCCGGTCTTCAGTTTGGTGATGCACACCTTGCCCGGGCCCACGCCGACCTTGGTGGCGTCGGCGCCCCAGTTCTCGAGGTCGATCACGGCCTCGGGCGTGGCCACGTTGCCGGCGATGACGAATGCCTGGGGCAGCTTCTGCTTGATGTGCTCGATGGTGCGACGCACGCTGTCGGCGTGGCCGTGCGCGATGTCGATGGTGATGTAGTCGGCGCCCACGCCATCGGCCGCCAGGCGGTCGATCACCGCGTAGTCGGCCGGCTTCACGCCCGAGCTCAGGCTGACGATGAGCCCGCGGTCGCGCATGCGTTGGGCGTAGGCCACGTTGTCGAGGTCGAAGCGGTGCATGACGTAGAAGTGCCCGCTGCCCGCCAGCACGACGCTGATCGGCTCGTCGATCACCGTCTTCATGTTGCTGGGCACCACCGGCAGCGCAAAACGTCGGCCGCCGAATTCCACCGAGGGGTCGCACTCGCCGCGGCTGTCGACGCGGCACTTGCGCGGCAGCAGCAGGATGTTGTCGTAGTCGAAGATTTCCATGCACGGGCTCCGCACCCCGAGGGGGTGGATTCGCGGCCACCGGGGCACGCGGGCAGATGTTAAGGCGCAGCCCAGGTGTTACGCTGGCGCCCGAGCACACCGCCGCACGATGCCTTCCTTTGCTGTCCTGGATCTGGCCCGCCGCAACCGCCGTGAGCGTCTGTGGCTTGCGGTCGCCGTGCTCGTGCTGGGCGCCTGGTTGATCAGCAGCCGGGTGGCGCGGCTGAACGAGATCGAGGCCGCCGACACCGCCCGCCTGGTGGCGCAGGGCGATGCCATCGAACGCAACCTGGCCTGGCAGTTGAAGGGTGTGGGTGCCGCGATGCGCCTGGTGCGCGACGACCTGCCCCAGTGGTCGTTGATCGAACGGCCGGTGGGCGTGGGGCGGCGGCTGCAGGCGCTGTGCGCGGCCATGCCGGGCGTGCGCAGCATGACGCTGGTCGACGCCGAAGGCGCCGTCGTCGCGGCAGGCGGGCCCGAAGGCGTGGTGGACGCGCCGGCCGCAATGGGCTGGTTCGCCGCCTTGCGTGCGCCCGCCGACCCGGCGCTGCTGCACGTGGCGGCGCCGGTCGTAACGCCGTCAGGCGAAGTCACGCTGACGATGGCGCTGGCCGTGACCGACGCCCAGGGCGCCCTGACCGGCGCCGTCGCCGCGACCCTCGACCCGGCCTACTTCGACACCCTGCTGGGCTCGATGATCTACGCCGAGGACATGTCGACGCGCGTCGTGCATGCCGACGGTGGCGTGCTGGTGGTGAACCCGCCCGACGGGCAGCCTCCTGGCACGAACATGGCACGGCCTTCGTCGATCTTCTCGCGCCACCTGGCCACGGGGCAGCCCGCCAGCGTGCAGCGTGGCACCAGCCTGCGCGGCGACGAGCGTGTCGTCGCCATGCGCACGCTGCAGCCGCCATCGCTGGCCATGGACAAGGCGCTGATCGTCGGCGTCAGCCGCCAGGTGCAGGCGGTGCGCGCGCCGTGGCGGCAGCAGACCGAGCTGCTGGCGCTGCTGTTCCTGGGCGGCAGCGGCGGCGCCACCGCGGTTTTGCTGCTGTTGCAGCGGCGCCGCCGCGAGCGCGTGGTGGAAGCGACTGAACGTCTGGCGCGCCAGGCGGCCGACGCCGAGCGCCTGCGCCTGGCACTGCAGGGTGGCGACCTGGCGCTGTGGGACCTGGACGTGCCGGGCGACCATGCCACCGTCAACGAACGCTGGTCGACGATGCTGGGCTATGCACCCGAGGACCTCGATGGCGGTGGCGACGCCTGGCACCGGCTGCTGCATCCCGAAGACCGCGAACGTGTGCTGGCGCTGCAACAGGCGCACCTGGACGGCCGCAGCGACAGCTTCGAGGCCACCTACCGCCTGCGCCACCGCGAAGGCCACTGGATCTGGGTGCTGGACCGCGGCCGCGTCGTCGAACGCGACGCCCGGGGCAGGCCGCTGCGCATGGTGGGCACGCACATGGACATCACGTCCCGCATGCAGGCCGAAGAGACGCTGCGGCGCAGCGAGCAGAGCCTGGCCATCACGCTGCAGTCCATCGGCGACGCCGTCATCGCCACCGACGGTGCGGGCCGCATCACCCGCGTCAACGACGCTGCACGGCGGCTCACCGGCTGGGACGGCGACAGCGCCATCGGCCAGCCGCTGGGCGAGGTCTTCCGCATCTTCGACGCCGAGACGCGCGAACCCGGGCTGGACCCCGTGGCGCGGGTCCTGGCCAGCGGCGAGGTGGTCGGGCTGGCCAACGGCACGCTGCTGGTGGCGCGCGACGGCAGCGAACACCAGATCGCCGACAGCGCCGCACCCATCCGCACCGAAGATGGCACGGTGCTCGGCGTGGTGCTGGTGTTCAGCGACGTCACCGAGCAGTACCGCATGGTGCAGGCGCTGCGCCGCAGCGAGCACAAGTCGCGTTCGCTGCTGGCCGCGCTGCGCTCGGGCGTGGTCGTGCACGCGCCGGACACGCGGGTGCTCGACGCCAACCCATCGGCCTGCCGCATCCTCGGGCTGACGCTCGACCAGATGCGCGGCAAGGTGGCCATCGACCCGAGCTGGGCCTTCCTCGAGGAAGACGGCACACCGATGGCGGCGGCGCGTTTCCCCGTCAATCAGGTGCTGGCCGGCAGCGACGTCGTGCGCAACCTCGTCGTCGGCCTGCGTCGGCCCGACCTGCCGACGCCCGTGTGGGCGCTGTGCACGGCCTTCGCGCTGCGCGACGACGCCGGCGTGCTGCAGGAGGTGGTGGTCACCTTCTACGACATCACCGAGCGCAAGCAGGCCGAAGAGGCGCTGCAGCGTTCGGCCGCGCGGCTGCGCCTGGCCGGCCGCCTCGCGCGGCTGGGCGGCTGGTCGCTCGACCTGGCGAGTGGGCGCGTGGAACTTTCGGCCGACGCGGCCGCGGTGATGGGCGGCGCACCACGGCCGGCGCAACTGCACCTCGGCGACATCCTGGCGCTGGTCGTGCCTGCGCACCGCGCCGGGCTCGAGACGGCGCTGCAGGGGGGCAGCGCCTTCGATCTCGAAGTTGCAGCCGTGATGCCGAGCGGGCGCGCGCTCACGCTGCGCCTCATGGGCGAGCCCGCGCGCGACGAACTCGGCCGCTTCGTGGCGATGCAGGGTGCGGTGCAGGACGTGACCGAATCGCGCCGTGAACAGCAGCAGCTGCGCCTGCTGCAGACCGCGGTGGCCCAGCTCGACGACATGGTGATGATCACGGCCGCCGAACCCACGGGTGCCGAGGGGCCGCCCATCGTCTTCGTCAACGCCGCCTTCGAGCGCCTGACCGGCTGGCGCGCCGACGAGGTGCTGGGCCGCACGCCGGCGCTGCTGCAGTCGCCGCAGGCCGACCGCGCGGCGCTGGCGCGCATGCGCGAGGCGCTGGCCCGCCACGAGGCGGTGCGCACCGAGCTGCTGAACGTCACGCGCGATGGCAGGTCCTACTGGGTCGACATCCACGTCGCGCCCATGTTCGATGGCAGCGGGCGCGTCACGCACATGGTGGCCGTGGAACGCGACATCAGTGACCGCAAACGCACCGAGACACAGGCGCGCGAGGCGCAGGAGGCGCTGGCCGCGACGCTGGAAGCCGTGCCCGACCTGTTGTTCGAGCTGGACATCGATGGCCGCGTGCATGTCTGCCACACGCCGCGCAGCGACTTGCTGTACGTGCCGCCAGAGGCCTTCCTGGGCCGGCGCGTCTACGACTTCCTGCCGCCCGCGGCCGCGGACACCGTCGCACAGGCCGTGGGCGAGGCCCATGCGCAGGGTTACTCGGGCGGCCGCCAGTACATGCTGGAGCTCCATGGCAGCGCGCGCTGGTTCGAGCTGTCGGTGTCGCGCAAGCCCACGCCGCCCGGTGAGCTGCCGCGTGTGATCGCGCTGGCGCGCGACGTCACCGAACGCAAGCACGGCGAGGCACAGCGCGTGACACTCGAGCGCCAGGTGCGCGAGGCGCAGAAGATCGAGTCCATAGGCACGCTGGCCGGCGGCATCGCGCACGACTTCAACAACATCCTGCCCGCCATCGTGGGCAACGTCGACCTGGCGCGCCACGACCTGCCGCCCGACCATCCTGCGCTGGCCAGCCTGGACCAGATCCAGCGCGCCGCCCTGCGTGCACGCACGCTGGTGCAGCAGATCCTCACCTTCAGCCGGCGCCAGCCGCAGGCGCTGGTGGCGCAGCCGCTGCAGCCGGTGCTGAAGGAGACACTGGCGTTGTTGCGCGCCACGCTGCCGGCCGCGGTGCGGCTGGACACCACGATCACCGACGACCCGACGCCGGTGGAGGTCGATGCCACGCAGCTGCAGCAGGTGCTGATGAACCTGTGCACCAACGCGTGGCATGCACTGCCCGAAGGGCGTGGCCTGATCGAGGTTGGCCTGGCCGTCGTCGACGCGGCCGAGGCTGCGCGCCTGGGTGACGGTGCAGCGCGGCCAGGCCGTTTCATGCACCTTTGGGTGCGCGACGACGGCAGCGGCATGGACGCTGCCACCCGCGCGCGCATCTTCGACCCTTTCTTCACCACCAAGCCGGTGGGCCAGGGCACCGGGCTGGGGCTGTCCGTGGTGCACGGCATCGTGCGCGGGCACCGCGGCAGCATCGGCTTGGAGAGCACGCCCGGCACCGGCAGCTGCTTCCACGTGCTGCTGCCGCTGTCGGCGGCCGGGACGTCGTGGCCGGGGGTGCTCGACGAAGCGGTGGCGCCCGCCGCGGCCGGGCGTGGCGAGCGCATCTGGTACGTCGACGACGACCCGGTGATGGCGCTGATGGTGCAGCGCCTGCTGCAGCGCGAGGGCTACCGGGTCACGGTCTGCGAAGACGCCGCGCATGCACTGGACCTGGCGCGCGCGGCCACCGTGCCGCCGGCGCTGGTGATCACCGACTACAACATGCCCGACCTCTCGGGCCTGGACCTGGCGGCGCAGCTGTCGCAGCTGTGGCCTGTGGTACCCATCGTGCTGACCACCGGCTACGTGGGTGACACCTTGCAGGCCGAGGCCACCCGCCACGGCGTGCGTGCGCTGCTGCGCAAGGAAAACACGCTGGAAGACCTGCCGACGCTGGTGCGGCGGCTGGTCGGCCCGGCGCCGGCGCGCTGAGACCGCGCCATCCAGGCCGGCCTCAAGTCGCGTCCGGCGCGGCCGAAATCGGGGAGGGCGGCGCGTTCGGCGTGTCCGCACGACCTGGCCAGCCATGACACCTTCCTTCTGGACGAGATTACGCGCAGCGCACAAGGCGGCCAGGGCCGCCTGGAAGCGACCCGAGCGCGTGTTGCGACAGGAGCCGCAGGCGCAGCCCAGAGCGCCACGGTCGTCCACGCCACCGGCCCGGGCCGGGGCGCCGGCGCGCGCGCCCGAACGCACGGTGCCGGCGGCCGAGCAGCTGCTGCGCCTGTTCGAACACTCCGAAAGCGGCCTGCTCATCTGCCGCGCCGACGGCAAGGTGCTGGTGGGCAGCGCCGTGGCGGCCGAGCTGCTGGGTGCCGAGCTGGCCGAGCTGCGCGGCACGCCGCTGGGTATCTGGCTCGAACCGCTGAGCTCGCCCGAGATCGGCGTGACGTCGAGCCTGCGGCGCGCCGACGCCGCCTTCCCGCCCGGGCAGTGGGAGACGATGGCGCGCCGGCTCGACGGGAGCACCTTCCCGGCCGAGGTCACGGTGACCGAGACGCATCTCGACGGCGTGGCGCAGCGCATCCTCATCCTGCGCGACATCACCGACCGCAAGATCACGCAGGACCGCCTGCAGTACCTGGCCAACTTCGACAGCCTGACCGGCCTGCCCAACCGCGCGCTCTTCCGCGACCGGCTGGGCCAGGCCATGGCCCGCGCGCGCCGCAGCGGCGTGCCGATGGTGCTGATGTTCCTGGACCTGGACAACTTCAAGGTCATCAACGACAGCCTGGGCCACGAGGTCGGCGACCAGCTGCTGCGCCGTGTGGCCGAGACGCTGGAGTCCTGCCTGCGCGAGACCGACTCGGTGGTTCGCCACAGGGCCGGCGACGACCCGGTGACCGTCTCCCGCCTGGGCGGCGACGAATTCACCGTCATCGCCGAGCAGGTGGCCAACGCCGAGGACGCCGCGCTGCTGGCGCGCCGCGTGCTGGACGCGCTGGAAGCGCCGATGCACATGATGGACACCGAATTGCACGTCTCGGCCAGCATCGGCATCTCGATGTTCCCCACCGACGACACCGATCTCGACGGCCTCATCCGCCACACCGACATGGCGATGTACCGCAGCAAGGCCATGGGCCGCGGTGTCTACAGCTTCTACAGCCACGAGCTGAGCGCCGAGGTGGCGGCGCGGCTGACGCTGGAGAACGACCTCCGCCGGGCACTGGAACGGCATGAGTTCGGGCTTTACTACCAGCCCAAGTACCACTTGGCCACGGGCACCATCACCGGGCTCGAGGCGCTGATCCGCTGGCACAGCCCGGCGCGCGGCATGGTGGCGCCCGACCGCTTCATCGCCGTGCTCGAGGACAGCGGCCTCATCCTGCCCGTGGGAGCCTGGGCCATACGCACCGCGTGCGCCGAACTCGCGGCGTGGGACCGCGCCGGCGCGCCCCGGCTCACGCTGGCCGTCAACCTGTCGGCGCGGCAGTTCCGCCAGCCCTTCCTGGCCAAGTTCATCGCCGACGCGCTGAGCGATGCCGGCATCTCGCCGCACCGGCTGGAACTGGAGCTGACCGAGAGCCTGCTGCTGGAAGACAGTGAGGGCAACCGCAGCGTGCTGGCCACGCTGGCCGAGATGGGCGTGCGCGTGGCCATCGACGACTTCGGCACCGGGCACTCGTCGCTGAGCTACCTGAAGCGCTTCGACATCGACACGCTGAAGATCGACCGCAGCTTCGTCAGCGAACTGCCGCACGATGCGGAAGACGGCGCCATCGCCACCGCCATCATCGCCATGGGCCACAGCCTTCACATGAAGGTGGTGGCCGAAGGCGTCGAGACGATGGAACAGGCCGAGTTCCTGCACGGCCTGGGCTGCGACGAGATCCAGGGTTACCTCATCAGCCGCCCTCTGCCGGCGGCGCAGGTGATGCCGTGGCTGGCCGAGCGCTTGTCGCGTGACGGCACGGGAATCACGCCGCCGAACGGCCCGGTGACGCTCATCGCATTGGATACGCAGCACGGCGAGCCGACGCTGGCCGGTCCCATGTAAAGGGCGTGCCGCCCTGCGGCGCGACGCAGCGGCTGGCGGGCCCGGCATCCGCAGCGGCGTTCGGTGGGCGCCTCCTAGAATCGTGGCATGACCGATGACCCTGGGGCCGTGCCTTCCCGCCTGTTGCAAGGCCTGAACCCCGAACAGCTCGCCGCGGTGATGCTGCCAGCCGTGCCGGCGCTGATCCTGGCCGGCGCCGGCTCGGGCAAGACGCGCGTGCTGACGACGCGCATCGCCTGGCTGTTGCAGACCGGCCAGGTCTCGCCCGGCGGCGTGCTGGCGGTGACCTTCACCAACAAGGCCGCCAAGGAGATGCTGACGCGTTTGTCGGCCATGCTGCCGGTGGCCGTGCGCGGTATGTGGATCGGCACCTTCCACGGCTTGTGCAACCGCTTTCTGCGCGCGCACTGGAAGCTGGCCGGGCTGGCCCAGGGCTTCCAGATTCTCGACAGCAGCGACCAGCTCAGCGCCGTCAAGCGCGTCATCAAGTCCATGAACCTGGACGAAGAGCGCTTCGTGCCCAAGCAGGTGACCTGGTTCATCGCCGGCCGCAAGGAAGAGGGCGAACGCCCGCGCGACGTCGACGTGCACGACGAGCAGACACGCAAGCTGGTCGAGATCTACCAGGCCTACCAGGACCAGTGCGAGCGCGAGGGCGTGGTCGACTTCGGCGAACTGATGCTGCGCACCTACGAACTGCTGCGTGACAACGACCCGCTGCGCGAACACTACCGCCGGCGCTTCAGCCATGTGCTGGTGGACGAGTTCCAGGACACCAACAAGCTGCAGTACGCGTGGCTGAAGATGTTTGCGCCGCCGGGACATGCCGGGCAGAGCGTGATCGCGGTCGGCGACGACGACCAGAGCATCTACGCGTTCCGCGGCGCGCGGGTCGGCAACATGGCCGACTTCGAACGTGAGTACCGCGTGCCCCGCGTCATCAAGCTGGAGCAGAACTACCGCAGCACCAGCCACATCCTGGACGCCGCCAACGGCCTCATCGGCCACAACGCGCAGCGCCTGGGGAAGAACCTGCGCACCGACGCCGGCGCCGGCGAGCCGGTGCGTGTCTACGAGAGCACGAGCGACTTCGCCGAAGCGCAGTGGCTGCTGGACGAACTTCAGCAACTGCACCGCAGTGGCATGCCACGCAGCGAGATCGCACTGCTCTACCGCAGCAACGCGCAAAGCCGCGTGCTGGAGAGCGCGCTCTTCAACGCCAGCGTGCCCTACCGCGTCTACGGCGGCCTGCGCTTCTTCGAGCGCGCCGAGGTCAAGCACGCGCTGGCCTACCTGAGGTTGCTCGAGAACCCCAACGACGACACCAGCTTCCTGCGCGTGGTGAACTTCCCCGCGCGCGGCATCGGCGCGCGCAGCATCGAGCAGCTGCAGGATGCCGCCAAGACCAGCGGCCGCAGCCTGGCGCAGAGCGTCAGTGCGGTGCCGGGGAAGGCGGGCCTGAACCTGCAGGCCTTCGTGGCACTGGTCGATGGCATGCGCGCGGCGACCACCGGGTTGACGCTGCGCGAGATCATCGACCACATGCTCGCGCGCACGGGTCTCGTCGAGTTCTACAAGACCGACAAGGAAGGCCAGGACCGCATCGAGAACCTGGAGGAGCTGGTCAACGCCGCCGAGAGCTTCGTGACGCAGGAAGGCTTCGGCAAGGACGCCGTGGCGCTGCCGGTGGACGAGCAGGGTGCGGGCGACACCGCACCCGACGCGGAGACCGGCGAGATCATGTCGCCGCTGGCCGCCTTCCTCACCCACGCCAGCCTGGAGGCAGGCGACAACCAGGCCCAGGCCGGCGCCGACGCCATCCAGCTCATGACGGTGCACGCCGCCAAGGGCCTGGAGTTCGACGCCGTCTTCATCACCGGCATCGAGGAAGGCCTGTTCCCGCACGAGCAGAGCCTGTCGGACGCCGACGGCGTGGAGGAAGAGCGCCGCCTGATGTACGTGGCCATCACGCGCGCCCGCAAGCGCCTGTACCTGAGCTTCAGCCAGACCCGCATGCTGCACGGGCAGACCCGCTACAACGTCAAGAGCCGCTTCTTCGACGAGATCCCCGAGAACACCCTGAAGTGGATAACACCCAAACAGCAGGGCTTCGGCTCGGGTTACGCACGTGAGTACCAGCAGGCCTGGCAACGCGGCAGCGGCTTGAGCGGCATCGTCGGTGCCGGGCGCGTGGAGCCGGCTGCGTCACCACCGCCGGCCTTCGTGGCGGCCTCGGCGGGCCAGGCCAGTGGCCTGCGCGTGGGCCAGACGGTGTTCCACACCAAGTTCGGCGAAGGCGTGGTCACCACGCTGGAAGGTCGCGGCGCCGATGCGCGCGCCCAGGTGCAGTTCGGCCGCCACGGTGCCAAGTGGCTGGCGCTGGCGATTGCCAAGCTGACACCGGTGGACTGACCCGCGGCTTCGTGTCACGGGCCGTCATGGGCCCGTCACACGACATTCATGCCGCTTTCATGGGGCGCCTCTAGCGTGCAGGGAGTGACATTTTTCACTCCCAGCCCATGAGGACTGCATGAACGCACGCGTAGACATTTCCACCGAGTTCGTCGATCCCGACGACCTCGACAACAACCGCTCGGCCAACCCGCACTTCGAGACCGTGCTGGCCGCCGGCCTGCAGCGCCGTTCGCTGCTGCGCGGCGGTGTCGGCGGTGCGATGGCGGCGATGTTCGCGCCGCTGGCACTGACCGCCTGCGGCGGCGGCGACGACGATGTCGTCACCTCGAACCCGGTGACGCCGCCGGTGACCGCGCCGGTGGCCACGCTGCTGGGCTTCACGGCCGTCGCCAAGACGAATGCCGACGCCTCCACCGTGCCCGTCGGCTACACCGCCCGCACGCTGATTGCCTGCGGCGACCCCCTGGCCGCGGGTGTGTCGGCGTACAAGAACGATGGCACCGACGGCAACTTCGACCAACGCAACGGCGACTGCCATGACGGCATCCAGTACTTCGGGCTGTCGGCCACTGGCACGCCCGACGTCGGCAGCAGCAGCCGAGCGCTGCTGGCCATGAACCACGAGTACGTCACGTCGGCATTCCTGCACGCCAGCGGCCCGTCGCCGCGCCCGCGCCCGGCCTCGGAAACCGACATCGAGGTGGCCTGCCACGGCGTCACGGTGGTCGAGGTGGCCAAGGGCAGCGACGGCCAGTTCAACTACGTGCAGAACTCGACCTTCAACCGCCGCATCACCGGCACGTCGGTGTTCGAGCTTTCCGGCCCGGCGCGCGGCAACCCGTTGTTCGTCACCAGGTTCTCGCCCGACGGCACCCAGACCCGCGGCACGATGAACAACTGCGGCAACGGCAAGACGCCATGGGGCACGCTGCTGACGACCGAAGAGAACTGGTCGGGCTACTACTTCCGCGCCGCGGGTGACCAGGCGCTGCGCACGGCCAAGGTGAACGCCTCGTTCCAGCGCTACGGCCGCAACGTCACGGCCACCGTCGCGGCCAACAGCCGCTACGGGTGGGAGACGTCGGGCGCGGACGACCAGTACGCGCGCTGGAACACCAGCGTGGTGGGCACGTCCGCCGACGGCAGCGACGACTACCGCCACGAGTGGTTCTGCCAGGGTTTCATGGTCGAGATCGACCCCTACAACCCGGCATCGGTGCTGAAGAAGCGCACCGGCCTGGGCCGCTTCGCGCACGAAAACGGCGCTTTCGGCCTGCCGCAGGCCGGCAAGCCGCTGGCCGTGTACATGGGCTGCGATTCGCAGAACGAGTACGTCTACAAGTGGGTCTCGACTGCGAACTGGGACGCCGCCGACGCCACGGCCGCCGACCGCATCGCGGTGGGTGACAAGTACCTCGACAGCGGCAAGCTCTACGTCGCGAAGTTCAACGAGGACGGCAGCGGCCAGTGGATCGAGCTGAACGTCGCCAACGCGGCCATCGCCGGCGCGGCCTTCGGCTTCAGCGACCAGGCGGAGATCTACGTGCACACGCGCATCGCCGCCGACGCCGTGGGCGCCACCAGGATGGACCGCCCCGAGTGGGTCGACGTGCACCCGACGACGGGTGAGGTCTACGTCACGATGACCAACAACTCGTCGCGCCGCGTCGCCCCCACCGGCACGCAGACCCGGGTGGACGCTGCCAACCCGCGCGCCTACGCCGACGTACGCGGCGGCACTGCCACGCTCAGCGGCAACGTCAACGGCCACATCGTGCGCTTCAAGGACAGCGCGCCGGACTCGACGGCCTTCACCTGGGACGTCTACCTCTTCGGCAGCGAAGCCGGCGCCAATCCGGCGCTGGTGAACCTGTCGGGCCTGACCAGCGACCAGGACTTCTCCAGCCCCGACGGCCTGGTGTTCACCAAGGCCAGCGGCCTGTGCTGGATCCAGACCGACGACGGCGCCTACACCGACGTTACCAACTGCATGCTGGTGGCGGCCGTGCCGGGCGTCGTCGGCGACGGCGCGGCGATGACACTGAACTACGGCGGCGGCAACACCGTCACCACGCGCATGGGCAAGAAGCCCACTGCCGAGACGCTGAAGCGCTTCTTCGTCGGCCCCTTCGACTGCGAGGTGACGGGCCTGTGCGAAACGCCCGACGGCAAGACGATCTTCGTCAACATCCAGCACCCGGGCGAGGACACCAGCGCCGCCGACCTGGCCGACCCGGCCAAGTACACGAGCCAGTGGCCCGCGAACCAGGGTTACGGTGCCGGCCGCCGCCCGCGGTCTGCCACCGTCGTCATCACCAAGAACGATGGCGGCATGGTCGGCTTCGGCTGATCGCGCCGGCCGGAAGAGCGAAGGGCGCCCGCGAGGGCGCCCTTTTTCATGGCGAGCCGGTTTCGGCCGCGGCCGGCGGCGACGACGCGCCGCCAAAACTGTCGTTGAAGGTGAACAGCACCGACAGGTAGAACACCGCCGAGAACACCAGCCCCGCCGGTACCCCCAGCACACCGGCCAGCTGCGGCACACCGAGCACGGCGAAGACCACGGCCGCCAGCACGCCGAAGAGCAGCAGCACACCCGCCCAGGCCACCATGTAGGCGAAGAAGGCGCCCTTGCTGCGCCATACCGCCACCGTGCTGCTGAACAGGGCCTGCGTCACACCTTGGCCGCCCCAGTGCACCAGCGCCGGTGCGTGCCAGAAGGGCACGGACAGCAGGGCACCCAGCCCCAGGCCCAGCATCACCGCGGTGGTGACACCCGGCTCCGACAGCAGCGCGTCGATCTCGGGCTGCGCGGCCTCGCCCTTGGCCAGCAGGCCCTGCAGCCGGCCCCACGCGCTGCCGGAAACGCCGTCGGCCAGTATCAGGATGCACATCGCCAGCACGCCGTAGATCAGGCACAGCGTGAGCAGCGAGCGCCGGCGCACCGGGTCGCCGCTCAGCGGCTCGATGAACTGGCGCGGGTGCACCGGGCCGTCGAGCAGCGCCGACTGCCCCGCGACCATGAAACCCAGCGACAGCAGGGGCAGCGCCATCATCTGCAGCACGCCGCCCAGCAGCGGCAGCAGCGAGACCACCATCGCGGCGAACAGGAACACCGCGAACAGCGCGGTGAAGGGCAGCGGCTTGCGCACGAAGAGGCGGAAGGCGTCGCCGACCCAGCGCGGGCCGCGCGAGGCATCGACGGGCTTGAGCAGCAGGGGCATGGGCAGGTACTGGCGCGAAGAGGGGGGTGAAGGGCGGTGTGTGCTCAGCGCGGCGGGTGCCAGGGCTGAAGGATGCGGTGCTTGAGCACCCGTTCGAAGTGCACCGGGTCCTTGGGCGTGAGCAGCGCGGACGCCCGGGGCAGGTGCCAGTCCCACAGGCGGCTGATCCAGAAGCGCAGCGCCGCGGCGCGCAGCAGCGCCGGCAGGGCGCGTACCTCGCCGGCGGTGAGCGGGCGCACGGCTTCGTAGGCGGCGATGAAGGCGGCGGCGCGGGGCTCGGCCAGCGCGCCGGTGTCGAGGTCGGCGCACCAGTCGTTCAGGCACACCGCGATGTCGAAGAGCCAGGTGTCGGTGCCGGCGAAATAGAAGTCGAAGAAGCCGCAGAGCCGGTCGGGCCCGGCGGTGTCGTCGAACATCACGTTGTCGCGGAAGAGGTCGGCATGGATGGGCCCGCGCGGCAGTGCCTGGCCGGCGGGTGACGCCGCCAGGTGCTGCTGGAAGGCCAGTTCATCGCGCAGCAGCGTGGCGTCTTCATCGGCCAGGTGCGGCAGCACCACGGGCACGGTCTCGGCCCACCAGGCCAGACCGCGCAGGTGCGGCTGCTGCAGCGGGAACTGCGCGCCGGCCAGGTGCATGCGTGCCAGCATGTCGCCCACCTGCGCACAGTGGTCGGCGTCGGGGCGCAGGCGGTGGCTGCCAGGCAGACGCGTCACCACGCTGGCGGGCTTGCCGGCCAACCCGTGCACCAGGCCGCCGTCGGCGGCGGCCTGCGGTGCCGGCACCGGGATGCCGCGCCCCGCCAGGTGCTGCATCAACTGCAGGTAGTAAGGCAGCTGTTCGGCCGACAGTCGCTCGAACAGCGTCAGCACCCACTGTCCGCGCACCGTGGTGGCGTAGTAGTTGGTGTTCTCGATGCCCGAATGGATACCCTGCAGCGCCGTCAGCCGGCCCAGGCCCAGGCGCTGGCAGAGGGCATCGGCTTCGTCGAAGCCGACTTCGGTGTAGACCGCCATATGCGGGTGCTTGCGGATGCGCTCGGGCGCTAGAAGTCGAACAGCCGCCAGGCCGCCTGACCCGAGCTGCCGCGGTGCTGCGAACTGTCCTTGCCGCCGGCCGGCACGACGATGTCGTAGGACTTCCCGCCCAGCTTGCTGTGCACGGTGACGCGCTGCAGCTGGCCGCGGGCGTCGCGCACTTCCTCGATGCGCACCTGCTCGTCCTCGATCACACGCACGTTGCCGGCGCTGGCCGATGCGGCGGCGGCCGGCGCGCTGGCCGCCGTCGAGGCGACCGCGGGCTTCGGGGGCGCGGCGGGCATCGAGGCGAGCTGCGGTGGTGGCGGCACGGGCTGGGCCGTGGCGGGCAGGGCAGCCCACACGAGGGCAAGGCTGGCGGCGATGCCGCGGCAGGGGTTCATCGCTGCAGATTCTACGCAGCGGCCGCGCTGCAATCGGCCGCGCCACAATCGGCCGCATGAGCGACAAGACCCTGCTGCTGGTGGACGGTTCCAGCTACCTCTACCGGGCCTACCACGCCATGCCCGACCTGCGTTCGCCCGACGGTTTCCCCACCGGTGCGGTGCACGGTTTCGTGGCCATGATGAATTGGCTGCGCGAGCGCTACCCGGCCGAGCACGCGGTGTGTGTCTTCGACGCCAAGGGCAAGACCTTCCGCGACGACTGGTACCCCGAATACAAGGCCCAGCGTGCGCCCATGCCCGAGCCGCTGGCGCAGCAGATCCCGCCCATCCACGAGGTCGTGCGCCTGCTCGGCTGGCCGGTGCTGGAGGTGCCCGGCATCGAGGCCGACGACGCCATCGGCACGCTGGCCCGCGTGGCTGCGGAAAGCGGGCACCGGGTGCTGATCAGCACCGGCGACAAGGACCTGGCCCAGCTGGTGACCGAGCGCGTGACGCTGATGAACACCATGGCCAAGCCGCCCGAGAAGCTGGACATCGAGGGCGTGAAGGCCAAGTTCGGCGTGCCGCCGGAGCGCATCGTCGACTACCTCACGCTCGTCGGCGATACCGTGGACAACGTGCCCGGTGTCGACAAAGTGGGCCCGAAGACGGCGGCGAAATGGATTGCCGACTACGGCAGCCTGGACGGTGTGGTGGCCGCGGCCGACAGCATCAAGGGCGCCACCGGCGAGAACCTGCGCAAGGCGCTGGACTGGCTGCCCACCGGCCGCAAGCTGATCACCGTGCTGACCGACTGCGACCTGGCCGGCCACGTGGTCGGTTGGCCTGGCCTGGACGCGTTGGCGCTGCGCGAGCCCGACAAGGCGGGGCTGCAGGACTTCTACCAGCGCCACGGCTTCCGTACCTGGCTGCGTGAACTGCAAGGCGAGGGCGGCCAGGGCGCGCCTGCGGGTGCGGATGCCCCGAGCAGCGAGGCCGGCACGCGCAGCGCCCCGGCCGCCGACCTGCCGCGCGAATACGAAACCGTCGTCGCCTGGGAACAGCTCGACGCCTGGCTGGCGAAGATCGCCGCCGCCGAACTCGTGGCTGTCGACACCGAGACCGACAGCCTCGACGGCATGCGTGCGCGCATCGTCGGCATCAGCTTTGCCGTCGAACCCGGCCGTGCGGCCTATGTGCCGCTAGCCCACACCTACCCGGGCGCACCCGAGCAGTTGCCGCTGGACGAGGTGCTGGCCCGCCTGCGCCCCTGGCTGGAAGACCCGACCAAGCCCAAGCTGGGCCAGAACATCAAGTACGACCTGCATGTCTTCGCCAACCACGGCATCACCGTGCAGGGCTACGTGCACGACACGATGTTGCAGAGTTATGTGCTGGAAGCGCACAAGTCGCACGGCCTGGAGAGCCTGGCCGAACGTCACCTCGGCCGCAAGGGCCTGAGCTACGAGGACCTGTGCGGCAAGGGCGCGAACCAGATCCCGTTCGCGCAGGTGGACATCGAGCGCGCCAGCACCTACTCGGGTGAAGACAGCGAGATGACGCTGCACGTGCACCAGGTGCTGTGGCCCGAGGTCAGTGCCGACGGGGACGATCACCGGGGGTTGCGCTGCGTCTACGAGCGCATCGAGATGCCGGTCGCCGTGATCCTGGAACGCATCGAGCGCCACGGCGTGCTCATCGACGCGGCGGTGCTGGCGCGCCAGAGCCAGGAACTGGCCGAACGCATGGTGGCGCTGGAGGCCGAGGCCCACGGCATCGCCGGCCAGCCCTTCAACATGGGTTCACCCAAGCAGATCGGCGACATCCTCTTCACCAAGCTGGGCCTGCCGGTGAAGAAGAAGACCGCCACCGGCGCGCCGTCCACCGACGAGGAGGTGCTGGCCGAGCTGGCTGCCGATTACCCGCTGCCGGCGAAGATCCTGGAGCACCGCAGCCTGGCCAAGCTGAAGGGCACCTACACCGACAAGCTGCCGCTGATGGTCAACCCGCGGACGGGCCGCGTGCACACCAACTACGCGCAGGCGGTGGCGGTGACGGGGCGGCTGTCCAGCAACGACCCCAATCTGCAGAACATCCCCATCCGCACGCCCGAAGGCCGACGTGTGCGCGAGGCCTTCATCGCGCCGCCGGGCCATGTGCTGATGAGCGCCGACTACTCGCAGATCGAGCTGCGCATCATGGCCCACATCAGCGAGGACCCGGCCTTGCTGCGCGCCTTCGCCGAGGGCCTGGACGTGCACCGCGCCACCGCGTCGGAAGTGTTCGGCGTGCCGGTGGCCGAGGTCAGCAGCGAGCAGCGGCGTTACGCCAAGGTCATCAACTTCGGCCTCATCTACGGCATGGGCGCGTTTGGTCTGGCGTCGAACCTGGGCATCGAGCAGAAGGCCGCCAAGGACTACATCGACCGCTACTTCGCGCGCTTCGCTGGCGTGAAGCGCTACATGGACGAGACGCGCATCAGCGCCCGGGCCAAGGGCTACGTGGAGACCGTGTTCGGCCGGCGCCTCTGGCTGCCCGAGATCAATTCAGGCAACGGCCCGCGCAAGGCGGGCGCAGAACGCCAGGCCATCAACGCGCCGATGCAGGGTACGGCGGCCGACCTCATCAAGCTGGCGATGATCGCCGTGCAGCAGGCGCTGGACGACGAGGGCCGCTCCACGCGCATGGTGATGCAGGTGCACGACGAACTGGTGCTCGAAGTGCCTGCCGGTGAGCTCGACTGGGCCAAGGAAGCCCTGCCGCGCCTGATGGCCGGCGTGGCGCAGCTGAAGGTGCCGCTGCTGGCCGAAGTCGGGATCGGTCCCAATTGGGACCAAGCCCACTGAACGTTCCACGGGCTCAGCCCGGCCGTGGGTGCTGCATCTTGGCCCGCCTGTAGTTCCACCAGGGCAGGGCCCGCGTGAGCGACAGCACCTCGCCCGCCTGCTGCACCCCGTAGCCGGGCAGTGTCTGCAGCGCCATCGCCCAGGCCGGGCTGGCCAGCGTGGCGCGCAGGGCCTGCACCGCGGGGCTGTCCAGCGCGGACTTCAGGCAAACGAGGTAGTAGTCCTCCTCGACCAGCGGCCTGAATTCGAGACCGAATTCTCGCGCCGCGGCCTCGATGCCCAGGCCCAGGTCGGCGCTGCCCGAGGCCACGGCCGCGGCCACGGCGACATGGGTGTGCTCGACCTGGCGGTCCAGGTTCTCGATCTGCAGCATGTCCAGCCGGGCCTCGGTCAGCAGGTGCTCCAGCAGCCGGCGTGTGCCCGAACCGGGCTGGCGGTTGGCAAACCGGCAGCGGCCCGCGGCGAGTGCACGCAGCAGGCCCGTGCTGTCCAGGCCGTGCAGCGGGTTGGCTCCTGCCGCGGCAGGGCGCAGCATCAGGCCCTGGCGGCGCCAGTGGCTGCCGATGAGCTTGTGCGTGCCCGGCCGCAGCAGCGGCCGCAGCCAGCGCGCAAACAGCGAGGCCCCGCCGGCCAGCCGCGGCACGTGGAAGCCGGCGATGCTGCAGCGGCCGTCGTGCAGCATGCGCAGCGCGTCTTCGCTGCCGGTGAAGCGCAGGCTGAGGTGCAGTGCATGCTGCTGCTCGGCCAGGTTCTGCAGCCGCGGCAGCCCGAGGTCGTGGCTGGCGGCGATGTCCAGCAGCAGCAGGCTGGTGTCGTCGGCCTGTGCAAAGACGCGGGCGAGTTCGGTGCGCAGTGCCTCGACGTGCGGCGTCATGCGTGTGCGGGCCTGGCGCTCGGCCCACACCAGGCGTTCGGCAAAGGGTGTCAGCCGCGCCGGCTGGCCCTTGGCCCAGACGACGAGCGCGCTGCCCAGCACCGTTTCCCAGTGCTTCAGCGCGCCCCAGACATGGCGGTAGGACTGGTTCAGCGCCTTGGCCGCATGCCCGATGGAGCCTTCGGCCTGCAGCGCCGAGAGCAGTTCGAAGAGCGGGTTCTCGATCTGCGCGCCTTCCTGGCCGCGGGCCTCGAAGCTGTACTGCAGGTGGATGCCGCGGGGGGTCATGGATTCAGGGGGCGTGGAAATGGAAACGCCCGCAGTGTCCCACTGCGGGCGTCGTGGCGTGCGGCGTCCGGGGCGCTCAGGGCTTCGCGTTCGGGAAGAACAACTGCTCGCCGCCTATCTTGTAGGCCGCGATGGCTGCCTGGCCAGCGGGCGCCACGATCCAGTCGGCGAAAGCCTGCGCCAGGTCCTTCTTCACGTGCGGGTGCCTGGCCGGGTTGACGACCATCACGCCGTACTGGTTGAAGAGGCGCTGGTCGCCTTCCACCAGCACCGCCAGTTCTCCGCGGTTCTTGAAGTTGAGCCAGGTGCCGCGGTCGGCCAGCACGTAGGCGTTGCTGGAACTGGCGATGTTCAGCGCCGGGCCCATGCCGCAGCCGCATTCCTTGTAGCCGGCGGGCTTGGCAGCGGCCACGTCGACGCCGGCCACCTTCCAGTAGCGCAGTTCGGCGGCGTGGGTGCCGCTCTTGTCGCCGCGCGAGATGAACTCGCTGCCCTTGGCGGCCAGTTTCTGCAGCGCCGCAGCGATGTCCTTGCCGCGTGTGCCGGCCGGATCGTTCTTGGGCCCGATGAGCACGAAGTCGTTGTACATCACCGCCTTGCGCTGCAGCCCGAATCCTTCGGCGACGAATTTCTCTTCGGCCACCTGGTCGTGCACGAAGACGATGTCGGCGTCGCCGCGGCGGCCCGTGTCCAGGGCCTGCCCGGTGCCGACGGCCACGACGCGCACCGTGATGCCCGTGGCCTGCGTGAAGGTCGGCAGCAACTGCGTGAACAGGCCCGACTGCTCGGTCGACGTGGTCGAGGCCATGACGATGAACTTGTCCTGCGCCAGCGCGGCGGGCGTGAAGGCGAGGGCGGCGCAGAGCAGGCCGGCGGCGCCGGCGAGGGCGAGGAGATTGCGGCGGGAGAACATGGTGTTTGCAGGTGGGCGCCAGGTGGCGCCAGGGTTGCGACCGCCCCATTGTTCGCGGCCCCGCGCCGCAAGGCGATATGTCGGCGACTGCATAACAGGCGGCGTTGCACCGCCCGCGCGCAACTCAGCTCGGCGTGTAGCCCAGCCGCACGTAGATGGGCGCGAAGGCCTCGGCCTGCGTCACTTCCAGCAGCCGTTCGCGCGCCAGTTCCAGCATCGCGATGAAGGTCACCACCAGCACGGGCGTGCCGCGTGTGGTGTCGAAGAGCTCGTGGAACTCGACGAAGCGCCGGCCCTGCAGGCGTCGCAGCACGATGCTCATGTGTTCACGCACGCTGAGCTGCTCGCGGCTGATGGTGTGGTGCTGGTTGAGCCTGGCGCGCTGCAGGATGTCGCGCCATGCCGCGCGCAGGTCGTCGGGGTTCACGTCGGGCCAGCGGGGCGCCAGGCTTTGTTCGATGTGCACCTGCGCGCGCAGGAAATCGCGCCCCAGCTGCGGCAGCGCGTCGAGCTTGGCCGCGCCGAGCTTGATCTGCTCGTACTCCACCAGCCTGCGCACGAGTTCGGCACGCGGGTCCTCGGGCTCCGCGCCGTCGGCCGACTTCTTCGGCGGCAGCAGCATGCGGCTCTTGATCTCGATGAGCATCGCCGCCATCAGCAGGTACTCGCTGGCGAGTTCGAGGTTGTGCTGGCGGATCTGGTCGACGTAGTCCAGGTACTGGCGCGTCACGCTGGCCAGCGGGATGTCGAGAATGTTGAAGTTCTGCTTGCGGATCAGGTAGAGCAGCAGGTCCAGCGGGCCCTCGAAGGCCTCGAGGAAGACCTCCAGCGCATCCGGCGGGATGTACAGGTCCTGCGGCAT
>LNFM01005082.1_pt1 | contig 23241 bp, 42 predicted proteins | sample 596031 | NCBI WGS metagenome assembly LNFM01 (sample SAMN04254537, study PRJNA301005) | activated carbon metagenome | isolation source: dual media filters at the Ann Arbor, Michigan drinking water treatment plant | place: USA: Ann Arbor | reverse complement strand
AAGAGGTTTTTTTACCTCAAACCTTGGGTCTAGCCAGTATTGATCAAATGTAAGGGTCTCGGTGACTCTCATTCCGAAAATGCAGTTTCCGGGCCCAAGGCCCTGATGCGCTACTTCTATCGCGCCCATCGCATCGACTTTAACTTTCTTCTTCATGGCGATTTTGCGCAGCTGCCGGCGGACGTGCAGGCCCGCCTTTTTGCTGCGCTCGAAGCCTTATCCAATGCACCGGATCAAACAGAAGATTCAGATCAACGCCAAAACGTGTAGCTATTCGAACAACCAAAACAACGAGCAAGCGCCTCATGTCATCTCTCCCGGATGGCAATGCGAACATAGCAGGAACTGGTTGCCGTGAACAGCCGCGAGGCTTAGGGGCGAAAACGAGTTATCCACAGGAAAGGTACTACATGATGAATCTTCGCGATTCGATTTCAAGATTTGGTGTAGTTTTGGCGCTGACTGCGTCAGGTCCAATTGCCGTGCGTGCGGACAGCTCAGCATTCGGCTACGACCTTGGCTTGATTATCGGGGCGGCCGAGAAATGTTCCTATCGCCTGGACGAAGATGTGGTCTCTGCGATGGTGGAGGCGCAGGTTCCGGCCTCCGATCTGGATTTTGCCGCACTGTTTCAGATGCAGATTGGCTACCACCGTCGCGAGACTGACGAGCTTTCCGGGTTGGAGCTGCGCCTGCGTTGCGAGACCGCTCAGCGATCAGCCTCAGCGCTCGGTATCCTGGCCAAGTGATTTTCTGCTGTTCTGTGCTGCACAGGGGCGCTTCCCGCTGGGTTTAAACCGACAGGCCGGAAAGCTTGCACTACAGATGATGGCCTTCGGCTTGCCTGGTCACCAAAAGATTGCGCTTTGTACGCTGTGCAACGGCAGGCGATCCCTGATCGCGTGGGTCAGTGATCTTCTGATCCGGTGATTCTGCCTGGACAGCCAGGCCGCGCCCGGCAAAAGTACATTTTTTCTGTACGAAGGGATTGACGGTACATTTTTTCTGTACCATATTGCCTCCATCGAACCCGCCGATGGAGGCAGCCTTGCAGACCAACCGTTTCATTTACCGCCACCCCGCGCCGGGCTGCGACGGCAAGACCGCTGTCGTCGAATACACCGCGGCGGAATGGGCGGCATCATCCTTCACCCTGTCGCAGCGCGCCTCGCTCGACGCAGGCCTTGTCGTCCAGATGGGCGCAGTCTGCATCGTTGACCTGATCGCCCGCTTCGAGCTGAGCCAGCGCCACCAGCTGCTCACGAAGGCGGTGGCGTGATGGCCCGCTTTCACCTGACCGAACGCGACAGCTTCAAGCCGATCGGCGTTGCCGAAGCGCGCCAGATCGTCGGCAACGCAACCTTTTCCACCCGCTACGACGAGGTGGAACGCCGTCTGGCCTGGCTGACCCTCCTTGCCGCGAAGTCCGGCCGCCGCCCGCCCGTCCTGGTGCTGCGCCAGCCCGACCCGACCGGCCCGGAGGACGCAGCATGAGTGGCTATGTCGAGGTCGCCAGCACCAGCCCCGTCAGTCTCCCCGACGAATCCCGCGGCGAGTTCCTCGTGATCGCCAAGCTGACCGACATCAACCGCGCCCTGATCGGCCCGATCTTCACCACCTTCGGCTCGGCCAGCGCCGAGGCGAAACGTCAGGCCACGCTCTGCCCCGGCATGGAAGTCGCGGTGTTTCAGATGCGCTGCGCCCACACGACCATCTGGAATGGAGAGGACGCATGACCCCCGACCTTTGGCTCCCGATCAACCGCCGCACCGCCCGCGACGAACGCCGCCGCCGCATCACCCGCACCGTCTCGCAGGTCCTGCCCTGGCTGCTGATCGGTGGCGCGCTGACGATGTTCGCGCACATGGCGCTGTCGGCTGCGCTGGCAATCCCCGAACTCGCGGCACAGGCCGAACTTCGCGCCCGCTGGTAACCCATCCCACCACAATCACAGGAGACCGATATGACCAACCGCGATCCAGCACTCGGCGACGAAGTGCGCCACAAGGTAACCGGCTTCACTGGTATCATCACAACCGCCGCAAAGCATTTAGCAGGCTGCGACCGTTTTTGGGTCGAGCCCAAGGTGAACAGCGAAGGCAAGGCTATGGATGGCCAGTGGTGCGACATTGACCTGATCGAGATCGTGCGCCCGGCTGTCATTGCTGTCGTCAAATACGAACGCAACGCGCCAGGCGGCTTCGACCTGCCGCCCAGCCGATAGCGGGGCATGTGATGACCACCGGAATCGCCATCGTGATCCTGATCGCCTCGCTCATCCTCGCGTCTTGGTTGCTCTCGTAATTGCCACCCCCTGCCGCGCGGGGGTCTGCGCGGCTTCCTCCCTGTTGGATCTCCGCCGGCGTTCTCCTCCCTCGCCGGGGGCTTTTTCCGAAAGACCCGACATGACGACGACCCTTCCGCCACCTTATCCACTCGCATGGCCCGAAGCGCAGCGCCGCACGGCCAGCAAGGCGAAGTCCGCTTTCCGCACCGGCCTGCCCGCCGCGATCAAGAACGTGCAGACCAGCCTGCGCCTCTTTGCCGAAGACAGCGGCAAGGCAATGGGCGGCATGGTCGTGACGTGCGATGCCAGCATGTTTGAGGCCCACCCAAAGGACTCTGGCGTGGCCATATGGTTCGTGTGGGACGGCGACCTGCGCTGCATCGCGGTCGACCGGTTTCCGACGCTTGCCGAAAACCTGCAAGCCATCCACCACGTCATCGAGGCCCGCAGGACAGAGCTGCGCTATGCCGGGATCGAGATGGCGCGCACCGCCTTTCGCGGCTTCATCGCCGCCCTTCCGGCGCCCGGGTCCGCAGCTTGGTGGACGATCCTTGGTGTGTCGGCCGACGCAACCCCCGACCAGATCACCGCAGCATACCGGGCCAAGGCCCGCGAACTCGGCGCGACAGGCAACGAAGCCGCGCGCACCGAGCTCAACGTCGCCCGCGACAAGGGCCTTGCAGAGAGAACCGCCCAATGATCCGCCTCAAACTCACCGCCGCCGCAGCGGCCCTCGCGATCCTTTTCGCCGCCCCCGTCCAGGCCATCGGCATCCCGGCAGACCCACCACCAAAAGACCCGCCGCCAGTCGTCACACCCGAGCCGCCACGCACCAAGCCCAGCGGCAGCGATCCCCTGCCGCTGTTCAGCCAGCCCAGCGACATGCCGTGCTGCACCCGCGACGGGGTGATCCTCTATCACGCGCCGCTGGGGATCGACCGGGCCGGAACGCGCGCCTACTGCGCCGCGCTGGACGTGGCGGTGGTGCCGGCTTGCAAAACGTGGGTGGCGAAGTGACCGCCCGCAGCGTCGCAGCCCATGCCGCCGCCAACCCGGTTGTCTGGCCGCATGAGGAGCGTTGGTGATGGGTGGCGATTTGAAAGCCCTGATCGAAGACGCAGCCGCCCGTTACAAGGCCATGACGCCAGAGCAAAAGCAGGCCATGCACCGCGCGCAAAAGGCCAGCTTCATCCGCGCAGAGGCGGGGTTCGGCAGCGACGCCGAAGAGGCGGAAATGGCATTGGCGATTGCCAGTGGAGACGAAGGGCGGATTGCGGCAGCCAAAGGGAGAGAGGCCGCGCGAGTGGCCCTTGCCGATGAATACATTCGCGAGATGGGTTACGACAAATGACCCCCACGCTCGCCCTTGCCCGTCTAGCCGCGCTGTGGCGCGCTGGATTGCTACACCCGGCAGTCAGCCACGGCGATGAGGTCGCGGCGCTGCTCACAAAATGGAAGGATGAATGATGCACCTGCAAAGATACCCTGACGGCGGAAATGCCTGGACGCTATTCGTCTGGTCACGGCACCCGAAAGGCTCGCTCACTTGGACGCACAGCCTGTCTGTCAGTATGGAGCGCAAAGGCGCATGGGGCCAGCCGCGTTCGTGGGCAAAGTTTCTCCTGACACGGCAGAGCGGGCGTCTAGGCTTTTACTTTCGCCTCGGTCGGCTGCATGGGGACCTTCAACGTCAGGCCGCAAGCTATCGCCCGGTGTCGCTATGACCGCCCTTGATTTCGCCGCCGCCGCGTTCTTCGCCGTGCTGGTGCTGCTATGACGGACGTTGACAAAGAACGGCTTGCCGAACTTGAGGAAGGCTACAGCCAATCCCAAGAAGGCGAGGCAATACTGGCGCGACAGCTTTACACGCTGATGCAGGAACGCGCCGCACTCCGCGACGCACTGACGGCGGCAGATGCGCGGGTGGAAGAAGCGCAAGCGTTGCAAGTTTGCGCCTGCAACTATGACACGCCGACCGATGTTTGCCTTGGCCACCATCGGCTGTTCGAGCGGCTCTACGCCGTCCAGCGTGGCAAGCTGGATGCCCGCATCGCCGAACTGACTGCGGCGCTGGATTTGCAGCGAGCGGAGATGCTGTGGGCCTTGCCCATTCTTCAACGCTATCTGACCCACCCCAACGACCAAGGTGATCTTGCCGACTTTGAAGCCGCCATCGCCCTTATCGCCAGAGGAGACACGCCATGAGTGACAACATCGTGACGCCAGAGGCCCATATCGGCGGGACACCCGCAGGCGATATGATCGTAGACCTCGCCAAGCGAGTAGGCGTCCCTTTGCGTCTGCCCCTTCTCAGCACAACGCCCCTAGATGCCCGTCAAACAGTGCTTTGGGAAATCGTTGATGAACTCACCAAAGGAGACCGCCATGATTGACGTACCCCCCTTCACTCCCGACGAGGCGCAGGCGCTGAGGGCCGATGCGTTGCAGCGGGCGGCGGATGAAGTTTTAGACTGGCAAGGGCGTGTTGCCATGGGGACAACTCATGCGAACGCCGAACATGACGCAACCCTCTCTCGCATTTCCTCTGCTGTCCTCGCGCTTGCCGACGAGACGGCGACGGCGGCGCTGGACCGCATCAGGGCGGAGGCGCTGGCGGAGGCGCTACGTAAGGCGGCGGACAAGATCGGCAACATTATCCGGCTTGGGCATGAGCAGTTGCTGCGCGATTACGATGTAGACGTTGAAATCTACCGGAACGACCCCGACGCGAGCGATGCGGTAAAGGCAGACGTTGATGCCATCCTCGCCGCCCTCACCCCCGCAGCGACGGGGGGGTAAGATGAACTTCCCCCCCTCCTCCGAAATCGTGCCGTTCCGCAAGAAGGAGCCCGACAACCTCGGCGCCTTTGTCCTGGCGGCCGGTCACCCGCGCATCATCGACCTGCGTAGCGGCCGCCCAGCTGCTGCGCGGGAAACCGCACCGCCGCCACGGCGGCCCTCGGTAGACCTGCGCGCCCTGGCGCTGGTCTTCGGCGTCTCCGGTTTCGTCACCGTGGTTCACGGGTGGCTGCAGTGACCGACCGCCCCATCATCTTTTCCGCGCCGATGGTCCGCGCGCTGCTGGACGGGCGCAAGACGCAGACCCGGCGTATCTACAAGGTGCCGGCTGGTTCATACGTCGAACAGGGCCGGGTCTGGGCAATGACCGACGGTTGCGCCCACGGCGATGCTGCGCTGCCCTACGCCCCCGGCGACCGGCTCTATGTGCGCGAGGCTCACGCGCTGGTGCCATCCACCGCCTATCGCATGAGCCCCGGTGTCCCTTATGCGGTGAACGACGAGGACGGCTCGCAAGCCTGCGTCTATCGGGAGGGTTGGGAGCGGTGTAAGCCCGGTCAATGGCGCCCCTCGATCCACATGCCCCGCTGGGCGTCCCGCCTGACGCTGACCGTCACCGAGATCAGGGTGCAGCGGCTGCAAGACATCAGCGAGGCTGATGCGGTGGCAGAGGGGATCGAGCGCCTCAAATCTGGGCGCGGGTTCTATGACCCTACCGTCTCCAAGGCAGCCGTTCGCTTTGGCGAATGGACCAGCACAGCCAAGCAGGGGTTTTCTCGTCTCTGGAACAGCCTGCACGGCCCCGAGGCATGGGACGCAAACCCGTGGGTGGTCGCCGTTAGTTTCACCGTCGAACAGCGCAACATCGACGGGGTGCAGCCATGAGCGGCGAGCCGAACCATCTCGTAAAGCGGCTGCGTGGTCGCGCTGCGTTTTGCCGTGACCGCCATGAGGTGAAAACGCCAGAACTTCTGGAGCAAGCCGCCGACGCACTGACGGCGGCAGAGGCGCAACGCGATGAAGCCCGCAGAGTTGCCGAACACTTCCACGCCCGCATCGCCGAACTGACTGCGGCGCGGGACGCGTTGCGCGGCGCAGAGATGCCGGACGTTAAGCGAAGCGCGGAGTTCTTGCAGGGCGCACACTGGGGCGTTCGGCGTTGTATCGCATGGATGCACGACCGCGCGGGCGAGATGGCCGACCCCCGCGCTCGCGACATACTGAACGCCACTGCCACCAATCTAGGCATGTGGAAAGGCTGGCACCTTCGCAAGCGCGCCGCCCTCACCCCCGCAGCGAAAGGGGGCGAGGGATGAGCCACGTTGTCCGTCTGCCCGTGTGGGGCCTGTCGATCCATGAGGCCGGATACTACGGCTACCGCTGGGGGCTGCACATTGGCCCGTGGCTGATCTTCGTCGGCAGCGCGAAGGAAGAGGGCAGCAAGTGACCGAGGCACAAATCGAACGACTGATCACCAAGCGGCGCAAAGCCATGCGCCTCAAGCCGTGCTGCCGTTGCGGTATGCCACCAGAAGTGGACTTCGGCCTGATCGGCGCGCGGTTTGAACCGGGCTTTGAGTTCATCTGGTGCCCCGCTGTCCTTCGCGCGCCCGGCGGCATGGAGCAATCCTGCGGCACGTCCGCACAAGGCGAGGCGGCTTGGAACTACCGCCCGCAGGAAGATTGCCTGACCGCCCTTCTTCGCCGCGCCCACGACGCCATGAGCCGCCACGAGCCGGACGGGATCAGCGATGCCGAGTGGGACCAGCTGGTGGCGGATATTGCAACCGAACTCGGAGCATCGACATGAGCAGCATCGGCGAACTGAACAAACACCTGTTTGCAGCACTCGACCGCCTGGACGCGATCAGTGACACCAAGGAGATCGAGGCCGAGGTTGCGCGGGCCAATGCCATCGTCGAAGTTGCCGACCGCATCACCGAGAACTCGAAGGTGACGCTGCAGGCCGCAAAGCTCTATGCCGAGCATGGCGACAAGATCCTTCGCCACCTTCCCTTGATCGGTAAGGCCAGCGAATGAAGGGCGCTGCGATCCGCTACACCGCGGATGAACTCGCCTGGATCAAGGAGCGATCTGACTTGCCGCGCGCCGAGCTTCATGCGCTTTTCGTGCAGATCTACGGCCGCAAGGACGTGACGGCCGACCACATCAAGGCGCTATGCACCCGCAATGGCTGGACCGCTGGCCCGAACGGCCGTCGGCGCAACGCAGGCAAGAGCCTGATCTTCACGCCCGACCAGGTTGCATGGCTTCACGCCAACGCCAGCCTGTCCAGGGACAAGGTGGAGGCTGCATTCTTGACAGCATTCCCCGGCAGCACGATCAAGCGCGCACAGATCGTCGGGTGGCGCAAGAACCACAAGGTATCGACCGGACGGACGGGCCGCTTCGAAAAGGGAAACGCGCCGCCGAACAAAGGCCGCAAGGGCTTCGTCGCTCCGGGTAGCGAGAAGGGCTGGTTTCGCAAAGGCCAGATCCCACACACTGCAAAACCGGATGGCTATGAGCGGTTCGACCGTGAAGGCTATGTGATGATCCGTGTATCGGACGCAAACCCTTGGACTGGCGCAGCCAGCCGAATGATTCACAAGCACCGCTGGCTCTGGGAAAAGGTCAACGGCCCGGTGCCCGCAGGCCATGCCCTGAAATGCCTGAACGGCGAAAAGACGAACACCGACCCGTCGAACTGGGAACTGATCCCGCGCGGAATGCTGCCCCGGCTGAACGGCCGCTTTGGTCGTGGTTATGACACCGCACCGGACGAACTGAAGCCGACGATCCTTGCCACAACGAAGCTGGAACACAGGCTGCGTGAGATCAAGGCGGGCAACACATGACAGACCCCACCGCTGACCTGATCGCCAAGGCCGAGGCTGTCGCCCACCTGTGGGACTTGATGCTCTTTTCCAGCGGCCAAGCCGAGGACCGGCAGAAGCGCGCGGACGTGATGCACGAGGCGGTGACGAACCTGCGCGGCGCGATCAGCAAAGCGAAGGGGGCGGCATGACCCTTCCGCCCGGCCCCTTTGGCCTCATCATGGCAGACCCGCCCTGGCACTTCCGCACCCACAGCACCAAGGGCATCACGGCCAAGGGCGCAGCTGGCCAATATGCCACGATGACCCGCGACGAGATCGAGGCCCTGCCGATTGCCGATCTCGCCGCGCGCGATGCGATCCTGTGGCTATGGGCGACAAACCCGATGCTGCCCGATGCCTTCGCCGTGATGCGGGCATGGGGCTTCACGTTCAAGACCGCCGGGCATTGGGCAAAGACCACGAAGCACGGCAAGCTCGCATTCGGCACGGGCTACATCCTTCGATGCGCCGGCGAGCCGTTCCTGATCGGCACACGCGGCAAGCCCCGTACGTCGCGGTCGGTGCGGTCGGTCGTCATGGGCCAGGTGCGCCAGCACAGTCGCAAGCCAGAGGAAGCCTATGCGGCGGCGGAACGGCTGCTGCCCGATGTGGCGCGGCTGGATCTGTTCTCGCGGCAGCCGCGCGAAGGATGGCAGGCATGGGGCAACGAGGCGGATAAGTTTGGGGAGGCGGCATGATGGCGGAAACAGACCCACCTACCGTGAACGCGCAGATCGTCTGGGTCACCATGTATGTGTCCTGCCCATGCGGATGCCGCACTCAGCACGAAATCGACTGCTCGCAAGGTGACGATGGGGCCTGGGTGGCGCCAATGGAGGAGCGGTTCATACTCTGCGAGAGCTGCGATCAATTGATCGATGCGGGCCTGCGCCTTTCGGTGGGCAATCCAGAATGACCCGCCGCGCCACCATCACCCAGGCCGCGCTCGACCGCGCCGCCAAGACCGCGAAGGGGCAGGGCGTGACCGTGACCATCACGGCGCCAGACGGGACTGTTTACAGCGTTGCCCCAGCCGGGGTAGCGGTAAAGGATGACGATGGACTCGCCGCATGGCAGGCCCGGAAAGCACAACGTGCAAACACCCGGCCTCTATAAGCGCCCCGCCACGCTCGCAGACGGGCAGCGGGTCACCTACTATTACGCTTGGCGCGGCGGGCCACGGCTGACCAGCGAGCCGCACAGCCCTGCCTTCGTGGCCGAGTGGCAGCGCGCCATCGACGCGCGCAAAGGCCCACAGCGCGCAGCCACCGGCACCCTGCAAGACGAGATCGACGCCTACCGCGCCTCGGCCAAGTATCGCGGGCTGGCGGATGAAACCCGCAAGGGCTACGCCCGCCGCATCGCCAAGGTCGAGGCCGAGTTTTCCGACCTGCCGATCCGCGCTTTGGGCAACCCGGCCACGCGCGGCATCATGCTCGACTGGCGCGACCGACTGGCGATCGATCACCCGCGCGAGGCCGATTACTGCCTGTCGGTCCTGCAGGCCATCCTGTCCTGGTCATGGGATCGCCGCCGCATCCCTGGCCATCCGCTGGAACGCAACCTCGGCCGCGTCTACCGGGGCAGCCGAGTCGATAAGGTCTACGGCGAGGGAGAGATCGCGCTGATCGCTACTATGCCGGCACATATCCGGCTGCCCGCAATGATCGCCCTCGAGGTCGGCCAGCGGGAGAAGGACGTGCTGCGCCTGACGTGGGCGGCCTATGACGGCGCAACGCTGGTACTGCGGCAAAGCAAGACCGGAGCATCGGTCAAAGTGCCTGTCACCAAGGCACTGAAAGCCCTGCTGGACGCCACGCCGCGCCGCGCGGTGACGATCTGCACCAACAGCCGGGGCCAGCCCTGGACGCTGGACGGGTTCAAGACTAGCTGGGGCCGGGTGAAGCCTGCCGACCTGACGTTCCACGACTTTCGCGGCACGGCGGTCACAAGGCTTTCGGTCGCAGGCTGCACCGAGATCGAGATCCACTCGATCACCGGCCTCAGCCTGAAATCGGTCGGCGCTATCCTCGAAAAGCACTACCTGCACGCAGATCCGCGCATCGCGGAATCAGGCATCGCCAAGCTGGAAAAGCACAAGGCGAGAACGGAAGTTGTGAAATGAGCTGTGAAACGGTCTTGGGGCGAGGGGTCAAATATCGCCTAAGCCGTTGTTTTAAATTGGTGGCGAGGGGGGGACTCGAACCCCCGACCCCGTGATTATGAGGCTCAGGCTATTCGCTTCCGATCAAGGCCTTGACCTGTGAAACGAGGCACAACCGCCCCGAACGATATCAACGGGTTTCGAGGCGGTTGTGAAATGCGGGCAGGCGGGCAGGTACTACATCTGGTAGACCCAGAAGGACTGCCGGGCCGCTGAATTCATTGGATCAATCGGCCAGCGTTGGAAACCTTTGCCCCGCGGCGGCTCAATGCGTTAGGTGGCGTGGTGGAAAACACCCTACATCCCGACCCATTCAAAGATCAGCACCCGCCCGACCTCATTCTCAGGCACGTCCAACACCGCCGGATCAGCGAGATACCCATCGGGCGGAATGACCTCGATCCGGTCAGGCGTCACGCCACGCCCGACGATCGCAATGACCTTGATCGCCAGCCCGTCCAGCACCAGCGGAAAGCGCACGTCCTCGTCCTGATGCACGGTCCTGTTGTCAAAGACCACTTCCGCCACAGCACCAGGCGCATCGGTTGCCTGCAGCGTGATCGCGCTCACCGTTCCATCCCACCACGTCCAGGCGTAGGACGTGTCAGCCTTCACCGACACCGCGCTGAGAAACAGCAGGAGCACGATCAGCACCACGAAGATAATGCCGAGGATGCGGTCGCTCACCACGCACCCGCCGCTTCCAGCTGCGACAGCAGCGGCAGGCAGTTGCCCCGCGCGGCTGGCATACTGTCACCTGCAAGGGCGCTGGCGCATTCGGCTGCCGGTTGCCGCAGCCTATCGATTGGAGTTTCGGCGGGCAAAGGCGCGCAGCCAATCAACCCGGTCAGCGTCAGAAGCATCGCGAAGAGTAGGCGCATCGTTCATCCTTTCATGGGTGGCCCGTTCGGCCTTGATGGTGCGGGCGGTGGCCTTGTCGCGCTCGATGCGCCCGCCCCTGCTGATCAGCGAGCCAACGATGGCAAGCACCCCGATCAGCAGGGCGCCCGCCGCGGCGAGCTGGCGACCAAGGGCGGTGCCGGTGAAAAACCCGATCACAGCGACACATCCGCCCCGCTGACCGCCTTCCTGACCCGCTCGGCACGGATGCGCCCCGCGAGCACCCAAGCCACCGCCAGCGCGCCCAGCACGATCAGCAGCGGCCAGTTCTCACGGGCGAACGTCGCCGCCCATTCCAGCGCGCCCCGGCCTTGCTGCACCGTGTCCAGCGCACCGCGCGCCGCCTCGATCGAGATGCCACCGATGCCGATCACTGCCGCCGCCGATTGCGCGTCGGTGGCCTTGACCGTGGTACTCCCACGCTTTCGCAGATCATCGGCCGACACGTCGCGCTCGGGCGGGGTTTCAGCGGTCCGCAGCGCCGCCCATGTCTGCGGCCCGACGATGCCATCCATGACGATGTTCGCGGCCGCCTGCACGTTGGTCACGGCATTGAACGTCAGCTGCCCGAAGTGCCCGTCGACCTTGCCAGGGAATTGGCCGATCATTTTCAGCTGCGTCTGCAGGTCGAACACCATCGCGCCGCGATCGCCCATGCGCAGGACCGGGCGGTCGTTCAGCGAAGGCGGCTCCGACAGCAATGCGGCGGGGCGGCCACGCAGGAACCCGATCACCTCATCGAGGCCAAGGCTCGACTGCTGCTTCCAGATCACCCGGCCAGCTTCCGTCACGCCCCACACCGGCACACGGCCCTCGGGGTACTCGCCGGTGATGAACAGGTGCTGTTCCGCCTTGCGCCGCTCGATGATCTCTGGCGGCTTGCGCCAAGCCATGAAGCCCTCGGCTGCCGCCTTCCGATCGCCCGCGTTCAGCCGTTTGACCAGCGAGGCGGTCTCGATCGCGCCGGTGTTGAAGTGGAAGCTGACCAGCGCATCGAACTCGTGCTGCTCGAGGTCGATTGTCACTGCCCGCGCGACTGCCGCCTCATAGGCCGCCAGATCCTTGCGGAACACGGCAAACACCTTCGCCAGATCGCCAGAGGTTCCGCGAGGCATCTTCGCGGGCTCAGGGGCGCCGGCTGCGGCGGTGTGGCCGATCCCGAATGTCCAGACACCCACGCTGTCGCGGTAGGGGCCGGGAACGATGCCCTCGTGAAGGGCTAGGGCGAAGATGCCCGCGTCTGATGTTTTCATTTTACACCCCTGTTCAATGTGTCCCGGATCGCCTGCAGGTGATCCTTGATGTCGCGCGACAGGCGCGTCTGCTCTTCGCTCTCATGCGCTATCGTCTTCAGGTTGCCGGCCATCTCGCGCACCAGGTCGAGGATCGCGCCGAACATCCGAAGATTGTCACCGAACTGCCCACCCATGGCGGACAGCGCCTTGGTGTTCTCGGCCAGGTTGACCGTCATTGCGTCGGCCGATCCGGGCGGCGGCGGTTCCTTCCGCTTGCGCCAAAGCGCCATCCCCCCAATGGCGGTCAGCACGGCCGACGCAGCGGTGCCACCCGCAATCAGGACGGCGGCAAGGTTCTCAGGCGTGATGGGCAAGGGCATGTCTCACTCGGACGGCTCGAACTGCGTCCCGCCATGCCCAATAGACAGCGATGCCGGAACCGAATGACAAAGCCCCGTAGGTCCAGACCGCCGTGGTTGCCGGTGAATGGGCGTAGAATCCCACCGTCAGGATTGCGTACAGCACCACCGAATAAAGCGCCGCCCAGCACCTGATCAGGGGCGACCACCAGCGCGATCCATTGACCGCCAGGGCGACGCCATGCGCGGCACCGTTCAGCGCAAAGACCAGGCCCCAAGCAGGCTCTGCCACGTCCGCCGTGATGAAGGTGAAGGCGGGCGACGCCATGCTTTCCATCGGCAACAGCAGGAACATGCCAAACCCGCCGGTCGCGACAGCCAAAAACACTTCAAGGCGGCGGCGCTCGAACATATCGGCCTGCATCAGCGTTCCTCGACCGTCAGCTCGACTGACCGCTCGATGGTGCGGCCGCCAGCGGTGACGATGCTGTTTGTCACCAGATGCGTGCCAGCGACACCACCGCCAAGCCAGACGGTCGAGCTGGTCGGCGCGCTGCTGCTGCTGTTGATCGTCAGGCTCGAACCGGCAGGCACGGTCCAGGTCGACGTGCTGATCGTGTCCGCCTCAAGCGCATCGGCCCAGTTGATCTGGTAGTCCAGCACGTCGCTTGGGTCTTTGCGGGGCCATCTCAGTCTCATGTGCCGGTATCCTTCTGGGCAAAGACGATGCGGTTCATCCGCTCGACCGTGACGATGCGCGGATCTGCGGCGATGATGATCGTGCGGCGGGCGCGGGGCGGGGTGGCGATGCGTGTCTCGGCCGCGATGTCTTCCACCCGGCGCTCGCGCGGCACTGTGGCGATGCGTTCCGGCGCGATAGGCGAAGGGACGGCCGATGCGGCGTAAGCGATAGCTTCGCCGGATGCGGTGCCGGCCGAAGCCACAATGGCGGCGCCGGTGGCGTTCGCGGATGCAAGGCCGCCAGTTGTTCCCGCCGATGCCCTGACGGATGCGCCGGCTGCGGCTGCGGTGGCGCTACCAACTGCGGAACCCGAGGTGGTGCGGATCGAGGCGCCAGACGCCGAGGCGCCGCCAACACCTGCGGCGGTGCCGGATGCCGCCCGCGTCGAGGCTCCACCGCCGCTGGTGGTGGCGGTGCCAGCGGCGGTGCCTGAGCCCGAGACGACGGTGCCAGCGGTGCTGCCGACGCCAGATGCCGTAGCGACGCCGGCCGCGGTTCCTGACGAGGAGCGAGTCGACGCGCCTGCGGCGGATGCCGTGGCGGTGCCCGCGGCGGTGCCGGATGCCGCCCGCGTCGAGGCTCCACCGCCGCTGGTGGTTGCGGTGCCAGCGGCGGTGCCTGAGCCCGAGACGACGGTGCCAGCGGTGCTGCCGACGCCGGATGCCGTAGCGACGCCGGCCGCGGTTCCTGACGAGGCGCCCGTCGACGCGCCTGCGGCGGATGCCGTGGCGGTGCCGGCTGCGGTGCCGGCGGCCGCGACGATGGGATCGCCAAAGAATTCACGCAGCAACAGGAGCGATGCCGGATCGTCACCGGTCCAGATGGCATTCCCGCCACCGTAGCGCGGGAAGCTGCGGAAGAACCCGGCCATGCTCGTTTACCCGTGGACAATTTTGCCAGTGGCTCGCACGATCCCGGTGCTGGTGTTGCCCGCGATCTGCACACAGAACAAGCAACTTTCATTTGCAATTTCCGGGAACCCCAGCGCCGCCCAGTCTGCGGTCCAGCGAATGTTCTGGGTCGGCTTATAGAGTGCCGCCCGATAGCGGGTCGCCGTGAACCCGAAGTTACCCGCCACGGTGGTGCTGGCCGACAGAATCACGGTGTTAATGTCACGGATGTATTTGCCCGCAGCGGCGGCCGGAATCAGACTGTTCAGCGAAATAAAGCGCGACGCTCGCACCGTGCCGCCGACCGCCTGCACCGTCAAATCGCCTGATGCGCCGTCGTTGTAGGTGACGTTGATCGTGGCGTTCGAGGCTGTCGCGCCAGTGTCAGTGTACCACTCCATCCACCACTGAACGTCGGAATAGTTGCTGTCGCCGATGCGGGCGGCGAGGTTGTCGTTGGCAATGTTCGCGTGCAGATCAAGGCCGACCGTCTGCGACGTGATGATGTTTCCCACCAGCCCGCCCATGTGCATCAGCCGGTCATGGATTTCCAACGTGGTGAGGTTGTTGTTACTGAGGGCTTCAATAATCCCTAAATAAGAAGTCGCCGGAGCGGTTTGTTGCGCGAACGGGATCGACCCTAGCAGGGTGTTGTCACACGTCGCGGCTGCGGTCGGAATCGCGCCCTGCCCAGGCTGACCCGTCGCGCGCCACAGGCTTATAGTGTTCCCCACCACGACGTTGGCGATGCTCGCCTTGTCGATGATGAGCCGCGTCGAGTTGTTGCCCATCGCGTTGATCAGTTCGTCCATCGTGGTAATGGTCATGGCTCAGGCCCTCAATCTTCGGTGACGGCCAGGGCGGTGGTCAGGCGCGGCGTGACGCCGGGTCCGATCACGATGGTCGGCGAAATCGCGCCCTTGTAGAGGACCATCCCGGCGCCGCTGACCAGCGTGCCGATGCTGAAATGCGTGGCGGTCGGCGTGCCGGCGGTGCAGGGCGGAAAGTCGATGTTGGCCACCGGGTTGATGGTGTTGCCGGTGCGCGACCATCCGGCACCGGAACGGGCAACGCCGACGCGAGCGTAGCCGGTGTAGGCCACCTCGTTGGTGGTCTGGGTGCCGGCCTCGCCGGGATCGGCGGTGTGCAGCGCCAGAAACAGCGAGCCGGCGGCGGCCGAGTTCTGCAGCCCCGCCGCGTCACCGATGTTGGCCACGTCGGCGTTGAGAAAGATCAGGTCGAGAAGCGCGGCCTCGAAGGCGTCAGATTTGGACATGGGTCAAGTCTCCGTTGTTCGCCCAAGGGCGGTATTGGATGGATGGTTGCGCCGTAAGGTTGGTGGTTAGATCACTTGCACTCGGCTATCGCGCCGACGCGGATCAGCTCGGAACCGCGAAGCGTGACCTCGCGGAACTGATAGTCCGCCAGAAACAGGCTGCGGATCGGCTCGGGGTAATGATCGGCCATCATGAATGCCGCGACCTGAAGCATGAACGGATCGTCACCGCTTGGGCCATGAAACAGCCACCGCGCGCGATTCGTGGTGCAGGCGTTCGGCATCCCGAGGTATAGGGTGCAGGCCGAGGCGCAGAAGCCGGTGACGCGGATTTCCCGATTCCGGCTTTCTTCAATCTCCCGCGCCCGTTCCATGACCGAGCCGCCGCTATCATGCGTGACGGTCTTTCCGAACGCGGCGTTGCCGATCATAAGCCAGGCAATGATGCCGGGAACGATCAGCGCGAATATCCACTTTCTCACAGCATTAATCCGGGGTCGCCGTTGCGTTGCAGGGTCTTGCGGGCGCGGGTCACCTCCGACAGCCAAGCGCTGGCGCAATGCCCGTCCTGCCAGAAGAAAAGCCGGTTGATCCGCCGCTCGCGCGCCGCCCAGCCCACATCGGTGCGTGCCTCGATGTGGGCGCGGGCCGACAACGTCTGGTGCATCGAACCGGCATAAATGGTCGCATTGATCACCCGAGAAATCAGGCTGATCAGGAAGTACCCGACCTCGTAGGCGACGTGCAGCGTTTGCTGCCAGCGCGTCCGCATCACACGTCCACCGTCATGGCGAGGCGGAACAGGTCGTCCATCTGCACATCGGTGAAGCCCAGCAGGTAACCCAACTCCGTCATCGCCTGGCTCGTGCGCCGCCATTCGATGGCGTTCAGGATGGTCTGGCGCATCGCCCAGGGGGTTGCCGTGTCGGCTGCCATCGCGTCTATCGCGGTGCAGGTGGCCTCGCCCAGCACCAACCTGCCCTGCAAGCAGCTGCAGGTCATGCCGGCGCGCTCGGCAGCCAAGGTCATGGCGGGGTCGGGTTCCGGCGGGGGCGTGAAGGTTTCACCATCCCAGGTCCAGCCCGGCCCTGCGTCGCCGGGATCAGGCAGATCACGCACCCAGTCCGGCTGATGATCCAGCACATCGCTGATCTCGATCACGTTGGTGACGACACCAGCATCGATGATCGCCTTTCTCATATCCACACCCTGCATTCACCGCGCGCACCGGCTGCGGCGCAACCGCCACCGCCGCCAGGTGCCGAGCCTGCGACACCCCCGTCGCCGCCGTTGCCGCCATAGACGGACTCACCACCGTTCCCGGCGATGTGACCACCACCACCGCCGCCGCCGAATATGGCACTGCCACCATTTTCGAAGCCGCCGGCACCGTATGCACCACCACCGCCGCCCCAAAATGTTCCCGGTTGACCGACGGTTGGACCAACACTGGTACCGCCCACACCGCCGGTTATTGAACCACCCGCGCCGCCCGTGTTGCCCGACGAGTTGCCCCCTTGCGCACGTTCACCGCCCCCGCCGCCGCCACCGACACCGCCACTGTTTCCGGCACCACCGTTATAGGCAGTCATCAACGATCCGAACGTCGAGTTCCCGCCGCGGTTGTTGACCGCACCGCCCGCGCCGATCGTGACGCTGACCGACGACGCGAGGTCCGCAGCACGGAACCAACGCATCGAATATCCACCGCCGCCACCGCCGCCGCGTACGCCTGTACCACCGCCGCCGCCACCCGCCCACAGCTCGACCAGCACCATCTGATCGTCGTCAAGCCCGGCGGGCTTGTTCCAAGTGCCAGTGGCAGTAAACTGAAAGTAGTATCTTTGGCTGCCCGCTGCGGCGCTGGTGAGCAATGGAGACAGCACCCGGAATGCGCCGCCGATGTATTCGATCAGCACTCGCAGCCCAGACCCGACCGAACCAGCGATCAGCCCGGCGCCTGACGCATCAAGGATTGCCAGCGCCGACCCGCCATTGATCGCCAGCGTCATTGCCCCGGTGTTGGCCGCGCCAAAGGTCAGCGTGAATTTCATCCCGTCGACCAGGCCGCCCACGTCCAGAAGGGGGTCGAGGCTGGCCGTCACCGCGGCGGCCGTGCCGCCAACCCCGGTCAGCTTGATCGCGGAGTTGTCGTAGAGCACCTTCAAGTGGGCGGCAGTCTGGTCCATATAGCCGTCGCCGGTCACAGCACCGACAGTGCTGCTGCTGAACGTATCGCGGTTTGCCATGTGATCCTCAGGCCGCCAAAAGCGGCACGATGCCGGGGGCCTCAGCCACCAGCGTCAGGGTTGCAGTCAGATCTTCCTTCGGGCTGATCGAAAACACGATCAGCCGCTCCACTTCGGAGCCAAGCGGGCCAGTGGCGCACAGCGCACCAATACTGATGCCCGCTGCCGAAATCGGTGCTGCGAAGGTCAGGATGTCGGTCTCGCCACTTGCATTGTTCAATTCGTGCACCGTGCGCGACCCGGCACGGCGGATCGCGACACCGGTCTTGCGGCCCAAGGCGTGCATGTCGGTGACCGCGTGCATGTCGGTGATTGCGTGAAGGTCTGGCTCGCTTGCCACCCGCACCAGGCCGTCGATCTGCACCGCCACTACCTGACCCGCGCCGTCGAATTCCATGTCGATGATCAGGCCGGAACCGGTCCACTCACTCAAGCTGTCATGCTGCACCCCGACCAGGCTGCCACGCCGGCAGACGATAGCCTCGGCGGGCGCATCGAGGCTGTAGAAGATGTTGCGCCGTTCCAGCTGCGCCTGGTCGTAAAGCGCCTTGGCAGTGACCTCCACTTCGGTGACCAGACCCTCATAGGTCACCTGTTCCAGTCGCCCGGTGTCGGAAGACACGCCAGGGCTGAACACAGTGATCTGGCGCTGCTCATAATCGCGGTCGGCATCGCGAAAGTTGACGCGGAACCCCTCTGGCATCCGGGAAAACGCTTTGGTCCACTGAAAGCCGCTAGAATTGCGCGGGGTGAACAGTTGCACCGGCACATCGGCGCTGCGATCCATGTCGCGCACCACGCCCCAAATTTCCGACATGTAGGGCTTGGCATAGCCGCAACTGGCCACGATCCGGGCCGCATCATCGACAGAGGCATCCTCGATCAGCGCGTTGACCTTGTAGTTCAGGGTGGCGCATGCTGTGCGCCAGGCCACCAGGCCGGTATTGTCGATCACGTCACCGGGCACCGGATCAAGGTTCTGGCGGCCTGCGTAGATGTCGTGCAGGTGCGGAGCAGGGTTTGCCGTGACATCCCAAGTGTTCCAACCCACACCGTCCCAATCGCGCACCCAGCCCCCGGCAAGGCAGCTTACCTGTTCCATCTGCCGGTTGCGGGCGCGGATCGCGATGATCGCCAGATCGCCACCGGCCAGCGGGGCCTCGTTCCAGATGCTGACCGATCGGGCCAGAATGAAGGAATCCGCAACGCCATTGCGCGTTTGCGGGATTTGCCCAGGCGTCCCGGCATAGGCGAAGAGGTCGCGCACGTTGCCGCTGACGGTATAGGCCGACGAAGACCAGTCCGTGCTCCGGATCGCCGCGCCGCGCATGATTTCAATCTCGTAGCGCCCTTTCGGAAAGATCGCGGTGTCAAGGTAGAAAGCGGCGGTGTAGCGGTCGAGCACGACATGATCTACGCGCGTCGACCCAAGGTTGCCCGAGTTCATCCAATTATCGCCCGCGCCGTCATCAAAGTAGGCATCGGCGGCAAAGGCATCAGTGACGGGCGCGGCCGTCTGCGCTGGCGCCGCCACCCGCGCCTCGACCCAGCCTTCTGTCGTGGCCGCACCAGGCGACGTGGTCGCGTCACTGCGCCAGATCAGCTTGATCGTGGCGCGCAACTGTCGCGGCGTCGCGGCCGAGAAATGCAGCTCGGGCAGCACCGTCCAGGGCTCTGTCCCGACTTGCCGGATGCGCAGCCGCACCGGAACGCGCAGCCGGTCCGTGTCGCTCGCGTTGCGGTTTAGGCCTGCCGGCATCACCAGATGCAACCATTGCTCGTCAGGCGCATTGCGCGTGGCCACCGTCATGCGCTGCGGCAGGGCGACGGCCAGGTCACCCGTGGGCGATTCCAGCGTGCGCCCGTCATCAGCCGACACGGTATGGGCGCGCAGTTCGGTGTTGCGTTGGTCGGTGCGCGCCTGCCGCCGGATCATGCTGATCGGCAATTCGCCCGGAAAGCCCTCGCGCATCTCGAACTCGACATCGATCAGGCTTGCAATCGGGGCCGCACCGACCCGGATATCCTGCAGCCGGTGTGGCCCGGACAGGACATAGATCGCCTCGACAACCTCGTCGGGCCCGTCGAAATAGGTGAACGGCTCGCAGGCCAGCGGCGGGAACACCTTGCGCTCGCCGAGCACGCGGGGAATAGGGCCATTCGGTTCCAGCACGTTACCTTCTGCGGACGCCGGACCAGCATTGTTGATGGCCTTGCCGGTCGGAATCGTCGGCGGCGGCACCAGCGACGAAATCAGCAGCGACCCGACAAGCGATACGCCCGCGGCGGCCAGTGTCGCTCCGATCGTGCCTGCGCCAAATAGCTTGGCGGAAAACCCGAGCTTCGCAGCAAGACCACCGCCAGCGATGAAGCCTGTCAGCGCCGTCAGGGCAATGCCTGCAACAATGGCAAGGATGGACTTTCCGCCCTCCTTGCCGCCGCCACCCATCGGCATGGCGTGAAAGGTAATCTCGACCGGGACGCCGTTATGCGACGGCTTCGGCGTGATCCGCTCCCAGGCGCTGCGATAGACCGGGCGGCCGTTGATGCAGATCACCCCACGGGCGTCGAAATCATGCGGCAGGCAAGTCATGCGCCGGCGCAGCTCGCCCAGCGTCACGCCCTCGGGCAAAAGCCGCGCCTCGGGCCGGGCCAGGCTGCCGAACTCGCGATAGACGGCAAGAATGGTCACCCCTGATACCTCCTGAAGCCTGCAATCCTGTGGCGCACCGTGAAGTGCTGCATCGGCACGGCCACCACGCCGGTCGTCTCTTCCGCGTGCAGCATCGTCTGGGCATCGATGACCACCCCGACATGGCAGATCGCGGCACCGCCGCGCGCCGACCGCATCAGCACGACATCCAGAGCCTCAGGCACGTCGACCGCCCGCCATACCGTGTCAGCGGCGCCTGCGGTGATCTTGCGCGCAACCCGCACCAGGTCGCGCGGATCGATGTCGCCGAACTCCGGCAGGTCGATCCGCAGCGCCTCGCCATAAATGCGCGACACCAGTGACCAGCACGTCACCGCACCCGGTCCGTCGCCAAACGGCAAACCGACATAGCGCCCGGCATCGAACGTCATCGGAACAGCCCCGGCACGCGGCTTTGTGTCGCGCGCATCCCCGGCCACGGTTCCTGCGCATAATCGCGCAACATCACCCGCCCCGTGATCTCCACCGCATTGACCGTCACGTCCACCAGGTCGAACTGCCGAAACTCATACACAGGCGGGTTAGCCACCAGCTCGGTGCGCGGGTCCGCCGACAGGTCGAAATCCGCTGAAGACCTGATCGTCAGCGTCAACTGCGCCCTATCATTGATGGTGCGCAGCGTCTGCCCGATGCGCCGATCGACGTTCTGCATCCGCAGTTCGGTCTGCGGCGGGCCGTCATCATCGCTGAGAATGCGGTAGTCGAAGGGCATACCCACCCAAAGCTGACCACTGATGCTGTAATCCATCACATCGGACACCACCCGGATCGGCTGGGGCAGGTTCGCGTGCGTGATCGACAGGAACGCAAGCAGCGCCTCGGGCGAGGCGGCAGTTTCAAGCGCGGCCAGCGGGGCCGCAGGAACGGCTCTCTGCGTCATGGCGCCAGCGCGCCCGCAGGAAATGCCAGAACCTGCCGCGCACCACTTGCGGCAGCGGCAGGCCATGACGCGGCGGCGATCGATGTGCCCAGAACGTCCGTCACCGCGCCGACGCGGTTTATGATGCGCAGATCGCAGGACGGCACGGCAGGGGTGATCGTCATCGCGTCAACGGCCCGTGCAGCAGTCGCCGCAACGGTCGGAATGTAGCTCGTCAAGGTAGTGCCAGCTTCGCCCTGCGCACCCCAGATGTAGACGCTACCCGATCCGGTAAGGCCGTTGTCCGCTGTGACAGGGCTGATTCCCAGTGTCGTGTTGCCGCTGCCAGTGAAGGTGCGCGCCAGCGAGACACGATACCATCCATCCGCCAGGGGCGTTACCGATGCGTCGGTCACTCCGGCCTGAATGGTGCCGAACAGGCCGGTATCGAGGTTGAACCACGCGCTTGCAGACCCACCGCCGTCCGGTAGCAGGTCGACGCGCAGGCGCACCCAGGTGGCCGTGTCCTTCTTCAGATACACGGACTTGAAGTATTTCCCCGGAACGACCGCAAAGGCCTGCGCCGGGGTTGTGCTATCCGCCGAACTCTTGGTGACTAGATCAGCCGTGGTCGCGCCATCAGGCGCCACGATAGCGTTCGCGGTTACCGTGACGCCGGACTTTGACCAGGCGGCGTTGTCGATTTCCTCTGAATGACGAATCAGGTTGGTGCGCGTAGGCTCGAGCAGCAGGCCATTTGCATCGATCCTGGCAACGCCAGCGGCGGCGGTCTGCACAAGTCCGGTCAGCCCGACGAACGTGCCGGAGCTGGCCCGGCTGAAGCTGGTCAGTCCCGCAAGTGACTCGCGGGCGGCAGGACGGCCATACCGACCATTGACAAAATCCAGCGCCAGAAGCGGCACCGCGTTTCGCCCGGCAGGCACATAGCTGGCCCACCAGGGCGATCCCGGCAGCCGCATCATCTGCACGGTCAGATCATGCAGGCCAGCGCCCTTGGCCGCCAGATCAAAGGCCCGCTCACCCGCGCCGATGATGCGCCACATGGCCGGATCGCCCGACACCGGGTCGCGCCAGCAGAACGACAGCACACCGCCCGCCAGGTCATCGACCCAGAAACTGCGAAGCGCGGCGCGCATCGTGTCGCTCAGGTTCGGGAACATGCCTTGGTAAATTTCGGTTTCTGCGGTCGTGCGCCGACGCACCACGGGCGGGCCGTATTCCGGCTTGAACTGCACCCGGGTGTCCTGCGGACCGCCGGTCCAACTGCCGCGCTGCGGCTGCTGACGCATGGCAAGGGGCCAGAAAGGAACCGGCATCAGCGTTTCATCCTGTTCGGTTGGGCGGCAAAGCGGCTGCGCATCGGCTTGTCGAGACCGCCGCGGGTCAATTCCTCGCCGACGATCACGCGCACGATCTCGCGGCCGTCCGGCCCCTGGCTGCGCTCTTCGCGCGCCGGCTGGCCAGTGTTGTTGTTGATCTGCACGACGGTGCCGCCGCCGCCTCGGCGCCCCATCGATCGCAGCATGTCATTCGGGTAGATCATCGAAGGCCCCGTCGCCTCGATCTCCGGGCCGTTCTCCCCGACGATGCGCAAGCCGCCCTTGTGCCGCCCGCCTGCCGCAAAGCCCGGCACGAGCGGCACGGCACCGCCAGCCCCAAAGGCGCCGGGAAACGCTTTTGCAAGCCCTGAATAAAGCGCCATCATCGCCAGCTGCTTTGACAGGTTCTTCAGCGCCTCGGCAGGATCATCGAACAGGTTGTCGAAGGCGCCACGGATGGCCGAAGCCGCCTTCCTGCCAAGATCGCCCAACTCGCCCATCTTGTCGCCCAACTTTTCCAGCTGGCGATTATAGGTCTCGTCGGTGATCAG
>LNFM01005080.1_pt1 | contig 23244 bp, 20 predicted proteins | sample 596031 | NCBI WGS metagenome assembly LNFM01 (sample SAMN04254537, study PRJNA301005) | activated carbon metagenome | isolation source: dual media filters at the Ann Arbor, Michigan drinking water treatment plant | place: USA: Ann Arbor | reverse complement strand
GGGTGCACCATCTCGGTGTCTGTCCCAGTCCGGATGCGATCGCGGAGGCGCCGCCACTGCTCGGTCGTGAGTTCCAGCTTTATCTCGATCTCACGCGAGCGACTCATTATGTGACACTTTTATGACAATCTATTGAGATGATTGGAGAATGGTAGCTTTATTCGCTGCCGGAGCCGAGCGAATTCCGCAAGGATTGCCATTGACGCGGCCGCCACGGTTGCCACGATCGTATTCTCGCTCTTCAAGCTGGAGGACGACTGGTGAGATTTCGAACGCGCCTGTCACCCAGGCGTCATCGCTCGAAGATAACACTGTGACCTCCGAATACCCGCAACGAGGGATATGATGAACCAGACTGATCATTTGCCGAAGTCGAGATCGGCAGAGGAGGCCGAGGATGTCGGCTCCAATCCGAGTGTGTCTTCAACACTGGGCGACGTGATCGCGATCAGAATATCCCGCCGCGATCTGGTGGGGGGGCTGCTGGCCACGACCGCCGTCGGTGCTGCGCTGGCGCAATCCGCGGCTGCTGCCCCCGCGAAGACCTCGACGACGCCGAGCTTCGATTTCACCGAAGTGACGGCAGGCTCGGACGACAAGATCCATGTCGCCGCGGGATACGATGCAGACGTGATGATCCGCTGGGGCGACAAAGTGCTTCCAGATGCGCCCGCATTCGACGCCCAGCGGCAGACGGCGGCAAGCCAGGGCCGCCAGTTCGGGTACAACAACGACTTCCTCGGCTATCTGCCGCTCCGCGGCTCGTCTCAGAACGGCCTGCTCGTCGTGAACCACGAGTACACCAACGAAGAGCTGATGTTTCCCGGTGTCGGCCGTCAGGACACGACCAAATTCTCGAAGATGACCAAAGAACTCGTCGACATCGAAATGATGGCGCACGGCGGCTCGATTATCGAGATCCGCAAGCGGCGCGGTAAGTGGTCGGTCGTCGAGAATAGTCGGTACAATCGCCGCATCACGGGCACGACGGAGATGCGTCTTTCTGGGCCCGCGGCTGGCCACGCTATGATGAAGACCAAGGCGGACCCGGCCGGAACGCGCGTGCTCGGCATGCTCAACAACTGCGCGGGCGGCATGACCCCGTGGGGCACCTGGCTTACCTGCGAGGAGAACTTCAACGGCTACTTCTTCGGTTCGGTTCAAGGCCATCCGAACGAGAGGGCGCTTCGCCGTTACGGCGTGCCGTCCAATTGGTATAATTGGGGCGAGCACTACGAGCGTTTCGACGTACGCAAGGAGCCCAACGAGCCGAACCGCTTCGGCTGGATGGTCGAGATCGATCCGATGGATCCCAAGTCGACGCCGGTGAAGCGCACCGCGATGGGCCGCTTCAAGCACGAGGGCGCCGGCGGCATTGTCAATCGGGATGGCCGCTATGTGGTCTATTCTGGCGACGACGAGCGCTTCGACTACGCCTACAAATTCGTAACCGAGGGCCGCGTCAACCGGCGCGATAAGGCCGCCAACCGCGATCTTCTCGACAAGGGCACGCTCTACGTGGCCAGATACAACGCCGACGGCACCGGCGAGTGGATGGCCCTGGTGCATGGCCAGGGCAAACTCACCGCAGAAAATGGATTCGCAGATCAGGCCACGGTGCTCGTCAATGCGCGTCTGGCGGCCGATGCGCTCGGCGCGACGAAGATGGATCGGCCCGAAGACATCGACGTCGATCCGCGCACCAACAAAGTCTACTTGATGCTGACCAACAACGCGAACCGCAAGTCCGAACAGGTCGATGCGGCGAACCCGCGAGCGGGCAACCGCTTCGGCCACATCATCGAGATGATGCCGGACAGCGGCGACCACGCCTCCACGCGTTTCCGCTGGGAGATTCTCGTCAAGTGCGGCGACCATACGGATCCGAAAGTCGGCGCGAGCTTCAATCCGGCCACCACGAAGGACGGCTGGTTCGGCATGCCGGACAATTCGATGATCGATCCGCGCGGCCGTCTTTGGATCGCGACGGACGGCAACTCCCCGCTGGCGACCGGACGCGCGGATGGCATCTGGGCGCTTGAGACTGAGGGGAAAGCCCGCGGAACGGCGAAGCATTTCTTCCGCTGCCCCAACGGCGCAGAACTCTGCGGCCCGTGCATGACGCCCGACATGACCACGATGTTCGTCGCGATCCAGCATCCCGGCGAGAGCGAGGATCCGAAAGTGCTCGCCACCTTCGAAAACCCGAGTACCCGCTGGCCGGATTTCAAGCCGGGAATGCCGCCCCGCCCCTCGATTGTCGCGATCACCAAGCGCGGCGGCGGGAGGATCGCTTGAAACGCACGATAACAAGATTGACGTTCGCGATCGCCGCGCTCGCCGCCTGTACGACAGCCCAGGCGCAGAACGGGCCGCGCGCGTTTACGTTCATCGGCTGGGGCGATGTACCATACGCCATCCCGGGTGATTACGCCAAAGTCGACCGATTAGTCGCGGCGATGAATGCATCGAAGCCGGCATTCACCATCCACGTCGGCGACATCAAAGCTGGGAACACCCCGTGTTCGGATGAAGTCTTCCAGCGCGCGCTGGATCAGATACAGAACGTGCAGCAGCCGGTCGTGTATTCGATCGGAGACAACGAGTGGACGGACTGTTATCGCGCAGACAACGGCGGCTTCGACCCGCGGGAACGCCTCGCGCGGGTCCGACAGATGTTTTTCGCCAAGCCCGGCACGAGCCTGGGCGCCAGCCCGATGGCGGTCGAGAGCCAGGCACTGAAGAATCCGAAATTCTCGAAGTTCGTCGAGAATCAGCGGTTCGTGCGCAACAACGTCATGTTCATCGTTCCCCACGTCGTCGGTTCGAACAACGGGTTCGAACCGATCAGCCCGGAGGCGACAGCCGAGTTCTTCGAGCGAAACGCTGCCAATGTCGAATGGATCAAGGAGGGCTTCGCGATCGCACAGTCGAACGGCATGAGCGCCGTCGTCGTCGCAATGCAGGCAAATCCCTACGACACGCGCCGGTCCGCCGGGACGTCGATCCCTGCGTCATCCGGCTTCTTTGCCACGATCCGCGAGATCGCTGCTGGTGCAAGGGCGTTCGCAAAGCCGGTTCTCGTGATGCACGGCGACCAGCACACCCTCGAACTAGAATCGTTTCGCGACAATCAGCTGCGCCCCGTCCCCAATACGCTTCGCCTACAGCTCTGGGGCCAGAGCAAAGTGCACGCCATGCGCGTCGTCGTCGATCCAGATATGCCCGGCGTTTTCAGCTTCGCCCCGCTGATCATTTCGCAGAACGGTGAGTTCTAGAGCGGCTGGCGCATCTGGCTCGATACGCCTCCTGTCGCACGGTTGTCATGTAACCTTCATATTTTGGTTTCGAACCTTGAAGAATCGCGGGGGCAGAAGTGAAGGAAAAAGGGACTGACGCCGAATTGGTTCGCGCCACCCAGCGCGACCGGGTCCGGCGCGAGATCGAGGACGGCCTCGACGAGGAACTCGAACTCGAATTCGACGAGGAGCGCCTGACGGAAGTCCGGCGTGATCTCATCGAAGGCGGAAGTCCCGACGAACTCGGCCGTCAGATCTATTTCAACGAACTGTTCCGCCTGCAGCATGAACTGATCAAGCTGCAGGATTGGGTGGTCGCCAAGAAGCTGAAGTTGGTCGTTCTGTTCGAAGGGCGCGACGCGGCCGGTAAGGGTGGCATCATCAAGAGGATCACGCAGCGCCTCAATCCTCGTGTCTGCCGCGTCGTTGCCTTGTCCGCACCCAACGAACGCGAGCGCACCCAATGGTATTTCCAACGCTACGTCCCGCACCTGCCGGCCGGCGGAGAGATCGTGCTCTTCGATCGGAGTTGGTACAATCGCGCAGGCGTAGAGCGAGTGATGGGCTTCTGCTCGCAAGACGAGGTTGACGAATTTTTTCGCACGGTCCCGGAATTCGAGCGGACACTCGTGCGATCCGGCATCAAGCTCGTGAAATACTGGTTCTCGATCAGCGATGAAGAGCAGCACCTTCGCTTCCTGGCCCGTATCCATGATCCGCTGAAGCAGTGGAAATTGTCGCCGATGGATCTCGAGTCGCGCCGTCGCTGGGAGAGCTACACCAAAGCGAAAGAGGAAATGTTGGAGCGAACGCATATTCCCGAGGCACCTTGGTGGATCGTCGGCGCGAACGACAAGCGCAAAGCGCGCATCAACTGCATCGATCACCTGCTGCATCAACTCCCCTACAACGAAATCGAGCATGGAGAGGTCGTGCTGCCGGCTCGCGTGCACAATCCCAACTATCTGCGTGGCCCCACACCCCGCGAGATGTACGTCCCCGATCGTTACGCCAACCTCGCTTAGCTCGCTGACATGAGCGTGCAACACCCGGCGTCCATGGTGCCGAAGGCCACCGAACGGCACATCATGAGCAAAGACGGGGAAAGTCGATGTATCGCGCAATGGCGATTGGAGTAGGTGGCATTCTGATGGCGCTGGGGATCACCTGGTTCTTCACATCACTGTTGGATGACGCTGCCATCAGATTCGCAGGGGCGACCGAAGGTGCGGTCTCGCCGATGTCGAAGATGGCGCTCGGCGATAACTTGAGCCTCATGTTCGCAGGGCTCTCGATAACCGGGGCCGGGCTGGTAGCGGTCAGCGTTGTGGATTCACTCGAAACCGAAGGCCGGCGGGACGACGCCTTGAAAAAGTAGTGAGCGCGGTTCGCGAGAAGTCTCGCTTTCGCTCTCTCGGCCCAGCCAGCCGGGAACCACCTGCGGGACCTTTTGAAGTGCAGCGCACTGTTTTGCGGTGCCGAGTCGCGCGCCAGCCCTGCATTGGACCTTGGGGCGGGGGCACCAGATCGCAACACAGAGCTGGTCGGCTCCGAGCGCGCAACTGGGCGGAGCGCGCGCTCGATCCGATAGACTGCCGCAACCATCGCCAAACGACGCAGTACCGACGCACGACGGTCAGGCAGCCATTTCTGGAAACGCGATCGAATTGGCGATCACATTCCGTTGTTCAAAAATCGACCGTTGAGCAATCGCACGAAATCATGACACGCCGATGTACAACTGTTGCGCCAGCGCCGCTTCGTCGCGCGATCATTCGACAATGTGGTGCCTTGCCGTAATTTCGAACGATTCGATTTTTCGAATTATCTTCGAAAACGTCCGGCTGCAGCTGATCCCTTGGTTTCAACAAACTGTTGCATTGACCGGATAGTGTGATCGATCTCATTCGATCGGTCACGGAGAGGCGATGACCTTCCAGAGCGTAGCGAACTTCGCCGTGGACATGTCGGAGTTGGACGGTGATGTCGCCCGGATGGGAGGTATCGTCGAAGATCTCGTGTGGCGCGCTTCGCACGCACTCGGGCATAGCAATCCTTCGATGGCCGAGAATGCAGTTCGAGGCGACGCAGCGGTCGACAATCTCGAACGCGAGGTGCAGGAACGCGTCATCCAGTTGATCGAATCCCCCAACTCTACGGCTGCCGAGGTTCGCCATGCGATCGCAGTGCTGAAGATCGCTTGCGATCTGGAGCGCGTGGGAGATCTATCGAAGAATATCGCACATCGCGCCGTCGCGATTTCCGACGTCGTCCTGCCCCGCCAGATCATTCGCGGGATCGGTCACATGACAGAACTTGCAGCAGGACAGCTCAAGGACGTCCTGGATGCCTGGAGCGCTCGGGACGAGCGATTGGCTCTCCACGTGTGGCGGCGGGACATCAAGCTGGATGCCCTGTACAGTTCGGTGTTCAGGGATACTTTCGATTGGATGATCGAGGACCCACGTAACGTCGAGCACTCGATCCATCTGCTCTTCGCCGCCAAGAACCTGGAGCGGATCGGTGACCACGCCACGAACATCGCCGAGCAGATCGTCTTGCTCGTCACCGGCTTTTCGCCGAGAAATCGATCGAAGGGCGACAACACGAGTTCTCTGGATCCCGGCGAGCCGCGAAGCTGGTGACGGTTGCCGAAATTGCGCTCACGAACACGATAGTGCTCTCGATGAGCCAGAACACTAGAGCTTCAGCGCGCCGGTCCAGTTTCCACTTGCTTCGCCCACTCGCTGCTGCCGATCTTGCCGATCGCGATGACGGCCTGGGTCCGGCTGTCGACGCCGAGCTTCTGCAGGATGGCGGAGACGTGCGCCTTGATCGTCGCTTCGGACACCGAGAGCTTGTAGGCGATCTGCTTGTTGAGCAGTCCCTCCCCCAGCATCATCAGTACCCGCACCTGCTGTGGCGTGAGCGTCGCGAGCCGCGTCGCGAGATCACGCGCCTCCGGGTCGGCCGCACCGTCCAGGGGAATGTCGGGCGGGCTCCAGACGCCGCCGTCGAGGATCAGGCGGACCGCTTCGCGGATTTTCTCCACCGGCAGCGATTTGGGGATGTAGCCCGATGCGCCGAATTCCAACGCCCGCCGAATGATCGTCGGATCCTCGCTAGCCGAGACTACGACCACTGGAATTTCCGGGCTCTGCGCCCGTAGGAACAAGAGCCCCGACAGACCCTGCACGCCGGGCATGCTGAGATCGAGCAGGACGAGATCGACGTCCCGGTTTTTGTCGAGCGTATCGGACAGCTCTTCGAGCGAGCCGGCCTCGAGAATCTGCACGCCTGCGATGGCGATACTCAGCGCCTGGCTGAGAGCCCCGCGGAACAGGGGGTGATCATCGACGATAACGATCCTCTGCTTGGCCATGGCGTTTCCTCGCATTTCGGCTGCCCCCGGACCGCCCCTGCGATGGCCCGGCCGGTTTCCGTGCGAAACCAGCCGCGTCGGCAGTCGGCGGCGGCCTTTTGCAGCGTTCCTGATGTCCGGGCGAGCCTTTCTGGCCCGCTTCGGCGAGAGTGTGTCGGCGACAGATGACCACACTTAAGCAGTGTGCCGTATGACTTGACAATAGCTCCTCACATTGACGCTTACCGGCAAAACGTGATTTGCCGGGAGAGCCTCGGTTGCTCTCTAGAAAAAACCATACTCTTGGCTGAGCGTCGACGTAGGTTCGGCTGGACCACTGTCCCGGTCGGACTAATCTCACGGATGGGCGGAGATCGTCGCTGGCGGGGCGGCTGATAGGGCAGATAGAACGAGGGACGGGCATGGAACTCGAGGAGCGTAAACCTTACTGGCGTCACACCAAATGGCAGATGGTCGCGAGCCTCGTGCCGTTCATGGTTCTGGTTCTCGTCTTGCCGCTGTATGTCGATCAGCTCAATCACAACAAGTTCCTGGGCTTCCCCTTGGGCTACTTCATGATGGGCCACGGGCTGTTGCTGATCTCGATCTTCACTGTGGCCTCGTTCATCAACCGGCAGGATGCGATCGATCATTGGCACGGCGCTAACGAGGACATCTGATTCCGTCGAGCGGACCGGCAAACCCTCGGCCTCTCGCGGTCTTTCAGCCCGTCAGCGCGACCGGCCTCGGGCGCACATCGAACCGGCGCGATCTACAGGCACTCCATGGCAGCGACTTCTCAACGCCGTCTCGTAAATCCGATGTTGGGGACCTATTTCGGGATCTTCACCAGCGCGGCAACGGCGCTCGTTCTCGTGCTCCTCGTGCTGGAACACCTTGGGGTCCCGGACGGCCTGTTGAGGCTCGCGATGCTGGCCGGCCCGATTGCGCTGTTCATCGCCGTGGGAGTAGCGGCTGCGGCGCGAGAGCCTTCGGAGTTTTTTGCTGCAGGCCGCCGCGTACCTGCCGTCTACACCGGCTTGGTCCTGGCATTGTCCGCGGTCGGTGCGACCGGGCTCGTCGCCATGACTGGCCTGTACTTCATCAACGGCTTCGATGCCTGGTGCATCGCAATCGGCATATGGGCCGGTTTCGTCATCATGGCGCTTCTGGTCGCGCCCTACTTGCGCAAACACGGCTCCTTTACGGTTCCGAGTTACCTCGGCCGCCGGCTCGACAATCGGCTGGCGCGTATCGTCGCCGCCGCCGTGATGGTGGTGCCGATGCTGTTGATCGCCGTCGCGGAATTGAAGATGGGAGCTTATGCAGCCGGCTGGCTTTCCGGATGGTCCGTCACCCTCGTCACGCAATTGCTCGTCTTTGCGATCGTCCCGATGCTGGTACTCGGCGGCGTCAGATCCTTGACGTGGTCGAACGCCGGCCAGGGTATCGTCGCTTTGATCGCCCTCGTGGTCCCCGTCGGCATCGTCGCGGCGCTGGAGACGAACCTGCCGCTCCCTCAGTTGAGCCATGGTCCGGTTTTGCGCGGCCTGGGACGCCTCGAGGCGATTCAGGGCATACCGATTCAGATCGCGCCGGCTTTGGGCCTGGACTTCGCGGGCCAGGAACTGACGGCGCTCGTCACCCGGATCGCCCAGCCCTATACCAGCGTCGGTCCGATCGCCTTCATCCTGATGATCCTGACCGTGGCGGCCGGCGTCGCCTCCTCTCCCTGGCTGCTGCCGCGGATCGTTTGCACGCCCGGCGTCTACGACACCCGCAAGTCCGCGGCCTGGGCCATCGTGTTCAGCGGTCTCGTTCTGATTTCGGCCGCGTCGGTCGCCGTGTTTCTCCGCGACGTGCTGATGGATCAGGTCGTCGGCAAGTTACCCCGAGAGTTGCCGCAATGGTTCCGCGAGCTGGGCGAGATCGGTGTTGCCAGCGTGAAGGAAACCGGTGCGCGTGTTTCGCTCGGCGACGTCGCCTTCAAGCGCGACGCAGTCCTGTTCTCGCTTCCGATCGCGGGGGGCTTTTCGCCCGTGGTGCTCTACATGGCATTGGCCGGCGCTGTCGCAGCCGCGCTTCTGGCTGCGACATCAGCCATTTCGGCCATGGCCAATGTGCTTGCGGAAGATGGTGTTGCCGGCCTCGTGTGGTCGCCACCGTCGGGAATGCGGGTCAACGTGGTTCGACTGGTACTGCCCGTCGTTGCCGTTCTGACCGGCTGGATCGCCATGTTCGTCCCCGCCGATCCCCTGGATCTCGTGCTATGGGCGTTCGCGCTGTCGGGCTCTGCGGCTTTTCCGGTGATTGTGCTGTCGGTGCTGTGGAAGCGGCTCAACGCTTTTGGCGCTTGTGTCGGCATGATCGCCGGTTTCGTCACGTCGCTGCTGGCCATCCTGGCAGGCGAGGCGGCGTGGCTCGGTGTACCCGGCGCTCTGTCTGCCGTCTTCGGCATACCCGCGGGCTTCATCGGAGCAGCGGTCGCGACCCGCATGGCGAGCATTCCCGATCGCCATGTATTGGCTGCGATCCGCGATATGCGGTTGCCAGGCGGCGAGACGATCTGCGACCGCGAGGAGCGCCTGCAACGGTTGAAACAGCAACGCAGCAGCTGACGAGAGCAACATCCGATCGGTCAGTCTCTCATCCGCGAATCGCCGGTCGGATGAAATTGTTCGCCGGTCACGAGACGGGCCTCATTCGGCCGCCTGCCTCACCGAAGGCAGCACCTTTTCCAGCTCTGCCAGTGATACAACCGAGGCGTATTTCCCGCTCATGTCGAACAGATTGGCCGCGTGAGCGAACTCGGATCTGTCGAAGCAGCAGTCGTCCACCACGAACGTCGAGAACCCGTGGCTGAACCCGTCGACGACGCTCGCCCTCACGCAACCCGACGTCGAGACGCCCGCGAACACCAGCGTGTCCACCCGCTCCTTGATCAGATACGTTGAGAGTGGCGTCCCGAAGAAGGTGCTGGCCTTGGTCTTCTCCAGCACCCACTCGCCCTCGCGCGGCGCGATTTCCTCTGGGAATTCGTTGAATCTCGCGGGCAGGGGCCGCGCCGCCCGCTTGGCCTTCGTCGCCTTTCCCGTCCAGGCGATGTCGTCGAGGCGCGACCGCGAATAGACGATCGGCAACGCGCGAGCCCGGAATACTTCGACCAGCCGGGCGATCTTCGGCATCGCGATCCACGACGACGGACCACAGGCGGCAGAGAACTCCGCGACCGCTTCTTCGAGCGTCAGGCCGCGCGACCCCGCGAACCCGAACGTGACATCGACGACGATCAATCCCGCACGCTCTCCCATCGAGAGATCGCCGTGGAACCCGGAGCGCTGATAAGCCTCGAGTTCCGCGGGTGGAATGAGCTTTTGCCAGTCTTTCATTCCGCTCTCCCCCGAGGCGATGCGCGACGGCCTCAGCCCGGCTTTTTCTTCGGCTTGCTCAGGTCCGCCGTCCGGACATAGCCGCCGTTGCAGTAGACCAGCGGCGCGATCTCGTCGCGATTGCGCACCGACAGAACGCGCCCGATGAAAATGGTGTGAGTACCGTAGTCGATCTGCTGATCCTTGGCGCACTGGATGCTCGACTGCGCATTCTCGAGGAACGGTGCGCCTTCGGCAGCAGAAGCCCAGTGTCCGCCGGCGAACCGCTCGGCGCTCGTCACAGGGCTCGAGAACAATTTGGATACGTCGACATTGTCGGTGTGAAGCACGTTCACGCAGAACGTGTCGGCGGCGCTCAGCAGGCCGTGCAGCCGACTGTCGCGGTTGAAGCACACCAGCAACGAGGGTGGGTTCATGCTGAGCGACGTAACGGCGGTTGCGGTCGTGCCGTGGCGCTCATCGCCGCGCCCGACGGTAACGACGGTGACGGTACCGGCTAGCCGTCGCATCGCGTCTTTGAAGCCCTGATCTGCAGGCAGATCTACGGGCTGGCCCTTGGCTGGGCTGGTCATGCTGTTCGCTCTCCTGGGCATGTCTTCCTGTTTCGCCGGCGATCATAGACGGCGTGCGGGCGCGGTCAAACCTGCGCAGCAGTATTCGTCCTCCGACACCTCAACGCGGCTCACCATTGCCGGGCAGTGAAGCCTCGATCCGGCGGGCCGACATCAACCGCTTTAGTTGATGTCGCAACTTGTCCTTTATAGGCATGGCTGCGGCCATGATCTCGTCGGCCCGCCAGAATTCGAGAATTCCGAATCCGTCGAGCTCGACATCGATGTAGATGTCCGGCTTCTGCGATCGCAGCTTCTGGGTGGTGATGGATTTCTCCATGATGTGGAGCGATTGCATCAGGAGTTCGATCGCCGAGGGCCGGTCGTCGAGCGTCGTGCTGCTCGCGGCCCCGCTGACATCGATCGCGATGGTGATGTCGGCGGTCCCCTCGATGAGGTCGAAGGGAAGCGGATTGACGAGCCCGCCGTCGACGAGGACGCGACCGTTGTCGGTGATCGGCGAAAATACCAGCGGTATGGCGATGCTCGCCGCGATCGCTGGCCTCAGCGGCCCCGTGTCGATTACGACCGCCTCGCGATGTACGAGGTCGGTTGCGACCACCTTGAGCGGGATCGCCAGCGTCTCGAAGGTTTTCCCCTCGAACTCCGGAATCAGCCGATCTAGCAGCGCATCCGGCGACAGCAGCGAGGAACGGACCGGGAGCAGCCGCAGGAGATGCTGGACGGGTTCTGAGCGCGCCGCGAACAGTTGCCGCACGAGGTCGATGCGATTGCCGAGCAGTTCCTCCATGATCGCGCGAAGGCGATAGCCGGGCAGACCCATCGCGTAGGCTGCCCCCATCAGCGCGCCGATCGATGTGCCCGCGATCATCTTCGGCTTCAGGCCGAGTTCGTCGATGACCTCCAGCACCAGGATATGGGCCAGGCCCCGTGCCCCGCCACCCCCGAGCGCCAGCGAGATGGAAGGCTGGGCGAGTGAGGATTGGCCAGCAGGAGCGGGGGCGTTTGGAGGCGTGATGCTCATGAAAGAACAGCCTACACTTACCGCGCCTTCCACACCACTCTGTCGTCGACCGCATAGAGGCTGCAGGTCGTGCGCGCGCTCTTCTGACAGCGCGCGAGCGCGACTTCCGCCGCATCTGCGCCCGAGCGCCAGGCCCACATTCCGCTCGGAGCCAGCGCGAATGCGCGCGGCACGTCGGCGGCGAGGAACTTGGCGTAGCCCCCGGTGCGCACCGAGGGCTTCACGTGCGGCACTTTCGCCGTGTCGGTGATATCGGCGAAACCAGACGCGACCAGCGGGGAGGCCGCGGCCGGTTGCCTGAAACCGAGCGATCCCATGAACCGATCGACCACCGGGCGCCATAGTGGGAAACCACCGCTCATGAGCTTATGGCCGTCTTCACCGATGCTGGCGAAACTCGCCAATTGCGCTTGGCCCCCGGCTCTGGTGAAGGCGTCGAACCATCGGCGTGGCCACTCCTTGCCCCAGTAGGTGTCGTTGTCGGCGTAGAGCCACAGCATAGGCACCCGGGATTTGCCGCCGAACTCGGCCGCGAGCGCTGCCACCCTATGCGCCTGGCATGGAGCACCCGGCCGCACCTGTGGATTGCCGCCGAGCCCTCCGACGAAGTTCACCGCTGCTACCACGCCCGGGATATCGCGAGCGGTTGCCGCGATTGTCGCAAATCCCCCATAGGAGACGCCCGTCAGGACGACACGATCGCGATCGACCCACGGCAGCGTCCGCGCGAACTCCACAGTGCGCGCGATCTGCGCGGTCATATTGTCGAGCACCGGCCGAAAATTGGCGGTGGCGCAAGCGCCGGATGCCTCGGGATCGATGGTCTGCCCAGCCTCACCGTAGCCGATCCGCGTCGGAACCACCACGGCGAACCCCCGCCGTGTCCAGTAGCGGGCCAGCACCGGCATACGCCAGCGAACCGGATCGCTGCGGATGACGGGGGCGCGGCCGTGATTGAAAACGACCACCGGGAAGGGCCCGGGACCGTCTGGGCGGAAATGCGTGATCACAAGGTTGCCCGTGTGGGTCGTTCCGTCGAGAAGCCGCACCGTCGCTTCGACGTGCGCGATTTCCTCGTGAATGTCGATGGCGATCTCGGGTTGGGCCAACTCGCGTTTGACCGCCGGAGCAACGGGACCTGCAGGTGATGCAGGCGTCGATCTCACGGTCGCGCCGACCTGTGCGGCCGGTTGCGCATCCGCGACGGCGAGCCCTCCCCACAGGGCGAGCACCCCGGCCAAGGCGCCGACGACATTACGCATTCGCACTCTCCCACCGTGGACACGAGGCGACTTCTAGCGTGGCACACGTAGCAACTCGGTTACCCCCGTGACAACAGCCGGACCCATGGTGAACGAGGGCTTGACGGAAACGGTACGACGCCCGGCCCGCTCGCATCGACAACCGTCGACGGCTGACGCAGTCGCCGCCGAACGGCACACGCTTCAACCTGCCAACGTCAGGAGGCGCCGGGATAATTCGGGCTCTCGCGCGTGATGGCGACGCCGTGCGGATGGCTCTCGCGCATCGCAGCCGGCGAGATCCGGATGAACTTCGCGCGCTTGTTCAATTCGTCGAGGTTCTGCGCACCGACGTAGCCCATGCCGGCCCTGAGGCCGCCGACCAGCTGATGCAGCACCGCGCCGACCTGCCCCTTGTATGGCACCTGCCCCTCGATGCCTTCCGGCACGAGCTTCAGCTCGTCCTTCACTTCCTGCTGGAAGTAGCGATCGGCGCTGCCGCGCGCCATCGCGCCGACCGAGCCCATGCCGCGATAGGCCTTATATGTGCGGCCCTGATAGAGATAAGTCTCGCCGGGGCTTTCGTCGGTGCCCGCTAGCAGCGATCCGATCATCACGCAACTGGCACCGGCCGCCAGCGCCTTCGCGATATCGCCCGAGAAACGCACGCCGCCGTCCGCGATGATCGGAATACCCTGCCGGGACGCCGCCTCGACGCTGTCGAGAATAGCGGTCAACTGCGGCACGCCGACCCCGGCGACGATCCGGGTCGTGCAGATCGACCCCGGGCCGATGCCGACCTTGATCGCATCCGCGCCAGCATCGATCAGCGCGCGTGTACCGTCGGCGGTCGCGACGTTACCAGCGACGACCTGCGTGCGGTTCGACATCTTCTTGATGCGGCTTACGGCCTCCAGCACACGGATCGAGTGCCCGTGCGCGGTATCGACCACGATCAGGTCGCAGCCCGCAGCGATCAGCCGCTCGGTCCGCTCGAAACCGTCCTCGCCGACCGTGGTGGCTGCGGCGACCCGAAGCCGGCCCTGCTCGTCGACGGCTGCGTTGGGGTTCTTTTCGGCCTTCTCGATGTCCTTCACAGTGATCAGTCCGACACAACGGTAGTCTTCGTCGACCACGATCAACTTCTCGATGCGGTGAGCGTGCAGGAGCCGCTTGGCCTCCGATTGGTGCACACCTTCCTTAACCGTGATCAGCTTTTCGCGTGTCATCAACTCGGCCACCGGGGTCGCCGTGTTCGTGGCGAAACGGACATCCCGGTTGGTCAGGATGCCGACGAGACGCTTTGTCTTGGGCTCGACCACCGGCACGCCGGAGATGCGGTTGCGGCTCATCAGATCGAGCGCGTCTTTCAGCGTGGCGCCGGGCGCTATCGTCAGCGGATCGACCACCATGCCGGACACGAAGCGCTTTACGCGTTCCACGTGTTCCGCCTGGACGGCAGGCTCGAGATTGCGGTGGATCACGCCGATGCCGCCGGCAAGTGCCATAGCGATGGCGAGCCGGCCCTCGGTCACGGTGTCCATCGCCGAGGAAACGATCGGAATCTTGAGCTCGACGGTTTTGGTGATGCGTGTGCTCACATCCACTTGACTCGGCATCACTTCCGAGGACTGCGGCAGCAGCAGAACGTCGTCGAACGTCAGCCCCACCCGATCGAGGTCGGTAACGGCGCCCTTGGGCATGGCTTAGCTCCAGAAGTTGAAATCACGGGAAGACGGCGGCATCCGGCCGGGACACGTCTGCGATTTCAGGAGCGCGTTAGCATGGGCGCGATCCGAAATAAAGCGTGACCGGGGGATAATTCGGCAATGCCATGCGGCCAATGCAACTCTGTGACGGACTTGTCCCGAGGGGCCGGTGCGCGTCTATCGGTGCTGCCGGTTCCGCCACTGCCGGTCCATCCAGGCCCCGCGTCCAAATTTCCGGTGATGCGTGCTATAGAGGCCGGACTGCCGGAACTGGGCCGGCTGCGCCACCCCTCATGAGATCATGTCACCCGAAATCGTCATCTACGTCGTCGCCATCTTCGTTCTGTTGGTCCTATCCGCATTTTTCAACGGCACGGAGACGGCATTGACCGCCGCCTCACGCGCTCGGATGTTGTCCTTGGAGCAGGACGGCAACCGACGAGCGGCCCTGGTCAACCGATTGCTCGACAAACCCGAAAAGATGATCGGCACGGTGCTGCTGGGAAACACGCTGGTCGACGTGATGGCGTCGGCGTTGGCGGCTTCGCTGGCCGTAACTCTCGTCGGCGAAGTCGGCGTCGCCTATGCGACGGCCATCATGACCGTGCTGATCGTGATTTTCTCGGCGGTGCTGCCCAAGACCTACGCCATGGCTGGCCCCGACCGGGCAGCCCTGCTGCTGGCATTGCCGATGCGCTTCATCATTACGGTGCTGACGCCCTTCACGATCGCGATCGCCTTCGTCGTGCGCCAGCTTCTCCGCTTGACGCCGGGGCAGATGGACGACGACGCCAACATTCTCGCCCGGCACGAGGAGCTGCGCGGCACCATCGAGCTGTCCCATCGTGATGGTGCGGTCGGCAAGGGCGACGCCAACATGCTCGGCGGTGTGCTCGATCTGGTGCAGCTGCAGGTCGGCGACATCATGATCCACCGCACCACCATGGAGATGGTGGACGCCGCAGATCCCCCCCAGCGGATCGTCGAGACGGTCGTCGCATCGCAGTATACCCGCGTGCCCGTGTGGCGCGACAAGCCCGAGAACATCGTCGGCATCCTGCATACGAAGGATATGCTCGGCGCACTGGTGAAGGTGGGCTGGGATGTCTCGAAACTCGACATCATGAGCTTCGTGACGCCGCCGTGGTTCGTCCCCGAGCAGACGAGCCTCAAGGCGCAGCTCAATGCGTTCCTGAAGCGCAAGGCACAGCTCGCGATGGTCGTCGACGAGTACGGCGAGGTGCAGGGCTTGCTGACGCTGGAGGACATCCTAGAGGAGATCGTCGGCCAGATCGCTGACGAGCACGACGTTCCCGATGCCGCGATCCGGCCGCAGCCGGACGGGTCGGTTCTGGTCGATGGCTCCGCACCCGTGCGCGACCTCAATCGTCAGATGGATTGGGAGATCCCCGGCGAGGAGGCGACCACTGTTGCCGGCGTCGTGATTCACGAAGCCCAGACGATCCCGGAAGCCGGCCAGACCTTCAATTTCCACGGCTTCCGCTTCGAGATCCTGCGCAAGACCCGCAATCGCATCACCGCGCTCCGTGTCCGCCCCCTCACCCCGCAGAACACCCGCCGGGACAACATAATCGACGCCGACAGCGGTTGAGGCAGGACTACATCCTGCAATAGCGAGCTGCTTTCTTTCACCTAACTCTGTCGAGGCACCCGATGAAGATCTTCACCTACTGGCGTTCCCTTGCGACCTTCCGCGTGCGTATGGCGCTGAACCTGAAGGGACTGACGCCCGAGGGCATAGAGGTCGATCTTCATGCGGGCGCACAATTGAAGCCAGAGTTCGCCGCGATCAATCCGATGCGGGCGATCCCGGTTCTGGTCGACGACGATGGCACGACGCTTCACCAATCGCTGCCGATCATGGAGTATCTGGACGAGCGGTATCCCGATCCGCCGCTGATGCCGGCCGACGCAGCTGGACGCGCGCGGGTCCGTGCGCTCGCGCAGATGACGGTTGCCGACAGCCATCCGCTGGTCGTGCCGCGCGTCCGCGCCGATCTCGCAAGCCGCTTCGGCGCGACACCAGATCAGGTGAACGCGTGGGCCCTGCATTGGATGAATGCCGGTCTCGACGCCTATGAGCAGACCTTGGCGCGCGACAAGGCGACGGGCGCGTTCTGCCACGGCGACCGCATCGGCCTCGCCGATGTCTGCCTCGTCAGCCATGCCGCGGGGGTTCGTTTCTTCAATGGCACGATCGACAACCACCCGACTGTGAAGCGCATCGTCGAACACTGCCTCGCCGACCCGCGCGTTGCCAGCGCCCACCCGCTGAAACAACCCGGCGCGCCCAAGGCGATGTAGGTGGGGCGGCCCCCGCGACACCTCACAACACGGGATCACGGGCGGAGAGCAGCCCCGCATCAAAGCTTGCGATAACCCGCGCGGCAACCGTTGCTGCCCGGTGCCGTCGACCCCGCCCTCCGGCTGGTTGACGGAGTGTCTAACTTCGAGCCTCACGTCGCGCGGTGCGCCGCAACCAAGCCAATTCCAAGTCATAAAAATAGAGGGGGTTTGGGGGATACTTCCCCCAAGCGGGTTCGGGCGGCAGCCCGATCGCGGCCTCGCCGCGAACAAGACACGGCGCGCGGCCGGCGCAGCCCACACCGGTGCCCTACGCTGGCGAAAAAAACTTCTTCTTCAGGTCGTTCTTGATGATCTTGCCGGTGCCGGTCTTGGGAAGCTCCGCGATGAAGTGGACCTGGCGCGGCTTCTTGTAGCTGGCGATGCGTTCGCGGCAGTGCTCGATCAACTCTTCGGGCGTGGTCGATTTGCCGGCCCGCAACTGCACACACGCCGCGACCGACTCGCCGAACTCGGCATCGGGCACGCCGAAAACGGCGGCTTCCTCGACCGCTGGGTGCTCCTGCAGGGTCAGCTCGACTTCCTTGGAATAGATATTGAGTCCGCCGGACACGATCATGTCCTTGGCGCGGTCGGCGAAGTAGAGGAACCCGTCTTCGTCGAAATAGCCGACGTCCCCGGTGCGGAACCATTCGCCGAAGAATGCGTCTTCGGTGGCCTTCGGGTTGCGAAAGTACTCGCGCAGGATGAGGCCGACGCCCCGCGTGCCGCATCGCACGAGGATCTCGCCGGTGGCGCCGGGGGCGACGTCCTCACCTTGCGGATCGACGAGCCGGATCTCGACGCCGGGAACGGGGCGGCCGAGCGCGGCGGGCTTGTCCTTCTGCTCCTGCGGGCGGAGACCTGCGATGAAACCGGACTCGGTCTGGGCGAGGAAGCTGTAGAGGCCGACGTGCGGCAACGCTTTGGCCAGGCGCTCCTTGAGCGGCACCGGGAACACCTCGCCGGTGGCCACCATCAGGCGCAACGACTTCGCGGCTTCGGCGCGCTTTTCGAGTTCGGGCGCCATCATCCTGAACACGGTCGGCACGCCGCCGAGAATGGTGACCTTTTCTTTCTCGATCAGCGACACCGCGGCGGCCGCATCGAACTTCGCCTGCATCAATAGGGTGCAGCCGAGATAGAACGTGTTGGCGAGCCGGCCCAGGCCCGTGCGATGCGCCATCGCGGTGGTCGCCAGGATGACGTCGCGTGGGGACAGTTCCCATTCCAGCGCGTTCATAAACCCGTTGGCGAGGATGATGTTGGAGTGCGTGATGACAGCGCCCTTGGGCCGGCCCGTTGTGCCGGAGGTGTATCCGATCAGAAGGTCGTCGCTGAGCGACGACAACCGCGGTACTTCTGACTTCTCGCCGCTTTCGAGAAACGCCGTGAACGGTTTCTCGTCCGCTGCGACCTTGCCGACGACGAGGAGCAGTGCGCCCGGCGCATTCTTCAAGGCGGCGCCCGCCTGAGGCCTGAGATCGTCGCTGTAGACGGCGGCCTTCGGCTCGCAATCCCCGACGATATGAGCGACTTCGCCTGCCGTGAGGCGCGTCGACAGTGGCACGATCAATGCACCCATCTTGAGGATGCCGGCCATCGCCTCGACCAGTTCGATGCCGTTCGCCAGGTAGACGATGACGCGATCACCCGACCGCACGCCCTCGCGCAGCAGCGCGTTGGCGAGCTGATTGGCGCGCATCTCGAGCTGCGCGAAAGTCAGTCCGTGCCCGTCGCAGGCGACGGCGAGCTTGTCGGGAAAGCGCCGCGCGTTGGCGGTGAGAAGCGTGCCGAGTTTCATGATGATCTTGGAACGTTGGGAAGAGGGAGTTGGGAACAGGGAGAAGTGGCAGGCCCGCAGGGAGTGAGGTCATCGAACTCGACGCGACGCTGACGACAGCGTGGCCCCCTATTCACAATTTCTCACTCCCTACTCCCTCTCTTTTACTTGTCCGGTTCGAACGCGAAGTACGAGATGTCGTCGCTGAGCTTCTCGAACATGACCTTCACCCGCATACCGACCTTCACGTCCTCCGGCTTGCAGTTGAGCACGTTGCCGATCATGCGCACTTTTTCATCGAGTTCGATCAGACCGACGATGTAGGGCGTCTTGCCGTCGAATCCGGTGGCGGGCACGTGCGTGATTGTGAACGAGTAGACGTGGCCCTTGCCGCTGGTGTCGCGCCATTCGAGGTTGCGCTTGCCGGTCTTGACCGAGATCGTTCGCGGCCAGAACTGGTAGGACTTTGAGTCCGGATCGTACTGCAGGGCGAGCTTGCCGCGCTTGGCGGCATCCCAGAAGTACTTCGTGCCGGCAGTCGGCTTCGGGATCGGACGCGGCTTCGGGGTCGGCTTGTTGGCAGCCTGCTTGGGAGCGGGTGTGGACATGGAGTTCCTCCGGAACTGGTGAGTGATGAGTGGTGAGATCGCGAGTTGGTGAGATAGTGTGTGGTGGTTCGGCCAGCCGAGTGATGTTTTCACCAACTCACCACTGGCCACTGACCACTCACCTATTTCGACAGGATCATCACGTTGCCGGTGCCCCAGTTGCGGCCGTAGGGAATGACGCCGATGCCGGTCACCATGCCGTTCTTCGGATTGGGCACCTGCCGGCCTTTGGCTTCGCCCATCAACTGGCGCACGCACTCGACGAGGTTGAGACCGCCGCCTGCGAGGCCCGGTTGGCCCGCGCCGATCTGACCGCCGCCAGTATTGATCGGCAGCGCGCCGGTCGGAGACAGGTCCGTGTCGCGAAGGAACTGCGATCCCTCACCGCGTTTGCAGAAGCCGATCTGCTCGAGCTTCAGCATGACTGCGATCAGGAAGTCGTCGTAGGGGTGGAACATCGAAATGTCCGATGCCTTCAAGCCGGCTAATTGCAGAGCGTCCGGCCCGCTCACGGAATGGGCTGATTCCGTGATGTCCGGCGTCTGGTCGGCGCACTTGAAGTTCGTCATTTCAGAATAGGAGATGGGATAGACGAGGTTCGTGAAGCCGAGCTTCTTGGCGCGCTCGGTCTTCATCATGACGACGCCGTTGCCGCCATCGCAGAACATCACCGAATCCAGCAACCGCAGCGGCGAGGACACCTGACGCGAGTTGATGTAGTCGTCGATCGTGATCTTCTGCCTGAACTTCTCGTAGGCGAGATCATTGACGACGGCGCCGTTGCGCTGCGCGACGGCAAGCGCGCCGAGCCCGCGGAAGTCGAGGTCGTGTTGCGCCATGTAGCGCTGATACAGCAGGCCGAACGCGCCCGGGGGGCCGTTGATGCCGGTCGGCTCCCAGAACTCGTTGCGGTAGGCGCCGTAGTTTGCGCTCCACTTCGTCGAGGGCGCATCGGCGCCGATCAGCATGACCGTCTCGCAGATGTCGTTCTGAAGCGCCATCGCGCCGCGCGCGACGTTGGCGATGCAGGACGCACCGCCCAGATCCGACGTCTGGAGCCAGCGCGGCGAGATGCCGAGATAGTCGGTTGCGTAGTTCGACCAGAACGGGTTCGAGCACTCGCTGATCGGCACGCTGAAGCCGACGCCGTCGATGTCGGCGGGCTTCATCTTCGTCTTGGCGAACAGTTCCTCCGCGACCTCCGCTGCGAGTTCGTAGGCTGTCTTGCCGGTCGTGCGGTCGATCTTCGTCTCGGCATATGAGACGATGCAGACGTCTTTCTTCTCTAAGAAGTTCTTCTTGGCCATGGTTGTTCTCTCTTCTGCGTTTCCATCCGTGCCGTAGGCTGGGTCAAGCGAAGCGCGACCCAGCATTTTCCGGCACATCGCGTGATGCTGGGGCGAAGGGAAAGCCTCGACCCAGCCTGCGAGCTATTGTCCCTTGAATTTCGGCTTCCGTTTCTCCGCGAACGCCTTCACGCCCTCCTGCCGGTCTTCGGAGAAGGCCAGCAACTGGGCGAGATCCGACTCCTGATAGAAGCCGAGGGCAACCGGCATTTCCGTGCCGCGATTGACCGCCTGCTTGATCATCATGATGGCGAGCGGTCCCGACGCCTCCATCTCGCCGACGATCGCCTTGGCCTTCTCGAGTGCTGCTCCTTTCGCCACGACATGATTGACGAGCCGGATGTCCTTGGCGTCCGCTGCCGACAGCCGCCGCGCCGTCCACATCAGTTCTTTGGCGAGCGCGGGCCCGATACGACGCGGCAGGTTCTGGGTGCCACCGGCACCCGGGATCAGGCTATGACGCGCCTCCGGCAACGCAAACTGTGCAGCCTCGCCTGCGACGATGAAATCGCCGAACAGGGCGAGTTCCAGACCGCCGCCGAGGCAGAATCCTTCGACCGCCGAGATCACGGGCTTGGTGAAGTTGTGCACGTGCCGGTAGACGGCCCGGGTCTTGCGCAGATTATAGCGTGCCCGATAGTTGTCGTAGCGGTCGGCTGGTGCATCGGAGAAACCGGAAAGATCCGCACCCGCGCAGAACGCGCGTTCGTTGCCTTGCAGAATGACGGCGATCACCTCGCGGTCCGCTTCTGCAGCGTCGAGCGCGGCGCTCAATTCAGCAGCCATCTGCTCGTTGATCGCATTGAGCTTGTCAGGCCGGTTCAGCGTGATGATCTGTGCGCTGCCCTGCCTCTCGCTCAGGATGAGCGGCCCTTCACTGCTGGCAGGAGGGGACTTGGGTGGCGTTTCCTTCGACATAGGTCGGTATCTCCGTTCCGTGTTCTTGATCGAGAATGTCAGACGACAAGTCCTGTCTCGTCAACCTCATGTGACGCGGGGCTGCTCTGCCCCGCTCTCGGCCAAACCAGTCGCCGAGCTTTCCAACGGCGCGGCCATGGCCGCCGCGATCGCCCGTTCCTGCTCGGCGAGCCACGCCTTGTCGTGCCGCAGGCCGGGCGGGATTACGAGATCGTAGGCGACGCGCGCCGGGGCGGTCAGCACCAGCACGCGATCGGCCATTTCGAGAGCATCGTCGATGCGATGGGTGATCAGCACACACGTCTTCGACAGCCGCCGCACGAGGTCTGCGACATCGGTCCTGAGAGCCGCCGACGTGACGTGATCGAGTTGGCTGAAGCTCTCGTCGAGCAGCAGAAGGTTCGGGTCGACGGCGAGCGCGCGGGCGAGCGATGTCCTCTGCCGCATCCCGCCTGAAAGCTCGTGCGGGAATTTCGCGAGGTTTGCCGCCCCGGTGATCTTGACGTTGGCGAGCCATTCCTCTGCGCGCCGTCGCCGCTCGGCCGCCCCGAAGCCGAGGATCTGCAACCCGAGTGCGACATTGTCGATCGCCGACCGCCACGGCAGGAGCCGGTCGGTCTGAAAACTGACGGCGAGCTTGCCCCTGAGCTGCTTGAACTGGCGGTAGGGATCGAGGCCGTCGACGATCAGGTGGCCGGAGGTCGGCGCCATCACGCCCATGATCAGATGTAGCGCCGTCGATTTGCCCGCACCCGTGCGGCCGAGCAGCGCAACGATCTGCCCACGTTGAACGGTGAACGACAGATCCTGCACCGCGTAGTTCGCGCCGAACCGCTTGTCGACCTTGTCCAGCACGATGATATCGGATGCGGCGGGCTCATTCATCGCACCTCGACCTCCGGCCGGTAGCGCAACAGCAGTGATTCCAGGCCTTGCACGAGGCCCTGGATCACCAGGTTCGCAATCACCAGGATGATCGTCCAGGCGAGCACGCCGTCCATCGCGAACGTCGACTGTGCCGCGCCCATGCGTGCGCCCATGCCGCTCGAGACGCTGACGAGCTCGGCGAACACGGTCATGCGCGTCGCATATCCGATGATCGCCTTCGTCGTCATCAGCAGATACGGCACGATGTGGGGCCCGACGAGAAGCCGCATCACCTGCCAGCGGCTCGGGCGAAACGTCTCCACCATTTCGACGAGATCCCGCGACAGCGCGCGAATGCCGTCGAACACGTTGAGCGCGTAGAACGGCACGAGGATCATGAGGAGGATGAAGAACACCCGCGCTTCCGCCTGCTCGAACCAGAAGATCGCAAACAGCATCCACGACAGCGCCGGCACGCCCGTATCGATGACCACGATAGACCGCAGATAGGGTTCCAGCGGTCGGATCAACGCCATGGCCGCCCCGATCAGAGTGCCGATCACGAGGGCGGCGGCGACCGCGATCAACAGCCGCGCGATGGTAAGGCCGATGTGTACGTAGTCGTTCTTCAGGGCAGAGAGCATTGCCTCGAACGTGCGCTGCGGCGGCGGCATGATGAACGGCGGAACGTGCCGGCTCCACACCTCCATGGCGACGACGAGCGCGACGATGACAACGGCGTTCGCCAGCAGTTCACGCGCCC
>LNFM01005523.1_pt1 | contig 23245 bp, 23 predicted proteins | sample 596031 | NCBI WGS metagenome assembly LNFM01 (sample SAMN04254537, study PRJNA301005) | activated carbon metagenome | isolation source: dual media filters at the Ann Arbor, Michigan drinking water treatment plant | place: USA: Ann Arbor | reverse complement strand
GTATGAAACCGCAAACGGCGCGTATTGCGATCAGCCGCACGAAGCACCATCACCCGCAATTGCGGCTCACCGTGATCGTTCACAGTGCCCACAACAGGCGTATGCGCGGGCGACGACCTTTTGGACGCCCCGGGCTCGATCATATCCCAGGCTTTGGTAAAGCTTAGGTCGAGATCGTTGTAAAAATCGGGGTTGATATTTTGGCTGATCATTGCGGTTCGAAAACGCCAGCTTCCTCATTCAAGACATGGAGACGGCCTTCAGCAATCCCGAAATAGGCACCGTGGAGTTTCAGCACACCAGCCTTTTCTCGTTCGGCTATGAACGGAAAGCTCCGCAAATTGGCGATGCTTACCTTCACAGTTTCAAGCTCGAGTTCATGTTGTGGATCATCGGTGCCCGTCGCAAGGACATGGTCTCGCGCCTCGCTAATCAACCCCATCCATTTGTCGACGAAGCTCGGACCAGTCACTCCGAGATCGCTGCCCGACAAAGATGCCTTGATACCGCCGCACTGCGCATGGCCGAGCACGACGATATGGCGGACTTCCAAACCAAGTACGCCGAATTCGATCGCAGCGGAAACACCATGCAAACCGCCGCCGAGTTCATATGGTGGCACGAGGTTGGCGACATTACGCAATGCGAAAACCTGGCCGGGTACGGTATCGAACACGGTAGCCGGGTCAACGCGGCTGTCGCAGCAGGATATAACCATGATCGGAGGTGCCTGGCCGTCGCTGGCCAGTTCGTCATAACGTGTTTTCTGTTCCAAATATGATTCTGAGCGAAACCGATGATAACCTTCGACCAATGCAGTAAATTCTGGCATTAAAATCTTTCTCCGCGGACAACTTGGACGTCGCTGATTGTCAGGAGGAGCCGATAGCTATCGAGTACCGGCGCGAGCGCTTCGACCAATTTTTCGGTCTTTGCTTCGGATGCGATGACAAGTAAAATGGTTTTTGCCGAAGCTCCGGTAACGTCATCATGTTGCCATTCGCCCGAACGGCCGCCGCCCGAGTCCACATGAATCAGACTCCATCCCGAAATGTCGACTGCCTTCAATTGGGCGACGATGCGGGGGGCCAGGGGAGTATCGACGAGAATTTCGATACGTTTGCGCATAACGGTCTGGATCATGATCTATCCTAACATCTGTGCGAGCGCGGCGAAAATGGAAATACCGAAAATGATGTTGAACGGGAAAGTAATGCCGAGCGACATGCTCAGATAAATTCCGGGATCAGCCTCGGGTAGCGCCAACCGCATGGCAGCAGGAACGGCAATATAAGATGCGCTTGCCGCCAATATGCCGAGCGCAGCAGCCGACGCAATATCAAGGCCGATAAACGTTCCGGTGACGGTGCCGATAACGCCGTTCAAAATCGGGATGGTTATAGCAAGCGCGACCAAACGCCAGGTGACCTTTCGCGATTGAACCAGACGCCGCGCGGCAATCAGGCCCATGTCGAGCAGGAACAGGCACAATACGCCGCGAAAGCCAGTGTCGAACAACGGCTTCACCGGCGCAAATCCGTCCGCGCCTGCGATGACCCCGATGGCAAAGCTGCCGACAAGCAGGATAACCGAAGCATTGGTCAAAACCTCATGCCAAGGCGTACCGCCATTTGCGTTCGTCTGCGTCTCGCCGCGCTTTGCCAGCATCAATCCGCTAATGATCGCAGGCGTTTCCATCAAGGCCAGCACAGCAACCATATAACCAGCCGGGCCAAGCCCGCGACCGGTCAATATTTCTGTGGCTGTGACAAAGGTAACAACGCTGACCGAGCCATAATGCGCTGCGACAGCGCCAGCATCGATTTTTGATAATCCGCCAAATTGGCGAAGTAATGCAAATGCGATCACGGGTAAAAGAAAGCTGAGCGCCAGCCCTGCTATTGCCGCAACTATCAAGTCAGAAGTCACACCACTGGACGCAACCGCGACACCACCCTTAAGCCCTATTGCTGCCATCAAATAGATCGACATCGCTTTGGCAAAAGCTTCAGGAATACTGAGATCGGACTTCAGAAGCGCCGCGAGAAATCCCAAAACGAAGAACAAGATAACCGGCGATGTGAGTGTATCCAGTATCATTGCACCGCTCCCTTGCATATTGCGCAAGTCGATAGCAGGCAAGTTGCAGTTGGCAAGAGCGGAGCGCGCCGCTATCGGGGCTGCATGAACGCACCGATGACTCCGCCCGACCGCGCGCCGCGGGAACGCAAGCCCGACTGGATTCGCGTGAAGGCACCCGGTGGAGCTGGCTTTAACGAAACGCGCAAGCTGATGCGCGATCTAAACCTTAATACCGTATGCGAAGAAGCAGCTTGCCCTAATATCGGCGAATGCTGGACGAAAAAGCACGCGACGGTGATGATCTTGGGCGACGTTTGCACGCGTGCCTGTGCATTTTGCAACGTTAAGACCGGTATGCCCAAAGCGGTCGATGCGCTTGAGCCCGAGCATGTCGCAATTGCCGCCGCCAAAATGGGCCTTGAGCATATCGTTATTACATCTGTGGATCGTGACGATCTGCCCGACGGCGGTGCCAGCCAATTCGTGAAGGTTATCGAAGCGCTACGGCGCAATACACCAAACACGACCATCGAAATACTGACACCCGATTTCCGCAACAAGGCCGAAGCGGCGGTCGAGGCAATAGTGAGCGCGCGTCCCGACGTCTATAATCACAATCTGGAAACGGTGCCAAGGCTATACCCGACCATTCGCCCCGGCGCCCGCTATTATGCCTCGCTGCGATTGCTTGAAACCGTGAAGCGGCATGATCCGTCGATTTTCACCAAATCTGGGGTAATGCTCGGCCTTGGTGAAGAGCGGATGGAGGTGCATCAGGTTATGGACGATATGCGCAGCGCCGACATCGATTTCCTGACAATGGGCCAGTATTTGCAGCCAACGCCAAAGCATACGAAGGTGATGGATTTTGTTACGCCGCAGGCTTTCGATGCTTTCGCGGCAATTGCCCGTGCTAAAGGCTTTTTGCTGGTTGCCTCAAGCCCGCTGACGCGCTCGAGCTATCACGCCGGCGATGATTTCGCCAAGATGCGCGACGCCCGTTCGGCCAAGCTGGCGAAGGCCAGTTAGGTCGGCAGAATAGGGCAGGGGTATGCCGCATCATCACGAACGTCGAAGCCTGCCGCACAGTGCGTCACAGATGTATAGTCTGGTCGCTGATGTCGCGCGCTATCCCGAGTTTTTGCCATGGGTGAGCGCGATCCGGATCCGCAAGGATGATGAAACAGAAATGCTCGCCGATATGGTCGTCGGGTTCAAATCATTGCGCGAAACATTCAGCAGCCGGGTAGTCAAAACGCCGACATCTTCGATCATCGTCGATTACCTCGACGGGCCGATGAAGCATTTGCATAATATCTGGAAATTTGAAGATATTGCCAGCGGAGGCTCGATTGTCGACTTTACCGTAGACTTTTCGTTTCGCAACCGGGTGTTCGAGGCTTTAGCCGGGCAATTTTTTGATTCCGCGCTTCGCAAAATGACCAACGCATTCATCGAACGCGCCGATGACCTTTACGGGGTGGGAGGGAGCAATAGCTCCAGCGCGTAAAGCGTTGCAATCATCCGGATATCAGCGCGGCTTTTGTCCGATCCGAATTCCTTGCGATCGCCGATCATTTCGCCACTATTTTTACCCTTCTCGGCAACCGCAAAAACGACGGTTCCCACAGGCTTCTGCTCGGATCCACCGCCCGGTCCGGCAACACCGCTAATGGCCACAGCAACATCTGCGCCGCTTTTTTTCAGCGCACCTTCTGCCATTGCCCAAGCCACAGCGACCGACACCGCACCAAAGGTATCGATAATATCTTCGTTGACGCCCAACATCTTCATTTTGGCGTCGTTGCTATAGGTCACATAGCCCGACCCCAGAACAGCGCTGCTGCCCGGAACTTCAGTGATTGCCGCCGAAACGAGTCCTCCGGTGCAACTCTCCGCGATGGCTATGGTTCGGCCTGCCGCCGTATTTTCGGCAACGACGCGTTCGGCTAGTCTGGCAATTTTTGCGGGTAGAATAGATTTCATCGGGAGATTTTCTCAAAAGTAGCAACGGCCTGCGCAGCAATTCCTTCGCCGCGTCCGGTAAAGCCGAGCGCTTCGGTCGTCGTCGCCTTTACCGATATTTGCGACACATCAACAGCCAATATTTCCGCTAGGCGAGCTCGCATATTATCTTTGTGTGGCCCAATTTTCGGAGCCTCGCAAATAATCGTGATATCTGCATTACCTAGTTCGTAGCCTCTCTCTCGCGCAAGCTTGATCGCATGGCCGAGAAATCGGTCAGATGAGGCGCCGCGCCACTGCGCATCAGAAGGAGGGAAGTGATCACCGATATCCCCCAGCGCCATAGCGCCCAGTATTGCGTCGGTAAGCGCGTGCATCGCGACATCGGCATCGCTGTGACCGGACAGGCCCATTTCATGGGGAATTCGGATTCCGCACAGCCATAATTCTTCGTCCGGAACAAGACGGTGAACATCAAAGCCGGTGCCACTGCGGAAAGTCGGTGTCATATCTGATCCTGCAAAGTCGCTTGCGAATGTAAATTTGGCGAGTGCTTCATCGCCCGGGATGATGCGAACTTCTTGTCCCTCCGCCATCAACATTCGGGCATCATCGGTTGGCTCTTCTCCGGACCAGTTTCGATGCGCGTGATAAATCGCGTCAAAGTGAAAGGCTTGCGGCGTTTGTATCCGCCACAAATTTTCGCGTTCGATTGTTTCGGACAGGGTTCCATCGCCGCGCGCCAGACTGTCAACTATCGGCAAAGCTGGGACGGCGCCGGGCGCCGACAATAAGGCATCAATCAATCCATCTATTATATGCGCCGATAAAAATGGGCGGGCGGCATCGTGGATAAGCACAAAGTCGGCGCCGCTGCTTGCCGCGATAGCTTTCAGGCCGTTGTAGACACTTTCGCGCCGTGTTGCTCCGCCATCGACCATATGCGGCGTGGGCAGGTCTGCTAGTGCCGCTGTCGTTTTCGCTTCCTGCCCTGCACCTATTGCCAGATACACACCCGCAATGTCGGGATGCGCGGCAAACGCCGAATAGCTGTGGCGGATCATCGGTACCCCGCGCACAAAACGAAATTGCTTGGGAACCTCGTTCCCCGCACGACTGCCGGAGCCGGCGGCTACTATAAGTGCCATGATACGCGGACGGGATGCCATGCAGGCGCTCTAGCGACAGCGCCCTTGCCCGCCAAGCCGAAAGCTTGTAACGGCCTGCCTAAATTTTAGGCAGTAAAGTATTATGCAGCTCAAACCCATTCAGATTGGACCGATTGAAATCGCGTGCCCGGTGATTTTGGCACCTATGACCGGCGTTACCGATATGCCGTTCCGCAAAATTGTCCGCCGTTTTGGCTCAGGCTTAAATGTCACCGAAATGATCGCCAGCCAGGCGATGATCCGCGAAACGCGTCAATCGCTGCAAAAATGCGAATGGGATGCGATTGAGGAGCCGGTTTCGATGCAGCTTGCGGGATGCACGCCTTATGAGATGGGTGAGGCGGCAAAGCTTAATGAAGACCGCGGTGCGGCAATCATCGACATCAACATGGGCTGTCCAGTCAAGAAAGTCGTCAATGGCGACGCAGGGTCGGCCCTGATGCGCGATTTGCCGCTGGCCGCTAGCCTGATTGAATCGACGGTCAACGCGGTGTCGGTTCCTGTTACCGTCAAAATGCGCATGGGGTGGGACCATGGCAGCCTGAATGCGCCTGAGCTTGCGCGGATTGCCGAGGATCTGGGCGCCAGGATGGTGACCGTCCACGGACGCACCCGTAATCAAATGTATAAAGGATCTGCTGACTGGTCGTTTGTACGCAAGGTCAAAGAAGCTGTGTCGATCCCAGTCATCGTCAACGGTGATATCTGCACTATCCAAGACGCGGCAACTGCGCTGACGCAAAGCGGGGCCGACGGGGTGATGATCGGCCGCGGCGCTTACGGCAAACCCTGGCTGCTTGGCCAGATGATGCACTGGTTCAAGACTGGTCAGACAATCGCCGACCCCAGTCTCGACGCACAATATCATCTAATCATCGAGCACTATCGCGCGATGCTGGACCTTTATGGCAACCAAGTCGGACCGCGCGTGGCACGCAAGCATATTGGCTGGTATACCAAGGGGCTGACCGGATCGGCGGAGTTTCGCAATTTTGTGAACCGCATCGATGACCCAAATACCGTTATCGATGAACTGACGAGATTTTACGAACCATTCCTGACGCGTTCGGCAGCCTGAAAATGGACGACGTGTTGCATCGTCCGGATAGCAACATCATATTGGCCAATGTGCCGGTACCAGTGTTGTTAATCGCGCCGGACAACAGCATTGCCTATGCCAATGACGCCAGCGAGGCATTTTTCGGGCGGAGTCGGCGTAAGCTTGAGGGCCAACCGGTCACGTCGGTGCTGTTATTTGATAGCGAGCGGATGAACGCTGCGCTGGTCGCGCGTGAGGACGACATCTCGGCGCAAGATATGGAATTAAAATCGGCGCATGGCAGCATTACCGTCGACATCAACATATCGATTCTGCCCAATGACATTAACTGGCGTATCGCCGTAATCTCGCCGCGCCACGGCGGGCGCGAACATCTGGGTGAACAAAAAGATAGCGGTCAACAACAGGCGATGGGTGCGCCCGCGATCCTCGGGCATGAAATCAAAAACCCGTTGGCGGGTATAAAGGGCGCAGCGCAATTGCTGGCCAAACGGGTCGACGCCAAGAGCCAACCACTAACCGAATTAATCGTGAATGAGGTCGACCGTATTGCCAGGCTTTTGGATCAGATGCAGAAACTGGGGCGGTCTGAACCTGCTGAGCTTGCGCCAGCCAATGTCCATTTGCTGATCGAGCGGGCTATCCGTTCGCTACGCGCTGCCAACCGCGCCATGCCGGAGTTATCGATCAACTACGACCCTTCGTTGCCAGAAGTTATGATCGACGCGGACGGGATGGTGCAGATATTGATCAATCTTCTCCAGAATGCAGTCGACGCCTTGCAGGGCAGGCTGGACGGGGTGATCGGCATATCGACTCGTTTTGTGATGAGCGGCGCATTACGTGAAACCGATATCGAGCGGCGCACAGTCAAGCTGCCCGTAGAAATCGCGATTTCTGATAATGGCCCGGGTGTGCCAGCGCATATCGAGGACGAGCTTTTTTCACCATTCGTGACCACCAAGCGCGACGGGCAGGGGCTTGGATTGGCCATTGTTCGAAAACTGGTGCAGCAAATGAACAGCAGAATCATGTTCGAGCGCGACACTGTCCAGCAGCGCACAGTTTTTCGCCTGTTTTTGCCTGTTGCGACTACGAAAGGCGAGGCGTGACCAACCCAAAAGTACTCATCGTAGAGGACGACGCATCGATTGGCCTGGTCGTCAGTGCAGCGTTGGCGGCGGAAGATATCGATGTCCAATTGTGCGATAGCGTCGGCGCGCGCGATGTGGCGCTGGCGAACGGGCATTTCGACTTGATGCTGACTGATGTCGTTTTGAAAGACAGCGACGGTCTCGCCACGTTGAAGGACGTCATTGCTGCGGTCCCAGATATGCCGGTCATCATCATGTCGGCGCAAAACACGCTGGAAACGGCGGTTCGGGCAAGCGAAATAAATGCATTCGAATATTTCCCGAAGCCGTTCGATCTCAATGATCTCGTGCTCGCGGTAAAGCAGGGGATCGATAAAAAACGCGCGGCACCCGATGGTCCGGGCGACATGCTCGCTGAAGCCAATCTCCCGATGATTGGTCGCAGCGCAGCGATGCAGGATGTGTACCGGATGGTCGCTCGTCTGCTGCGCAACGATCTTTCGGTCCTGATTTCGGGCGAAAGCGGCACAGGAAAAGAACTGGTCGCAGAAGCTATTCACAGTCTGGGGCATCGCAAAACGGGACCATTTGTCGCCGTGAATATGGCGGCCATCCCAAGTGAACTTATCGAAGCTGAATTATTCGGTCACGAAAAAGGCTCGTTCACCGGCGCGGTGGGGCAGGCGATTGGCCGATTTGAACAAGCCCAAGGCGGCACATTATTTCTCGACGAGATTGGAGATATGCCGACGCATGCGCAAACGCGGCTACTGCGCGCGCTGCAAAGCGGCGTAATCAGCCGTATTGGTGGCAAGGCGAGTATTCGGCTCGACGTGCGCATACTGGCGGCAACAAACCAGAATCTTGAGGAGCTCATCGCCAGGGGCAGTTTTCGCGAGGATCTGTTTTACCGGCTAAATGTCGTGCCAATTCATATGCCGCCGCTGCGTGACCGAACCGAAGATATCAGGCTTCTGGCACAACATTTCCTGATGCTTGCGGCCAAAGACGGTCTGCCCACGCGAAAAATCGATGACAGCGCGGTATCGATGTTGATGGGCATGCCATGGCGCGGAAATATTCGGGAACTGCGAAATCTGATCTACCGGTTGGCTCTAATCTGTCGCGAGGACACGATTACCGACGCGACGGTTGCTCAGAATGTGGAAACTACTTCCGACAGCGAAGCACCATTGCAAGGAGCCAGCTTTGAGGCTGCGGTTGGCCAGTTTTTACGCGAACATAAGTTGCGGGGAAGCTCGCGGGAAAAGTTATATCCTAAGGCACTCGCGCAATTCGAAATCCCCCTCCTGCAAAATGTCATGCGGCAGGTGAAAGGCAATCAATTAAGAGCCGCAGCACTTCTGGGAATTAACCGAAATACGTTGCGTAAAAAGCTCACAGATTACGGGATATTGCCCTGAAAGAAGCTGGGCTGAATATCTGGTGCGATAATGTGATGATTATGCGACAATTTTGTGCTTTTCATGTCACGTGGCAAATGCCACAGTGGCAAAATGGCAACAACGGCGCTGGCTGACGATAATCAAAAGCAGTCTCTAGCAGGACGTGTTGCCCGGTCACTCATCGACGCGTTCGGAAATAGTCAGTCGATCAAACTGTTTGAAATCGGCAGCGCGATAACACTGGTATTGGTTACTATTGTCTCTGCTTTGATCCTCATCGATCAAGGCCCGCAATCTGAACCGCTTTCTCCCGCTGCCTCAGCTGCGATGCTGGTCGCAAATCTTTTACCGGTAACATTATTGCTGGTGCTTTTTGGTCGCCGGGTTGCGCTGAAGAGAGCAGAGCGCAATAGTATCGAAAGCAAGCAATTGCTCCACGTCAGGCTGGTCGCAATTTTTTCGGCGATCACAGCCGTTCCGACATTGTTGCTCGTCATATTCGCCTCGCTGCTGTTTCAGAGCGGGGTCCAGTTCTGGTTTTCGGGTTCGGCGCGCGGGATGCTCGAAAATGCAGGCGAACTTGCCAAAGGCTATTATGAGGTCAATGCACGCGACGTTGGCGACGAAACGCAGACCATGGCAGGTGATTTCCGTAACGCGTTGTCACAGACCAACCCCGACGATCCGGCGTTTTTGAGCTATTATCTCGAACAGGTTTTTCGTCGGAGGTTAAGCGAGTCAGCTATTGTCTCAGTCGGCGTCGATGGTGTTCAGCGCACCGAGGCGGTCGCCACCGAAAATGAAAACCGCAAACAGGACTGGATTTCCCCCGATGTCCTTGCAAAACTCAATGCAGGCGAGGGGCTCGTCGTCACCAGCCGCGCCGACCGCATTGAAGTGGCCACAGTATTGTTCGACACGCCTCGCAGCTATTTATATGCGAGCCGCACATTATCGGTCCCCTCATTTGCGCTTGGAGAAAAAGCGCAAACAGTGCTTCAAGACTATGACAAAATGGTGGCCCGATCACGCGCGCTGCAGTTGCAGTTCAATATCGCTTTATACGTCGGTTCGCTGCTAATCATTGCCATCACGCAGTGGATTGCATTGCGGGTCGCCGACCGTCTTGTTCGCCCGGTAAACAGCCTGGTTGATGCCGCCCAAAAGATTGCTGATGGCGATTTGTCGGCCCGGGTCAGCGAAGATGATTATCGAGCTGATGAAATCGGATTTCTTTCCCAATCGTTCAACAGAATGACCGAGCGACTAGAGCGACAGACTGGTGCCTTGCTCGCCACAAACCATCAACTGGGGGAACGCCGAGTTTTCATCGAAACCGTACTCGAATCTGTTTCAGCAGGAGTGGTCTCGGTCGACGAGAATGGCATTATCGAGCTTGCAAATTCAACTGCTGAAAAATTGCTTTCGGGTAAAGCCGATAGCATCGTGGGTTTGCGATTTGACGCGGTTGCGCCAGTGCTTTCCGAACTTGCGCGGGATCGGTCGCGTGGTGTCGTCCAACTCGGCGATGGTCCCGAGCCTTTGACAGTTGCCGTTAAAGCTTCGCAACGCGAGCAGGGAACAGTGGTAACATTTGAAGACATCAGCCAGCAATTGGCCGATCAACGCCGCGCTGCATGGTCTGACGTTGCGCGCCGCATCGCGCATGAAATCAAAAACCCGCTCACTCCAATTCAGCTCGCGGCGGAACGCTTGCAGCGGCGTTTTGGCAAACAGATCGAACAAGACAATGCAATATTCGAACAGCTGACGAGCACGATTGTCAGGCAAGTCGGCGACTTAAGAAACATTGTGGATGAGTTTTCCTCTTTTGCCCGAATGCCCAAGCCGGTTTTCCGAAGTGAAAACCTCAACGACATCGTCGGGCACGCAGTTTTCATGTTTGAAGTGGCGCATCCAGAAATCGTGTTTGCGTACCAACACGCGGCTGTATCACCTGTGTTGATTTCGGACCGAAGGCAACTGGGGCAGGCAATTACCAACATCCTGAAAAACGCCGTAGAGTCGATTGCAGAGCGCCAAAAGTCGAATGATGCACAAGGCAAAATCTCGGTTACTTTATATGAGGCGAACAATCGCATTTCTGTCGAGATTGGCGATAACGGCGTCGGTTTGCCAAGCGATCGCGACCGGATCATGGAACCATATATCACCAACCGCGCAACCGGGTCGGGCCTTGGCCTCGCGATTGTAAAGAAGATTATCGAGGAACATTTTGGCGAAATCGTGCTGACCGATGCCCCCGATGGCGGGGCAATTGTGACGTTAATATTTAATCCCCAGATGGTCGCTGAAAAAGTCGCAGGCGCAGTCCGCGTTTCAAGCGACGCACTGCATATAAAGGACGACGCATAATATGGCGCTCGATATATTGATCGTAGACGATGAACAGGACATCCGGGATCTTGTCTCGGGCGTTCTGGATGACGATGGTTATGGCACGCGAACCGCCGCGACTGCCGATGAAGCTTTGGCCGCGCTGGATGAGCGCTTGCCATCGTTGATACTTCTTGACGTTTGGCTGCGCGGATCGTCGATGGACGGCATTGAGCTGCTGAGGGCTATCAAACTCCGCGACCCGCAAATCCCGGTTATCGTTTTTTCAGGCCATGGCAATATCGACACAGCGGTCGCCGCCATTTCGCAAGGGGCGGTAGATTTTATCGAAAAGCCGTTCCAGGCGAGCAAGTTGTTGCACCTTGTGTCGAAAGCCACTGAAACCGAAAGGTTGCGTGCCGAGAATGCGTCGCTGCGCGCGCGGGTAGGAATGGCAGATGAACTGACCGGATCGTCGGCAGCGATAAACACCGTCAGAGCAACTTTGAAAAAGGTCGCCGGTACTGGCAGTAGGATGCTGATCACCGGGCCTGCAGGTGTCGGCAAAGAGGTTGCAGCGCGTCTTTTGCATGGTTGGAGCCCTCGATCCGAAGCACCCTTTATATCGGTAAGCTCGGCTCGTTTGTCGCCTGAACGTTTCGACGAGGAATTATTCGGTATCGAACAGGACGGCAGACTTGTTCAAGCTGGCATGCTCGAACGCGCGCATGGCGGAACATTGTTCCTCGATGAAGTCGCCGATATGCCTCGCACCACGCAGGGCAAAATTCTGCGTGTGCTGACTGATCAAAGCTTCGTGCGGGTCGGCGGTGACCGACAAATTCGTGTCGACGTTCGTTTCGTCTCGGCAACTGCGCGTGATCTTGCGATAGAAATCGCTGATGGCCGTTTTCGCGAAGATCTGTTCTATCGCCTCAATGTGGTGCCGGTCGAAATCCCGCCGTTAGCCGGACGACGCGAAGATATTCCTGACCTTGCTAACCATTATGCAGCGCGATTTGCTGCTGAGCACCGGTTCGCGCCGCCGGCTATTTCCGACGATGCCATGGCTGCGCTTCAGGCGTGCGAATGGCCGGGCAATGTCAGGCAGTTGCGCAATATTATTGAGCGTACGATCATCTTGGCACCGTCCAACCGCATTCACACAATTGAAGCCGACATGCTGCCGTCGGAAATCATCAACAGCTATGAGGGTTCGGAGCATAATGTCACGTCGTTGATGGGGGCCCCATTGCGTGAAGCACGCGAGGCGTTCGAACGCGAATATCTGCGCGTACAAATCAAGCGGTTCTCGGGAAATATTTCCAAAACCGCCACATTCGTAGGGATGGAGCGATCGGCGTTGCACCGCAAGCTCAAGCTGCTTGGCATTTCGGTACGCAAAAGCGGTGCGGATGGGATCGACGAAGACGAGTAAATCTCGCAATTGCGAAAAGAGTCTCGTTGTTGTAAATAAATTGCACCAAAACTGTGGCATAGCTTTTTTTCGGCAAGCGAAGCTGCCGGTTTCGGTTTGAACAATAAGATAATCGGATAAAGACAATGACTGAAAAAAATAATGGTCTTCAAGACCTTTTTCTGAACTCCCTCAGAAAAGCCAAAACTCCTGTGACTATGTTTTTGGTAAAAGGCGTTAAGTTACAAGGGGTTGTTACGTGGTTTGACAATTTTTCGGTGTTGTTGCGCCGCGATGGGATGTCACAACTTGTTTACAAACACAGCATTTCGACGATTATGCCGTCGACATCGCCGGACAAAGCTTTGTTCGATGAAATGATGGCGCGGACCAGCCACAGGGCCGGAATGCTGCAGGACGTTTTTTTGCATGCGATGTGCGACAAGCGCGAATCGGTAACGACGTTTCTCGTCAACGGGGTTATGTTGCAGGGCGCAATTGTCGCTTACGATCTTTTTTCGCTTTTGCTGGAACGCGATGGCACGACGCAGCTTGTATACAAGCATGCCGTGTCCACCGTCCAACCCGCCCATCCGGTGAACCTCGCGGAATATAACCAGGGCGTCGACGAGGCCGATATTTGAGCGTTTTTGAACGGACCGAGACCGACGAGTTTGCGCGTGGTGCACGTGCATTGGTCGTATATCCTGATTTGCCCGGCCGGTCGGCGGTAGGGCCCGAGGCGCGTCTCGATGAGGCCGAAGGTCTGGCGCTTGCCATTGGCGTGAATGTTGTCCGCAAAAAGCATTACCGCGTAAGAAATCCCCGTGCGTCGACATTGCTCGGGGGAGGGCAGGTAGACGAGATCGCAGAAATGAGCCGCGACCTGGACATCGACCTGTTGATTGTCGACGCGTCGCTGACTGCGATTCAACAGCGGAATCTGGAAGAGAAAACCGGGGTTAAAACGATCGACCGAACCGGGTTGATTCTCGAAATTTTCGGCGAGCGTGCGGCAACGGCTGAGGGTCGGTTGCAGGTAGAACTCGCGCATCTCGATTATCAGGCGGGCAGACTGGTGCGCAGCTGGACCCACCTTGAGCGGCAACGTGGGGGCTTCGGCTTTCTTGGCGGCCCGGGTGAAACACAGATCGAAGCGGATAGACGGATGATCCGCGACCGTATGGCCAAGCTACGGCGCGAGCTTGAAGACGTGAAACGAACCCGCTCGCTCCATCGCGCGCGCCGCAAACGCGCGCCTTGGCCGGTAATTGCACTGGTCGGCTATACCAACGCAGGCAAATCCACCTTATTCAATAGACTCACAAAGTCTGCAGTTTTGGCCGAAGATATGCTGTTTGCAACGCTCGATCCGACGATGCGGGAAATTTCGCTGCCGGGCGTTGAAAAGGCGATATTATCCGACACGGTAGGCTTTGTTTCCGATCTGCCAACACAGCTCATTGCAGCCTTTCGTGCGACCCTCGAAGAGGTGATTTCAGCAGATATCGTTGTGCATGTGCGCGACGTTTCGCACCCGGAAAGCGATGCGCAACGGGACGATGTCCTTGGGATATTAAGGGATTTGGGGATCGGCAGCGGCGTAGATGCCGAGCATAGCACGCAAATATTCGAACTTTGGAACAAGGTCGATTTGTTAAATGATGAACGACGGGGTGAACTTACAGGTATCGCATCGCGCAACGACAATGTGCTGATGGTGTCGGCAGAAACGGGTGAGGGGGTCGATGCCTTTAAACTCCGTCTTTCAGACTTGATCGCCAAAGGCAATGAGACGCGGGTTGTAAAGCTGCGTTCGGATGACGGTGCAGCGCTCGCGTGGTTGCATGCACGCGGCAAAGTTCTCACGCAAAGCGAGCAGGAAAATACTCTGGAAGTGGAAGCATCGCTAAGCCGGCAGTTGTGGGGCCAATTCGGCAAGCAGTTTAGCGGCTAGCGTTCCATGGCCTTAACCGCTTGCCACTGATCCTCTTTTTCATCGAGGGACAGCGCAGCGAAGCCATTGCCGGCGCGCGTTTCCATCGCGCGAAACCGGCGTTCGAATTTGGCATTCGCTTGCTTAAGCGCCGATTCCGCATCGACGTCGTGAAAACGGGCAAGATTCACAACTGCAAACAACAAATCACCGATTTCATCAATTAGCTCTGCGTGGGAGGAAGCTGCCTCAACTTCCTTTAATTCTTCAAATATCTTGGCCTTGGCGCCTTCGACGTCCGGCCAGTCGAAGCCGGTGCGTGCGGCTCGCTTCTGGATTTTCTGCGCGCGTAGCAATGCCGGTAGCGCAAGCGCCACTCCGGCCATTGCGCTATCGTCGAGCTTTTGGCTGCGTTCCTCGGCTTTGATGCTCTCCCAGTTGGCAACGACCGCACTGGGCGTATCGGCGTCGGTATCCCCAAACACATGAGGATGACGACGAACCATTTTGTCGCATATGCCTTCGATGACCTCCTGCAAGTCGAAGCTGCCTTGTTCGGAAGCCATTTGGCTGTGAAACACAACTTGAAGGAGCAAATCGCCAAGCTCGTCCTGAAGCGCATCCATGTCGTTTCGCTCGATTGCATCCGCAACTTCATATGCTTCTTCGATAGTGTATGGCGCGATACTCGCGAAATTCTGTTCTAGATCCCAAGGGCAGCCATCATTGGGACTGCGCAATCGCGCCATGATCGACGCGAGGGGGGTGATATCGGGGGTTTCGGATTTTGGCATATTTAAGTTCGATAATATATATTATGTTAAGTAATATTCGATATCAGGGTTGCAACGTCATGACATTGCCCTCGACGCGCCAGCTTTGCATGCTGTCGAGGAAGTTCATGCCAAGCACATTTGTTTCGCCAAAACTTTCGGACACAACGACATTGTGGTCATCAATTTTGTGCGGTCCTATTTCCATCGCGCGAACGATCCCACGTTTTGCGGTTACACTACCATTCGCGGTCTCGATGATAACAGGAAAGCCACCGTCGTCGACTTCCACGCCGGCTTCGGTTGCGGTTTGCGCGTTGATCGCGGTTGTTGTCGCACCGCTGTCGATCATAAACCTGACCGGATTGCCGTTGATTTCGACCTGAAGCCAGTAATGGCCGCCATCTTGTCGCTTGAGTTCAATCGCTTCGCCGCTGACCGATTGGCCGGCGGTTCCGGCAAAGTCGGATTTAACCCGTTCCCAGATTGCTTGAAATTCGAACCGGAAACTGAATATGGCAAATAATGCGGCGAAAATTGCTACCCAGGCCAGCGCCATTTTCGCCACTTGGCCCATTGGCAAACGCCGCGCAGCCAATGAACTGACAAGCAATAGCACGCACACGACGCCCCAAATCAGCGATGGGCCATCCTCCATCATGTTCATTGGCTTGCCTTTGAAAACAAACGGTAGAAATTTTCGGTGGTTTGCGCGGCGAGGGCATCCTCCCCTTCCCCACGCAGTTTGGCAACAAAACGCGCAGTATCGGCTACAAAGCCTGGCTCTCCGGTCCTGCCGCGATGCGGAACAGGCGCGAGGAACGGTGCATCGGTTTCGACCAATATCCGGTCCGCAGGAAGCCATTTAGCGACGTCCTGAAGATCGGTCGCGTTCTTGAATGTCACGATGCCAGACAGCGAAATATAAAAACCCAGATCAAGTGCAATACGCGCGAAATCGGCACTGGCAGTGAAGCAATGAATGACGCCGGTATAGCTACCTATTGCCATTTCTTCGGACAATATTTGAGCGGTATCATCCTCGGCGTCGCGCGTGTGCACTATGATCGGCAAGCCGGTTTCGCGCGCAGCCTGAATATGCTCACGAAAAGATGCGCGTTGCTGCGCCCGGTCGCTATGGTCGTAATAATAATCGAGGCCGGTTTCACCGATCCCGATCACGCGCGGATGCGCCGCCTTGGCGATGAGTTTGGCGGCATCGATGCCTGTGTGCCCATCAGCCTCGTGCGGATGAATGCCGACAGATGCCCAGACATCGTCCGCTTCGTCGGCCAGTGCGATTACTTCATCCCATTCGCGCTCGCGCGTCGAGATGTTGAGCATTGCCGTGACCCCGCATGCGCGGGCGCGAGCGAGAACCTCTGCCTGTTGCTCGACCAGACCCTTATAGTTGAGGTGACAATGTGAATCGACCAGCATTAGGCAGCATTTTCTTCGGCAGGCAGTTCAAGCCGCGGAAACAGACCTTGCGGCTGTGCTATTTGAAAATGGCTTTCGGCGAGCGGTGAGTACCAATGAGAACCCAAACGTTCAAAATTGCGGACATCGGTAGGAATTCCCATCTGGTCGAGCAGTTTGGTCGCGCTTGAAGGGATCACCGGCAGCGCGGCGATGGCGAGTTGCGCGATGCAGATGAAAAGCGTTGCCAGAACGGTTTCCATCCGCTCGGGATCGGTTTTTTTGAGCGCCCACGGTGCCTGAACGTCGATATAGGCATTGCATGCAAAGACCGCCTGCATCCAGCTTTCTAGGGCCTGAGACATGGCGAGGTCTTCGAAATGCGCGGGCATCTGAACCGAGACGGCGTTGGCTACGGTTTCTAATAGCGCGCTATCATCGTCATGATGGCCACGGATTGCAGGCAGATAGCCATCGCAATTCTTGAATATCAATGACAACGTGCGTTGCGCAAGATTGCCGAAACTGTTGGCGAGGTCGGCGTTGACCCGCGTAACAATTGCCTCCGGGCTATAGCTGCCGTCCTGACCGAAGCTCACTTCGCGCAACAGGAAATAGCGCAATGCATCGACACCGAACAGGTCCGCGAGCTCCATGGGATCGACAACATTCCCAAGCGATTTCGACATTTTTTCGCCGCGCGACAGCAGGAAGCCGTGGCCGAAAACTTGCTTCGGCAAAGGCAAATCTGCCGACATCAGGAATGCGGGCCAGTAAACCGTGTGGAAACGGACAATGTCCTTTCCGATAATATGCACGCTGGCGGGCCAGTATTTCCGCCATTCTTCAGTGTCATCGGGAAAGCCAATCCCCGAAATATAGGTCGTCAGCGCATCGAGCCAGACATACATGACATGATCGTCGCTCCCCGGTACTTTAACTCCCCAGTCAAAGCTGGTGCGCGACACGGACAGGTCTTTCAGACCACCTTCGACAAAACGGAGCGTCTCGTTTTTTCGGCTTTCTGGACGGATAAAATCCGGGTTTGCGGCGTAGAAGTCCAGCAAAGCTTGCTGATATTTGGACAGTCGGAAAAACCAGCTTTCTTCCACAGTCCACTCGGCAGGCGTGCCTTGCGGGGAGAGTTTTACGCCCCCTTCCCCGTCGGTGAGTTCACTCTCGTCATAATAGGCTTCGTCGCGGACAGAATACCAGCCTTCGTAGCGGTCAAGATAGAGATCGCCGTTGGCTTCAAGCCGTTTCCAGATTTCCTGGCTGGCCTTGTGATGATGGTCCGCAGTAGTCCGAACAAAATGATCGTTCGAAATATCAAGTTTAGCGCACATCGCTCTAAAATATTGCGACATTTCGTCAGCCAGCTGGATTGTCGGAATGCCCAGGCCGCGCGCCGTCTGGTCCATTTTTAGACCATGTTCGTCGGTGCCTGTCAGAAAGCATACGTCGCGCCCCATCAACCGCTGGAACCGCGCGATCGCGTCGGTCGCAATCGCCTCATAAGCGTGGCCGATATGCGGCTTGCCATTGGGATAGGCGATGGCGGTGGTAATGTAGAACGGATCGGACATGGATACTCGCTAAAGCCGGTTTATAGCGTCGCTTTATGCGGTTGCAGCGATGCCAGCAAGGCTCCCATTTGCAAAACGACGCTTTGCTTGTCGAGGCTGAGCGCCACGGCACGGCCAGCAAGCGACGATGCGGCTTGCCACGCATCGGCGGCCACCTGGACATCGGCGGTAGGCATTGCACGCGCTTGCTCGGCTATCAGCGCTGGTGCACGGCGCAGGAACGCTTCAAAACGCGGCTGAGCTGCTTTGAGTGCAAGTTGCTCAGCCAAAGAGCCTCGAATTGCGTTGCTTCGATCGCCGGTTTGCATGATTGACGTCATGGCATCTTCAAGCTTTCGAAGGTCCAGCCCGAGAAATTCCAAAGCTTGCCCTGGCGCCCCATTGCCTACTTCAACCAATGTTTTGATATCTTCATTACTGGCTTCGGGCGCTGCTGCACGCAAGGCTGCTGCCATATCGGTATCGTTCAACCGGTCAAAGCGGAGTATTTGGCAGCGTGAGCGGATGGTCGGCAACAGTCGGTCGCTCGCATGACTTACCAGCAGAAAATAGGTTCCCTGCGGCGGCTCCTCTAGAGATTTGAGCAGCGCATTTGCCCCGCTACGTTCGAGATCATCGGCGGCATCAATGATCACAGCGCGTTTGTTAGCAAGGCCGGGCCGGGTATTGAGCGAGCTTTGGAGGCGGCGGATCTGGTCGATGCTGATGCTGCGTTTTAACTCGGCATCCGGATCCGGTTCTTCGTCTTCCTTGGGCGGTTCTTTAGGTAAACGCTTGATTTGCAATATATCGGGATGCGAACCCCGCTCTATCATGCCAGCATAGTGGTTGTCGGGATCGACCAAAGCTGCGGCCGCACGTAAAGCAAACGCCGCTTTGCCCAAACCTCGTGGCCCTGCCAATATCCAGCCATGGTGCAGTTTGCCGCCGTCCAGTGCGGAAGCGAACTGTCGCCATTGGGCGTCATGTCCGAACATATCTGTCATTCCAGAAGGTCAGAAACTTCTGCCATCAATCGAGACGTGACAGTCGCAGGCGATCCGTCGGCATTCACCAATCGCACGCGTGGATCGCGCTCGGCGTAGCTGACAAAGGCAACATCGACGTCAGAATGGAAACGCTCATCACGAGCCTGTATGCGGTCTGGATTACCATCGTCACGGATCGTGGCGCGACGAGTTGCTTCGCTGGGGTCAATCCTCAAGACCAAAGTCCGATCAGGCAAAAGGCCTCGGCTGCCGATTTGGTGCAACGCCAAAATATCGGCGTCTGAAAGCCCCGAGCCCCCGCCCTGATAGGCACGGCTGCTATCGATGAACCGATCGGATATGACCCATTTCCCGCTTTCAAGTGCAGGTTCGATCAGGCGCTCGACATGATCGCTGCGCGCTGCGGCGAAAAGCAATGCCTCGGCGCGCGGTAACCAGCGTTCAGCGCTGCCATCGAGCAGCATTTGCCGAATAATTTCGGCTCCTTGCGTGCCGCCAGGTTCGCGGGTGATGATGACTTCGAAACCGGCCGACCGGATTGCATCGGCCAGCGCTGCAATTTGTGTGGTTTTACCGACGCCTTCGCCGCCTTCGATTGATATGAAACGGCCTCGGCTCGTCATAAGCCTAGCACCGAGCGAGCCCCGTTCCAAGCGCGACTGAAATAGCCTGCCTTAGCGACCGACTGCGCGGCGATCAGCGGCATGACCTGCTCGTCGCCATTCTCGAATTTTGCCACAAGCTGCGCCAATTCAGTTCCCTTTTTGAACGGTGCTTTCAGCGGTCCGCTATATCTTACAACTAACGTGTAGCGTGGTGCGTGCCGGGCTGGCAAGGTCATCGCAAGCGAGCGCGGCGCAATAACTGCTATTCTGGTTTCGATTCCGAGCTGGACCGGAAGCATCGCAACGCGGGAGCCTTCCTGAAACAAGGGTTTGCTTCGCCACGCGTTAAAACCCCAATTTAGAAGCTTAACAGCTTCCTCACTCCGTTTGGTCATGTTGGGCAAGCCTGCGACAACCATCATCAGCCTGCGTCCATTTTGCTGCGCGGTGCCGGCAAAACAATATCCCGCCTCGCCGGTATGCCCCGTTTTCAGGCCATCGGCACCGGCAATTTTGCCAAGTATCGGATTGCGATTATTTTGACGGATGCCGTTCCAGGTGAAGTCACGATATCCATAAAATTTGCGATATAGCTCGGGAAAATCATGAATACTGCGTTGGCCAAGCAATGCGAGATCCTTGGCGGTGGTTACTGTCCGGCCGTTGTCCGGCCAGCCGTTGGCGGTTCCGAAACGGCTATTGTTCATACCCAGATTATTAGCAGTCTTGTTCATTAGCTGAACAAACGCCAGCTCATTCCCGGAGATTCCCTCGGCCAGCACGGCAGCGGCGTCATTGCCTGATAATGTGACCACACCATGTAAAAGGTCGGCGACGCGCACCTGCTGACCGGGCTTCAAAAACATTGTTGAGCCGGTGTTATTCCATTTCTTCCATACATCGTTGCTGACCGTAAATTTCTGATCGGGCCTCAATTTTCCGCGGTTGATGAGATCGAATACGACATAAACGGTCATCATCTTTGCCATCGAGGCTGGCGGTATCGACTTGTCCGCCTGTTTGTCGATCAGGACTGCACCTGATGACATATCGACAAGATAAGCAATCGGCGCTTCGGTTTCGAATTGTGGACGCGCAATTGCGGGAAAGGATGACGATGCAGCAAGGAGCAAATGCATGAAGCGCATGCCGTGCTTTAGCCAAGCACCTTACATTATCGCCAGTAAATTCAGTCCTTATAAACCCGTGCTTGTGGATAACCTTTTTGGCGTGCTGCGGCAGCAGCTTCGCCTTCGGTTGCGTAGGGACCAAGTCGGACGCGGAACACTTTGCCATCGCTGCTTGCGGCAACAGAGCCGCCAATCTTGCGCGCCATCGCATCGGCGCGCGAACGCGAAGAGAACGCGGCGATTTGCGCTATATAATCACCAGATGCCCGGAACGGGGTCTCTTCTGCTGCGACGGGTCGCCCATTGCGACTACCACCCTCCCGGATGAAGCGGCCATCATTCGTAATGGCCGAAGGCTCTGTGCGTGCTGGAACGCCAGTGACGGGCATGGCCTTCTGCACCATAGCCGACGGACGGGGCAGCTTGGCAAGCTTGTCGCGCAGCACCTTCAGCAACGGCGCTGGCGTCTCGATACGCTCGGCGGCGGTCAGCCCCTGGCGCAGTACCGACTTTTCCTGCTCTGGCGGATTGACCCGGCGAACGCGTACCCCCGCCGTCCCTTGCGGCATAATGCCCAATTGCTGCGCAGCGCCCTCGGATAGATCAATCAGCCGGTCATTGGCAAACGGGCCACGGTCGTTGATCCTGACAAGGATTGTGCGCCCCGTGTCCAATGCTGTGACTTCGACATAGCTTGGCATAGGCAATGTTGGCACGAACATTTCGCCATTGGCAGTCGGACGCCCACCAAGCTCGCGGCCATAATAGCTGGCATATCCGACCTCGTCGTAGGTTGCGGCATCCATCGGCGTGTAACTGGTGCCGCCGATCGCATAGGGGGTGCCGATCTTGACGACATCGTCGGTGACGCCAATTTGTGCGGGGTCAGTTTGCTGGCGTGATGATGCGGTTTCAAGCCCGCCGCCGGCGTTGATTCCATCGACGCTTCCGCATGAGGCCAGCGCCGCCAAGGTGGCGAGCGCCCCTAGACCTTTAATTGCGTACTTCATCTGCCAGTAACCCCACCGAAAGCGCGTAAAAATTTGAACAATTATAGTCCAATATCACACGGTAGTTGCCACCAAGTAAATATGCTGTCTTTCCAACACCATCGGGTTCGATAAGCGTCGCCATCATGCTGTCCTTGGGCCAAAATCCGCGCTGCGGCGCGATGCCGAGTTGCCGCCACTCGGCCATGGTTTTCCACTGGCTATGCCGTGCAAATACACGCGGGCACCGCGGTGGAACCATGCGTGATTTTACTGCATCGCGATTGAACGAGCCCGGGATATTAACGGCAAAGCCCCATTCCTCGCCACGCCGCCAACCAGAGCTAACAAAATAATTGGCGATTGACGTCATTGCGTCAACCTCGCTGCGCCAGATATCGGCATAGCCATCGCCATCTCCGTCTCGAGCTAGGCGAAGATAGACTGATGGCAGGAATTGCGGCTTGCCCAATGCCCCTGCCCAGCTTCCGGTGATCGCATATTGGGGGACACCGCGATCGATCATTTTGAGGACAGCAATAAGCTCGGCTTCGAACAGCGTACGACGACGCCCTTCATAAGCTAGCGATGCGAGCGCTTCGGGCGCGTTATAATTGCCGGTGACCGTCCCATAGTTGGTCTCATGCCCGTAAATGGCAATCATCATTTCCTCGGGCACGCCTGTCTGGTCTTCGATCCGCTTCAGCATAGGGCGCAGTTCAGAATATTTGGCGCGGCCACGGCCAATACGCGCTGCATCGACATGGCGTGCCTTGTACGGAGCAAAATTGGGAATTGGTGCGTCGGATGCGCCCTCGGGCTGCGCACGGTCGAGCCGAACGACGCGCTCGTTGTAGCTCAATGTCGGTAAAACTTTGTCGAGTGTGGCGGCAGATACGCCCTCACGCATAGCGCGCTGCCGGACTTGCCCCAAATAGACGCGGAACCCGCTTTCGAGCGCGATAGCACCTTGATCGGGCATCGTCGTCTGCGCCATGCTGGCCTGGGTTGAAAGTGATGTGGCCAGCGACAACAATGCCCATTTGATCGATTTTCTGTGCACCTGAGCATCCTTATGTTTGAATGGAGACAATGTGACAGAATGCCCGCTTTATGGGAATCCCCTTAGTTTTCGGGCCAACGCATTTTTCGTGGGCTTGCCAGCACGGCTTTTGCCGAATAAGGGCGACAATTCTGCGGACAGGTGGCCGAGTGGTTTAAGGCAACGGTCTTGAAAACCGTCGTGGGTGGAAGCTCACCGTGGGTTCGAATCCCACCCTGTCCGCCA
>LNFM01008373.1_pt1 | contig 23259 bp, 18 predicted proteins | sample 596031 | NCBI WGS metagenome assembly LNFM01 (sample SAMN04254537, study PRJNA301005) | activated carbon metagenome | isolation source: dual media filters at the Ann Arbor, Michigan drinking water treatment plant | place: USA: Ann Arbor | reverse complement strand
CTCTCTGCCCGGAAATGAAAAAAACGCCGGCACAAGGCCGGCGTTCAGTTATTGAGGCAGGTTTCATACAGGCAAGAAACCTATCGAGCAGTGCCCTCTTTATAGTCTCCTATCCGCCGATGGCCAAGCTAAAAGTTTGAAAAGCCACAAGGTCCGGCTTAGGCTGGCGCAAACCACAAAACCACGACGGGGATCACCGCGCGATGCACCATGCGACCTTCTCGAAACTGCGCGGACTGACCGCTGCGCTTGCCATAGCCGTTGTTGCCGGGACGGCCAGCGCCGACCCCAAGCATGGCATAGCTATGTATGGCGAACCGGCACTACCCCCGGATTTTGTGTCACTGCCGCAAGTGAACCCTGATGCGCCAAAAGGCGGCCGCATCGTCTTTGGCGAAAGCGGCACCTTCGACAGCCTCAACCCGTTCATCACCAGCGGCCAGTCGGCAACCGGCATCTCCGGCCTCACGGTCGAGACGCTGATGGGGCGATCTTACGACGAACCCTTCACCCTGTATGGTCTTTTGGCCGAATCGATCAATACCGACGAGGCGCGCAGTTACGTGGAATTTACCCTGCGTGAAGGCGCGCGATTCTCGGACGGCTCGCCGGTCACGGTGGAAGACGTCTTGTGGTCGATGGAAAAGCTCGGCACCGACGGCAACCCGCGCTACCTTGGCGCGTGGAAGAAGATCGCTTCGGCCGAGGCTGTCGGAGACCGCACCGTCCGTTTCACCTTCAACACCGTCGACCGAGAGTTGCCCCTCATTCTGGGCCTGCGCCCGATCCTGAAGAAGGCGCAATGGGACGGCAAGGATTTCACCGCCTCAAGCCTTGAGGCGCCGATAGGCTCGGGCCCCTATGTCGTCGACAGCTTCGACCCCGGTGCCTTCATCAGCTACAAGAAGAACCCCGACTGGTGGGGCCGCGACCTGCCTTTCAACCGCGGTCAGTGGAACTTCGATGAAATCCGCTACGATTACTTCGGCGACGGCGGCGTGGTGTTCGAGTCGTTCAAGGGCGGCACAATCACCAGCTACCGCGAAGGCAACGCGGCGAAATGGCTGACGAACTACGACTTCCCCGCCGTCACCTCTGGCGATGTGGTGAAATCCGAGATCCCGCACCAGCGCCCGTCCGGCATCGAAGGCTTTGTGTTCAACACGCGAAAGCCGATCTTTCAGGATTGGCGCGTGCGCGAGGCACTGATCCACGCCTTCAACTTCGAATTCATCAATCAGGCGATCACCGGCGGTACGCAACCGCGCATCACCTCGTATTTCGGCAACTCCTTCCTCGGGATGGAGCCGGGCCAGCCTGCGACGGGCCGGGTGGCGGAACTGCTGGAACCGTTCAAGACAGACCTGCTGCCGGGCGCGCTGGAAGGCTATGCCCTGCCCGTTTCTGACGGCACTGACATGAACCGCAAGAACCTCCGCGCCGCGACCGCACTTCTGGAGGAAGCGGGCTGGACGGTGGGCGACGACGGTGTGCTGAAGAATGCCGAGGGCACGCCCTTTGCCTTCGACATCACCCTTGTGCAGGGCGCAGATGAGGTTGCTTCCATCGCAGCGATCTTTGTCGAGGCACTGAAGCCCCTCGGCATCACCGCGACCGTCGCCACGGTAGACAGTGCGCAATACAAGGAACGCACCACAAACTACGATTTCGACATGACCCATTACATTCGGTCGCTGTCGCTGTCGCCCGGCAACGAACAGATGCTCTACTGGGGCTCGGCCGGGGTCACCGAACCCGGGACGCGCAACTGGATGGGGATGAACTCTCCCGCGGCCGAAGCGATGATTTCAGCGATGCTGGCCGCCCCCGATGCCACCGAGTTCACCGCAGCGACACAGGCGCTTGACCGGGTGCTGACGACCGGTAGATATGTCATACCGATCTGGTACACCAACATCTCGCGACTGGCGCACCGGAAAGAGCTGAAATACCCCGAACGCCTGCCGCTTTATGGCGACTGGATCGGGTTCCAACCGGACACCTGGTGGTATCAGGAATGACAAGAACCGAAGGCATGAGCATGAAAAAACTGATCGTTCTGGCACTTACTCTCGCAACCCTCGCCGGCTGCAACACCATCGCCGGCGTCGGCGAAGACGTCAGCGCCGGTGCCCGGACGGTGCAGGACGCGTTCTGATCTGACCCGCTGACTGCCTGGCCACAGCGCCCCCGGTGCGTTTTTGTCTTGCATTGAAAAGCGCGATCATCCCGCCCGGATGCACAGCCGGTATGCGCCTGAAAAAGGCTCCCAAGTCTTGACATTGCGGCCCGGCGGGAGGAAGCCCAACCGTTCCGCAATGCAGGGAGGCAGCCTTGGTCACGCTCGATATCTTTTCCGATCCGGTTTGCCCGTGGTGCTACATCGGCAAGGCCAATCTTGACCGCGCGCTGGCCGATCATCCGGACCACCCGTTTTCCATCCAGTGGCATCCGTTCCAGCTTAATCCCGACATGCCGTCCGAGGGCGTGCTGAAGCGCGCCTATCTGGAAGAAAAATTCGGCGGCAAGGCCAGGGTTGATGCCATCCACGAACGTCTGCGCGAATTTGCTCGCAGCGCCGGGGTCGAGATGGACCCCGACAAGCCGCAGCGCATGCCGAACACGCTTGATGCTCATCGCCTGATCCACTGGGCCGGGATCGAGGGCGTGCAGCCCGCTGTCGCCAATGCGCTGATGCGTGCCTACTGGGCTGAAGGTCGGGACATCGGCGACCAAGAGACACTCGCCGCCATCGCAGGCGAAAACGGAATGGACCCGGCGGCCACCCTTCGGCTTCTGCAATCGGACGCTGACGCCGACGACATCGCCGCCCGTGACGCTGACGCCCGCCAGAAAGGTGTGACGGCCGTGCCGACCTTTCTCATCGCGCGGCAATATGTCGTGTCGGGTGCCCAACCTCCGGAAATGTGGGCGCAGGTCATAGCCGACCTCGCCGCTGATAATCCCTCCGCGTGAAAGCTATCACCTTGCCCGCCAAGCCGATTTCCCAGGCCGAATTCGTAGCCATCATCGCGATGCTGTTTGCCACCATCGCGATTTCCATCGACGCTATGCTGCCTGCCCTGCCGGATATCGCAACGGCCCTTTCGCCTGATGCGCCAAACGCGGTGCAACTGGTGGTGACCAGCTTCGTGCTCGGCATGGGTATCGGCACCCTTTTCGCTGGCCCCCTGTCCGATGCCTTCGGCCGCAAGCGCACCATCATGTTCGCCTCGGCACTTTATGCGCTTGCCGCGCTTGCCTGCTACTTCGCGCCGACGCTGGAAACCCTGCTTATCGCCCGCGTCGTGCAGGGCATCGGGTCGGCCGGGCCACGCATCGTGTCGATCGCGATGGTGCGCGACCTCTACAAAGGGCGCGAGATGGCCAAGGTGCTGTCCTTCGCCATGATGATCTTCACGGTCGTTCCCGCCATCGCGCCACTGATGGGGCAAGGCATCATCGCCATCGCCGACTGGCATGCGATCTTTCTTGCCTACATCGCGTTTTCCGGCATCACGATGGTCTGGCTCGGCCTGCGCCAGCCCGAAACACTGCCTGTCCCCTCGCGGCGGCCGCTGGCGATGACCACGCTCTGGGCCGCCACGAAAGAGATGTTCCTCCACCGGCCCGTGGTCGTTTCGATCATGGTGCAGTCGCTGACGCTCGCCGCCCTCTTCGCCACCCTGTCGTCGATGCAGGGTATCTTCGAACAGCGCTTCGACCGGGCCGACAGCTTCCCGCTTTGGTTCGCCGTCATTGCACTCGCCTCGATGTCGGGCAGCCTGCTGAACTCCCGCATCGTGATGCGCCTCGGGATGCGCCGGGTGATTGTCGCGACCTTTGCCGCACAGGCGTCGCTGACGCTCATCAGCCTGGCTGCGGTCGGCAGCGGCCTTCTGCCTGAAAGCTTGGCGTTCCCCTTGCACTTGATCTGGTCCATTGGCCTCTTTTCGATGATGGGCCTGACGATGGGCAATCTGAATGCGCTGGCAATGGAGCCTGTGGGCCATATCGCGGGCCTCGCGGCCTCGGTGATGGGGGCAATTTCCACCATCTTCTCGGTGCTTCTGGCGATCCCCGTGGGGCTCGCCTTCAACGGGACGGTCTTGCCACTGCTCTTGGGCGTCTCGGTGCTGCTGCTCGCGGCCCTCGCCCTTATGCGCTTCGCGCTCCCCGACCGCGCCGCGACCGAAGCGGCCTAGACCTTCGCCGCCTTCGCACCCGCCTTCACCACTTCGGCCAGATCGCGGGCAATGTTGAACGCGCCCTTGATCCGGTCCGCCTCGGATTTCATCTCGCCCGTCAGCACGATCTTCGTGCCATTGACCCGCGCAGCACCACCCTGCGCCTTCAGGAAATCGACCAGCCCGGCGGGATTGGCGAACTTGTCGTTGTGAAACTGGATCGTCGCTCCTTTTGGCCCAGCATCCAGCTTTGATATCCCTGCCCGTTTGCACATCGCCTTGATCCGCACGATCAGCATCAGGGTGTTCACTTCCTTCGGCAACGGACCGAAGCGGTCGATCAACTCGGCGGCGAACCCTTCCAACTCGACCTTGGTGCCAAGCGACGAGAGCCGCCGGTAAAGCCCCAGCCGCACGTCGAGATCGATCACATAGTCCTCGGGGATCATCACCGGCACGCCAAGGTTCAACTGCGGGCTCCAGCCATCGTCCACCGTGGTCAGGCCCTGCAATTCGCCCGACTTGATCTTGGCGATCGTCTCTTCCAGCATCTGCTGGTAAAGTTCGTAGCCGACTTCCTTGATGTGGCCGGATTGCTCGTCGCCCAGAAGGTTGCCTGCCCCGCGCAGATCAAGGTCGTGGCTGGCCAGATTGAACCCCGCACCAAGACTGTCCAGGCTACCCAGAAGCCGAAGCCGCTTGGTTGCCTGCGGCGTCAGCGGCGCACGCGGTTTGGTGGTCAGGTAAGCGTAGGCGCGCACCTTCGACCGCCCGACCCGCCCCCTGATCTGGTAAAGCTGCGCCAGACCGAACATGTCGGCACGGTGCACGATCATCGTGTTCGCGGTCGGAATATCCAGGCCGGATTCCACGATGGACGTTGCCACCAGCACATCGAACTTGCCGTCGTAAAACTGGTTCATCCGGTCATCCAGATCGCCCGCCGCAAGCTGGCCGTGCGCCACGACATAGGTCACTTCGGGGACATGGGTCTTCAGGAACTCTTCCACCTCGCGCAAGTCGGAAATCCTTGGCACGACATAGAACGACTGCCCGCCGCGGAACCGTTCGCGGAGCAGCGCCTCGCGGATGGTGATCGTATCGAACTCGGCCACATAGGTGCGGATTGCCAGGCGGTCGACTGGCGGGGTGGCGATGATCGACAGATCGCGCACGCCGGTCAAGGACAGTTGCAGGGTGCGCGGTATCGGCGTCGCGGTCAGGGTCAGCACGTGGACCTCCGACTTCATCTCCTTCAGCCGTTCCTTGTGGGTCACGCCGAAGTGCTGTTCCTCGTCGATCACCAAGAGACCCAGGTTCTTGAACTTGATCGACTTCGCCAACAGCGCATGGGTGCCAACGACGATATCAACCGTGCCATCGGCAATCGCAGCCCGCGTGGCGTTTGCTTCCTTCGCCGTAACAAAGCGAGACAAGGGCCTGACCGTAATGGGAAACCCGCGAAAACGCTCGGCAAAGCTGCGGTAATGCTGGCGCGCCAGCAGCGTGGTCGGGCAGATCACCGCAACCTGCATCCCCGACAAAGCCGCGACGAAGGCCGCCCGCATCGCCACCTCGGTCTTGCCAAAGCCAACGTCGCCGACCACCAGACGGTCCATCGGGCTGCCCTTTTCAAGGTCGCTGACCACATCGGCAATCGCTGCCAACTGATCATCGGTCTCCTGATAGGGGAACCGCGCCGCGAAAGCCTCCCAGATCGAATGAGGCGCTTCGAGTATGGGGGCATGGCGCAAGGCCCGCTCCGCCGCGATCCGCATCAGGCGGTCCGCGATTTCCTTGATGCGTTCCTTCAGCTTCGCTTTCTTGGCCTGCCACGCGCCGCCGCCCAGACGGTCGAGCAACCCGTCCTCATGGCCAAAGCGGCTCAGAAGTTCGATATTCTCCACCGGCAGGTAAAGCTTGGCGTTGTCGGCGTACTCCAAGGCCACGCACGCATGCGGCGCACCAAGGGCGGTGATCGTCTCCAGCCCGAGATAACGCCCGACGCCGTGTTCGACATGCACCACCAGATCGCCCGGTGACAGGGTGTCAACCTCACGCAGGAAGTTGTCGGCCTTGCGCTTCTTTCGCGGCTTGCCGACCATCCGGTCGCCCAGCACGTCCTGTTCGGATATCACCGTCAGACCGGGCGCGGTAAAGCCGGATTCAAGCGGCCAGATCATCAGGTAAAGGCCACCCTTGCCTTCCGGCACGGCGCGAAAATCCGCAGCCTCCTCGGCGGGCAGTCCCTGGTCCTGCAACAACCCCTTCAGCCGTTCCCGCGCGCCGTCAGACCAGCTTGCGACGATGACCTGTCCGCTCTTCGCCATCACGCTGATATGCTCGGCCAAAGCTTCGAAAAGGTTTACCTTTTCCTGCTGGCGTTCGGGCGCAAAGCTGCGCCCGATGCGTCCGCCCGCGTCCAGCACGCCCGGCCCCGGGCTTTGCGGCAAGGGCGACAACTGGATCACGCGGTGGTCGGCCACGGCTGCTTCCCAGCCGGCATCGTCCAGATACAGAAGCCCCAGTTCAACCGGCTTATAGACCGTGTCGATCCGGCCTTTGACCGTCATCGCCTCAGCCCGGGCGTCAAAACTGTCCTCAGTGGTTTCCCACCGCGACAACCGCGCTGCGGTGATCTGGTCATCCAGAATCACGGACGCCTCGGGCAGGTAGTCGAACAGGGTGTCCAACCCGGCGTGGAAGAACGGCAGCCAATGCTCCATGCCCTGATGCTTGCGACCGGCGCTCACCGCCTCATACAAGGGGTCGTCAACGCCAGCCGCACCAAAGGCGATGCGGTAGTTCTGCCGGAACCGCGCGATCCCGGCCTCGTCCAGGATCACCTCGGACACCGGCGCAAAGTCGACCGAGGTCAATTTTTCGGTGGTGCGCTGGGTTTCGGGGTCGAACCGGCGCGCGCCATCCAACACATCGCCAAAGAAATCGAGCCGTATCGGCCCGCTCGGCCCCGGTGGGAAAATATCCACGATGCCACCGCGCAAGGCGTAGTCGCCGGGTTCGGCCACAGTCGATACCGGCGAAAAGCCCATGCGCGCCAGAAAGCCTTTCAGCCGCGCCTCGTCCACCCGGTCGCCCACGCGCGCACGAAACGACGATGCCCGTACAACGTCCCGCGACGGCACCCGCTGGGTCGCGGCATTCAGCGTCGTCAGCAGAACGAACGGCCCAGCCAGCCCGTCGGCCAGTGTTGCCAGTGTAGCCATACGCCGGGCGGTGATCTCGGGGTTCGGGCTGACGCGGTCGTAGGGCAGGCAGTCCCATGCCGGAAACTCCAGCACCACCGCCTCCGGTGCCATCACCGCAAGCGCTGCGCGCATCGCCTCGGCGCGCTTGTCGTCGCGCGCGACGTGAATCACCGGTTTGCCACGACCCAGCTCCCGCGCCAGGCAAGATCCGATCCGCTGTCATTTGCCTGAAACCTTCCGACCCGCCGCTGCGACCGGCTCAGTTGATGATGGAGATGTTGAGGTTCTGCCACATGCCAAACATAGCCGTGATGAAGACCGAGACCATGCCCAAGGCCTGCAGAAACCGCCGGTGGATCGTCAAACGCCGGTGCAGCGCCGCGCCGGTGCCCTCGCCCGCCTCGATGTAAAGCGCGCAACGATAGCTTAGCCAGATCACCAGTGTCATCGGCGCCACCAGCAGGAACACGGCCTGGGCAAATTCCAGATTGTAGCCAAAGGCCAAAATCCCAAGGATGCTCATCCAGAACGAGCCCAGCATCACGATCCAGACCGCGCCGGGACGCAAGCCCGACAGAAGGCGGCCGGCATAAATACGGACCAGCGCCTCGACGTTTTCCTGCGCCTCGCCGCCTTCCCTGCGGGCGCGACGCATCATGTCGAAGGGAACACCCATGATCCAGTGGGTAGTCGACGACCACAGAACCGCAAGCGCGATCCAATACCACAGATTCGAGAACGAGCGCATGTCGATGACTTCGAAAACAGTATCAAGCACGTCCACGAGATCGACTTTCCTTTCCATCACGCCCGTCGCTGCGGTGCGGCGTGATACCTCTCTTGAGGCGCGCCCCTTTCCATGGCAGGCAGAAGGCAAAGCCGCAAGCCCCCGCCTGCACGCGCCACCCCGAAGGAAGCTGCCATGCACCCGACTTTTGCGCCCTACCCCGCCACCCGCTTCCGCCGGATGCGCAAATCCCCGGCGCTGCGCGCGCTGGCGCAGGAAAACACGCTTGGTGTCGGCGATCTGATCTGGCCGGTGTTCGTGCGCGACGGCAGCGGTGTCCGCGAGCCGATTGCCTCGATGCCGGGGGTGGAGCGGCTGTCGGTCGACCTGGTGGTGAAGGCCGCCGAAACCGCCGCTGGCCTCGGCATCCCGGCGATCTGCCTTTTTCCCTACACCGACCCCGCGCTCAAGACCGCCGATTGCCGCGAGGCATGGAACCCCGACAACCTTGCCAACCGGGCGATCCGGGCGATCAAGGCGGCGGTGCCCGACGTTGCCGTGATGACCGATGTCGCGCTTGATCCCTACAACCTGCACGGCCATGACGGGCTGGTCAGTGATGGCATCATCCTGAACGACGAAACCATCGAGGCGCTGGTGAAGATGACCCTCGCTCAGGCCGAGGCAGGGGCCGACATCCTTGGCCCCTCCGACATGATGGACGGCCGGATTGGCGCGATGCGCGCGGCGCTGGAAACGGCGGGCCACAAGGACGTGGCGATCCTTAGCTATGCGGCGAAATACGCCAGCGCTTTCTACGGCCCGTTCCGCGATGCGGTGGGTGCGACGGGCGCGCTGAAAGGCGACAAGAAGACCTACCAGATGAACCCCGCCAACAGCGACGAGGCGCTGCGACTTGTTGCCCGAGATCTGGCCGAGGGTGCCGATATGGTGATGGTCAAGCCGGGGATGCCCTATCTCGACATCTGCCGGCGCGTGAAGGATGCGTTCGGCGCGCCGACCTATGCCTATCAGGTGTCGGGCGAATACGCGATGATCCGGGGTGCGGCGCTGAACGGCTGGATCGACGGCGAAAAGGCGATGCTGGAAAGCCTGATGGCGTTCAAGCGGGCCGGTTGCGACGGAATACTGACCTATTTCGCCCCCGAGGTCGCCCGCCTGCTGCGTGCCGGCCTCTAGCGCCCAGGATCAGTGCAGTTGACCCTGCACAGTTGCCGTCAGATCGTTGAGCGAAAATGGCTTTGGCAGGAATACCGAATTCGGTATCCGCGCCTGGCCTTCCGACAGGCAATCCTCGGCATAGCCTGACACGAAGATCACCCGCACGTTCGGACGGTCCTCCAGCGCCAGTCGCACCCAGGACGGTCCGTCCATGCCGGGCATCACCACGTCGGTGACGAACACGTCCACCTCAAGGGTTGGGTCTTCCAGCGTCTTGAGAGCCTGTTCGGCGCTATCGGCCTCCAGCACAGTATAGCCGCGCAGACGCAAGGCCCGGCTGGCAAAGGCGCGCACAGGCGCCTCATCCTCGACCAACAGCACCACGCCCTCGCCCTGCCGGACCAAGGTGCGCTTGACGACCTTTTCCTCGACCACGGCCTCCTCGACCGCGTGATGCACCGGGAAGAAGAGCTGGAAGGTGGTGCCTTCGCCCGGCACCGAGTCCACAAAGATGAACCCGCCCGACTGCTTGACGATGCCATAGGCCGTCGAGAGGCCAAGCCCGGTGCCCTCACCCGCGCGCTTCGTAGTATAGAAGGGCTCAAAAATCTTCTGCAGCCGGTCGGCCGGAATTCCAGTGCCATGGTCGACCACCCGGATCACCACATAGTCGCCCGCCGGCACCGAAGCACGGTCGCGCTTCATTTCCTCGCGCAGGGTGACAGGCTCGGTCTCGATGCGGATCGTGCCGCCTTCCGGCATCGCGTCACGCGCGTTCACGACAAGGTTCATCAACACCTGTTCCAACTGCCGCTTGTCGGCACGGATCGGGCCAAGCGGGCCGGCGTTGCTCAGCTTCAGGCCGACCCGTTCACCGACCAGCCGGTTCAAGAGATGGGTCAGGTCCGACAACACCTCCTCCAGATCAAGCTGTTCCGGTTTCAGCGTCTGCTTGCGCGAGAACGCCAGCAACTGGCTGACCAGCGCCGCCGCGCGGTTCGAGTTCTGACGGATCTGCTCGAGATCGGCGAATTCGGCATCCTCGCGGCCATGGCGCAGCAGCAACAGGTCGCAATGCCCGGAAATCGCGGTCAGCAAGTTATTGAAATCATGCGCGATACCGCCCGCCAACTGGCCGATCGCCTGCATTTTCTGGCTTTGCACGAACTGCGCTTCCAATGTCTTGAGGGCGGTTGCGTCATTCAATACCGCCAGCGCACCGGGCCGCCCCCCCTCCACGATGCGCCGCAACGTTACCTGAAGGTAGCGGTCCTCGCCCATCCGACCGGCGCGCAGCACCTCCGTGCTGCCGGGCAGCCGCTCGCTGACGACATCCGCCAGCCAATCCGACACTGGCCTGCCAAGGCCCTCGAACAATTCGTGGAACATCGCGCTGCCAAGATCGCCCTGCCACACCAGATCGCGCGCCGCCTTGTTCGCCGCACGCAAAGACCCGTCGGGATCAAAGCTCATCAGCGCGACCGGCACATGTTCGAAATCGGCCAGCGCCGCGCCCGCCTCAGGCCGCGGTGCCGTTGGCAGGAAGAACAACTCGCGACGGTCACCCGCTGCCTCGATCTCGGCCAACATCGCACGCACCGGACCGTCTGCTCCGTTCAACAGGACCTCTTCGCCCGATCGCCCGACACCGCGCGGCAGGACATCCTCGATCTGTTTTGGCCGCTTGCCCAACAACTTGCGCATTGCCTCGTTGGCGAACAGCACGAGACCCGCCTTGTTTGCCACCACCATCGGCAGGCTGAGCGTTTCGGCACCCCGACTGCCAAAGCCACGGTCCTTGATCTCGTCGATACGCCAGAAAAACCGGTCGCCAGACATTCGGTGAACCGAGATGCGGAGTATTCCCGCCGCTGCCGGCAGGTCTTCGCGCGCGGCCCCCACGCCGGCCGCCCGGGTCTGCAGGCGCTGCAACACTGCCGCCGGGGCGGTGATACGCTCCTGCAGCACGGCGAGCAGGCTGTCTGAAGAGGTGCCGAACTGTGCCGCAGCAGCGGCATTGCGAAACACCAGCGCGCCTTCGCCATCGGTCGCGAAACAGGCCGAAGCGTCGAGCGCAACCAGCCGGAACATCCGTTCACCCTCGCGCCGTTCAGCCGCGGCCAGCAGCGCGACCACTACCCGCGCCAGAACCACCAGCGCCACCAGCGTCAGGCCGGTACCAATCGCGACAAGTCGCAGCATTGGCTGTTCCGTCACTGCCGCAAATCCCATGAAACCAAGGGCCGCAGCCAGAAGCATCCCAGCCCTGACTGATACGAACTCAGCAGTACCGGCAACGGCATGCACTTCGGCTTCGGGTCGCGCCACCTGTACAGCTCCTTTTCGTACTGCAGATGCACGCCATAGGCCGTGAAATTGGTTAACCGTTGCTTAACCTGGCCCGGCAAACGCCCAAAAGCGCCGCTTCTCGCCTTGGTTGTGTAGCATAGGTCAGGTTCGCGTCAACAATGCCACATAAAATCCGTCGCCACCGCCGGTCGGCAGAAACCGCTGCTGGCGCTCCATCGCCCAGCCCGCATGAGAGGCGAGGAAGTCAGTGGTCTGGTCCTCGTTTTCCCCCGCCAAAAGCGAACAGGTGGCGTAGGCGAGCGTACCGCCCGGCGCCACCATCGCGGCGGCACGGGCAAGGATGTTGCCTTGCAGGCCGATCAGCTCTGCCAGTCGCGCTGGTGTCAGCGCCCATTTGCCTTCCGGATCACGCCGCCAGCTGCCCGACCCCGAACAGGGCGCATCCACCAGAACCAGATCGTAGGGTGCCTCTGTTTCGGGTCGTTCGGTCAGGCTGATCTTCACTCCAGCGCGTTTCGCGCGGTCTGGCAGATCAGCCATGCGGCGCGGATTGGCATCATGAGCAAAAAGCTTCAACCGCGCCGCCGCAGCCATCGCAAGGGTCTTGCCGCCCCCGCCGGCGCAATGGTCAAGAACGCGCATTCCGTCCGACAGCGGCAGCGCCGCCACGACGGCCTGCGACGAGGCATCCTGCAACTCGACCAAACCCCCGGCGTAGGCTTCACTTTGTTGAATTTTCCGCGCATTGCCAGTGACTTCCAGCGCGGTCTTCACCAAAGGATGCGGCGCTGTCGTAATCCCTTCGGCAGCCAAGGCGGCTTGTGCATCTACCAACGTCGTCCGGGCGTTGTTCACCCGCAGAAACACCGGTGCGCGGGATTGCATCGCCCGCAGAACCGGAGCCACGGCGTCGCCAAGGCTCGCCTCAAGCTGAGGAAAAAGCCAATCCGGCACATCCAGCGCCTCCGCGCCTTCCGCAGGCAGGCGGCCGCTTTCCGTAGTTGAAACGGGTGGCGGCGCGTGACCGTCGCCGTCGAACAGGGTCGCAGGGTCGCTGCCAGCCCTGCGCAGCCCGCCAAGGATCAGACCGCGTCCCGAAAGCGCCCCACCCAGTGCGGCGCAAGACAGTTTGCACCGCAGGGCGTCAAACACCAGATCGCGAACGGCGGCCCGGTCACCGGAACCGGCAAAGCGACTGGCGCGACCCCAGTTGGTCAAGGCTTTCTCGACCGGCTCACCGGCCAGATACCGGTCAAGGACGGCGATTGCCGCTGCTGCGCGCGCCCCTGGTGTCACGGTTCAAGATCCCGATGCAAGACCATGATTTTCAACGTCTTTCCCGGTCACATCACCCGATAGTTCGGGCTTTCTCTCGTGATCTGCACGTCGTGGACATGGCTTTCCTTCAACCCCGCTCCGGTGATCCGCACGAATTCGCATTTCGTCCGCATCTCCGCGACCGTGGCGCAGCCGGTGTAACCCATCGCCGCCCGCAATCCGCCCACCATTTGGTGGATCACCGCCTGCGCCGAACCCTTGTACGGCACCTGCCCCTCAATCCCTTCCGGCACCAGCTTGTCGCTGGCCGCGTCCTTCTGGAAATAGCGGTCCGCCGACCCTCGCGCCATCGCGCCTAACGAGCCCATGCCGCGGTAGGCCTTGTAGGACCGCCCGTTCCACAGGATCACCTCGCCGGGGCTTTCGTCAGTCCCCGCAATCGCCGACCCGACCATCGCGCAGGAAGCCCCTGCCGCGATCGCCTTGGCGAAGTCGCCAGAGTACTTGATCCCGCCATCCGCGATCACCGGAATTTCCCCAGCCGCCCGCGCCGCATCCATGATTGCCGTCAACTGTGGCACACCGACGCCCGCGACGATCCGCGTCGTGCAGATCGACCCCGGCCCGATCCCGACCTTGACCGCATCCGCCCCCGCGCCGATCAGCGCCCGGGTCGCTTCGCCGGTGGCGACGTTGCCGGCCACGACCTGCACCGTGTTCGACAGCTTCTTGATCCGCTCCACCGCCCGCGCCACGCCTTCGCTGTGGCCATGCGCAGTGTCGATCACCACCATGTCCACCCCGGCCTCGATCAGGGCCTGGCTGCGCTCAAAGCCCGCGTCGCCCACCGTCGATGCCGCAGCGACCCGCAGCCGACCCAACTCGTCCTTGCAGGCATGCGGGTTCAAGACGCTCTTTTCCGTGTCCTTCAGGGTCAGAAGCCCGGTCAGCTTGCCCTGCCCGTCCGTCACCAGAAGCTTTTCGATCCGCCGCGCCTTCATCAGCGAGATCGCCTCGGCGCGGTCCACCGGTTCGCGCAGGATGGCAAGGTTTTCCGAGCTCATCATCACCCGTACCGGGGTCTTGTCGTCGCTCGCAAAACGCATGTCGCGGTTGGTAACAATCCCCAGAACGCGCCCGGTATTGTCCACTACCGGGAAACCGGTGATCGAATACCGCTCCATCAGAACCTTGGCATCCGCCAGCGTCTGATCCGGCGTCAGCGTGATCGGTTGATAGACCACACCGCTTTCAAAGCGTTTCACCCGCCGCACCTCGCGCGCCTGCGCCTCAAGATCGAGGTTACGGTGAATGACCCCGATCCCGCCGGCCTGCGCCATCGCAATCGCCATGCGGCCTTCGGTCACCGTATCCATCGCGCTCGACAGCAGCGGAATGTTCATCCGGACCGATCTGGTCACGAAGGTCGAGGTGTCTGCATCAGATGGCAGAACGCTTGAAGCAGCCGGAACCAGCAGCACGTCGTCGAATGTGAGAGCCTCACGAATCTCCATGGAATATCCCTCCGGAGGTGGCGTCGTTTGGCGGTTCCCCTTTTCACGCGGTGCGGCGCTTGGCAAGGGAAATCCCGCATCTTGCGCTTGCATGACCCCCTGCCCCGTGCAGATTGTGCCGAACAAGGGAATGGGGCCTCAATGCGCGTCGCAATCGTCGAAAACACCCGCGTCACACATCATGGTCAGGTCGGCGTCGCGCTGCATGAAAAGGCCGCGCTGATCGACCTGTGGAAGCCCTGGTCCGGCCAGCCGCTGCCTGAGGGTCCCGATGCCGACGCCCTGATCGTCTTTGGCGGTGAACAGGCCGCCACCGATGACCATACGCACCCCTACTTGCCCGACCTCGCGCGTCTGATGGCCGCCTATACAGCAGCCGACAAACCGGTGCTGGGCATCTGCCTTGGCTCGCAGCTTCTGGCGCGGGCCTATGGTGGCGAAAATCATCTTGGCACCGCACCGGAATTTGGCTGGGTCGCGGTTGACCTAACCGATCATGGGCGCGCCGACCCGGTGCTGTCGGTGCTGCCCGACAGGTTCCCGGTGTTTCAGTGGCACTCCGACACCTTCACCCTGCCCGAGGGCGCGGTGCATCTCGCCGCCACCGAAACCGCCCGCCATCAGGCGTTTCGCATCGGCCGTGCTACCTATGGCACGCAGTTCCATTTCGAGGCGAGCCGCGCCGTGGTGGCCGACTGGAACCGCCGCTTTCCCGACGCGGTAGAACGCATGGCACCGGGTTGGGCGCAGAGCCACGACGATCTGGCCGCCCGCGATGGGATGGCGGCAGATGCGCATGGCCTCGCGCTTGCGCGCGCCTGGGTCGGGCTGATCCGGGGCTAGGCTTCGGACGCGTTGGTGCGTGCTGCCAGCGAACCACCGGGCCACTGCTTCAGGACCAGCCACGCCAGCGCCGGAATGATGCCTAGCGCCAAAACCAAGACCACCAGCCCAGGCGCCGTCCAGGCGCCGCCCGTCGTCAGCATGGCACCCGCCAGTGCCGCCAGCGGAAAGGTGAACGCGCCCCAAAGGGGCGACCGGCCCGAGGCCAGAATCCACGGTAACCGCACCAGAAGGCCAACTGCGATGACCAAAGCCAACAGCAGCAGCATCTGCGCAATGCCGTCCTGCCCCAACAGCGCTGCCACGCTAGCCAGAAGCCCAGCCGGGGCCAGATGTATGGCCAGCAGCGGTCGCAGCGGCGCGGGCGGCTGATCCGACCACAACCGAAGGGCGCTGATTGCCCAGATCACCGCCGCAATCGGCAGACTTATCATGAAAAGCACATCTGCCAGCCGGTCTGCGCCAAGGCTCGCCGCCGCCACCGCGCCGACAATCGGGCCTACAAGGGTCATGTGGCAGGTCGGATTCAAGGCGCGCGCCTCTGGCGGCAAGCGAAGCAGCAACGAGATCAGCGCCGCCGCATGCAGCCCATGCGCCACCAGCGAGACAACCAGCAGCCCCCAGGCCAGCGCGGGTGCCAAGGGCACCAGAAGCGCTGCCACAGCCATGCCTCCCATTGCCGCCGCCGCGAGCCCGCTCCGTGCCGGCAAGACCCGCAGGTCCTCCATCAGGGCTCCTGGCCGCCGCGCCAGCTTGGCACCATAGGCAAGCACCGCAAAACCCCATAGCGGCACCACCAATCCGGCGGCAAGGTCGGCCAGATCCGTCGGCAAGGCCAGCGCGCGCAACCCCGCGCCAAGCGCCAGCACGAGGCCCAGAAGGCCAAGGATGACCGGAAACACCGCCGGCGGCGTCCGCGCAAACAGCTTTGGACGGCGGGGCGGAAACTCTGGCGGTGGATAGATCTTCGGCCGCTGCCGTGCGCGGGCCCCGCTCATTGCCGCAGCACCGGGAACCAGTCCTCGCGCAAGCGCTCGCCCGCCCGCATTCCATGTCCGGGGAACGGCGGAGAGGTCGGGCCGGGGCGCTCCACATAGCGGGCGTCCTCCCCCACCAGACGCAGCGAAAACGCGCGTCGCCGCTGCGTCGTCGTGTTGCCCCGCGTGCCATGCAGGGTGCGAAAGTTGAACGCCACCGCATCGCCGGGTTCCATCTCCCACTCCAGGATGCGCATGCCCTCTGCCTCGGGGTCCGGCACGGGCATGTAATCGCCTGCCTCGGGGTAGAAGTCCGTCTCGCTCAGCCAACGGGTCGGCAGCACGTCCTTCGGCCAGAGATGGCTGCCCGCCACACAGCGCAAGGCCGCCTCGCGCACCGGGTCCAGCGGCGACCAGAAGCTGACCGTCTGGCGTCCCTCGACAAAGTAATAGGGGCCGTCGGTGTGCCAAGGGGTAGGCTTCGTGGTGCCGGGCTCCTTGACCAGCACATGGTCGTGGAACATCTGCACCCGGCCGCAGCCCATCAGCCGCGCCGCGACCTCGGCCACGTCGGAACCGCGGATCACCTCGGCAAACTCCGGCACCTTGGTCCAGTTGCAGTAATCGTCGAAGAAATACCCCGGCTCGCCCGGCTTCAACGTCGCCATCTGGTGCGTGGGGTTGGCCATGTTGCGCGCGATCCCCTCGCGCAACGGCTCCACCCAATCGGCCCACAGGCCCTTGACCAGAACGGCCCCATCGCGCTGATAGGCCTCGATCATCGCATCGGTCACAACAGTCATCACGGCACCCCCGCGGCCACAGTGCCCCGAAGCGCGCTTGGCTGCAACTACCCCGGCAGCACCAAGAGCGTCGCACCCAACCGGCGCAACGCCGCACCGGTGCCAAGCTTGAACCGCGCCAGTCCCGGCGCCGCCTCGGTGTCCACCGACCCAAGGTCAAGCCAGCGCACACCCTCGTCGCGCAAGTCCAGCGCCGCCTGCCAAAGCATTGCCTGATGCGCCGACCGCCCGCGCGCCACCGCGTCGCCCCAGCCCATGTGATAGCTCGCCGTCGCGCCATGGCGCACAAAGCACATCATCGCCGCCACCTGCCCATCGCAGCACCATTGCCAAAGCCGCAGAGACCCCGGCGGCAGTGCTGCGCTGAACCCCGGCGGCAGGCCCCGGTAGCCCCTGCCCCGCCGCAACACCGCCTCGCGCGCCACAAGGTCCGCCAGCGTGCCGATGCCAGCCGGTTCCGGGCGCACACCGCTCCGTTCCGCCGTAACCAGCCGGTTGCGCCATTTTCCCGCCAAACCACCCCGCAGATCGCCAGCAAGATCCCAGACGGCATGGTGCAGCGGCGTCACCAGCGGCAGCAGGCCGACCCCCGCCAAGCCATCCTCGGGCGTCGCCACCGTCACCCCCGGCCAGCGTGCAAACCGCCGCAGCGCCTGCCGCTTTGCCCTGTCTGTCACGCCCGGCTGCCAGACCGGCCCACGCGAAATCAGCCGCATCCGTCCCCGCGCAACCACCAGCGCCTGCCCCACGCCAAGATCGGCATCGAAGACGGCCGCACCGCAGCCTCGCGCAGCCGAGCCATAGGCTTCGCTTTGCTGAAACGGCAGAAAGAAGTCGTCAAAAATTGCGCGCATTTCCATCCGCGCATTAACGCGGGCGAAAGCTTTCGGCGCGGTTAATCGCAGACATGAAGCGCGCCGCCACGCCGAAAAACCTTGCCCCCTCACCGCGCCTGACGCTGTGGGTGCCGGTGCTGATCGCGGCGGCGCTTTGCCTTTTCTGGCTCGGGTTGCTTGCCCTGACCTACCGGTAAAGCAGCGACCTGCCGTTCGCGAAAAGCTGCACCTTCTTTGGGTCCGCAGTCAGGCTGACGCTGGTCCGGCGCAGTTCCGACCGGATGCCCGGCAGCTTTGCCACCACCTGCCCGCCATCGGCCAGCTTCTTGAAATAAAGCAACGTCACCTCGCCCAGGGCTTCGGTGATCTCGACCTCGCCGGTAAAGATCGCCTCGCCATTGGTCTCGACGAAGTCTTCCGGCCGCACGCCGATCTTGACTTTCATCCCCTTGTCGGAGGCCTGCGTCGGCACCGCTGACCGCGCAACCCCGCCGTTGTCCAGCTTCACCTTGGTGATCGACCCGGTCTCTGCCACCTCGCCGGTCATCAGGTTCATCGACGGGCTGCCGATGAACTGCGCGACAAACTCGTTTTCGGGCCGCTCGTACAGTTCCAGTGGGCTGCCGACCTGGCTGATCCCGCCGCCTGCCAGCACCACGATCCGACTGGCCAGTGTCATCGCCTCGACCTGGTCATGCGTGACGTAGATCATCGTCGAGTTCGGCATCGCTTCCTTCAGCTGCGCGATCTCGATCCGCGTCGCCACCCGCAAGGCGGCGTCAAGATTGGAAAGCGGCTCGTCGAACAGATAGACCTTCGGGTCGCGCACGATGCTGCGCCCAATGGCTACCCGCTGGCGCTGGCCGCCCGACAACGCTTTTGGCAAGCGGTCAAGGTAGGGCGTCAGTTGCAGGATGCGCGCGGCCTTGTCGACGGCGGCCTTGATCTCATCGGGGCTTTTCTTCGCGATCTTCAGGGCAAACGACATGTTGTCGCGCACCGTCATGTGCGGATAAAGCGCGTAGGATTGGAACACCATCGCGATGCCGCGCTGTGCGGGCGGCACGTCGTTCATCCGCACACCGTCGATGGAAAAATCGCCGCCGGTGATCTTTTCCAGCCCCGCGATCATGCGCAGCAGCGTGGATTTTCCGCAGCCCGATGGCCCGACGAACACGATCAACTCGCCCGTCTTGATGTCGAGGTTGATGTTCTTCAACACCTTCACCTCGCCGTAGGCCTTCTCCACGTCCTTCAGCAGAAGTTCCGCCATCTGATATCCCTCCCTCAGTCCCGTTTGGCCAGACAGACACCCCAAGGGCCAAGCGTCACGCGCCCATCCCCCGCCGTCTGGCTGCCGAGTTCTTTCCCGATTGTCGTCCACTTGCCTTCGGGCAGCGCCACTTCTGCGGTGCCGTCGCCAAGGTTGAAGGCACAGAAAATCTCCTCGTCCCCGCCGCGTCCCGAAATTCTCGCAAAAGTCGCCACGTCGCCGGTGGCGGTGATGTCCTGCATCGCGCCATCGCGCAGCACCGGATGCGCCCGACGGAACGCCAGCACCGCGTGGTAATGCGCCAGCATCGAACCAGGATCGGTTTCCTGCGCCGCCACCGACAGCGGCAGATGCGGCGCCTTCACTGGCAGCCAAGGCTTGCCACTGCTGAACCCGCCCGAGCCATTGTCGGTGACCCAGACCATCGGCGTGCGGGCACCGTCGCGGCCCTTGAACTCCGGCCAGAACTGGATGCCGTAGGGGTCCTGCAACTCGTCTCGTTGCAACTCGGCCTCCGGCAGACCCAACTCCTCGCCCTGATACAGGCACAGCGATCCGCGCAAGCAGACCAGCAACGTCGCGAAAAGCTTGGTCGCCTCCGCGCTCAGATGCCAGCGGCTGACATGCCGCACCGTGTCGTGGTTGGAATAGGACCAGCACGGCCAGGCGTCTGGCGCCGCTGCGCGCATCCGGGCGAAGGTTTCCAACAGCATCGGCGCGGTCAGCCGGGTTGGCTGCAGCATCTCGAACGGGTAGCACATCTGCACCTTGTCGCCGCCCGAGGTATACTCGGCCATGATCTCCAGCCCGCGTTGCGCATCGCCCACTTCGCCCACCGCAGCGGCATTATAGGGGTTCAGCACGGCGCGAAACCGGCGCAGGAACTCAAGGTTCTCCGGCTGGTTCTTTGAGAACAGATGCAGCTGGTGGTTATAGGGGTTCACGCTGGGCGCGATGCTGTCGTTGCGCAGTTCCTTCGGCAACGAGGGGTTGTCGCGCAGATACTTGTCGGCGAAGTAGAAGTTGATGGTGTCGAGGCGGAAGCCGTCGACCCCCCGCTTCAACCAGAACCGCGCCACATCCAGAAGCGCGTCCTGCACCGGCGCATGGTGCAGATTCAGGTCGGGCTGGCTCGTCAGGAAGTTATGCAGGAAATACTGCTCGCGTCGCCCGTCCCATTCCCATGCCGATCCGCCAAACACCGAAAGCCAGTTGTTCGGCGGCGTGCCGTCCGGCTTGGCGTCTGCCCAGACATACCAGTCGGCCATCGGATTGCCGCGGTTCTTACGGCTTTCAGCGAACCATGGGTGCTGGTCGCTGGTATGCGACAGCACGAGGTCGATCATCACCCTGAGGCCCAGATCATGCGCCCGCGCCACCACCGCGTCGAAATCAGCCAGCGTGCCGAACATCGGATCGACATCGCAGTAGTCGCTGACGTCGTAGCCAAAGTCTTTCATCGGGCTGGTGAAGAACGGGCTGATCCAGATCGCGTCCGCCCCAAGGCTGGCGATATGCTCCAGCCGCGTGACGATGCCACCCAGATCGCCGATCCCGTCGCCGTTGCTGTCTTGATAGCTGCGCGGGTAGATCTGATAGATCACCGCCCCGCGCCACCACTCCGGGTCCGCCGCCAGCACCGCCGGATTTTCGCTTTCGGGGCCGTCCCGTTCCATCATGCTCACTTGACCGATCCCGCCAGAAGCCCGCGCACCAAAAACCGTTGCAGCAGAAAGAACACCGCCAGCGGCACCGCGATGGAAACGAAGGCCGAGGCAGACAGGATTTCCCAATCCCCCCCGCGCGAGCCCATCAGGTTCACGAGGTTGCCGGTCAGCACCTGCTGGTCATTGCCGGTGCCAAGGAACACCAGCGCCACCAGAAGGTCATTCCACGTCCAGAGGAACTGGAAGATCGCGAAGGATGCCAGCGCCGGGAATGACAGCGGCAGGATGATCTTGGTGAAGATCTGGAAATCCGTCGCGCCGTCGACCTTGGCGTTCTCGATGATGTCCTTCGGCAGGCCGACCATGTAGTTGCGCAGAAGGTAGATCGCGAGCGGCAACCCGAACCCGGTATGGGCCATCCAGATGCCCAGATACCCCTTTCCGATGCCGATCCAGTTGTGGAACTGGAGAAGAGGGATAAGCGCCAGTTGCAACGGCACGACCAGCAGACCGACAATCGCCGCAATCAGCAGCGCCCGGCCCGGAAAATCCATCCAGGCCAGCGCATAGGCTGCGAATGCCGCGATCAGGATCGGGATGATTGTCGCAGGAATGGCAACAGTCGCCGTATTCATGAAAGCCTGAAAGATCGTCTGGCCGGCCAGCGGGCTAAAAAGCACCGTGCTGTAGTTGTCCGTGGTGAACTCGGGCGGGGTGGCCGCCGTGGCAAAAACCCGCGGCAACCGCTCGCCTTCCAGGGTGGTCGGTGAGGTCAGGACATAATCCCCCGCCGCCGAAACCGTCAGTGTCCGCCCATCGCCCAGATCGGCCACCGCACCCGGCTCATAGGCCGACGGCTCGCGCGAACTGGTGCCCCAGGCGCTGATCACGGCACCGGCACTGTCGAAAAGCCCGCCCTCGATGACAAAGCCACCATCCTTCGGCACTTCGTCGCCCTCGATCCGGATCGGCGACAACTGCTGCTCCTGCGTCGACAGCGCCTGCCACCAGCCCGATCCGACGATCTGGTCGCCGGTGCGGAATGACGACACGAGCAGGCCGAAGGTCGGCAGCACCCACATCAAGACCAGCGCCACCACCGATAGGTGAACCGCCCAGGTCAGCGAGGATTTGGTTCCAGCTATATTGTCCATCTCACCCTGCCCTCAGCGCATTTCTTTGCGCGCGTTGTAGACGTTCCAGACCAGGATCGGCATGACCAGCAGCATGATCACCATCGCCGATGCCGACCCCACGCCCCAGTCACCGGCGCGAAACAGCTTGTCGTACATGTAGTTGGCCAGAACCTGCGTCTGGAACTGCCCGTTGGTCATCGCCAGCACGATGTCAAAGACCTTGAGCACGGTGATCGTGATTGTCGTCCAGACGACAACAATCGTGCCCATGATCTGCGGCACCTTGATCTTGAAGAACACCTGAAACGGATTGGCGCCATCGATGATCGAAGCCTCGATGGTGTCCTCCGGCACACCGCGCAGCGCGGCCGACAGGATCACCATGGCAAAACCGGTCTGAATCCAGATCAGCACCGCCATCAGGAAAAAGTTGTTCCAGAACGGGATCGTCAGCCATTGCTGCGGCACGCCGTAAGGCAGATCGGCGGTCGCGGCACCAAGGGCCCAGTCCACCGCAATATAGACCAGCCAGGCGCCGACCAGACCGGCCAGCCCGCGCGCGGCAAGCTCCAGTCCGCCCACCTTGCGTTCGCCGCGAACGACCGACCGCACCATGCCCCAGGCCACCCATGCCACCGCGGCGGCAAAGGCCAGAAGCAGCAACACCGGCAGCACCTTCAGGAACAGAACAGACCAGATGCCGCCCTCGAATTTCATCCAGACCGCGTTCAATGCGCCGATCTGCGCCACCGCCGCGTCGCGGCTGTCATATACCAGCTTCCAGATCACCGATGCGCCGACGAAGGAAATCGCCATCGGCATGAAGATCAGCGACTTGGCGATGTTGCCCCATTTGATCCGGTCGGTAAGCTGCGCCGCGAGGAGGCCAAAGGCCGTCGACATCGCCGGCACCACGACCAGCCAGACCATGTTGTTGCGCATCGATTCCCAGAATTTCTCTTCGGACATCATCTGCGCGTAATTCGCGAAACCGACGAACTCGCTGCCGGCACCCACCTGCTTGTTCAACGACAGCCACAGCGTCGCAACCACCGGGTAGGCCAAGTACAGTCCCAGTGCGACCAGGGCCGGAAACAGGAACAGCCAGGGCCGGATCATGTTGGCGCGGTTGATGTTGCGCCCCGCGTTGGGGCCGCGCGCCGGGTAAAGCACCTTGTCCAGAAAGAGGTTCGATCCGTAGAAGTAGATCAGGCATCCCCCGACGCCCAAGCCAATAGTAATGACCGCCTGCAAAGCCGGATTCATGCGCCCCTCCCAAGACGTAGACCTAAGTGCAAGCGGGCCCGAGCTGGGCTC
>LNFM01005078.1_pt1 | contig 23263 bp, 20 predicted proteins | sample 596031 | NCBI WGS metagenome assembly LNFM01 (sample SAMN04254537, study PRJNA301005) | activated carbon metagenome | isolation source: dual media filters at the Ann Arbor, Michigan drinking water treatment plant | place: USA: Ann Arbor | reverse complement strand
GGAATATAATCCTAGATAAAACGACGAGTCAAGAGACGGCAAATCATTTCGCCGTCATGGCCGGTCCTGTCCCGGCCATCCACGTCTTTGCGAATTGCAGAAAAGGAAGCCGTGGATGCCCGGCACAAGGCCGGGCATGACGAAAACTACTCCGCCGGCTTGGCGTCGGGCGCTGCCGCGGGCGACGCGTTCGCCGCCGCCTTGGCCGCGGCGTCCCGCGCGGCTTTCTTCTCGACCAGCTTCACCGACCAGATCGAGCATTCGTAGAGGATCATCAGCGGGATCGCGAGCGAGAGCTGGCTGATCACGTCCGGCGGCGTCAGCACGGCGGCCATCACAAAGGCGCCGACGATGAAATAGCGGCGCTTGGTCTTGAGCGTTTCGGACGTGATCACGCCGATGCGGCCGAGCAGCGTGAGAATGACCGGCAACTGGAACGCCGCGCCGAAGGCAAAGATCAGCGCCATCATCAGCGAGAGATATTCGCCGACCTTGGGCAACAGCGCGATGTCGGCGGTGCCCTCGACGCCGGTCTGCTGCATGCCGAGCGAGAACCGCACCAGCATCGGCATCACCAGGAAATACACCACCATCGATCCGAGCACGAAGAAGATCGGCGTCGCCACCAGATACGGCACGAAGGCGTGGCGCTCGTGGCGATAGAGGCCGGGCGCGACGAACATGTAGACCTGCGCCGCCACCACCGGGAACGAAATGAACGCCGCGCCGAACATGGCAAGCTTCAGTTGCGTCAGGAAGTATTCGAGCAAGGCGGTGTAGATGAACTTGGAATTTTCCGGTCCCGCGATCCACACGAACGGCCAGACCAGCACGTTGTAGATCTGCTTGGCGAAGGCGAAGCAGAGAATGAAGGCGATGGCGAAGGCGATCAGCGCCTTGATCAGCCGCGAGCGCAGCTCGATCAGATGGTCCATCAAGGGCGCCTTGCTGGCCTCGATCTCGTCGTCCTTGCCGACCGCGTCGCTCATGCCGCGCCGTCCCGTTTCACGGTCTCGGGCTTGCCGGATTCATCGGGCTGCGGCTCGGCGATCACGCTCGCCGGCGTTTCCGGCACCGGAAAATCGTGCACGTTGGTGTCGGCGGCGGCGCCGGCCGGCGCGTCGGGCGACGTCAGCGGCTTGTCCTCGACCGCCTTTTCCATTTCGCGGCGCGCGGTCTCGAGCGGATTGTCGAAGCCGGACGTCACGTTGCTGGCGGCCGCCTGCGCGTCGTCGAACTGCTTCTTGAGATCGGCGACCTCGGCCTCGCGCATCGCCTCGCGGAACTGGTCCTGGAAATCCGACGCCATGCGCCGCACCTTGCCCATCCAGTGGCCAAGGCTGCGCAGCACGCCCGGCAATTCCTTCGGGCCGATGGCGATCAGCGCGACGATGCCGACAATGACAAGCTCGCTCCAGCTGATGTCGAACATGACGCCCTTAACTCCAAGGGGCGCCGGCCGTCATGCGGCCCTGCGCCCCTCTGTCCAGCATATTACGCGGCGAGGCTCCGGTCAGAAGGTGCTGCCTTCGACTTTTTTCTCGGTCGCGGCGCGTTCCTTCAGATCGTCGGGCGCGTTGTTGATGGTCTTCATCTGCTCGGGCTTGACCTCGGCGGTCTTGTCGTCCTCCGCCATGCCCTTCTTGAAGGCCTTGATGCCCTGGGCCATGTCGCCCATCAGCTCGGAAATCTTGCCGCGCCCGAACAGCAGCAGCACCACGACGAGCACCACGATCCAGTGCCAGATGCTCAACGAACCCATACTCAAACCCTCCGGTGAGACGGTGCAAGGCTGGTCCTTGGGCCGCCGGGATGTGGTCGAAAACTAGGCCCCGGAAGCGGCAAAAACAAGGACTTCGGCCGGGTCAAAATCGACGCTGATTTCAGCGTTAACGTCGGCCCCGGCGTCGCGCAGCACGCGGCCCTTCAGCGGCTTGTCGAGGCCCGCCACCGCCACGTCCAGCAGGTCGACATGCCCCAGAAACTGCCGGTGCTGCACCCGTCCGGGCACGCCGGACAGCGAGCCCGGCTGGCGGAGCCGCATGGCCTGCGGGCGGATCGCCACGATCACGGCGGTGTCATTGGCGAAGCCGGGTGCGGCAAAGCGCCCGACCGGGGTTTCCGCCATACCGTCGCGCATGGTTCCCGCGATCTCGTTCAGCTCGCAGAAGAAGCGCGCCACGAACAGGTCGGCGGAGCGGCGATAGATTCCCTCCGGCGTGTCGACCTGCACCAGCCGGCCGGCATGCATCAGCGCGATGCGGTCGCCCATCCGCAGGGCCTCTTCCGGATCGTGCGTGACGATGACGGTTGTCACCCGGCTTTCACGCAGCACATGAAGTGTCTCATCCCGCACTTCATCGCGCAGCCTTCGGTCGAGGCCGGAGAACGGCTCGTCCATCAACAGAATGCTGGGGCGCGGCGCCACCGCGCGCGCCAGCGCGACGCGCTGCTGCTCGCCGCCCGAGAGCATGTGCGGATAGGCGTCGGCATAATCGGTCAGCCCGACCCGCGCCAGCGACAGCCGCGCCTCGCGCTCGGCGTCCGCCCGCGGCAACGCCTTCAGGCCGAACATGACATTCTGCAGATTGGTCAGATGCGGGAACAGCGCAAAATCCTGAAACATCAGTCCGACGCCACGTTTTTCCGGCGGCACGAAGCGCGCAGGTCCCGACACCTCATGGTCGTTGATCAGGATGCGCCCTTGCGTCGGCTCCTCGACGCCGGCGGCGAGCCGGAGCAAGGTGGTCTTGCCGCAGCCGGACCGGCCGAGCAGACAGACGATCTCGCCCGGCTTGATGTCGAGACTGAAATCGCGCACCGCGACGATGTCGTCATAGCGATGCGTAATGTGTTCGTAGGTCAGGCTCGCGGCGATGCTGGCGGGCGTTCGCCCATGCGTGGCATGGACAATCTCGGCCGCCTCTACGCTCACACGATCTGGCATCTACTCCTCGGTCGACTCCGCCCGCGGCGCCAGACCGAAATCGAGATCGCCGGGTTCGAGCGGGTCCTCGTCCTCGCGCAAGGCGGGATCGTCGGAGGGAATCGGCACTGAGAAATTCGGCGGCAGCCGGCCGTCCAGCATGCCGGAGCCTTTCAGTTCCTCAAGGCCGGGCAGATCGCTGAGCTGCTCCAATCCGAAATGCGAGACGAAGTCTTCCGTGGTGCCGTAGGTGATCGGGCGGCCGGGCACCTTGCGGCGTCCGCGCGGACGCACCCAGCCGGTCTCCAGCAGCACGTCGAGCGTGCCCTTCGACATGGTGACGCCGCGAATGTCCTCGATCTCGGCGCGCGTCACCGGCTGGTGATAGGCGACGACGGCGAGCGTCTCGATCGCCGCGCGCGACAACTTGCGCGGCTGCACCGCCTCCTTGGTCAGCAGCCAGGACAGGTCGCCGGCCGTGCGGAACGTCCACTTGCCGTTGATCTTCACCAGATTGACGCCGCGCGGCGCGTATTCGGTCTTGAGCATGTCGAGCGTCGCACGCAGGTCGACGCCTTGCGGCAGACGCGCGGACAATGTCTTCTCGTCGAGCGGTTCCTTGGACGCGAACAGCATGGCTTCCAGAAGCCGCATTTCCTCCGGGCGCACGTTCTGCTCGCTTTGCAAATCTTCGTTCTGGATCATTCGCTTCTGGGCCAGGCTTGCCATGCTAGCGGCCTCCTCTTATTGCGCTGCCGCGCCGGGGGTTGGGGATTGACCGGGATCGCTGCGCTTGCGGATGTAAAGCGGAGCGAAGGCCGCGTGTTGCTGCAATTCAAGGACACCTTCACGAACCATTTCCAGGGCGGACGCAAAACTCGACGCCGTGACCGTCGCCACCATCGACGGCTCGACCACGTAAGCGATCAGGAATTCGTCGAAGCGGCCCCAGTCGGTGCTCGCGCCCATCAGGCGCTCGAGCGCGCCGCGCGCTTCCGCCAGCGACCAGACCTTGCGCTGCTCGAACCGCACGCGCGTGCCGGCCGCCTGCTTCTGCCGCTGCACCGCGTAGGCCGACAGCAGGTCGTACAAGGTCGCCGACCATTGCGGATGCTTGATCTGCGCGATCGGCTCCGGATCGCCGCGATCGAAGATGTCGCGCTGCAATTGCGGCCGGTCCATCAGTTTGGCGGCGACGTCGCGGAAGGCTTCCAGCCGCTTCAGGCGGAAGGCCAGCGCCGTTGCCATGTCCTCGGCGCTCTGGCCTTCCGGCGCATTCAGGTCCGGCAGCAGCAGCCGCGACTTCAGATAGGCCAGCCAGGCCGCCATCACGAGATAGTCGGCTGCGAGTTCCAGCCGCAGCTTGCGCGCTTCCTCGATGAAGACGAGGTACTGGTCGGCCAGCGCCAGAATGGAGATTTTCGCCAGATCCACTTTCTGCTGCCGCGCCAGCGTCAGCAGCAGATCGAGCGGGCCTTCAAAACCCTCGACATCGACCACCAGCGACGGCTCGTCGCTGGCGCGTTCGGGCGCGGTCTGCTCGAAGGGGATGATCTCGGCCGTCATGAGGTCGGTGTCTCGCCGGTTGCGGCGCCCATCAGTTTCGCGAAATCCCTGCGCATGGCGGCGATATCGGCCGGATGCGGCGTGATCCGGCGGTCCAGGGCCGCCTGGGCCCGGTCCGCCGCCTGTCCCTCTAGCACGGGAGCGGCCCCGGCCACCTCTTTCATCTCGGACAAATTGCCATTGCAGTGGAGAACCATATCACACCCGGCTTGCAGGGAGGCCCGGGCCCGCTCGGCAATCGTCCCGGACAGGGCTCCCATCGACACATCGTCGCCCATCAGCAGGCCTGAAAATCCGATGAATTGGCGAATCACCTTGCCGACCATTATCGCCGAAGTGGTGGCGGGCGCGACCGGGTCGATGGCGCTGAACACAACATGTGCGGTCATCCCCAGAGGCAGCCCGGCCAGCGCCCGGAACGCCGCAAAATCGGTCTTTTCCAGCGTGGCGCGGTCGGCCGTGACCACCGGCAGCTTCAGATGGCTGTCGGAATTGGCCCGGCCATGGCCGGGCAGATGCTTGAGCACCGGCAGCACCCCGCCGGCCAGCAGGGCGTCGGCCACGGCGCCGGCCAGGGCCGCCACCTTGCCGGGGGTTGTTCCATAGGCGCGGTCGCCGATCACCGGGTCGGAGCCCTCCACCGGAATATCGGCCAGCGGCAGGCAATCGACGTCGATCCCGACCGCCCGCAGGTCGGCGGCGATCAGGCCGGCCCCGAGCCGCGCCGCCGCCAATCCCATCGCCTTGTCGCGATCGTAAATCCGCCCGTAGGCCGCGCCGGCGGGATAGGACGGCCAATGCGGCGGCCCCAGACGCTGCACCCGCCCGCCTTCCTGGTCCACCAGAACCGGAGCGTTGCGGCCGACGGCATCGCGGAAGTTTTGTGTGAGCTTGAGGAGTTGCTGCGGGTCTTCGACATTGCGCTTGAAGACGATCAGACCCCACGGCTGCGCGTCGCGCAGAAAGGACAATTCGTCGGCCGTGATGACCGGGCCCGAAAGTCCCGTGATGAAGGCGCGCACCGGCATCGGCGCGGCTTAGCTCTTGCGCGGCGGCAGGGTCAAGCGGGGAACGCTCAATTCCGATGGACGACGCACTGGCCGCCGGCATTCCGGAAGCTGATGCAGAAATCCGCAGCCTCGCTCTGGCTGCCGAACGGCACCTGCGCGCGGTAATAGACGCCCTTGTCGCCAAGATCGGCGCGGCGGATGACCGCCTGGCGATTGCCGAGTTCGCTCGGGAATCTCGACTGCAGCGCCGCGTAGGCCGATTGCGCCTCGCCTTCGCTGCGCTGGGACGTGACCTGGACGCTGTAACCGCCGGCGCCATTGACCGGCGCAGCCGGCACCGCGGCTGTGCGCATCGGCGCGGCGCGCTGGGCGGGCGCGCTCGCATTCGGAGACAGCGAGAGCGGACCGCTCGATGACGCCGCCGGAGCCACAACTTGCGGACGGCTGCGCGCCTGCTGATCGTCTTCCGGCAAGACGCCCGATTGCACGGGCGCACGCGCCACCGACGACGGAACGGCCGCCGCCACACGCGCGGTCGCGGCCAGATCCGGCTGATCGGAGCGAATGGTGACGGTGCGGATTTTCTTGGGTTCGGTGGACGACGATGCCGATGTCGCCGCCGCGGACGCTCCGGCCGGCGCGGACGCCGTCGGGCTTTGCGGAATCGGCGAATTGGGCAACGGCGCAATCGGGTTCGGCCCGGGGAACACGACACGCGGCGCAGCCGCGCGCGCCGTGTTAACGTCAACAGGCTGCTCCTCGCGCGTGATCAGACGTTCGAGTTGCGCGCGATCGCCGACACGATCCTGGATCGGCTTGGCGGAGTCATTCGCGGCCGGAACGATCTTGGATGGCGCGGTGTCGGCCTTGATCACCGGCGGCGGAAGGCGTGTGCCGGAACTGGTGAAGACCGCGCGGTAGCCGAAGGCCGCCGCCGTTCCGACCACGGCCAATGCGAGCACGGCGAGCACAGTGACAAGCCCGCCGCGGCGACGCGCCGGACGTTCGTCGGATTCCGGCGCAGCGTCTTGCTGATAATAGCCGCCATAACCCTGCGCGTTCGGATCATCGTAAGGCGCGCCCGGATACCCCTGCCCGTTGGCCGCCTGCAAGGGCTGACCATAGGGATCGCCGTGCGGCGCAGCCGGGAAAGCCTGGCCTTGCCTGGCATAGAGCTGATTGTCGTAAGCCGGATAAGGCTTGTCGTCGTATTGCGGCGATGCGAATTGCGGCGCGCCATGTTGCGGATCGGCGTAGCGCGGGTCGCCCTGCGCCGGTGCGGCATATTGCGGATCGCCATATGTCTGCGGCGCATAAGCCTGCGGCGCGTATTGCTGGTCGCGATAGACCGCATCGTCGGGATAAGTCCCGCCGCTGTAATGCGGGTCGGAATAATGCGGATCGGTGTAGTTCGGATCGGTGTAGTTCGGATCGCCATAGGCCGGTGCCTGCGCCGCCGGATAGGACGGATCCTGATAGGGAGCCGACGGATTGTAGGCCGCAGGCGCGTCATAACCATTCTGGTAACCGGGCTGCCGCGCATGCGGATCATGCGGCGGCTGATAAGGGTCGGCTTCGCCGCGCCATTCCGCGCCAGCATCGTGCGGGTAATGCGGATCACGCGCAGGCGCTCCGCTGGACGCGCCCTGCCCGTAGCCGGTGTAAGGATCATTGCCGGACTGCCCGATCAGACGCGCAAGCTCGGCGAGCGGATCGCCGCCCGCCGCATGTCCGGGATTCGGGCGCGCAAAGGGATTGTTCGGACGGGGTGGCCGGGAATAGTGATCGTCCGCCATGCCGACTCTGTATCTTTCTTGTTGTTCGGACCGGTGTCTGCGAGGCATCTGTACCGCCGCGCTTGTTCATCAGGGTCCGCCGGCGAATCGCGAAAGCGCAGAAGCCGACATCACCGCATTTCTTCAGGCGCCCCGACACCCAACAGTTTCAGGCCGGCAGCGAACACGGTGACAGCGCTCTGAACCAATGCGAGCCGCGCCACGGACAGTTCTTCATCATTCTGTATAATGAAGCGTAAATGAGGCAAGTCTTTTCCCTTGGTCCATTGCGCGTGAAATTCGGCTGCAAGTTCATAGAGATAAAAGGCAATCCGGTGCGGTTCATGGGACAACGCGGCCGCTTCGACGACTCGCGGGAAAGCCGCGATTTTCCGCATCAACGAGAGTTCCCCGGCATCCGTCAGCCGTGCGAGCGGCGCTTTGGCCAGGAGCGCCAGGCGGTCCGCCGGCTCCTCCGGCAGTTTGGGAAACGCCTCGCCCGCCATGCGGAAGATCGAATGCCCGCGGGCATGGCCGTACTGGACATAAAACACAGGGTTGTCGCGTGATTGTTCCTTGACCCTGGCCAGGTCGAAATCGAGCACGGCGTCGTTCTTGCGGTAGAGCATCATGAAGCGCACCGCGTCGCTGCCCACCTCCTCCACCACCTCACGCAATGTCACGAACTCGCCGGCGCGCTTGGACATCTTGACCGGCTGGCCGTCGCGCAACAGCTTCACCAACTGGATGATCTTCACGTCGAGATCGGCCTTGCCGCCGCTGATCGCCTTTACCGCCGCCTGCATGCGCTTGACGTAGCCGCCATGATCGGCGCCCCAGACGTCGATCATGGACAGGAAGCCGCGATCGATCTTCGACTTGTGATAGGCGATATCTGAGGCAAAGTAGGTGTAGCTGCCGTCCGATTTCTTCAGCGGACGATCGACGTCATCGCCGAAATCGGTCGAGCGGAACAAAGTCTGTTCGCGGTCCTCATAGTCGTCGACCGGCGCGCCCTTCGGCGGCGGCAGCCGGCCTTCATAGACTTTGCCCTGCTTGCGCAGGACGTCGATGGTCTCGGCGACCTTGTCGCCGTCTTCCGTCAGCGAGGCTTCGGAAAAGAACATGTCAGGCACGACGCCGAGCGACCACAGATCGTTGCGGATGTCGGCCATCATGATGTTGATGGCGCGCTCGCGCACGATCGGCTTCCACTCGCTCTCCGGCTTCTTGAGCAGATCCGCGCCGTAATCGACCTTCAGTTCCTCGCCGACCTGCTTCACATAGTCGCCGGGATAGAGACCTTCCGGAATCGCGCCGATGTTTTCACCCAGCGCCTCGCGATAGCGCAGCCATCCTGATTGCGTCAGCGCCTCGATCTGCGCGCCGGCATCGTTGATGTAATATTCGCGACACACCTCGAAGCCGGCAAAGGCAAGCAGGCTGGCCAGCGCGTCGCCGAACACGGCGCCGCGGCAATGCCCGACATGCATCGGACCGGTCGGATTGGCCGAGACATATTCGACGTTGACCTTGGCGGCCTTGCCGACGGCGCTGCGGCCGTAATCCTTGCCGGCAACGATCGCCGCCCGCGTCGCCTCCAGCCACGCTTCAGGCTTGAGCGTCAAATTGATGAAGCCGGGACCCGCGACATCGACCGTCTCGACCAGCGCATCGCCGCGCAGCTTGCCGGCCAGGGCATCGGCGATCTCGCGCGGCTTCTTTCCGGCGTCCTTGGCCAGCACCATGGCGGCGTTGGTCGCCATGTCGCCGTGGCTCGGATCGCGCGGCGGCTCGATCAGCACCCGCGAAAGATCGATCCCCTTCGGCAAAACGCCGTCGGCGATGAGCGCCTGATTGGCCGCGATGACGCGGTCATGCATGTCGGCGAACAGATGTCTGGGCGGGGTGCTGGTGGCCATTGGCGGGCGTTTTCGGGGCTGTGAGGAAGCGGCGCGGACTAACGCAATTCAGGGGGTGAGTCAAAGAAGCGGCCGTGTTCCTCGATCGCGAAACGGTCGGTCATGCCGGCGATGAAATCGCCGACATGGCGCATGCGGCCTCGGTCGTCGGTCCGGCTCATGTCGTCCTGCCACTCCCCGGGCATGTCGGCGGGATGCGCGAGATAGCGCCGGAACAGATTCCGCACCACGCCCTGCGCAGCCCCCATGACTCGCATCACACGCTCATGACGATACATGCGAGGATACAAGAAATCCTTGATGCCCTGCTCGGCCGCCGCCATTCCCTCCGAAAATCCGATCACCGCCCCGGAGGCCAGCCGGATATCCTCCACCGAGCGCGGCGCCAGGGCCGAAAGCCTGCGGCCGGATTCGGCGACCACGTCCTCGATCAACCGGGTGATCACCCGCCGCACCGTTTCATGCGCGGCACGGGCCGGGTCGAGCCCGGGATGGCTGGCGCGGATTTCCCGGATGATGTCGCCGAGCAACGGAACGGCGTGCAGGTCGTCGAGGCCGAACAATCCGGCCCGCAGGCCATCGTCGATATCGTGCGCGTCATAGGCGATATCGTCGGCGATGGCGGCGGCCTGCGCTTCCGGGCTGGCATAGCTCCAGAGCTGCAGGTCCTGGCGGGCGGCATAGTCGCGGATGCCCTGCGGCAATCCGTCTTCGCAGTAGCGGCCCACGGCATGACCGGAGCGGTCGGTCAGCGGCCCATTGTGCTTGACCAGCCCTTCCAGCGTTTCCCAGGTGAGATTGAGCCCGTCGAACTGCGCGTAACGGCGCTCCAGCGCCGTGACCACGCGCAAGGTCTGCGCGTTGTGATCGAAGCCGCCCGCGCCGGCGAGACATTCGTCGAGCGCACGCTCCCCGGCATGGCCGAAGGGCGGATGACCGAGGTCATGCGCCAGCGCCAGCGCCTCGGCGAGGTCCTCGTCGAGACCCAGGGCGCGCGCCAGCGAGCGGGCGATCTGCTGCACCTCGAAAGTGTGGGTCAGCCGGGTGCGGTAGTGATCGCCTTCGTGAAAAACAAACACCTGGGTCTTGTGTTTCAGGCGGCGGAAGGCGGTGGAATGGATGATGCGGTCGCAATCGCGCCGGAAGTCGCTGCGGGTCGGGCTCGGGGGCTCCGACACCAGCCGGCCGCGACTCAGCGCCGGATCGCAGGCATAGGGTGCCCGGCCTTTCGCGTCGATGGCCATTGATTTTATTGCCCCTTTTACGCCCCGTCGCGCGATTGACGGAACCGGCCGGCGCACTTAACTAGGGGACATGGGCTCTGGCAATGTCACCGTCACCGACCGCGCCGTGCAGAAGATCGCGGCCATCCTCAAGCGTGAGCCTGAGGGCGCGATGCTGCGGGTCAGCGTCGAAGGCGGCGGCTGCTCCGGCTTCCAGTACAAGTTCGACGTGGAGCGTGAGAAAGGCTCCGACGACGTGGTGCTGGGGCGTTCCGACGCCACCATCCTGATCGATCCGGTCTCGGTCGGTTTCCTGTCCGGTTCGGAAATCGATTTCGTCGACGACCTGATCGGCGCCTCGTTCAAGATCAACAATCCGAACGCCAAGTCGTCCTGCGGCTGCGGGACCAGTTTCTCGCTTTAGGTTTAGCCGAAGCGATCAATGGGTCTCATCCTGAGGAGCGGGCGAAGCCCGCGTCTCGAAGGATGAGGACGGAACAATCGTATCAATTCACCTTCAGTCCGGTCTTCTTCACGAAGTCGCCGTAGATCCTGATCTCGTCCTTGATCAGCTTGCCGAATTCATCCTGCGACATCGGCGTGGACTGGACGCCGATCTTCTCCAGCTTTTCCTTCAAGGCCGGCACAGCCAGCGCCTTCTTCATTTCATCGTTCAGCTTTTCGGTCACCGCCTTGGGCGTTCCCACCGGCCCCAGAATTCCGACCCACAGGGTGTAGTCCGAATCCGGGAAACCGGCCTCCAGCGTGGTCGGCACGTCCGGCAATTGCGCGGCGCGGGTCTTACTGCTCACCGCCAGCGCCAGCAATTTTCCGGACCTGATATGCGGCAAGGCGGTCGCGATCGGGCAGAAATAGTAATCGACGCGGCCGGCGATCACCTCGCTCAGCGCTTCGGCGCCGCCCTTGAACGGAATATGCACGGCCTCGTAGCCGGCGCTGACACGGAAGCGCTCTGCGCTCATATGCACCGCCGATCCGATACCGACCGACGCGAAGTTCAGCTTGCCCGGATTGGCTTTGCCATAAGCCACGAAATCCTTGATGCTTTTGATTCCCTTCTCCGGTGAAATGATCAGGACGTTCGGCACGCTGCCGATCATCGACATCGGGACCAGATCGGTTTCGGGCTTGAACGGCAGATTCGAATACAGTGCCGGCGCCACCGTATGCGCGGAGGAATGGACCAGCCACGTATAGCCGTCCGGATCGGACTTCACGACCTGCGCCGCGCCGATGGTGCCGCCGGCGCCGCCGCGGTTCTCGACCACGATGGATTCACCGAGCTGGGCCTGGAGCTGCTCGAAAACAATGCGCGGGATGATGTCGGTGGCCGACCCGGCGCCGAACGGCACCACCGCCTTGATCGGCTTGGCCGGCCAGGTCTCCGCCCAAGCGCTGGGCTGCCCTGCCAGCAGAATGAGCAAGGCCGACAGCGAAGCGGTGAAGGAAGCGCGATGCATGATGTCTCTCCATGATGTCGGGAGAGACAAAGCAAGACATGTGCCGGACGCTATGCGTTACTCGGCCGCGACCGCGCGCGGGCGCTCGCCCTCGGGCACTTCCTCGAGTTGCGGCTCCAGCCGGCGCTTGAGCAGGCGGTCGAAGCGGTCGAGGTAAATGTAGATCACCGGCGTGATGTAGAGCGTCAGCAACTGCGACAGGCAGAGGCCGCCGACCACGGCGATGCCGAGCGGCTGGCGCAGTTCCGCGCCGGCGCCCGCGCCGATGGCGATCGGCAGCGCGCCGAAAATCGCGGCGAAAGTGGTCATCATGATCGGACGGAAGCGCAGCAGCGCGGCCTCGCGGATCGCGGCTTCCGCCGTAAGACCGACGCGCCGCCGGTCGATGGCGAAGTCGATCATCATGATCGCATTCTTTTTCACGATGCCGACCAGCATCACGATGCCGATCATGGCGATGACCGACAGGTCCATGTTGAACAGCATCAGCGTCAGGATCGCGCCGATGCCGGCGGACGGCAGGCCGGAAATGATGGTGATCGGATGGATGAAGCTTTCGTACAGGATGCCGAGCACCACATAGGCGGCAAAGATCGCGGCGAGGATCAGGATGCCCTGCCCCTTCAGCGATTCCTGGAAGACCTGCGCGGTGCCCGAGAAACCTGTTGCGATGGTCGCGGGCAATCCGGCGTCGCGCTCGACCTGCTGGATCTTGTCCACCGCCTGACCGAGCGACGTGCCCGGCGCGAGGTTGAACGAGATCGTCACCGCCGGCTGCTGGCCCTGGTGGTTGACCTGCAGCGGCCCGACGGTCGGCACGAGTTTCGCCACCGCCTCGAGCGGCACCACCTGTCCGCTCGCCGTCTTCAGGCGCAGCTTCGACAGGTCGGTAGGATTCTTCTGATATTCCGGCAGTGCCTCGAGAATGACCTGATAGTCGTTCGACGGCGTGTAGATGGTCGCCACCTGCCGCGATCCGAAGGCCGAATAGAGCTCCTGCCGCACCTGATCGATGGTGATGCCATAGACCGCCGCCTTCTCTCGATCGACATCGACCAGCATCTGCGGGTTCTTGATGTAGAGGTCGGTGGTCACATCGCTCAGGCCGTCGAGCTTGGCCAGACGGTCGCGCAGTTCCGGCGCGATGCGATAGAGCGCCTCGGTGTCGCCGCTCTGCAGCGTGTATTGATACTGGCTCTTGGAAATACGGCCGCCGATATTCAGGTTCTGGATGTTCTGGAAGAAGGTGGCGATGCCTGTGACCTGCGCGGTGGCGCGGCGCAGGCGGCCGATCACTACGCTGGAAGCGTCGCGCTCCTTTTTCGGCTTGAGCACCACGAACATGCGGCCGTAGTTGGTGGTCGGGTTCGGGCCGCCGGCGCCCACCGTGGAATTGATATAGGCGACCGCGGGATCCTGCCGCACGATTGCCGCGACCTGCGCCTGCCGCGCCGCCATGGCCTCGAACGAGGTGTCGGTCGCGCCTTCCGTCACGGCAATGAGCATGCCGGTGTCTTCGGTCGGAAAAAACCCCTTCGGGACGATGACGTACAGCCAGACCGTGCCGGCAATGGTCGCCAGGGTGATCATCAGGGTGATCGGCTTGTAGGCGATCACCTTGTCCAGCGTCCATTCATAGGCGCGCAGCCAGGAATTGAACATCGCCTCGAAGATCCGCAGGATCACGTTCTGCTTCTTGTCGTGCTCGTTGGGATCGTGCGCCTTGAGCATGCGGGCGCACAGCATCGGCGTCAGCGTCAGCGAGACGAAGCCGGAAATGACGATGGCGACGGAAATCGTGACCGCGAATTCGCGAAACACGCGACCGACCACGCCGCCCATCAGCAGCACCGGAATGAACACCGCGATCAGCGAGAGCGTGATCGAGATGATGGTGAAGCCGATTTCACGCGAGCCCTTGAGCGCTGCCTCGAACGGGCGCATTCCGCCCTCGATGTGACGAACGATGTTTTCCAGCATCACGATGGCGTCGTCGACCACGAAACCCACGCACAACGTGAGCGCCAAGAGGGTCATGTTATTGATGGAGAAATCCAGCATGTACATGACGGCAAAGGTGCCGACGATCGAGATCGGCACCGCCAGTGCCGGAATGATGGTCGCCGACAGCTTGCGCAGGAACAGAAAGATCACCAGCAGGACGAGAATGATGGCGATGGTCAAATGCCCCTGCACGTCCTTGACCGCGTCCCGCACCGAGAGCGAGCGGTCCATCAGCGTTTCAAGCTGGATCGCGGCGGGCACCGAGGCGCGCAGCGCCGGCAGCTTCTCGCGCACCAAGTCGACGACCGCGACGGTGTTGGCGTCCGGCTGACGCTGGATCGCCAGCACGATCGAACGCTCGCCGTTGAACCAGCTCGCGATCTTGTTGTTCTCGACGCTGTCGATGATGCGCGCCACTTCATTGAGCTTGATCGGGGCGCCGTTGCGCCAGGCCACGACGACGTCGCTGTATTCATGCGCCCTGTTGAGCTGACTCGGCGCCTGCAGCGTGATGTTCTGATTGGGGCCGGACAGTGTGCCGACCGGCACGCTGGAATTTGTCTTGGCGACGGCCGTGCGGATGTCGTCCATCGACAATCCGCGCGCGGCGGCGGCTTCCGGATCGACCTGCACGCGCACCGCGAATTTCTGCGCGCCGTAGACCACCACCTGCGCGACGCCCGGCAGCTGCGAAATCTGCTGCGCCATCACGGTGTCGGCGTATTCGTTGACGGTCGACAACGGCAAGGTCGAGGAGCGCGCCGCGATGAACAGCACCGGGAAATCCGACGGATTCACCTTGCGGAAGCTGGGCGGCGTGGTCATCTCGACCGGCAGACGCCGCTGCGCAATGGTGAGCGCGGTCTGCACGTCCAGCGAGGCCGAATCGATATCGCGGTTGAGGTCGAACTGGATGGTGATGCGGGTCGTTCCGAGCGACGACGACGAGGTCATCGAGGAAATGCCGGCGATAGTCGACATCTGCCGCTCGATCGGCGAAGCGACCGACGCCGCCATGGTTTCCGGGCTGGCGCCCGGCAGGCTCGCCGTGACCTCGATGGTCGGGAAGTCGACGCGCGGCAGCGCCGACACCGGCAGCAGCCGATAGGCGAAGAAGCCGAATACGATAAACGACGCCGTGATCAGCGTCGTCATCACCGGGCGGCGGATACAGGCGTCGGACAAATTCATTGTCAGGCCCCCGCAGCCTTCGGCTTGCGCGGGGCGACGCGGGAGCCGTCGACCAGCAGCAGCTGCCCGTCGGTCACGACCGTCTCGCCGTCCTCAAGTCCCTTGCCGATCACCGACTGGTTTTCGACCGTGCGCGTCACATCGACCGGCCGCACCCTGGCGACGCCATCCTTCACCACAAACACGAACGACCCGGTCTGGCTGACCTGCACCGCCGTCGACGGCACCACCACCACCTGCTCGACCCGCAGGGTCACCTGGGTGTTGACCAGCGTGCCCGGCCACAGCAATTCGTCCTTGTTCTCCATGGTGGCCCGCACCATGACCATGCCGGTCGCCGCATCGACGGCGTTTTCGATCATGGTCACCTGACCGGTCGAGCGATTGCTTTCGCCGGGCGGTGCGGCTTCGACGGTCGCGGTTTCCGCCGCCAGCGCCTTGCGCAGATCCGGCAGCGAACGCTGCGGAACCGTGAAACTGACATAGACCGGCGCGATCTGGTTGATGGTGGCGAGCGGCGCCGTGTCGGCGGGGCGCACGAAATTTCCGACTTTCACGCTGGCGGCCGAAATGCGCCCCGAGATCGGCGCGCGGATGGTGGCGTAGTCGAGCTGGACTTTCAGATTTTCCAGCGTCGCGCGATTCGATTGCGCGGTGGCACCGAAGATGTTGACCTGGGTCTGCGCGTTGTTGAGCGTGACCACCGTGGTCGCATTCTTGCTGACCAGTTCGTTGTAGCGCTGCACGTCGCGCTCGGCCTGTTCGAGCTGCGCCTGCGCGCCGGCGATCACCGCTTCGACGCGCTTGATCTCGGCTTCGAGCTGGCGTCCGTCCAGTGTGAACAACACGTCGCCGGCCTTCACGATGGCGCCGTCCTGGAAATGAACCTTGGTGATGACGCTTTCCAGCCGCGCCTTGATCGCGACGCTGGCGATCGGCGTCACGGTACCCAGCGCAACGATACGGACGGGGACGCTCTCACGGGCGGCGGTTGCGACTTCCACCGGAATGACGCGCGGGCCGCCCTGCTGCGCCACTGCGCGCTCGGGACTCCAGATATTTCGCGTCACCAGCACAACCGCGACGATTGCGGCAACGCCGGCCAACGCCAAAAGCCATGTCCTTCTGGTCATCTCTGTTTCACCGGACCGGACGCCGGACGGCCCGTCTTCCCTGTTCCCCTGCACAGCTTTTTTCGCGCTGCGGCATGTTTCGGCGCCAGACCTATCATATTTCCCTATAATTCTGCATTAAAACTCGGTTAGGCGGGTAAACACCGCCTGATCGGGGAAATGCCAGCTGTCCCGGATTTTCGTGAATTGCGGCGACTTTCCGCCCCCAAAAGCGCCACTCGGACCCAAGCCCATGCGGATCGCCACCTGGAACGTGAATTCCATCAAGCAACGGATCGATAACCTTGTTGCCTGGCTGAAAGAGCGGCAGCCCGACATTGTCTGCCTGCAGGAGACCAAAACCACCGACGACACCTTCCCGCGCGAGCCGCTGGAATCGCTCGGCTACAACCTGGCCATCCACGGCCAGAAGACCTTCAACGGCGTGGCGATCCTGTCCAAGCTGCCGTTCGACGAAGTCACGCCCGGCCTGCCCGGCGAGGACGGCGACGATCATGCCCGCTTCATCGAAGCGGTCATTTCAACCCGGCGGGGCGCCATGCGTATCGCATCCATCTACCTGCCCAACGGCAATCCGGTGCAGAGCGACAAATATCCCTACAAGATAAGATGGATGGAGCGGCTTGCTCACTATGCGAGTGAGCGGCTTAAACTCGAAGAAGACCTGATCCTCGCCGGCGACTACAACGTCATCCCGGCGCCGGAAGACGTCTACGATCCCAAAGGCTGGAGCGAGGACGCCCTGTTCCGGCCGCAGACCCGCGAGAAATTCCGCGCCCTCACCCATCTCGGTCTGACCGAAGCGGTGCGCGCATCAAGCGACGAGGCCGGCCTCTACACATTCTGGGATTACCAGGCCGGCGCCTGGCCGAAGAATAACGGTTTGCGCATCGACCACATCCTGCTGTCGCCGCGCGCCGCCGACAGCTTGCAGGCGACCGGCATCGACAAGCATGTCCGCGGCTGGGAAAAACCGTCGGACCACGTTCCGGTCTATGTGGATCTGGCGATCGAACCGGCGTGAGCGCTCCCGCTCACTCGCGCTGGCCCTTCAGATAACGCTCGAGATAGACGACGGCCAGTTGCCGCTCGTCGTCGGTCGCCTGCTTGGAGGCAGCCTCGTGCATGTCGACGATCCACTTGTCCGCCTCGCCGGTGGCGTTGTCGCGCGCCAGCGTGAGCCACATCAGGCCGCGCGCCGCCTGGCGCGGAACCTTGTCGCCCTTGAAGAACAGATGACCGAGCAAGGCCTGCGCGCTGTACTGTCCCTTGTTGGAGGCCAGCATCAGCCAGCGGATGGCCTGCCGGGTGTCCTTCGGGCCGCCGGTGCCGTCGAGATAAAGCCGCGCCAGATTGTATTGCGCATCGGCGTCGCGGAAATAGGACGCGGCATAGCTATACATTTCGCGCGCACGATCGGGATCGGACTTCACGACCGTGTTGGGAATGCCGTCGAGATAGTAATGGCCGAGCTGCACGAAAGCATTGGCGACGAACCGCGCCTGCGGCAGATACGGGCTGTCCTCGGCATGGGTATCGGCGATGCGGCTGAAATACTGGAAGGCGCGCAGATCGTTCTGCGGCACGCCCTCACCCGCCGCATACATGCGCCCGAGCTTCCATTGCGCAAGCGCATGGCCCTTCTCGGCGGCGTATTGCAGCGAGGAGATCGCCTTCGCATTCTCGCCGGCCTTGAGCGACTGCGCGCCGCTGACAAAGGCATCGCGCGGCGTGATCGGCGGCTTCGCGGTCGGCGGCGTCGCCGTCCCGTCAAAGCCCAACGCGGGCACGATCGACAGCCCGAGCGTCAGCAATCCGATGCGCGAAACATTACTGATCCGCATAAGACGTTTTCTCAGCCGCGCCGCCGGGATGGGTCACCGCACCATGGAGCGCGGGTCCGACCTGCTGCGCGTATTTCCACAGATAGCCCGAGCCGGACTCGCTGGCGCGCGGCTTCCAGTCGGCCTTGCGCTTGTTGAGTTCGTCGTCGGACAGTTTCACGGTCAGAATGCCATTGTCGGCATCGAGTTCGATGATGTCGCCGTCGCGCAGCAATCCGATCGGACCGCCGACCGCCGCTTCCGGGCCGACATGACCGACGCAGAAACCGCGGGTCGCGCCGGAGAAGCGGCCATCGGTGATGAGCGCGACCTTGTCGCCCATGCCCTGGCCATACAGAGCCGCCGTGGTGGACAGCATTTCGCGCATGCCGGGACCGCCGCGCGGTCCCTCATAGCGAATGACCAGCACGTCGCCTTCCTTGTATTGCTTCTTCTTTACCGCCTCGAAGCACGCCTCTTCGCCGTCGAAGCAGCGCGCCGGGCCGGTGAATTTCAGGTTGTGCATTCCGGCCACTTTGACGATCGCGCCGTCGGGCGCGAGATTGCCTTTCAGACCGACCACGCCGCCGGTCGCCAGCAACGGTTTTGTCGCCGGACGCACGACGTCCTGATCGTCGTTCCACTTCACGCCCTTGAGATTTTCCGCGATCGTGCGGCCGGTCACGGTCATGCAATCGCCATGCAGGAACCCGGCATCGAGCAGCGTTTTCATCAGAAGCGGCACGCCGCCGACTTCAAACAAATCCTTGGCGACATAACGGCCGCCCGGTTTCAAATCCGCGATATAAGGTGTCTTTTTGAAGACTTCGGCGACGTCGAACAGGGTGAATTCGATCCCGCATTCGTGCGCGATCGCCGGCAGATGCAGCGCGGCATTGGTGGAGCCGCCCGAAGCGGCCACGACGGCGGCGGCGTTTTCCAACGCCTTGCGGGTGACGATGTCGCGCGGACGAATGCCGGCCAGGATCAGGTCCATGATCTGCTCGCCCGCGGTCATGCAGAAGGCGTCGCGCATTTCGTAGGGCGCGGGCGCGCCCGCCGAGTATGGCAGCGCGAGGCCGATGGCCTCCGACACCGTCGCCATGGTGTTGGCGGTGAACTGCGCGCCGCAGGCGCCGGCCGAGGGGCACGCCACCTGCTCCAGCCCGTGCAGGTCTTCGTCCGACATCTGGCCGACCGAATGCTTGCCGACCGCCTCGAACACGTCCTGGATCGTCACCGGCTTGCCCTTGAAGGTGCCGGGCAGGATCGAGCCGCCATAGATGAAGATCGATGGCACGTTCAGCCGCACCATGGCCATCATCATGCCGGGCAGCGACTTGTCGCAGCCGGCGATGCCGACCAGCGCGTCGTAGCAATGGCCGCGCATGGTCAGTTCGACGGAATCGGCGATCACCTCGCGCGAGGGCAGCGAGGCCCGCATGCCGGCATGGCCCATGGCGATGCCGTCGGTGACGGTGATGGTGCAGAATTCGCGCGGCGTGCCGCCGCCGGCCGCGACCCCCTTCTTGACCGCCTGCGCCTGGCGCATCAGGGCGATGTTGCAGGGGGCGGCCTCGTTCCAGCAGGAGGCGACGCCGACGAAGGGCTGATGGATCTGGGCCGTCGTCAGGCCCATCGCGTAATAATAGGAGCGATGGGGCGCCCTTTCGGGGCCTTCGGTGACATGCCGACTCGGCAATTTGGCTTTTAGATTGGTTTTCGCGTCCATAATACCAAAGAGCCCCCCAGCCCCTGACCACGCAGGCAGCACCAATTGATGCCCATCGGCTGCACCCGATGTCGGTGAGGGGTATGGCCAAATCGCGGCGGCGTCTGCCACTTCCGGGGCTGTGACTTAAATGTTGTAAAGATGTGGCTGAGAAGTCACAGGCGCATTTTCACTTTATTGAAACGGTCCAGCCTAGATCGCCGATAGCCGGTAGGCCGAGCCGTAACGTCCGAAATCGTGGCTGGTGACTCCGCGCCGCGCCGAGCCCTGATATTGCGCCGGCGGCGCGACCACCGTCACCTTCACGATGGCGGTCTCGTCCGGCTTCACCAGACCGGCATGGACGGCGGCGACGGTCAGCGCGGAATCGCCAGTATAGACATCCGTGCCCCAGAGCGAGCCCTCGACCGCTCCCCGCACCCGGAAATAATAGGTCGCGCCGACCGGATCGCACAGGTCGAGCATGGTGGGGGGCGCATCGGCCGCCAGAAAACCCTGGTCGAGCAATTTGCGAAGCTGGGCTTTCGACAAATCCCCGCGCCGATCGAAATAGGCAACGAGTTCCTGCATGACCTTCATGACCGGTCTCCCTGCTGCATGGTCACGACCCGCCCATAAGGCGGGTCAAAGCTGGCACTCCCCTGCGCCGTCAAAACCCAGAGCACGGCATAAGGCATCGCCAGCGGCGGATAGCCGACATCGCCGTCGGTGATGACCAGACAGGCGGTGACGCGGGGATCGTCGGCCAGCCGGAGCATCGCCGGCGTGAGATCGCTGCCGCCATAACCGTTGACCTCGTAGTCGGCGAGCTCGCCGGCGGACAATACGACATCGGATGTGACGGCGGTGTCGCACTGGATCACCCGGATCTCGTCGACGGCCACGGCGTCGCAGAAATCGGCCATGGCGCCGAGCACGCGCGGAATGTCGTCCGTCATCGAACCGGAGGTGTCGAGGACGACATTCAGCATCCATGATTGCCGCTTGCGGCCCGGCAGCACGATGTCGGCGCGGTCCAGCGCCCGCCGCGACGGCCGCAGGAATGTGCGTTCGCCCGGCGCGACCGATTCCATCCAGGTCTGCAACGCCATCTCCCACGGCGTGCGGTAAAGCCCGCGCAAGGCGGTGACGACCTGCCGCTGCGCGGCATCGGTCTCGCCGCCGCGCCCCTTCATCACGCCCATCGCTTTCGCCAAAGCCAGACTTCTGACCGCCAGGTCCTGCATGGCTTTCACGCGCGCGGCCTGTTCGCCGGCCTCTTCAGGAAACAGCTCGCGCTCGGTGCGCTCATCGAGCACGTCGCCCGCCTCCCCGTCCGGCGAATGGCCCGCGCCGGGCGCAGACGTGAATACCCGCCGCAATGTCACCGGCTGGCCTTCGAACACCCGCGATTGCGAGGGCATGCGGTCGGCGTTGCGGCGCATCTCCAGCACGATCCGTTCGGCGGATTTCGCGCGCGCGCCCGGCATGTCGAGCCCGCCGGCCGGGATCGCGGTGAAGCCCAGTTCCACGCGCAGGATGTCGTTGATGATGTAGTCGTGCGCGTAGTTGAATTCGAGATGATGGCTGCCGCGCGCGCGCTCATGCGTGCGCAGCGCCAGATGCAGCAATTCGTGCGCCAGTACGAAGATGAGTTCGTTCTGCTTCAGGCGCGCAACGAAGCCGGGATTGACCACCAGCCGTCCCGACGCGAACACGCCCATGGTCGGCACACGGGTTTCGATATTCACTCGCACCGCCGCGGCGAGGCCTGCCAGATGCGGCAGCGGCGCCGACACCATGCGCAGGCCCTGCGCGATGCGAGCCAGCGTCTCGCGGTCCGACGGAACGGCACTCACAACAACGGCGCTCACAGCGCGGTGACCTTCTTCAGGAGGTCGAACATGGCGCTGTCGGCGCCGAGCGCGCCCCATGGCGCCACCAGATCGGTCAAGACCGTGAGTTGCTGTTCCGGCGACAGGCTGCGCAGGAAGCGGTTCACCGCGCGCGGCTTGAGATGCGACAATTTCCCGTCCCGCACATGCTGGCGGATGCAATGCAGGATGAACCAGCGCGCGGCGTCGGTCGTTGGCAACAGATCGGGACGCGCGACATAATCGGCGAGCGGGCGAAGACTCGCGATCTGCTCTTCGGCCAGCGCGCAGAACACTGCCGCGTCCTCCGCCGAGACCCGGCCGAAGGCGAGCGCGCGGCGCGTTTCACGGTTGAGGATGCCGGCACCCTCGGCCAGATCGAGCGCCCGCGACAGCAGAGACCAGGCGCGCGGCGTGGAGAACGGCACGGGCTCCGACGGCACCGGCCGCATCAGGGCGTCCGGCATGTGCGAGATGAAATTGCGGATGTCGGTGCGAATGCCGTTTTTCGCTGCCCAGGCCTGCCATTCGCCGGCATCGACGCGCAAATGCAGGATCGTTACGCGGTTGACCAGCGCCGAACTCATGGCGCGCACCAGCGCGCGATCCTGCATGCGGTTGCCGGCGGCCACCACCCAGGTGCCGGCGGGCAAGGCGTGCTCGCCGAGACGGCGTTCCAGCAGCAGCGAATAGAACGCCTTCTGCACGTCCGGCGCGCAGGCCGGCAATTCGTCGAGAAACAGGCAGAACGGCTCCGGCTTTTCCGGCAGCAGCAGGCGCGGCGGGCAGAACACCGAACGCTCGCCGACGATGCGCGGAATGCCGCTGACGTCCTCCGGCGCGATCTGGGTGCCCAGCAGCGAGCGGCAGGGCAAGCCCGCTTCCGCCGCCGCCTGACAGACCATCTCGGATTTGCCGACGCCGGGTGGCGACAGGAACAGAAAACTCTGCTCATGCGCCATGCTCTGAATCAGCTTGCGCGCCTGATCCAGCGTGACGGTCTCTTCAAAATGTGAGCGGGGGGTGTCCATCAGCGGTCTCCGGGCCAAAAAACGAGGCCCGACTCACCGCCGGGATCGAAGGAATGTGGGAAGGCTATTTCACATTTCCAGCGTCGTAAATAATTTTTTGCAGGCACTCGGACGACGGGCCATAAAGCCGGCATGTCCCCCTTGCCATCGCGCCTGCGCCGCAGCTTTTTCGACCGCTCCGTGCACGAGGTCGCGCCCGACCTGATCGGCGCGACGCTGCTTGTCAATGGCGTCGGCGGCATGATCGTGGAGGTCGAGGCCTATCACCACACCGACCCGGCCGCGCACAGCTATAACGGCCGGACCCCGCGCAACGCCGTGATGTTCGGCCCGCCCGGCTTTGCCTATGTCTACCGCTCCTACGGCATCCACTGGTGCCTGAATTTTGTCTGCGAGGAGGAAGGCTCGGCCAGCGCGGTGCTGATCCGAGCGCTGCGGCCGACGGGTGGCCTTGCCGCCATGAAGCGGCGGCGCGGGCTGACCGAGGAGCGGCAGCTCTGCTCGGGTCCGGGCAAATTGTGCGAGGCGCTCGGCGTCACGAAAAAACATGACGGCCTGCCGCTCGACAAGCCGCCGTTCGAATTGCGGGCGCG
>LNFM01005077.1_pt1 | contig 23263 bp, 13 predicted proteins | sample 596031 | NCBI WGS metagenome assembly LNFM01 (sample SAMN04254537, study PRJNA301005) | activated carbon metagenome | isolation source: dual media filters at the Ann Arbor, Michigan drinking water treatment plant | place: USA: Ann Arbor | reverse complement strand
TCATCTATGCGGTGTTTCCATTTGTTTTTCTGCTGTTCCTGCTGGCTCAGGGACGCGGCCTCGGAATGGCGCTCAAGAGCTTTGTGCTGAGTCTGGTCTGGATCCAGCTCTGGCCGCCGCTCTACGCAATCCTCAATTACGTGGCCACGCTAGCAAGCGCCAAAAACCTCGAAGCCGCGGCGCGCATGGGCGCGGCGACCCAAGGTCTGGCCCTCGAAACCGCGTCCAGCATCTACCACGGCGCAATCTCCGACCAGGCGGTGGCGGGCTACATGGTGATTTCGATCCCGATCATCGCGACCGCGATCATCAAAGGCGGCGAAGTCGCGTTTCAGGCGGTCACCGGCGTCGGACCGATCCAGTCAGCCGTATCAGGAGAATCAAGCGCAACGAGCAAGGGCAACGTCAGCCAGGACATGGTCTCCTTCGATCAGCAGCAACTCGCCCCGACACGATCCTCTGCGTTCATGTCCACGACGAGCGATGCCCATGGCACCACCATACAGGGTGCCGGTCCCGATGCGGGAGTGTTCAGATATCAGGCCACTCTGAGCCGTCTGGCCACGACATTCACCTTCACAGAACGCCAGGCTACCGCACTGACTGATACTGCACGTGAGGCCGAGACGTACGCTCGCACGGCCCGTGAGGCCATGCAGCGAAGCCAGGCAACAGCTCTCACTCAGGCCCTAGGTATACAAGAACAATACGAGCGTTCACAGACACGGTCCGGCGTAAGCGTGGCCTCTGACGGTGGATCAACAACAACTCAGCTTCAAACTCTAAACTCCGTCGCCCGCGAGGTCAATCGCCGTCTTGGGCTTTCCGAAGAGTCCCTAGTCGGGAAAGCCGTGGCCGCCTCAGCCTCTGCCGGTGCCATGATTCCCCTTACGGAAATCGGTGGACGAGTAGCCATGGAGGGAAAGCACGTTGACCAGGAACGACTGCAGAGCGCCTATGATTATGCGCAAAAAACCGTCCAAAATACCCATATCTCCGAGGGAACCTCTGTCATGAAGGAGTTTCGCTCGTCTGAAGCGTACCAGTGGTCGCGCGGAAGTCGAGCGACAGGCTCCGAGAGCTTTGATTCCACCTATCGCGAAGCGCTCGATCGGCAGTCCACATCCGACCTCGCATTCGTCCGAGCCAAGGAGATTGGCCGAGCCGCTCAATTCATGCGCGAGTGGAGCAACGGCGCGCAGACCGACTTTACCAACTACGCGGCAATGCGCCTGTTCGAGCGTGGCCTGCTCCGCGAAGAAGATCCGATTAAACTGCAACGCGTCGTGACTGAGACTGCTTTTGCGTATGCGAGGGGTGGAGATGTGGGTGGAACCTTCGTGCCCAGCGACACTCCCTTGCAACCGACACCACCCCCCGCTCAACTACTCGGGTGGCCAGCGGGGACACTTCGCAATGAATACGGTTCGGGCACTTTTGAAACAAATGCCACCCAAAATAGCTCGGCGAATTACGATGAAACGATTCGTACCCATCAAACCAAACGCGGCGTCCCGGTCAATCAGCAAATGCGCGATGACCTGACCGCTGAGGTTCAGCAGGGCGTGAAAAGCTCTAGAGGAACCATTGATAACCACCGAGGTATTCTCTCAGGGAACCAGGGCCAGCTCAGCGAGGACTACAACACGACAGTCAATGCCGACAAGATCAACCCTCATCACGGCGGGAATAGAGCTGTCTGGGACACTGTGGGTGCGCAATCAGACAATCGGGCTAAGCTAGGAACGCCACCGGAGAAACGAATGACCGGTCCGTGGCATTTCAACAGAGAAGGGGTTCCTGTTCCTGGCCCGGAGCCTGATCAATCTGTTGCACAGAATGAGAACACGCCTTCAGTGACCGAAAATCCGGCGAGTAGGAAAAATCCATAGGCATCAGTCTACCGCGACACATCTGTAGGTTGCTTCCCTACCCGCTCAGTCTCTCAGATCGCCTGACATAGGATTATTGAATTCAGCACCCATGAGAAATCCGGTTGCGTCATCACCGTAGCGACTCGCAGGATTCATTGTGGTGATGGGATCGTTGCGGATCCAGAGACGGAAATCAAGATCTTCGGCCCGATTAAATTCTCGCCCTACAATTTCCACCGTCACAGGCATGGAAGCCCGCATGCCGTCACGCAAGGAGCTGAATAAAGTTCTTAAAAAATCAAGAAGTGATTGTTGATTTGAACTCATATAGAGATGTTGACACCTAACGATAAGGATAACATGCAGATGCATATTATATTCTTCAAGCGATCACCGCATGCTTAAAAATTGAAGATCGAGTAAATATTGCTTCCATTCTCGCCGTCCATACAAAAACCCTAAGTCGAACATAGTCCACTCAACTGTTTCCTGCACTCGTAACATAATGTCTATACGAGGTTTTAAAAATCGTTACTGTAAATATACCGCCATTTCTACCGTCGAGAATATATCGCTGTACCTGGCGCGGGAGATGGGGTCAATCTGCGCGGCGTCAACTCTTGCGCATCCATTGTCTCTTGTGTCTCTATTAACGCCTATCTAAAGCGAATTTTACACTTCGCGACTCTCGAATCGAAGCTTCGATCAAGCCATGATACGCATTGACACCGACAATCGACACGCCACATGCTAGGTCGAAACCAGCGCGTCCGTCGAGGCCGAATTCGCACGCCACGAGCGGGGATCGGCCGCAATAGGGATTTGTAGCTTCGCAACGCGGCACGATTGGTGTCGTTGCTGCCATAGCGACACCCTACCTGCGGAGCACTCATAGGGGGCGTCACCTCACTTCCCTTCCAACCAAAATCGTAAGTCGCAGGCAAAAGTGAACATGGCCGCTAAAGGATCTGTAAGCAGAACTCGTCAGTCAACGGCAGAACTCCTTCATAAGTACCTCGTACCCAAGGCATTCCTGAGCAATTCGAAAGCGAGCTTCAAGCATGGCAGCCGTTTCAGTGTGAAGCCGCGCTGGCAGCCAGTCCAAGCCACTGCCACTGGTAGTTAATCTTACCGAATCACCAAGAAATTGTCGTTTGCCATTGGTCAGTAACCATGCGTAAAACTTCTCAGCAGGCACTATTTCCGGCCGACACAATGCCCTTCGCTTGGCGTTAAAGTCTGCAGGGATGGAAAGACCTCGCTGATCTAGATCGCCAAAGTACTCAGCGCCGCTGGCCTCAGTTTCAGAAAATACTTGATCGAGAGCCGCCCCGCTGGTGGCAAATTCGTTTCCGGAGCCATATACGACCGCCGCGTATTGTTTCTCATTGGTATTCCATTCACCGAAGCTCCAGTACGAGTGATGGTTCTCCAGTATTAGCACTGGTAGTCCGGGAGCGGACGCGGCTCGATACGGAAGCGGAGTGGGAACCTGGAACGCACCGATGATTTTGAGTGGCAGCCGCCCTCCGAAAAGAGAATTGCCCGAAGCCATCGAAGCCAGACGCTTCTCGTCACCAAAAATCTCGGCGGACCGCTCGTTAAGCGGGACCAACGTGAGCGCCCCTCGACGGCGTAACAGGAATTCATTGATTGATCGCGCGGCCGCGAGTTGGCGCGAATGCAATTCGACCCAGAAGCCGAGTTCCGGCACCCAGGGGATGGACGCCCAGTCGAAAATCGGCGGCTCGGACGAGGAAACGAGCGACACCCATTTCGGCATAGGTGGATTGCCGAATTTCTCCCAACTTCCGTCCGCCGGCAGGGCAACAACGCCTTTGCTTGCAAGCCCTCGCAACGCTTCGAGGAGTAGCCGATCGCTTTCCGGATTCCCCGAATGCTCGGGGTGCGCGTCGCGAAAGCAGCGCCGCAACGCCTCCAGCGCTATGCGCTTGTTGCGGCTCTCTCGCAGAAGCTCACCAAGACGGTCGCTCAAGTGAATTGCTCGGCCGGCTCGTTGAGAGTGAGATCAGCGTGCTCGAGGTGCCACCGCCCGGTTTTCTGATTCTTTCCCGCTTTCCGCAGCCGTATGAAGCGGCGAAACTCACCAAGAGTATTGTAGTCCGGGAGCGCGGTAGCGAAGATCAGCTGGACATCCATAGCCTCCGCCAGCAGGCGCTGCGCCCGCCATAGGGTTGGCGTCGTTGCCTTTGCGAAAGGATTGTCCAGGATAAGTGGCCCGCCGCCCGCCTTCTTCAATTTGGCATGCGTCTCCGAACGAAGCTGATTGATGACGAGGTACAGGAACATCGCCATGGTCACACCCTCGCCGCCTGAGTTCTTAAGCTGATCCACCGAAACGTATTGCTGATCCTCATCAGGGACCATCTTTAAAACCTGCAATCCAAGGGGCTTGCCGTACATGCGCAGGATGCACTCGGCAACAAGATCGGAACCTTTTGCGGGGACAACGCTGGAGTCGATCAGACTATCCAGGTACCGTCTCAATGCGTCGCGCCGCACCTCGGGCTGCACATGGCTAAAGTTAGCGCGCATCTTCAATACTGGTTTGCCACCTACGTACGGCGCCGCCTCGGGAACCCGCTTGCCAGTCGTAGCAGAGCTCAATAGATGGATGCCATTGGAGGCAAGAACGTGCAATTCAACAACGCAAGATTCGAAATCTTCCTTCATGCGCCCGATGGACTCCTCCGTGGTGGCTATGCGTTCTGCAAGGCCCTCGCAAAGTCGGCTTCGATCGGCGCAGGCAGCGTCAAACTCGTTGCTTACGAATTGGGCTGATAGCTCAGGTTCCGCCTCCTGGAATTCCCGTATAGACGCGGCACGAGTCAGATTGCTGAAGGCCTTTTCTGCCTTCCGCCGAACCTCATCGAGTTCCTTGCTATGCGCCTTCCCGCGTGCAATCAACGCATCGACCTGCTCACTGATATCGTTTTCCAGGGTCGCCGGCTCAGTCACGACGATTTGATCCGGAATCGTTAATGCGACCGCTAGTGTCCTAACAAGTCGTTTTGAGAGAGCAGCTGCCTCTTGTGCTTGGTCGCGTTTAGCACGCGCATCTCTTGCGGCTGCTTCGGCAGCCACGATATCCATCCTGGCCCTATCCGCATCCTGTTCCGCGCGAAGAAGGTGTCTAGCCAACTCACTGTCTTTGAGAATCTCCATCTCTGCGGAAGCAGACACCACCTCTCGGTTCTGCTCCTGGAAAATTCCCAGTGCCGTCTCCGATTCAGTGTGCTTTTTCCGTGCCTCGCGGTCCGCATTCTTGGTGACCTCAACTGCATGCTCTTGATTCGAGATTGCCGCCTCGAAATTCGTAATCTTGCGTTGCGCCAGGTCATTCACGTCTAGATTGGCGTACTTGGCTGAAAAGTCTTTTTGTGCGGCCTCGCTGGCCTCCCGAGCAGTACGCAGCTTCTCGGCCAGTACGCCCAGCCGCTCGCGCTCTGCGGTTTCGAGTGTCGATTTGGCATCGATGTAAAGTCGTCGCAAGACGCCGACCGTCATCGGCCGGGCAGTCAGCGCCTGATCAGCTGGATATTTTGCATCGTATAATGCAATCGCGCCACGCTCCTCCCGCGCGTTTTTTGCATCACTTTCGACCTGAACCCTCTCTTCGTAGGCGCCCCTCTGTCCCTTTTCAGCAAGTTCGCCTTCCTCGGCGAGGGTCGCTCGCTTCTTCTCCACCACTTGAAGTTCTTGTTTGATCTGCTTGAGCTGCTCGAGTCTCGCCGGCCTTGGCGCCTCATGCTCGATCTGGAAATCCTGCAAGCGCCGCAAATGGTTTTGGACTTCGGAGCACCTTTTCCCGAGTTCCCCTATCCGGGACTTCGCGTTACTGGCGTCGGTGGCCGCCATCTCTGCCGCCGCCGTTTCCTCGGTAGAGCGCTCGCTCGCAGCGACAGCTTCGGAGTCAAGCCGATCTATTTCCGCGCGCGCCTGGTCAAGCCGGCTTCGCCCGTACGCAGCTGCATAGGCTCGCAATTGCTCCTTCGCGGCAACGGCCTCCTCGTTACGCGCCTGATAGGCCTTGAGCTCCGAGCGCACGTCGGCTATCGCTTTTTCGAGCCGCGCGGCATATGCCAATGCGGCATTCCGGTTGTAAGCTGCATCGTCCTCCGGACCGAGCACTAGGCTTTCGCTGTGCTTATCTGGACTTTCGAGGGCCGATTGGGAGACCACGACCGGTCGCGAAAGCTTCAGGGTTTTCTTGTTGAGAGCTACTTTTGCATTCTGAAATTCTCCAGAGGCGACCGCCACTCCGAGAAAGCGTGCCGGATCGTTCAAAACAAGTGCTCGCGACCTCCCCGCGTCATCGAGTGCGTCGGCCAGGTAGGTGTTAAAGGGGCGAGCGGAGCGTATGCCTTCAGCGAGAAGTCTACCGACTACCGCATCCACGTCCCGGCTGCGCCCCGCCACACCTGTAGCCTCGATGGCCTTGTTGTTGGACTCTAGTTCTGCAAGCCGTACATTGGCTGTCGCAATAGCCGTTTCGTCAGAGGAGCGCAGTCTTTCCAGCGCAACTAGTACAGCCGGCGAATCGGGATCGGCAACCTCCGCCTCAACGGCGGCACGTAGCACGGCAAGCTGGGACAATCTCTCCCTCTCACCCTCGCCCTTCGCGACGAATGTCTCACGGTCCAGCTTCCCGCGACGATGACCATCCGCCTCAACTCGTGCTGCCTCGGCTACCGCACGGTGCGATCGTTCAGCTTCCAGCGATCGCTTCTCATCCCTGTCCGCTTGCGCTTGCGCATCTAAACCCTCCGCTAGGACTTGGTTGAGCCTTTCAATCGCAACAGCACTCCTCCCTTCAGGCTCAAGCATCAATCCCTCTTTGCGCAACCGCTCGAGCATCGTCACGAAACGACTCTCGTCGCCTTGGAGCGCCCCTTGCTCGCGATTGAGTTCATTCACCCGTTCATTGAGTTTTTGGGAAGCTTCCCTGGTCTCCTGAAGCTGCTGCTGTGCGGCGGTCTCTCGATTTGCGGCGGATCGCGACAGTTCCGAGAGCCTCTCCTCCTCCCTTTGCAGCGCGCAGCGCAACAACGCTCCCTGAATCTCCGCTTGCATGCGTGCCGGCTTCAATCCCTCGCGCTCCGCCTCTTCGAGGGTCTGCAGTTCTGCAACACGCGTACGCATCTCTTCGACGTGGATAAGCGCCCTAGCGCCCTCAATCATGCGCAACTCGAGTTCGGCACGCCGGGCATCCTGTTCTGCCTTTTGCTGCAACGCCTCTGCATCGTAAAGCGCGCGCTGAAGCTGTAACCTTCGCAAGGTAAGCGCTCGGGCCTGGGAACCCTTGGCACGTTTGGCGCTGGACGCCATTCTTGTTTCTTCGGATTGCGCTGCTTGCGCATGTGCGCTCATCGCTGATTCATCCGAAACCGCTTTTGCGAGAAGTGCCGCACGGAGGGCCGCTGCAGTTTGTTCTAGTGCGGCACGCGCCTCGCGCGCCGCTTCGTAGTTTCCCGCGGCGTCAAAGAAAGGCTTCATGGCCGCCGAGAGGCGCGTCAGTTCGTTCAGTCGCCGTTCGAGCACCGGTTTCTTCCGGAGCGTATCGCAGGCTGCGACAACAACCTGACGCACTGCCGCACATTTCTCTGTGTCCAGCGTCAAGCCAAAGAATTTTCTCAGGAAGTCTCCTTCATTGTGAAAGGTGAGGAAGCTAGCGTCGATCCCCCCTTCCTGTGCCGAAAACTCCACCTGCAGCCGTAGCATGTCGAGGTCGATAGATCGCGCCACGAGATGCTTCTGCCAGTCGTCCTGGATTCTCGTGTGGAAGAAATCGGCGGAAATCTGGCCCGCAGCGTGCATCCACTTGAGGAACTCCGCCATCGTGTGCGCAGGATTGTCTGCACCCAGTCCAGGGGCGGGGACGGATTCGAAGTTGAGCTTCGACGTTGCCTCGAACGCAAAGAATTGCCTCTCGACCTCTTCGCGCTCTGCGGCAGACCTCACCGCCACGACCTGCCCGATCACCAGCCGATAGGGCCCGCCTCCCGCAAACCTCGGCGGCATAGACCATTCCATCACTATGAATCCAGGTGAGCCGTCCTTCGAGAAATATTCAGCGAAGCGATGGTTCCGGTCCTGCATGTGCTTGAGGAACTTCTCCTGCCGAGTTTCGAAGCAGGAGAAGACGAATCCGAGCAACGTGGTTTTTCCGCCACCGTTCTCCAGGTTTATAACTGCGTCGCACGGCTGACCCGTATCAGCGTCGTTAAACGAAAATGTGAGGCCATCGTACCAGGCATTCTGCGCGCCGTAATTCGCGACGTGAATTCTTGCAATTTTCTGCATGGCTTCCTCCTACTTTTCGATCGGCGTATTGACGCTATCCACTGCCTCTGTACCTTCACGTTCCGCGCGCTGTGCTATCTCGAATAGCTGGCGGAGCGCGAGTTCGCGCAACTGAACGCGCAGCCGGTGGCGTGGCGTATAAATCGCTGTGTCGTCGCCGGTATCGCGGTTGAGCAACAGTAGCCCGTTCTGCGTCATATAGCTAAGCGCGAGACGCACAAACCCAACGACCGAATTGGCGGCGGCACGCTGGGCCGTTGGCACAGCGACCGGAAGGCTCGTGATGTAATTCCATCCCGGCGCCAACTCTTCGGTCATCTCGATACTTACTCTCTCGGTTTCCTTAAGCCGCCGCGCAAGTCCGTAGAGTGCATCCCGGAACTGCGCGACCGACGCTGGCCGCGGAATATACCCTTCGTCCTCCAACCCTTCCGTTGTCGGGAAAAACACACTCGCGATGGCAACATGAGCGAGAAGGAGTGCGGCCTTCTGCTCCACGGGCATGCCGGTACGGATATCCTGAAGTCTGAAAGCGAACCTTGAATCTCGCGAGGACGGTACGACCACGAGGCCACGCTCAGTGAAGTCGCTCACTTTGAGTTCGAGACCCTCTGCAATCTGCTCCACCATCCTGGCGAACTCAGGGACCGCTCGGTAAAGCGCGAGAAGTTCCCGATACTCAATGTCGTTTTCTGCGACGAGCGTCGTATGCAAAGCCTTATAGACGAGTCTCGCTGCGCTCCTGATGTCGGGGTCGCTCATGCGGTCACCCGCCTATCAAACTTCAGATTGGTTCCATATGCCACTTTCGCGCGGAAGTAACCGTCCGCTGTCACTCGCAACTCCGGAAACGGGCTTTCCGACTCTGCGAAGCTTCTAAAGAGCATCATTGAAAGGCAACGCTGGTGGATTTCACTAAGGCCTTCTTCGTCTGCAAGGCGAAGAAGGTCGTCCACGTGATTGCTATCTGCGGCCGCGAATTTCTGCAATAGCCATTCCCGAGTTTCACGGATCAATGCCTCTGAAAACTGATTAGCGGGTGGCTCAAAGCGCGTTACTGTGCCCGGTATGTCATCCGGCGGTTGGTCCTCAACTCGCCGCTCAAGCAGAAGCGCGAAGACCGAGTTGAGTTCATAAATTCTCTTCACGCTTGGTGGATAAAGTGCGGCGATCGCCGAATCCGCTTCCTCTGCTAGCAGTCCGCTTGAAGCCCTCACGAGGTCAGGCAAGATGCGGGCTTCCAGGTCAGGCAAATTAGAGGGCCGGCGCGCCCTGAACACTGCGGCTTGCGCGTGCATAAACCGCTCCGGGGCCAAGGTGACGTCCGAAACAAGATAAGTTCGGTTCAATCCCGCATCACTTATCGCCTTTAAAAGAGCGACTAAACTTTCCCTCGTCTTCAGTTCATTAGCCTGGGAAAGCGACTCGCGAACGGACTCTTCCATACGCCGGTCTTCCTCCTGCCGTTTTCCCACATGCTCGCGGGCATGCGCGAGCCTGGGGCTTAGATCCCGCGTCCAGTTCACTGAACCGGGCGCCCTCAGCGCTGACGTGAGATGATCCCGGATATTCTGCCTGTACTCGATGGAAAGCGTCCGTGCGCGTCGCGCGATCTCCAGTGCGGCATCGAATCTGCCACGCTCCACAAGGAGCTGAAGCATTTTCTCCATCAGTTCCTGGGAATCCTCCACCGACAGATCAAGCATCCCCAGGTAGACGAGATAGCCCTCCGGGGTCGGCCTGTATCGATAAACGTCCTCGAGATCCGGCTCAAAGACGACGAGGCGGAACTTCGGTGCCTGCCTCATCTCGGAGTACTTCGCGTCAAAATACTCGAAAGAAAATTCCTGATAACCCCTGGCCTTGTTATCAAGCGTGTCCAGTACGACTTCGGCTACCCGTTGCCTTTGTACATCCGACAGGATCGGCTTCATCGCGCCAGCGAGTTTCGCGATGTGCTGAAGAACTTCCGATTGAGTGAAGCCGAGCGCGACGGTGGTGCCCTCCATCATGAAATCAAGCGTTGCCAGTGACAGATAGTGAGTATCAATGCCATCAAAGAGGTTGTTTTCCTCCTGTGCCGTATCGCCAAACTTGTTCTTGAAAACTTCAAGCTGAATAAGGGGGCGAAAGAGCAGCAGATTTCGTTGCTGACGAGAGAGATCGAGTAACTGCCCCGCAGTGTCGCCTGCACCCTCTTGCTGCCGCAGCGACGAACCATTTGTGCCGGCCTTCATACTGATGACCTCGCCACTGTCAATACTCGACCGCTCGTGATGAACACGAGCAGTCCGCGCGATGCCCCGGTAGCCGACAGGTAGTCGGAAAGTTGACTGCGGTAGATATCCACCTGCTCCGGTGCGGGTGAAACATCGCTCTTCCAGTCGATGACAACCTCGATTTGGCCAACGTCGTCGATGGCAATCGCGTCGCAAGCTCCAGCGATGAGCGTCGTTGTATCAGCGTTGCTTTCAGAGGCGTAAGTTTTGAACTCTGGGATCAAGCGGGGTCTGAGAGTCGCGATTTCTGGTACACTCAATCCCCGCAGCACCGTGTTCGCAATCTCCACGCTTGATAATCCTTGTGCGGCATCGTACGCGTCCGTAAACCCCAACTGAGCGATCAGCTCCGCTGCTCGATTGCGCAGATCGGGCAAACCTTCGGGCACTTCTCCATTGAGCACCTCCTCGATCAGCTTGTGCAGAACGTTGCCTCGCTCGCGTCCGCCCTGGATAGCCACCTGTTCGCCTTGTGCCGGAAGAGGTTCAGGTGAGCCCTCGGCCATAACAGTCAGCTCATCGATTGACTCCGTTGAATTGGACATTCCCTCGTGACGGCTGGGTTGCCTCCATATAATTTTTCGCTGCAACGCAAAGATTGCAGCCGCCTCTCGTTCCCACGTCGTCAAATCCTGTGAGTTAACGATACCGTCAGGGGCTTGTGGTGTAGCAACACTGAAGCGCGTAGCGTCAAACGCCGGAAGAGTGTCGAGATCCAGATGTACCAAGCTGAGCCAATCCCCGTCGAAACGTACATTCTGTTTCGGCAGAAGGAGAAGGTCGCGCGCACGAGTCAGCGCTACATACCACAGTCGAATCCTTTCCCGACGCAGTTCGTCAAGCTCACGCTGCTTGACGTCATCGTAACCACCGCTGGGAAAGTCGAAAACCTTGAAATGTACGCTGTCATCACTGCGACGATAGAGAAATTTCGAATCCGACCATAGCGCGGTCGTCGAGTTGATGGGGATGACTATGGGCCACTCCAGACCCTTCGCCGAATGCATAGTTACAATCGATAGCGCTTGCGCCTCAGCATCGGGCCTGCCCTCAGCCTGTGCATCGGCGTCCTGCCAACGGTTTTTCAGGGCAATGGCGAAGTCAACAACACCGCGGGCGGCATATGGCCGGGCCATTTCCAGCACTAGCTCGACATTGGCAAGCGCCCTCTCAGCGCCACGCGGGTGGCGAGCCTTCAGAATTGATCGAACGTGTAGTTCTTCCACTGCCTCGGCAAGCAGTCGGTAAGGACTCGTGCGGCGGGCTTTGCGGGCCAGGTTCTGCAATACGATCAGCGTCTGCCTCAATACGAGGTGAGTTACCAAGTTTGGGGCCGACCATAGATACAGCGTCTGCGTGCTGTTTGTCGTCATCTGTAGGGCATCTACCGCGTCCGCAATCTCCTCTTCCGTCAGTCCGACCAGCGGTCCTCGCAGCAATGCACCGAAAGCAAGGGTGTCGCGCCCGTCAGCAACGGTCCTTACCACTGCGATGAGGTCTTGTACTTCCTGGCGCCGAAAAAAACCCTTACCCGCCTGGGTCGCGATCGGGACGTCGCGGCTTTCTAACGCACGCTCGTAGATGCAGAGCGAGGTACCGGTGGGAGCAAGCAGGGCAATATCGCCAGGGCGGGCTGCACGAAGAATGTTGGTTTGCTTGTCCCAGACCGGGTAGTTGCCGATCAGGCGTGACACGAGATCCGCCACCACGGTGGCCTCCTCGCGACGCACTACATCTACCACCAAATCGCGCTCATCGCCAAGCGTGACCGCGAAGGTCGCCACACTGGGTGGTTCGCCACGGGCACGCACTGCCGACAAGGCCGTGAATCCAGGCTGGCTTTGCGATACGTCAAGCATGCTTGCAAAACGACTGTTGACGAAATCAAGTATCGGCGCCTGAGAACGAAAATTGGCTGATATAGCGATAACCGATGCTGGATCCTGGGCTACCAATGCCGCCTTGGCAGAAAGGTAAGTCGCCACATCAGCCCCCCGAAAGCGGTAAATTGCCTGTTTGGGATCCCCGACCAGAAACAACGCGCCTGGTCGTATTGACCGCTGCAACCAGGGATGCGTGGGGTCGCCTTCTCCGGCAAGCCGCCACAGGATTTCGGTCTGCAGCGGGTCGGTATCCTGGAATTCATCGACCAACACCAAGGGATAGCGTCTTGCCAGAGCCTGCCTTACCGGTTCGTTGCCCCTTAAAAGATCGCGCGCGTGATAGAGCAAGTCGTCGAAGTCCAGCAAGGCCGTATCGCGCTTGTAGTCACGGTACAAGTCCTTGAGCGCTTCGAATTCTGAGACAAACCGCTGGAATGCCAGTGCGCCGAGCGCTGCGCAAAATGCCTGATAGGCTTCGCCGCAGGCGCGGTAGTGGTTTTCACCCGCCGCCGTGAGTTGCTCACCTTGTGCAGTACTGCGCCCAACCGACTTGGCAGCGTCCTTCCACTTGCCCTTACGTCCCCACTGCTTGAAGACCATCTCGCCCTTCTTGCATGCGATGGGTCGTGTGTGGAAAAGGAGTTCGGCAATTTTCCGGCCGGTAAGCGAGCCTGCTGCTGCCTCGCGCGCAAGGCCGGCTACCCGTACGAGATCCTCGACAAGCTCGCCCGTCGTCGGTTCAATCACACCGCAACCGTTGTACCAGCGCGCACATTCCTCAACGGTTTCGGCAAGGTGTACCAAAGGCTGTGGAGTTGCTGCTTCCTGAGACGTCCCCGCCGTGCGATGAAACTTGAGGAATCGCGCGGTTTCCTCAATAAGCTGAAGCGTTTCGTCGGGCGACTTAAGGAACAACTCGGCAAAAAAATCCTCGTCGGTGCCGGCGACCGCAATTGAGGGAATCCTGCCTAATCCGTCTGCCCTGCGGTCCCGTCCGAAGCGTGCTGACAGCCATGCCGCCATCAGGTCCTGGTAGGCCAGTTCCGCGGCGGCTGGATCAATGATCGCTGCACCGGGATCGATACGCGACTCCACCGGGTACGGCTTTACCAGCTGCTGGCAAAAACCATGGATCGTTGTGCACGTGATTTCGTCGAGACTGTGCGCCCCTTGCTGCAACGTGCTTAACTGCACAGCCGTCAGACCCTGGGGAAGCGCCCCTGCGAGTTCCACAGGCACCCGCTCAGCGGCAAGTTGCCCAATAAACCGCTCCACACGTTCAAGAAGTTCAGAAGCTGCTGCCTCGGTGAAGGTTATCGCAACGATTTCCTTTGGCAGAACCCCAGCGACGACCAGCATTGCAATTCGGCCCGCCATCAGCGCCGTTTTTCCGCTACCTGCCCCCGCCTCCACCAGCAGCGTGCGGTCATGGCTTGTAAGTGCGGCGAGACGCGCCGCAGCGTCAGGAAGCCGATCGGTTTCGGGATTGGTTGTCATCTCACACTTCCTCCCACAGCGGTACGATCGCGGCCAGACTCTGCCGGATAAAAGGCGTCTTCACATTCAGGTAAGTCTCGCTTGCCCCACCAGGCAGGGCAAACGAGAAGTCGTACCAAGAATCGCTGGCCGCCGGTCCGACAAGCGCGTTTCCGGCGGCAAACGAGGCCGCTGCAGCGGCGATGTAATCGCTAAGTCGTCCGAGCGTCGGCTCCGGCTCACCAAGCGGCAGGAGCCTGCCGCCTTGTCGGGGATAGAAGAGCCGCGCATCCACTTCGGGCCTGCCGGCCACAAGCACCTTGACTGCATACGCATAGAGGCAGCGCTGAAGCTCGGCACCACCTTTAAGCTGACGTGGCCGCCCCGGCCGGCCTGACTTATAGTCAGTAACGCGCGCCCGACTGCCGTCTGCAGCCAGATCGAGCCGATCGATAGAGCCGCCAATTCGAACGCTGGTTCCGGGAATGATGACCGGCGTCGATGGATCCCAGGGCAGTGCCGCACGCGCCGCATCGCCGAGCATCTCCATGCGTCGATCACCACCAAACGGTATTTCCGCCCAACTGCGCTGCCCAGGCAGTGGCGTTTCCTGATGGGACAGCGCGACGCGCGCCAGTTCCGCAACCTCCTGGCACTTGCGTCGCCATACGATCGGTGGCGGCACGGGTCTGGATTCCTCCCAACGCATCCCCACTCGTGTGCCTGCAACTTCAATAGCGCGCACGATCATTTCTGGCGTTGCGCTTGCGAATCCCGTCAGCTGACCGCTCTCAAGTTCAGATATTGCACCTTCCAACACCTCATGGATAAGGTTTCCGAATGCCAGCGCATCAAGGGTCAGAGGGTCTTCCGTCTCGTCAGGGGTGCGCCACCCGAAGCCATAGGTCCACAGATACCCGATTGGATCGCGCAGCAATTTGACCAGCGATGCGGCCGATTGCCTCCGGTCCAACGCACGTTTCAAAAGCGGATGAGCCGCGCGGATCAGTCCGTCATGTGGCGTGAGACGGTCGCTTTGCCAGTCCCTCCACGTCATCAGTGCCGCACTTGCATTCGGCAATGCCGCAAACTCAGAAGGACGAGCAAAAAAACGGTCGCATGAACTCATCGCATGCTCTGGTTCCCGACTCTGGGTCAGGTAAAGCTCGTCAACATTACGCGGATACAGGGGCGAGATTCCGTTAATACGGCCTTCGCTATCGCGTCGAGCTCTTGAGCACACAAGTTCGCTGGCGGTCATATCCCGTATGCTCTGAAAATCGCGCCGGTCGGCCTGATGAATAGGTAGAGGATCCAGCCGTACACTAGGGATCACATGGTTCGGCAACAAGGGATCCTCGGCAGCGCGACGCGGCCAGGAACGCGATGAAAGTCCGATCAACCAGGTAAAGGGGCGAGGCATCGCGGCGAGAGCCGCAGCCGGCGCCCAGAGTATTGCCGCTCCGGGGTCGATGCCGTCATCAACCCTGAGACTACCCAGCGTTACATCCAACGCAGCCGGAGGCCCTTCAGTTAGTGCCTTGCGCCAGATCGCGAGGGCGCGCGCAGGGAGAAGGAACTCGCCAATTTTGGCCGACTCATCGAGCCCCTTGGCGAGGGTATCAATGATCTCACCCAGCAAGGCACGATGATCGGTACCGTCCGAAAAGCTTGCAGGCGTCAGCGCGGCAATGCCACTTCGCCAGCGCTCCGCGCTCAACAAGGGCGCATCTTCGGGCAAGGCTCGCCACCAGTTGCCGGGTAAGGCGGCAAAGTGCTGGTTCAGCGAGCGCAGCAGGCTTACGAAACGGATCAGGCGAGTCCGAGAAAGACCGCGAAGGAGCAGTTCTGCCAGTGAGGCTGCGAGTTGTCCCTCCGCTGTGGAGAGTACCGACTGCCCGTGCGCTGAGTGAAGCGGGAGATTGGCCGCATCGCCTAATGCAAGCATGTGATCGTCCCACGCCTCGGGTGAAGCAGCTGCGATCGCAATTTGGTCCGGCGAAACTCCCTGCGCAAGATGCCGACGCGCCCAGCGCAGCGCTTCCATGACCTCATGGCGGGGGCTCGCGCAACAAACAGCATGTACGACGGGTTGTTCCCCCGCGCGCACCTTTGCCCTGATACCCGTCGCCGAAAGCCAGTCAGGGACGTGCCTTGCCTCGGCAATCCAGACAACGTCCGTAGCTCCGCAGATAGCCGCGATAAGCGGACGCCATACCGGAGCCATTTCTGTATGACCGTGTATCTCGACCTGTCCGAAAAGTACGCGCACATGGGATACACGTCGGATCGCCGCCGAAACCAGATCGCATGGTCTGAGTTGACTTTGCGGGAGATGGGCGATGACTCCGGCCTCAAGCGTCGCCAGGGAATGCAGAACGTCCGCGAAACGATCATCGGCTCGCGCAGCCTCTTCTGAAAGATTCAGCCCGGCCGTCCATGCCTTGTTCAGAGTCGCCGCCACTGCCCGTCGAAACCCGGGCAATCCCTTTATGGCATCAAGTGCACCCAATGGGGTTTCCGACACCGTATTCGCTATCGCAACGTTGAGGTCGTCAGGATCTACAGAGCGTAAGAAACCACCCGCCAATCGCGCTGCCATATGCTCGACCATAACCAACTCGAGACCATGCGCAGCGCCGATGGCAGCTTGAGTTCTGTGACTACGCCAGGCGTGGCGATTGTGGACAAGCAGTGTTCTTCGCATGACCCCCCCCGGTTCTACAACGGCGATTGACTTACAAGTGTTGTTGCTCCATTTGAATCATTGTCATGAGTCGATGTGTCGGCCTACTTTGCCTTCGGCGTCCTAACCGATCTTGATCTTGATCTTGACGCTGCAGCACCAGTGACGCTTTCAGAAGCAGTCGCTTCGATGGCCAGCACGTTCGCGACCAATCTCCTGCCTGCATTTCTTGCTGCAAGCACCAGTATCATGTATTCCACCAGCAAGCCCCCCCCCACAGCCAGGAGATGACTTGTGCGGAATGGAATAACGAAGGCCAGGAGCGCCGTAGCGCAACCGAGAAACGGCATGAGGGCCGCCATATCTCTATAAAGCAGATAGGCGGCGTTCGCGTCCAGGACCGGTGGTTCCTTGCCATGCTTGCGATAAATCCCATACCACACCACGTTTTGCCTATCTGTATCGGTGGGAAGGGCGCCGATCCTAGTAGCCAATCGCGCAATGTCAATGCGAGGATCGCGTGGTGCGATCACGGTAAATGCCCTGCTTGAGGGCAACCGGTGTGGCCCCACCCGCCAGAAAACCAATGTCTCTTTGATGGAGGCAGGCAACAGCCAGCTGACGACACCGAGAATCAGTGCGCCCAGCGCGGGCACAACGACCAGTTTTCCGATACTGGCCAGATTTCCGTTCAGCATGTCGGTGAACAAGACAGCAACCAAAGGCCAACCGAGCAAGGCAGTTCCAATGCCGAAGACATTAGCTAACAGGAACACGACGACCTTCGGGCGATTCTGCTGTTTGAGGGTTTTTTTCATCTGATATCGCTGCCGGTTACTCGCTGCGCTCCAAAAATGGCTGGAGTGCGTCACGATTGACCAACACAATCTGCTGCGCCTGGGGCGTACCTTGCGCAAGGCGATCCAAACCCAGCCGGCGCAGCACATAAAACAACAGGGCTTGCCTCGTCTGAAACGAAACACGCCCGCTCACCATGCCGTAGTCGAGCTCGATGGCGCGCCTCTGTCCTGGCTGAAGCTCGGGATGCGGGGCTAATACGAGTTCGAGCAGCGTCGACCATGCCTCGTCGCCGATCGAATCAACCGTAGATTCGCCGTCAGCCACAACATTCAGAATGCGCGCGAAGACGAAATCGCGGAATGCGTGCCGCTCATGGCAATAGGCACGCACATGCCAGCGAAAGCCATCAAAACCCACCGCGTGCGGGCTTATACCGCGGACACTCGGATTGGGTCTGTTCATGGATTGATATTCGATCTGCAGCATGCGCTTCCGCCGGATGGCGTCCAGTACGCGTCGCAATACCGGCACCTCGATCTTCCGGCCGGGAAACCGCACCGCACCCAGTGGAGGAGCCCAGCCAAGGAAACTCGCCTCGCGCTCCAACACCTGTGAAGAGATCCCCAGCAACTGATTAAGATAGCCCTGCGCCTCACCGCTGGCGACAAGTGGCTGGAAATTCGAGGCTGCCAAATAGGCCTTTTCACTTCGGTCGTATTCGATGTTTTGCGGCGCCAACTCCATATAACGGGCGAAATCGAGTGACGCCTGCGGCACAGAAATTCGAAAAAAATCAATGAGATCTGATCGGTTGACGCGGCCATCCCATTGCAGTCGGAAATCGATGAATTCGATCCGGCGTTCCTGACCCCAGCGAGTTGGTTTCGCGGCGCTGGCCGTCTGGTCTTGCAAATCCGTGTGCTGGTTGTCTACCATGATCCTATTAGTATAAATACTATACAAATATAAAAAGTATTCGTATAATAGCAGCTATCAGTTGACGGAACAACTACTACCGTCGGCACCTTCTGGAGGCCCACCCAAATGACCGCGACCATAACGTTCTTCCCTGTAGACAACGGGGACATGACACTTCTGAAGCTTGCCGACGCCGATGCGACGGCATTGCTAATCGACGTCAACATCCGACAGGACGCTGACGACCCCAAAGGCGAAGCGCGAGATGTGGCAAAGGATCTCCGGGACCGCCTAAAAAAAGACGCGAACGGCAGGCCGTATGTGGACGCTTTCCTGTTGAGCCATCCGGACCAAGATCACTGCAGGGGTGTGGCGCGCCACTTTCATCTTGGGCCGCCGGGCGATTACCCGGATGACAAGAAGGACTACAAGGACAAGAAGATCGTGATCCGCGAGATCTGGTCCTCGCCTATCGTCTTTCGCCGCGCGAGCAAGACCCATACGTTGTGCGACGACGCTAAGGCGTTCAGCACGGAGGCCCGGCGGCGCGTGCAGTTGAACCGCGACAAGAACTTCGTTGTTGGCGACGGGGACCGAATCCTAGTCATGGGAGAAGACATCGAGGGCAAGACCGATGACCTCGGCCCCATTTTGAAGAAAGTGGATGAGAGTTTCTCGACCATCAATGGCAAAGAATCCGCATTCTTCTCGGCCCTACTCCTGGCTCCCCTAGATGCGCGAAACGACGAGGAGGAAGAAGAAAACCTGGTGAAGAATCAGTCGAGCGTGATTCTGAACATCACGATCGCCGCCGACGCGCAAACTCCGGATGGCGCGAAATTTCTGACCGGTGGCGACGCCGAAGTTTTCATCTGGAATCGGCAATGGGCACGCCACAAGAAAACTCCTGGGATGCTTGAGTACGATCTGCTGCAGGCTCCGCATCATTGCTCCTGGCATTCGCTCTCCTATGACAGCTGGTCTGAATGCGGGGAAAAGGCAAAAGTTGATGCCGATGCGCGCAGCGCACTTTCGCAAACTCGCGACGGCGCAATCGTGGTGGCCAGCTCGAAGCCCATCGTCGACGACGACAGCGATCCGCCCTGCATTCGCGCCAAGCGAGAGTACGTGGCGATCGTGAAGGATGCGAAGGGCGAGTTCTTTTGCACTGGCGAATACCCAAATACCAAGGCGGCTGAACCGCTGGTATTCAGCGTATCCTCGCACGGCATTCAGCCGCCATCCAAGAAGGAAAGCGGCGCAAAGGCTGCCGCCATTGTCACTTCGGCGCGTACGCCGATGCCACACGGATAGCGATGACAGACGCCATTGCCGATGCGATCGATCAACTGAATCGGCACCGGGGACTTACCCGGGTCAGCGCACCGCGCAGTCAGGGCGCGGACACGCTGATTGAAATCGACGTGGTGGTCGAACTACCGAGCAGGAGCCGTGCTGAAGGTGTCTCGGCAACGGGCGTTCGCGCGATCGAGACCTGTTTACTGGTGTTTCCCAGTGACTGGCCGCTTTCGGCACCACGAGCCTTCCTCCGCGAGGACTTTCCGCTCGACTTGCCACACATCAATCCCCATCAGGCTGGCCAGCCTGTCTCACCCTGCCTCTTCGAAGGATCGCTGGACGAAGTGCTGCATCGTTTCGGTCTCGACGCCATCGTCGATCAACTGATCACCTGGCTACACAAAGCCGCGGCGGAATCACTGATCGACCTCGACCAAGGTTGGGAACCAACACGCCGCGACAGTTGCCCTTCAACCATCGTGTTCAGTGCTGAAAAAGTGGCCGCGGCCGCACCTGACGACGGATCGTTCCTGATGGTGACCGCGAGCTACGTGACCATGGATGGAGGCCTCTATGCGCGCCTGGACCACGACCTCATGGCGAAGATTGACCCGGTTTTTGATCAGATTGCGCACAATGACCAATTGGGGCAATGGGGTGGCGGTCACGCTGCGGTAATCATCGCGCGCGCCCCCAAGGTGAATGGCCAACCGCACATCATCGGACGCTATCAACCTGAAACAGTGATCGACTTGAACACCCTGCTTGACCGGTCGGCCGAACTGGGCATCGATCGTGGCGCTCTGGCACAGGGTCTGGATACCTACTACAGCCGTTCGATTCTGGATCTCAAGCAAAATCCGAAAACGTGGACGCACGGCGTGTATGCGATTGTTGTTCTGGTTGTAGAACGCCCCGTGTCCCTCGTGGGTTCGCCTGGCAGGAGCACCGAGGTACTGCCGTATGTTGTGCGCTATGAATACTCCGCAAACTCACCCTTCGAACGAAATGCAACAGTACACCCTGCTTTTCATGCGCATACGCTGTCGCCTGCGCTTCTCGCCCGTACGTCCGGACTAGCAACCACGGACATCTCCAAGCCGCTGGTGATGATCGGGTGCGGAAGCCTTGGCTCGAAGATTGCGTTGCACCTTGGCCGCGCAGGATTCGGCGCGATGACTTTTATCGATAACGAAGCCATGGCACCTCACAACGCGGCGCGACACGCGCTTATCGAAGCCGATATGATCCTGGCGCCACCGCGCAAGGCCGCCCTGATGAAGTCGGCTTTCGAGAAGCTGTCGCACGAACAGACCCGCGCACTCGATGTCGACGCAGCCAGGGTGTTCACAGATCCTGGTCAGTTTGCAGCCGCCGTTCCAGCGAATGCGACCCTCATCGTGGATGCAACGGCATCGTTAAAGGTACTCGCTTCCGAGGTGCGCTCAGACTCATTGAGCGGTTCACCTGCACGGCTAGCTCGTGTGGCCATGTATGGGCAAGGTCGGTGTACCGTGATCCTTCTGGAGGGCAATAATCGCTCAAGCCGCGTCGATGACCTCACTGCATACCTGTTCGAACAATGCCGCTCGAACACGGCATTGCGGTCAGCCATCGTCGGCGACGGAGCGGACCCGACACGCGTATTTGTCGGCGATAACTGCCGCTCGTTGACAACTCCAATGTCCGACGCAAGGGTGTCACGCGCAGCGGCGGATTCAACTCTGCAACTGGAGCGATGGCTTGTGGACGGTCTTCCGGCAGAATCTAGGCTATGCGTTGGAATTGCAGACACCTCGGGCATTGGAATGTTGTGGACTAGTACCGGCCTCGGTCCCACTGTGACGCTAGACGTGGTGGAGGACAAAGGTTGGAAGATTCGTGTATTGGCCTCCGTCGCTCAGGCCATCCACGCTGATGCAATGCACTGGAGTCCCAAGGAATCGGGCGGCGCCTTGCTCGGCAGGATTTCTTACGAACACCGCACCATCAGTATCGCAGGCCTCATCGACGCACCGACAGACAGCATCCGGAAGCGTGGGTGTTTCGTGCTCGGCACCGCAGGCCTAGTCAAGCAATTGCGGAAAGCGCACGAGAACTCAGTGGGATATCTCGCCTTCGTTGGAACATGGCACAGCCACCCGCAAGGCGGTCCCCATTCCGGAATCGACCGTGAGACGTTGCGCAAGATCGCGGAGGATGCAGGTGGCCTACCTGCGGTATCACTGGTCTGGACCCCAGCCGGATTAACCTGCGCCGTAGATCGCTGGTAATGACGCGCTCATCTTCCCTTCGTGTCTCCACAGGTGGGTAAGTAGGAGAAAGGCCTTATCTACTGTCGCGCGTGGAGGCTCCTCGCTCGCACGGAACGCGCGGCGGTGGGGTACCGATGCCACTCTGGCGCTGGCACGGGATGTATGTGAGCTACGAAGGGCTGAAGCGGGGGCCAGCCCCACATCTTTAAATTCAGTCGGCAAATCCGTTAGCTGATTGGAGATAGGGAACATAAGTGTTCCAATTATTCGTTACATATTTACGAGTAACTACGATTAGGAACATAATGCCGCCCTATGCCTACCCAGCCCCGCCATACTGATCGACTTCTGCGGCTCGCCCAGCAAAAAGGCCTGCTGCGCCCTGGCGATCTACTTGCGCTTGGAATTCCGAGGGTCTACCTCACACGCCTTACGGCCGGTGGCAAGCTCGCGAGAACCGGCCGCGGACTCTACCGGCTTGCCGAGACCCCTATCTCGGAAAGTGAAAGTCTGGCCATCGTGGCGGCACGGGCGCCGCATGCCGTTTTCTGCCTGCTCACGGCCCTGCAGTTCCACGGGCTGACCACGCAACTTCCGCGGCAGGTCTGGATCGCCCTGCCTCAGGGTAGCCACGCGCCGAGAATGGACTACCCGCCAATCAAGTTCATCCAGTACACGGGCGATGCTTTCACGCAGGGAATCGAAACGCACCGAATCGACCATGTCGACCTGCGGGTGTACAGCGTCGCAAAAACTGTCGCCGATTGCTTCAAGCATCGGAACAAGATCGGGCTTGATGTGGCGCTGGAGGCGCTGAAGGATGCACGATCACAAAAGAAAGCTTCCGCCGACGACCTCTGGCGCTATGCCAAGATCTGTCGCGTTGCCAATGTCATGCGCCCCTACCTAGAAGCTGTCGAATGAGCAAAGACCTCGCGGCATCGGTACGGGCACGCCTGCTCAACATCGCCAAGGCCGAATTCTCCTTTTCAATGGGCAGGATCACTGCGTTGTTTCTAGTTCAGCTCTCCGGGAGCCACTTCGAAAAAGAAGCATTCTGGCAAAAATGCCTGGGCAACATATTCAACGTCCTGCGCCGACACACCGCACGCGAAGAAATGCTCTCGCCAGCCGCGGACCACGCCGGCAATCTGATTGATCTGGGCACGCGCTGCTTCAGCAGTTAGGCCGAAACGAGTACATTGAGAAATCAGGTTGTAAACACTTGCCGTGCGGCCAAAGGTGCCCACGGTTAACGCCAGGTCGCGCCGCTCGAGACTGACAACGGGCATCGGAACCAGATCGTAAGCTGGAGACAAGCGCCACCCACCTTCGCGACAGAGCATGGCGTGGTTACGGGGATGATCGTCGTTGTTGGTGACCGCCGCGTTGAATACCATGCGTCGGAATAATTCAGCACAGTCCTGTTCGGGCCTTACCGACCAGCGCCGCAGGTTGTCGGCAAGCA
>LNFM01013133.1_pt1 | contig 23267 bp, 24 predicted proteins | sample 596031 | NCBI WGS metagenome assembly LNFM01 (sample SAMN04254537, study PRJNA301005) | activated carbon metagenome | isolation source: dual media filters at the Ann Arbor, Michigan drinking water treatment plant | place: USA: Ann Arbor | reverse complement strand
ACACGATACTGTTTGCCACCGGTTTTTATGACCGCGTACATATGAACCTCTTGTAAAAATTCCACGAATGGAAATCCAGCGGACCCAATTCCGCTGAGCCTGCGAGTTTAGCATGCTCACGCGCCAGCGGCAAGGGCACGTTTCCGACACGCCCGGCCGTCTCTGGCCCGCCTCGATGCCCCGTGGGGCATCGGCTCGTTTCTATAATCCACACGGCCCGGCATCCTCCCATCACCCCCCTACCCGGCCCGAACCTTGACGACTCCCACTTCCAAACCTGGCAATCCGCTCGAACTGGTCCAACCGGACATGGCCCGCGTCGATGAGGTGATCCACGAACGGTTGACCACCGAAGTGCCCCTGGTCAGGGAGGTGGCGCAATACATCATCTCGGCCGGGGGCAAGCGCTTGCGTCCAGCCTTGCTGTTGATGTTGAGCGGCGCCATCGGCAGTCAAAGTCCGCATCGGCACACGCTGGCGGCGGTGGTGGAGTTCATCCACACCGCGACGCTCCTTCACGACGATGTGGTGGACGAATCCACCCTTCGGCGCGGACGCGAGACCGCCAACGAACGGTTTGGCAACGCCGCAAGCGTTCTGGTGGGCGATTTCCTCTATTCCCGCGCTTTCCAGATGATGGTTGACGTGAGCGACATGCGGGTCATGCAGGTGCTTTCCGACGCGACCAACGTCATCGCGGAGGGCGAGGTCCTGCAGCTGATGAACATGCACGATGCCTCGATTGACGAAGCGGCGTATCTGCGGGTGATTCGGTCCAAGACCGCGAAATTGTTCGAAGCCAGCGCACGGCTGGCAGCGATTCTGGCCAAGGCCGACGGCCCGACGGAGCTCTTGTGCGCCAGTTACGGACAAGCGCTGGGGACGGCGTTTCAGGTGATCGATGACGTGTTGGACTACGAAGGCAGCGCTGAAGAGCTCGGGAAAAACCTGGGCGATGACCTCAGGGAAGGCAAAGTGACCTTGCCCATCATTTGCGCTTTGCGCACCGGATCCGAAGCCCAGAAGCGTCTGATCCGCCAAGCCATCGAACAGGGGGACGTGGCCCACCTGGATGACATTCGCTCCATCATTCTCGACACAGGCGCACTTCGGGCCGCCAGAGCCAGCGCAGATGCCGAAGCGCAACGGGCCATCGACGCTGCGGGTCAGCTTCCCAAGAACGCCTACAGCGCTGCGTTGCTACAATTGGCGGCCGGGTTGCTGGACCGACGTTCGTGATGTTTGATGGCCCGCGCAACGGAATGATTCACGACCCATCGGGTCGATCGGGGTGTAGCTTAGCCAGGTAGAGCGCTACGTTCGGGACGTAGAGGCCGGAGGTTCGAATCCTCTCACCCCGACCAGATTCAACAATTCCCTCAATCCCCAACTGGCACCGATAAACGGGCCTTTTCAAGGGACCGGCGTGGGTGGCGCAACGCCGATACAACGCGGATCCGTGCGAATACGGATATTCAACACAACTTGCCTCAATATTGACGGCCAAGTCGTTGATTTACGCTAGATTACGGGCTTATGGCGTCCGTCGAATCAGTCACTCAAGAATCCCCATCCATGGCTTTGCCCGGCCTCGGGCGGGCATTGGTGTCGGCGGGCAAGCTCGGCCAGAAGGCCGCTGAAGACCTGTACCGCAAGGCCCAAAGCGGGCGCTCCAGTTTCATCGCCGAGCTCACCGGTTCGGGCGCTGTGTCGGCTTCGGACCTGGCGCACACGATGTCGGTCGCCTTTTCTGCTCCGCTGCTGGACCTCGATGCCATCGACGTGCAGCGTCTGCCCAGCGGCCTGCTCGATGCCAAGATCTGCGCCGACTACCGAATCGTTGTCCTCAGCAAGCGCAACAACCGCCTGATGGTGGCAACTGCCGACCCCGCGGATCAGCAGGCTGCAGAAAAAATCAAGTTCGCGACCCAGATGGGCGTGGACTGGGTCATCGCGGAATACGACAAGCTCAGCAAACTGGTGGAGTCACAAACCACCAGTGTCTCCGAGTCGATGGACAACATCATCGGCGGAGATTTCGAGTTCGACGAAATGGCGACCGAAACGGTGGTCACGGATACGAACGACAAAGCCTCCGAGGTCGATGACGCACCGGTGGTCAAGTTTCTGCACAAGATGCTGATCGACGCCTTCAACATGCGCGCGTCCGACCTGCACTTTGAGCCTTACGAGCACAATTACCGGGTTCGCTTCCGGGTCGACGGCGAATTGCGCGAGATTGCGTCCCCGCCCATTGCCATCAAGGACAAGCTGGCTTCGCGCATCAAGGTGATCTCCCGCATGGACATTTCCGAGAAGCGGGTGCCACAAGATGGCCGGATGAAGCTGAAAATCGGTCCCGACCGCGTCATCGATTTCCGGGTGAGCACGTTGCCCACGCTCTTTGGCGAAAAAATCGTGATCCGTATCCTTGACCCGAGCAGCGCCAAGGTGGGCATTGATGCGCTGGGTTACGAGCCCGAAGAAAAAGAACGCTTGATGGCGGCCATTGGTCGACCCTACGGCATGGTGCTGGTGACAGGACCCACCGGTTCGGGCAAGACCGTCTCGCTCTACACGTGCCTGAACATTCTGAACAAGCCGGGCATCAACATCTCGACAGCGGAAGACCCTTCCGAGATCAACCTGCCCGGGGTGAATCAGGTCAACGTGAACGAAAAGGCCGGACTCACTTTTGCCGCGGCCTTGAAGGCCTTCTTGCGTCAGGATCCTGATGTGATCATGGTCGGCGAGATCCGTGATCTGGAAACTGCGGACATCTCCATCAAGGCGGCGCAAACCGGTCACATGGTGCTGTCCACGCTGCACACCAACGATGCGCCGACCACCCTGACGCGGATGATGAACATGGGCATTCCCACGTTCAACATCGCTTCCAGCGTGATCCTGATCACCGCGCAGCGCCTGGCGCGGCGCCTGTGTGGCGTCTGCAAGGCGCCACTGGATGTGCCCCGCAAGGCTTTGGTCGACGCCGGCTTCAAGGCGGATGACCTGGACGGCACCTGGACACCCTTCCGACCGGTGGGATGCTCAGCTTGCAACAACGGCTACAAGGGCCGGGTCGGTATCTACCAGGTGATGCCGATTTCGGAAGAAATTCAACGCATCATCCTTCGTGGCGGCAGTGCGCTGGACATCGCACAGCAAGCCGGCAAGGAAGGCGTGCGCACGCTGCGCGAGTCAGGGCTGCTCAAGGTGAAACTGGGCATGACGTCGCTGGAAGAGGTGCTCAGCGTCACCAACGAGTGACGTTGAGTCGGACATAGGCCTGAGGGGACACCATGGCAACCGCTGCATCCAAGAGCATCAAAGAAGTTGTTTTCGAGTGGGAAGGCAAGGACCGCAACGGCAAAACGGTGCGCGGTGAAACGCGTGCGGCTGGAGAGAACCAGGTGCTGGCAGCGTTGCGCCGTCAGGGCATCATCCCGGGCAAGGTCAAGAAGCGCCGGATGAGTTCGGGCAAGCGCATCAAGCCCAAGGACATCGCCATCTTCACGCGCCAGCTGGCCACCATGATGAAAGCCGGTGTGCCCCTGCTGCAGGCGTTCGACATCGTCGGGCGCGGCAACCCCAACCCCAGCGTGACCAAACTGCTCAACGACATCCGCTCCGATGTCGAGACCGGTACATCGCTGAGTGCCGCCTTTCGCAAAAACCCGCTCTACTTCGACAGCCTGTACTGCAACCTGGTGGAAGCGGGTGAAGCGGCCGGTATTCTTGAAGAGCTGCTGGATCGCCTGGCGGTCTACATGGAAAAAACCGAGGCCCTCAAGTCGAAAATCAAGTCGGCGCTGATGTACCCGATCGCGGTGGTGATCGTGGCGTTCGTCGTGGTCGCCGTGATCATGATTTTCGTGATTCCTTCGTTCAAGGAAGTGTTTTCCTCGTTCGGCGCAGACCTCCCCGCTCCGACCCTGTTCGTCATTGCCATGAGCGAGTTCTTCACCGAGTACTGGTGGTTGATCTTTGGTGGACTGGGCGGCGGTTTCTACTTTTTCATGCAGGCTTGGCGCCGCAACGAGAAGGTGCAGAGGTTCATGGACCGCGTGCTGCTGAAGCTGCCGATCTTCGGTGTGCTGATTGAAAAATCCGTGATCGCCCGCTGGACACGAACGCTCTCCACCATGTTCGCCGCTGGTGTGCCTTTGGTGGAGGCCCTGGATTCGGTGGGGGGTGCCGCCGGGAATTCGGTGTTCTCCATTGCCACCGAGCGTATTCAGCAAGAAGTGTCGACCGGCACCAGTCTGACCAACGCCATGACCAACGCCAACATCTTCCCTTCGATGGTGCTCCAGATGTGCGCGATCGGCGAAGAGTCCGGCTCGATCGACCACATGCTGGGCAAGGCAGCCGACTTCTATGAGGCCGAGGTGGACGACATGGTTGCAGGCATCTCCAGCTTGATGGAGCCCATCATCATCGTGGTGCTGGGCACCGTCATCGGGGGCATCGTGGTCTCGATGTACCTCCCGATCTTCAAGCTGGGTCAGGTGGTTTGATGCTGGGTGCGAGCGCGGCAGACGCGGCGCTGCTGGGTCTATTGGGCCTGCTGGTGGGCAGCTTTCTCAATGTGGTGATTCACCGGCTGCCCAAGATGATGGAGCAGCACTGGGCCGCCGAGTGCGCAGATCTCCATGCAGGAAAAGAGGAGCTGCTGCGGCCCGTTGCGGTGGTCGAGCCTTTCAACCTGATGGTGCCAAGGTCGCGCTGCCCTCAGTGCGGGCATCAAATCCGCTGGTTTGAAAACGTGCCCGTGCTCAGCTACATCGCGTTGCGCGGAAAGTGCAGCCAGTGCGCCACACCCATCAGCATGCGGTATCCGACGGTGGAGTTGATCGCGGGCGCCCTGTTCGCCTGGTGTGGCTGGTCGTGGGGACTGGGCTGGGAGGCCATCGCATGGTGCGGATTTTCAGCGGCGGTGCTTGCGCTGGCCTGCATTGATTGGGACACCACGTTGCTGCCCGACGACATCACCCTGCCTTTGCTGTGGGCCGGTTTGTGCTCGGCGGGCCTCCGGTTGACCGACACGGCGCTTCCGGACGCTTTGTGGGGCGCTGTGGGTGGCTACCTCTCGCTGTGGCTCGTGTATTGGGCTTTCAAGCTGGTCACGGGCAAAGAGGGCATGGGGTACGGAGACTTCAAACTTTTCGCGGCCTTTGGCGCCTGGTTTGGTTGGCAAGCCCTGATCCCCGTGATCCTCATGGCCTCGGTGATCGGTGCCGTGATCGGCATCGGCATCAAACTCAAGGGTGAACTGCGCGAAGGGGGCTACGTGCCGTTTGGTCCCTTCCTCGCACTGGCGGGACTGACCGCCATGATCTTCGGACCATCGGCGATCTTGGCCGTCATCGGTCTGTGAACGTGCCCTCTGAGACCCAGCGCATCCTGAAAGTGGGGCTCACGGGCGGCATTGGCAGCGGGAAGAGCACGCTGGCTCGCCTGCTTCAAGGTCTGGGCGCGGATCTGATCGATGCGGATGCGATTTCGCGAGCCTGCACCGACATCGGCGGTTCGGCCATCCGCGGCATTGCCGAAACCTTTGGCAGCGAGTTCATCGCCCGGGACGGCTCACTGGACAGACAGCGCATGCGCGAGCACGTGTTTGCCCAACCCGATGCACGCATGCTTCTGGAACAGATCGTCCATCCGCTGGTGGGCGACGAAATTCGTCGGCAAACCACGCTGGCCACATCCAGGCTGGTGGTCTTTGACATCCCGCTGTTGGTCGAGTCGCCGCGCTGGCGGCCGCAGCTGGACCGCGTGCTGGTGGTGGACTGCCTGCCCGCCACGCAAGTCCGCCGGGTGGTGCAGCGCAGTGGATGGGACCTGCCGACCATCGAGGCGGCCATGCGCATTCAAAGCACGCGGGAAAAACGGTTGGCTTGCGCAGACCTGGTGGTGTTCAACGACACGGACAGCATCGACAACCTGCAACATCTGGCTCGGGCGTTGGCGAATCGGTTCGGGCTATGATGAACCCCCACCCGCCGCACCGCCCTGCGCACCCAAGCCGCTGTGATCCTGTACGAATACCCCTTCAACGAACGCATCCGCACCTACATGCGACTTGAACAACTGTTCCGGCGCATGGTCGAACTGGTGCCACGTCAGCACCCGCTGGACCATCACTTCGCCATCCAAACGATCTTCGAAATCATCGAAGTGGCGTCGAGGGCCGACATGAAATCCGATGTGCTCAAGGACATCGAACGGCACAAGCAGCAACTCATTTCCTACCGGGGCAACCCCATGATCTCGGAGCAGGCGCTCAACGAGGCCATTGGTCAACTGGAAGATTGCTTTTCACAGCTCAGCGGGCTGGCCGGCAAGACAGGTCAGTCGCTGACCGAAAACGACTGGTTGATGAGCATCCGAAGTCGCATCGGCATCCCCGCCGGCACGTGCGAATTCGACCTCCCGGCGTATTACCACTGGCAACACCACAGCGCAGAGGTTCGGCAGGCCGACCTGCAGCGGTGGTCGGTGCCGCTGGCGCCGCTGGCGGAATCCGTTGTGCTGCTGCTCAAGATGCTGCGCGACTCGGGATCGCCACAAAAAGTGGTGGCGCCCGGTGGCCAGTTTCAGCAGACGTTGCCCCAGGGCCGTACCTTTCAGCTGCTGCGCCTGCGCATCGACCCGAGCTCGGGTCTGATTCCGGAAATCAGCGGCAACCGCCTGATGTTGTCGGTGCGCATGATGCGTCTGGGCGACGACGACCGCCTGCACCCGGCGCAAGACGACACGGCGTTTGAGTTGACCCTCTGCGCGTGAGTCTCGACGAGCTCGTTCATGCCTTCCAACGCCCACACCAGTCCTTTGAAAACGGTGCGATGCCCCGGGTGCGGCGGCGCTGCGAGCGCTGCAAGAACATGGACTTCGGCGCCTGGGCCACCGAGAGCTTCAAACTGCCCGAGCAGGACAGCCAGAACGATCCGGACTTCGGGGTCTCCTGACCCCGGAAGCTCCGGCTCAGACCGATGCCTGGGCGCGCTCCTGCGCGAGCCATTCCAGCACGGGCACGGTGCCCGGCAGGATCGGTGCGCAGCGTGCTGGCAAGGCCTCCCAGCTGAACTGCTGGCCCTCGCGCATCTGGAGTTCACCCGTCCAGTCGAACACCTTGCAAAAGTGAAGGCGCACCAGCGCGTGGGGGTAGTCCACCAGGCTGTCGCGCCACGTGTGGGCGGCGCCAATGGTCACGCCGATCTCTTCCTGCAGTTCGCGGCGCAGGGCCTGCTCCACCGACTCGCCGGCTTCCAGCTTGCCACCGGGAAACTCCCAGTAGCCGGCATACACCTTGCCCACCGGGCGCGAGGTGAGCAGAAAGCGACCATCGGGCGCCATCAACAAGCCCACCGCCACGTCAACCACGGGTCGGTCAACCGGTCGTTCAACGCCGGGGGCGGCGTCCACGACGAGAACCGGCGATCTCATGCTTTTGACGCGTGCGTGCCGGCGTAGTCACGGGCGAACTGGTAGGCCACGCGTCCGCTGCGCGAACCGCGCTCCAACGCCCACACCAGTGCCTGAGGACGCGCGGCTTCGATGTCGCTGGCGGTCACGCCGAACGACGAGAGCCACTGAGCCACGATGGTGAGGTATTCGTCCTGGCTGAACGGATAGAAGCTCACCCACAGACCAAAGCGCTCCGACAGCGAGATCTTTTCTTCGACCACCTCACCCGGATGCACCTCGCCCTCGGCGGTGTGCGTGTAGGTGAGGTTTTCCTTCATGTACTCGGGCAGCAGGTGGCGACGGTTGCTCGTGGCGTAGATGAGCACGTTGGGACTGGCCGCCGACACCGAACCATCGAGAATCGATTTGAGCGCCTTGTAGCCCGGTTCACCGTCCTCGAAGCTCAGGTCGTCGCAGAACACGATGAAGCGCTCGGGCCGTTCGGACACCACATCGACGATGTCCGGCAAATCCACGAGATCCGCCTTGTCGACCTCGATCAGGCGAAGACCCTGCGGCGCGTATTCGTTGAGGCAGGCGCGGATCAACGACGACTTGCCGGTGCCGCGCGCACCGGTGAGCAGCACGTTGTTGGCCGGCCGACGCTGCACGAACTGCTGCGTGTTGCGCTGGATCTTTTCTTTCTGCCCGTCGATCTCCTGCAGATCGCTCAGGCGCATGGCGCCCACATGGCGCACCGGCTCCAGTGCACCATGGCCGCTGGAGCGTTTGCGGTAACGCCACGCCACGGCGGCCGCCCAATCGGGCGCCTGCATGGGTTGGGGCAGCACCGATTCGATGCGGGCCATCAACTGCTCGGCGCGCGCCAACAGGCGTTCGAAGTGTTCGTTCATGGCGCGCTGTTCAAGAACGGTAGTCGGCGTTGATGGTCACGTAGTCGTGGCTGAAATCGCAGGTCCACACCGTCTCGGTGGCCGCACCGCGGCCCAGGCCGATGCGCACCAGGATCTCGGCCTGTTTCATCACACGCTGACCATCCTCTTCGCGGTAGTCGGGGTGGCGACCGCCGTGGGTGACCACGTGCACATCGCCCAGGTGAAGCTCGATGCCGCTCACGTCGAGATCGTGGATGCCGGCGTAGCCCACGGCGGCCAGGATGCGACCGAGGTTGGGATCGCTGGCGAAGAAGGCCGTCTTGACCAGGGGCGAATGCGCAACGGCATACGCCGCCAGCAGACATTCCGCCGCGGTTCGACCACCCTCAACTTGAACGGTGATGAACTTGGTGGCGCCCTCGCCATCGCGCACGATGGCATGCGCGAGGAAGCGCGCCACTTGCGTCAAGCCGTCCAGCAAGGCCACGCCCGCCGGGCTGTTCAGGTCCGTGATGGGGGCATGGCCCGCTTGACCCGTGGCCACCACCACAAACGAGTCGTTGGTGCTGGTGTCGCCGTCCACCGTGACCCGGTTGAACGACGCATCGGCCAGGCGACGCGCCAACTCATTCATGAGCGCGGGCGCCACGGCAGCGTCGGTGGCCAGGAAGCCCAACATGGTGGCCATGTTCGGGCGGATCATCCCGGCGCCTTTGGCAATGCCGGTGGCGTGCACGGCGTGACCATCGATCACCATGCGCTGGCTGCGGGCCTTGGGCAGGGTGTCGGTGGTCATGATGCCCTGAGCCGCCATCAGCCACTGTGCGCCGCTGTCGTTTTGCGGTTGCGCCGCGTCGGTGAGGGCGGCTGGCAAACCGGCAAGCAGGCGATCGAGCGGCAGCGGCTCCATGATCACGCCGGTGGAGAACGGCAACACCTGCTCGTGGCGCACACCCAAGGACAGGGCCAGCGCCGTGCAGGTCTGGCGGGCATTCGCGAGACCCGGCTCACCAGTGCCAGCGTTGGCGTTGCCGGTGTTGATCACCAACGCGCGCACGCCCTGCCCTGCGGCCAGGTGTTCACGGCAGACCTGCACCGGCGCCGCGGCGTAGCGGTTCTGGGTGAACACCGCACCGACCGCACAGCCTTCATCCAACAAGAAGACCGTGAGGTCTTTGCGGTGGGCCTTGCGGATGCCGGCTTCTGCGACCCCGATGCGCACACCCGCGATGGGGAGCAGGTCGTTGGCCGAGGGCGTGTCGAGTTGAACGGGCATGGAGACTCCGTGGGTTCAGGGTTGAGCCGGTCAGCGGAACGCGCGGGCCCCCGGGCCCGGACGCGTCAGTCCAGCTTGCCGTGGCACTGCTTGTATTTCTTGCCGCTGCCACAAGGGCAAGGATCGTTGCGTCCCACGCGCGGCACATCGCCGGCGGGACGCGGTGCTGCCCCGGACGCGCCCACCGTTTCCGCTTCACCGGTCTCGGTGGGGGCGGTGTAGGTCACGTTGGCGATCTGCTCGGCGCGCTCTTCCAGCTGTTCAGCCGCTTGCGCCATCTGTTCGGCAGACTGCACGCGCACGTTCATCAACACGCGCGTCACATCGTTCTTCACCGTGTCCAGCAGCTGGCCAAACAACACGAAAGCCTCGCGCTTGTACTCCTGCTTGGGCTGCTTCTGCGCATAGCCGCGCAAGTGGATGCCCTGACGCAGGTAGTCCAGCGCGGACAGGTGCTCGCGCCACTGCCCGTCGATGGTCTGCAGCAACACCACGCGCTCGAACTGGGTGAAGTTCTCCTCGCCCACGATCTGAACCTTGGCCTCGAACGCCGTCCTGGCCGCGGCCACCACGCGCTCCGCAACTTCTTCCGCGTCGATCGACTCGGCGTCCGACACCCAGGTCGTCACCGGCACATCGACGGCCCACTCTTCGCGCAGCACGCGCTCCAGCGTGGGCAGGTCCCACTGCTCCTCCACACTGCCTTCGGGGACGTACTGATGCACCAGGTCGGCAAAACAACCATCGCGCAGCGAATCGATCTGCGCGCGCAAGGACTCGGCATCGAGGATGTCGTTGCGCTGCTGATAGATCACTTTGCGCTGGTCGTTGGACACGTCGTCGTATTCCAGCAGCTGTTTGCGGATGTCGAAGTTGCGCGCCTCGACCTTGCGCTGCGCGCTCTCGATGCTGCGCGTGACAATGCCAGCCTCGATGGCCTCGCCCTCGGGCATTTTGAGGCGGTCCATGATCGCTCGCACGCGGTCGCCCGCAAAGATGCGCATCAGCGAATCGTCCAGGCTCAAATAGAAACGCGACGAACCCGGGTCTCCCTGACGACCGGAGCGGCCACGCAGCTGGTTGTCGATGCGACGCGACTCATGGCGCTCGGTGGCGATGATGCGCAGGCCACCCAGGGCCTTGACCTTGTCGTGGTCGGCCTGCCAGTTCTGGCGCAGCGATTCGATGCGCGCGGCCTTGGTGGCATCGTCCAGCGTCTCGTCGTTCTGCACCGCATCGACCATCTTCTCCAGGTTGCCACCGAGCACGATGTCGGTGCCGCGACCGGCCATGTTGGTGGCGATGGTGATGCCGCCCGGACGGCCCGCCTGGATGATGATGTCGGCCTCGCGCGCATGCTGCTTGGCGTTCAGCACCTCGTGGGGCAGGCCTTCCTTCACCAGCAGCTCGGCGATGATCTCCGAGTTCTCGATGGACGACGTGCCCACCAGCACCGGCTGACCGCGCTCGTGGCATTCGCGAATGTCCTGAATGGCCGCGACGTACTTCTCTTTCGTGGTCTTGTAGACGCGATCGAGCTGGTCAACACGCTTGCTCACGCGGTTCGGTGGAATCACCACCGTCTCCAGGCTGTAGATCTCCTGGAATTCATACGCCTCGGTGTCGGCCGTGCCGGTCATGCCCGAGAGCTTGCCGTAGAGACGGAAGTAATTCTGGAACGTGATGGACGCCAGTGTCTGGTTCTCGGGCTGGATCGCAACACCTTCCTTGGCTTCGACCGCCTGGTGCAGGCCGTCGCTCCAGCGCCGACCCGTCATCAATCGACCGGTGAATTCGTCGACGATCACGATCTCGCCGTTCTGGTTCACGTAGTGCTGGTCACGGTGGTAGAGGTGGTGTGCCTTGAGCGAGGTGACCAGGTTGTGCAGCAGTGCAATGTTGGCCGGGTCGTAGAGCGACGCGCCTTCGGGCAACAGGCCCGCCTGGCTGAGCAACTGCTCGGCATGCTCATGACCCTGTTCGGTCATGTGGATGGCGTGCGCCTTCTCGTCCACGGTGAAGTCGCCCGGCTTGATCACGCCCTCGCCTGTGCGCACATCGGCTTCGCCTTCCTGGCGCACCAGGTGCGGCACCAGCTGCTTGATCGCCATGTAGGTCTGGGTCTGGTCTTCGGCCTGGCCGCTGATGATCAGCGGCGTGCGGGCCTCGTCGATCAGGATCGAATCCACCTCATCGACAATGGCGAAGTTCAGGCCGCGCTGCACGCGGTCTGCGGCTTCATAGACCATGTTGTCACGCAAATAGTCGAAGCCGTATTCGTTGTTGGTGCCGTAGGTGATGTCGGAGCGGTAAGCCGCTTGCTTCTCGTCGCGGGGCGCCTGCGGCAGGTTGATGCCGACCGAGAGACCGAGAAAGTTGTACAGGCGCCCCATCCACTGCGCGTCGCGGCTGGCCAGATAGTCGTTGACCGTGACCACATGCACGCCCTTGCCGGTAAGAGCGTTCAGGTACACCGGCAGCGTGGCGGTCAGGGTTTTGCCCTCACCCGTGCGCATCTCGGCCACCTTGCCGTGGTGGAGCGCGAGACCACCCACGAGCTGCACGTCGAAATGGCGCATTTTCATGATGCGCTTGCTGCCTTCGCGAACCACTGCGAAGGCTTCGGGCAACACGGATTCCAGGCTCTCGCCCTGCGCGATGCGTTGCTTGAACGATTCCGTTTTTCCACGGAGTTCGTCATCGCTGAGTTTCTCAAACTGCGCCTCCAGGCCGTTGATGCGCTCCACCGTTTTGCGGTAGGTCTTGAGCAATCGGTCGTTGCGGCTACCAAAGAGTTTGGTGAGGAAGTTTGTGGCCATACATACGGGCTTGCACCAGACACCCTGAAGGCGCCGGGCAGGCAAAGGAAATGAGGAGGGCTCTTGCGAACCTGGAGGGCGTGCACTGTGTGCCAGCGAGTTGCCGGCAAACGCAGCGCTTTCAAGAGCAAAGTGGCGATTTTAACTGCCGGGGACCACCCCAGTTCAGGGCTTGCGAGGGCCCAGGGTGGAGGACTTGGCCGCTGCAATTTTTTCGCCAGCCGCCAGGAAGCGCTGGGGATCTTGCGGCACCCCGGCCACCCAGACCTCAAAATGCAAATGCGGGCCCGTGGAGCGCCCGGTCGACCCCACGCTGGCGATCTTTTGCCCACGCTTGACGATGTCGCCCTTTTTGACGAAGGTGGCCGAAGCATGGGCGTAGCGGGTGATCAGATCGTTCCCATGATCAACCTCGATCATGTTTCCATAAGCCGGGTGGTACTCCTGCACCACGACCACACCCCCCGCGGCGGCCAGGATCGGTGTGCCGACATCAGCGGGGAAATCCAGCCCGGTGTGCAAGGCCGACCGGCCCGTGATCGGGTCGATGCGAAACCCGAAGGCGGAGCCGACTTGAACACCGTCGACCGGTTTTTCGGTGGGTATCAAGGTCTGCTGGATCTTCTGATCGAACAGCCGGGACTCCACCACCGTGAGCCAATCGACGCGAGAGCCACTGGACACTTCGACCGAATCGAGCGCCTGCATCAATTCCTGCATGCTGATGTCGCGGCTCGCCACCAACGATCCGCCCGAACCGGGTGCGTTCTTGAACTCGGCCGGGTTGAGACCAGCGAGTCCGGCCACGCGCTCACCGAGTGAGTCGATCTGCACCATGCGCGCCTGCATTTCCCCAAGCTTTCGGGCCATGGCGTCCAGATTGGCACGCATGTAAGCGTCCTTGGAGTCCGCATCGCTTTGGTGAACCAAGCGCGCAACCGATGCGAACCCTGGCCACCCTTGGCGCACCCCTTCGAGAAAGAACCAGTGGTAGGTGGCGATCGATGCAAGCATCAGCAGCATCGATGCGAGCAAGCCCACACCGATCAGCTTGAAGCCATTGAGGTGCATCGCCCTGCTTCGGGCCAGCCAGGCGTCCGTGATAATGATGTGCACTCTTCAACCTTTCTGTGCGGTGAACAGCGGTTGCTGTTCCCGTTCAATTCACATGGCCACCGATTCACGTCCCCGCACGCTGTACAGCCTGGCTCAGGCTGTGGGGGCTTCGCCGTCCCTGGCCTTGCTGCAGGAACGCATTCGCGAATCCCAGGGGTGCATGGACCAGATCCGCCATCTCATACCGGCGGCCATGCGACAGCACGTGGTGGCAGGCCCGCTTAAGGACCAGGAGTGGTGTTTGTTGGTGGGCAGCGCCGCTGCGTCCACCAAGCTGCGACAGCTCTTGCCAGCCATTCAGCAGACCTTGACCGCCAGCGGTGCGCAGGTTAACGCAATCAGGATCAAAGTCCAAATGCCGGGACGTTGAACTGACAGCGCTCGCTCGCGAGCGGGGGAATGCAGAGGGGTATGGTGCCGCTTGTCTGACTCGAACAGACGACCTATCGCTTACAAGGCGATTGCTCTACCAACTGAGCTAAAGCGGCCCAAAAAATACAGTGGACGCGAGTTTACTTGACGCGTTTGAGTTGGGGCCGACCGGGCGCTCGGCCCGGGCCGTCGTTGGGAGGCTCTGGTGGCAGGTCATCACCCTCCGTCTCGGCGTCTTCGCTGGTCACAGACCGCAACGGGCTGCGTGACACAGGGTCTGTGAGCGGCTGCGACCCGCCCGACGCTTCATCCTGAGGCTTCAGGGCAGACAACATCGCGGGGGCAGGAGCGGGAAACGCCATGCCCTGACCATTCTCGCGTGCATAGATCGCAATGACATGGCTGATGGGCACCACGATTTCACGCGCCACACCGCCAAACCGCGCTTTGAACTCGATGAAATCGTTGCCCAGTCGCAATGCACTGGTGGCGTCAACACCCACGTTGAGCACGATTTCGCCGTTTTTCACGAACTCCATCGGCACCTGCACGGATGCGTCCACCTGCACGGCAATGTAGGGAGAAAACCCGTTGTCCGAACACCACTCGTGCAAAGCACGGATCAGGTAGGGCCGGGTGGAAGGAATATCGGCGTCGACAGGACTCATGGACAGTCGCTGGGGATCAGGCAAGCCCGGCCAGACAGGCCGGGGCATCCATCACTTGCGCATCACTTTCTCGGAGGGCGTCAACGCCTCAATGTAGGCCGGACGCGAGAAAATCCGCTCGGCATACTTGAGCAATGGGGCCGCGTTCTTGCTGAGTTCAATGCCGTAAAAGTCCAGGCGCCACAGCAGAGGGGCAATCGCCACGTCGAGCATGGAGAAGTTGTCGCCCAACATGAACTTGTTCTTCAGGAAAACGGGCGCCAGCTGCGTGAGGCGGTCGCGAATGTGCGCGCGGGCTTTTTCAAGCGCCTTCTCGTTGCCCTTGGTCACGCGCGACTCGAGCATGGACACGTGCGTGAACAGTTCTTTTTCGAAGTTGAGCAAGAACAAGCGCACGCGAGCCCGGTCAACCGGATCACCAGGCATCAGCTGTGGGTGGGGAAAACGTTCGTCAATGTACTCATTGATGATGTTGGACTCGTACAGGATGAGGTCGCGCTCGACCAGGATGGGCACCTGGCCGTACGGGTTCATCACACTGATGTCCTCGGGCTTGTTGTAGAGGTCGACATCCCGGATCTCGAAGTCCATGCCTTTTTCGAACAACACGAAGCGGCAGCGGTGGGAATACGGGCAAGTCGTGCCCGAGTACAAGACCATCATGGGGGAGTCTCCTTAAAGCGAAAAACAGTGGTTTGCGTTCGTGTCATACGGACACTGCAAACCACTGCGAAATTGACAGGCCGGTGGCGCATGCCACCGGCCCTGTCGGGTGGGATTACTTGATGTCTTTCCAGAAGGCGGCATTCAAGCGCCAGGCCACCACAGTGAAGGCCGCGAGAAACAACATCACCCAAACGCCGATGCGGACACGGCTGTTTTGTGCCGGTTCGGCCATCCATTGAAGATACGCAACCAGATCACCCACGTTGCGGTCGTACTCGGCAGCGCTGAGCGTGCCCGGCTTGACCGATTCCCAACCTTTGACCCGATCGACTTCGTGACCGTGGCTCATCACCTTTTCCATCACAGGGCGCTGTTCGCCCTGCAACTCCCACAGTGGGTTGGGCATGCCAATGTTGGGAAACGCCAGGTTGTTCCAGCCGGTGGGCTTGGTCTCATCACGGTAGTAGGTCCGCAGCATGGTGTAGACGTAGTCGGCACCGGTGCCCGCCTTGCTCGAGCGCGAGCGGGCGATCAAGGTCAAGTCGGGTGGATTCACACCGAACCACTGCTTGGCCTGCCTGGGGTCGATCGAGGCCTTCATCGTGTCGCCGATCTTGTCGGTGGTGAACGTCAAGTTCTCGGCGATCTGCTTGTCATTGAGACCGATGTCGCGCAAGCGGTTGTAGCGCATGAACGCTGCCGAGTGACAGCTGAGGCAGTAGTTCACAAACAGCTTGGCACCGTTTTGCAGTGCAGCCATGTCATTGGTGCGCTGCGGTGCTTTGTCCAACGGAATGCTTCCGCCGGCAGCCACGGCGGCGCCAGACATGCCCAATGCCAGTGCAAAGCCCAGGAGGATTTTTTTCATTTGCTTGACTCTCAGAAATGGCTCTTCAGGGCTCAATGGGGCTGGAAGGTCACGCGGTCGGGCACGGCCTTGAACTCACCCAGGCGGCTCCACCAAGGCATCAACAGGAAGAAGCCGAAGTAGAACAGGGTGCCGACCTGGGACACGCGCTCGCCGATGGGCGAGGGAGGCAACACGCCCAGATAACCGAGGATCAGGAAGTTGATGACGAACACGCCGTACAGGTACTTGTTCCAGGTCGGGCGGTAGCGGATCGACTTCACCGGGCTGTGATCCAGCCAAGGCAGGAAGAACAGGATGATCACGGCGCCACCCATGGCGACCACACCCCAGAACTTGGCGTCGATGGCCAGCATGAGGGCCACCAACACGATCGCGCCCAGAACGATAGCGCCCTTGATGGCACCGGACACTTTGGCCTTGAGCGCTCCGAGCACGGCAGCGATCACGACGATGGCGACCAGCGCGAACATCATCTCGCTGGTGATGGCGCGCAGCATCGAATAAAACGGCGTGAAGTACCAGACTGGCGCGATGTGCAGGGGTGTGACCAGCGGGTCCGCCGGGATGAAGTTGTTGTACTCCAGGAAGTAGCCGCCAAACTCCGGCGCGAAGAAGATGATCGCCGAGAACAGCATCAGGAAGACCGACACGCCGAGCACGTCGTGCACGGTGTAGTAGGGGTGGAAGGGGATGCCGTCCAGCGGAATGCCTTTGGCGTCCTTCTTGGCCTTGATCTCCACGCCGTCCGGGTTGTTGGACCCCACCTCGTGCAGCGCGATGATGTGCGCCACCACCAGACCCAACAGGACCAGCGGCACTGCGATCACGTGGAAGCTGAAGAAGCGGTTCAAGGTAGCGTCGCCCACCACGAAGTCCCCGCGGATGAGCAGCGCCAGATCGGGGCCCACAAACGGAATGGCTGCGAACAGGTTGACGATCACCTGTGCGCCCCAGTAGGACATCTGGCCCCAGGGCAGCAGGTAGCCCATGAACGCCTCGGCCATCAGACACAGGAAAATGGCACAACCAAACACCCAGACCAGCTCACGCGGCTTTCGATAGCTGCCGTAGATCAGGCCGCGGAACATGTGCATGTACACCACCACAAAGAAAGCGGAAGCGCCGGTGGAATGCATGTAGCGGATCAGCCAACCCCAAGGCACATCACGCATGATGTATTCAACGGACGCAAACGCCAGCGCCGCATCGGGCTTGTAGTGCATCACGAGAAAAATGCCGGTCACGATCTGGATCACGAGCACCAGCAGGGCGAGCGAGCCGAAAAAGTACCAGAAGTTGAAGTTCTTCGGTGCGTAGTACTCGGCGTCAACCCAGTTCAGCGCCTTCTCGGCGATCGGGGCGTTGGGGGAAACTTCTTTGAATTCAGCCATGGGTTGCCTCTGTGTGGCGTTGTCTGATCTCGCTTCGAACCGCTGCGGCTCAGGCCTGCTTCTCTTCACCCACCAGCAAGGTGGTGTCGGACAGGTAGTAGTGCGGCGGCACTTCCAGGTTGTCCGGGGCCGGCTTGTTCTTGAACACGCGACCAGCCAGATCGAAGGTGGAACCGTGGCAGGCACACAGGAAGCCGCCCTGCCAGTCGTCCGGCAGAGAGGGCTGTGGGCCCGGGGTGAGCCGGTCTCCAGGGGAGCATCCCAGGTGCGTACAGATGCCCACGGTCACCAGAATTTCGGGCTTGATGGACCGGTGGTGGTTCTTCGCGTACTCGGGTGTGGGAACCGCGTTGCGCGCCGACTCCGGGTCGGCCAACTGACCGGCGATCTTTTCGAGTTCGGCCAACTGCTCGGGCGTGCGCCGCATGATCCAGACGGGCTTGCCGCGCCACTCGACGACGATTTTTTCGCCCGGAAGGATGCCCGAAACGTCCACCTCGACCGCTGCACCAGCGGCTTTGGCTCGCTCGGAGGGCTGAAACGTGCTCACGAAGGGCACAGCGACTGCGGCTGCACCCACGCCACCCATGGCGCAGGAGGTGATCAGCCAGGTACGGCGGCTGCTGTTGGCAGGCGCTTGGGCGGTAGCTTCACTCATGGAACTCTTTCAATGAGACTTCGGGTCAGGACACTCGGGACAACCCGGCATTGTACTGGAGAGCGCTGAACGCTCTCCCGTTTGTCGGGGCGCAGGTCAGGGCTATTGATGTGCGCGACGCACGTCGTTCCGTGCACCGCTTCGCCGGACCTGCCCGCCAACACCTCGGGCGCTTGTGTGAGAATCTTTTTGCCACAGCGCACAGCATGGCAACGACGATCGCCAATAACCATCCATTGAGGGAAACACCATGAGCGTTGTGCAGGAATTCAAGGAATTTGCCGTCAAGGGCAATGTCATCGATCTGGCCGTTGGCGTGATCATCGGGGGGGCATTCGGCAAGATCGTCACGTCGATGGTGGAAGACATCATCATGCCGCTGGTGGGCGCCGTTTTCGGCAACTTCGACTTCACCAACCTTTATGTGGCCCTGGGCAAGGTGCCAGATGGAACGGCGCCGACACTGGCGGCACTCAAAGCCGCGGGAGTGCCCACGCTGGCGTACGGCAGTTTCATCACCGTGGCCATCAACTTCACGATCCTGGCCTTCATCATCTTCATGATGGTCAAACAGATCAACCGACTCAAGCGCGAAACCCCGGCTGCACCTCCCGCGCCGGTGGCCACGCCTGAAGACGTGGTGCTGCTGCGCGAGATCCGCGACAGCCTCAGGAAGTAAGGCTGGCCGCCAGGGCCGCGTCGATCGCGGCCAGCAAACTGCTGGGGTTCGCGCGGCCCGTGCCCGCGATGTCGAACGCGGTTCCGTGGTCGGGACTGGTGCGCACAAAGGGCAAGCCCAGTGTGGTGTTCACGCCGTCGTTCAGGCCCAGCAACTTGACCGGGATGAGCCCCTGGTCGTGGTACATGGCCACGACCACATCGAAAGCACCCTGCCGCGCCCGCATGAAGACCGTGTCCGGCGCGTGCGGGCCGCTGGCATCCACCCCCTCCTGCCGGGCGCGGACAATGGCCGGGGCGATCACATCCCGATCTTCGAACCCGAACAAACCGCCCTCCCCCGCGTGCGGGTTGAGCCCCGCCACGGCGATGCGCGGCCGGACCATGCCGATGCGCAGAAAGTGCGCTTGTGTGATGCGGATCGTCTGCAACACCTGCTCGGTGGTCACCGCGTCCAGCGCCTGACGGAGCGAGACGTGGATGCTCACGAGCACCGTGCTCAGACCGGGGCAGCTCAGCATCATGCGCACAGGCAACTCCGCCACCGCCACGCCGAGGTGGGCCGCGCCGAGCGACTGCAGCAGCTCGGTGTGTCCGGGGTACTCGACGCCCGCCGCGGCCAAGGCCTCCTTGTGGATCGGCGCAGTCACCACGGCGCGAGCCTGACCTTCCAGCACAGCCTGGGCTGCCCATGCGATGCAATCAGCGGCTGCGCGTCCGGCTGATGCGCTGATGCACCCCATCGCGACCGGCTCGACCAACTTGCACGCCTGCACCACGGCCATGCAACCCGGGGGAACCGCCGCCAGGTCGGCAATGTCTGCGATTTCGGCCAGCATCACACGGTTCGATCCGGCGCCCCACTGCCGCGCCGCCCGGCGCAGGGTCTCCACATCGCCCGCCACCACGGTCTGCGGCAGAAGCGCTGGGCGCTCGCTCAAAGCTTTCGCGATGATCTCCGGCCCGATGCCGGCCGGATCTCCCATGGTCAACACGATGGGGCTGATCCGGGCCGTGTGGCGCGTGGTGGATGGTGGCATCGGGATTCAGGCCGGGTTGTCGATGTCGATGAACACGTGCTCTAGCCCAAGCAGGGCCGCGACGTGCGCGCCCACGGCGGGCGCACCGTAGCGCTCGGAAGCGTGGTGTCCGCAGGCGATGTAGGCCACCCCACATTCGCGGGCGTAGTGGGCCTGCGGCTCGGAAATTTCACCGGTGATGAACACGTCGGCACCAGCGGCGATGGCGGCTTCAAAGTAGCCCTGCGCGCCACCCGTGCACAGCGCGACGTGCCGCACGGGTCGATCGGGTTCGGCCACCAGGGTGACGGCTCGACCGAGCTGCTGCGACACGTGCTCGGCCAACTCGGCGGCCGACGCCGACGGCCGGTGACCCATGAAACCCAGCGACTGCTCACCAAACCGGCCACGCGCATCGGTGTACAGCGCCACCCCCAGCCGCTGCGCCAGTTGCGCGTTGTTGCCCAGCTCGGCGTGGGCATCCAGCGGGAGGTGGTAGGCCAGCAGGTTGATGTCGTGGGCCAACAAGCGGGACAGGCGCTGCTTCATCCAGCCCGTCACCCGACCATCCTGACCGCGCCAGAACAAGCCATGGTGCACCAGGATGGCGTCGGCGCCCTCGTCGATCGCAGCGTCGATCAGTGCGCGGCTGGCGGTCACACCGCTGACCAATTTGCCGACCTCGGCACGCCCTTCGACTTGCAATCCGTTGGGGCCGTGGTCCTTGAACAGTGCGGGTTGCAACAACTGGTCCAGCGCCTGTGTGAGGGCCTCGCGGCGCACCGCGGGCGGTGATGGGTGGTCGGTTGACATGGGATGGTCGATTTCGCGAACGGCTGCGATGGTCGCCCATTCTGACACCCGACTCGCGCAACGTCGGTGGCGCACGCAACGGCCTTGAACGCCGCATGCCCGATCGCATATGCAGGACAATCAGCGCGTACCCAACCCATCTTCAGCTCCTCCATGAAACGACTCTGGCTCCTGTTCGCCCAAACCGTCACCGTGCTGGTGGCGGCCCTGTTTGTGGTGGCCACTTTGCAGCCGCAGTGGCTCGGACGCTCGGCCTCCGTGGCGTCGGTGGTGCCGGTGCTGGAAGCGCCTTCCCTGGGCACCGCGCCCGCGGCGGTGGATGGCGCTTCGAGCTTTCGCAGCGCAGCACGTGCCGCTTCGCCTGCGGTGGTGAGCATCAACACCAGCAAGGCGGCCGTCAGCGGCGCACAAAGCGCCGACCCCTGGTTCCGCTTCTTTTTTGGCGATCAGGCCCAGAGCCAGCCCCAAACCGGCCTGGGTTCGGGCGTCATTGTGAGCCCCGCGGGCTATGTGTTGACCAACAACCACGTGATCGAGGAAGCCGACGAAATCGAAGTCATCCTCAACGACGGACGCAAGAGCGCGGCCAAGGTGATCGGCACCGACCCCGAAACCGATCTCGCGATCCTGAAGATCGAGCTGACCGACCTGCCCGTGATCACACTGGGGAACTCCGACGCGCTGGAGATCGGCGACCAGGTGCTGGCCATCGGCAACCCGTTCGGCGTCGGGCAGACCGTCACCAGCGGCATCGTGAGCGCGCTGGGCCGCACGCAACTGGGCATCAACACCTTCGAGAACTTCATCCAGACCGACGCGGCCATCAACCCAGGCAACTCGGGCGGGGCGCTGGTGGACGTGAACGGGCACCTGATGGGCATCAACACGGCCATCTATTCACGCTCCGGCGGCTCGATGGGCATCGGTTTTGCCATCCCCACCTCCACGGCACGCAACGTGCTGGACGCGATCGTGCGCGACGGTCAGGTCACGCGCGGCTGGATCGGTGTGGAACCTCAGGAGCTGACACCCGAACTGGCGGAAAGTTTTGGTCTGGCGCCCGGCGCGGGCGTGGTCATCACGGGTGTGCTGCAAAACGGTCCCGCCGCTCAGGCAGGCATCCGTCCAGGTGACGTGATCACTGCCGTCGCAGGCAAGCCCGTGAGTTCGGTGCCCCAGTTGTTGTCGGCGGTGGCCTCCCTCCAACCCGGCACGGCTTCACCACTGGACGTGACACGCCGCGACAGCAAGATTCAGGTGCAGGTCACGCCGGGGCGGCGCAATGTCGCGCGCCAGGCAGCGGCGCGATAAGCCACTCAGGAAGCCGATTCCTTCTCGGCGGTCTCGGCTTCGGTGGGTGCCGCCGCCTTGATGAACCACTGGGCTCCCCAGATGCCGATCTCGTACAGGATGCACATGGGCACGGCGAGCGCCAGTTGGGAGATCACATCGGGCGGCGTCACCACGGCAGCAATCACGAATGCCACCACGATGAAGTAGCCGCGGAACTCCTTGAGCTTCTCCACCGTCACCATGTTCATCTTCACCAGCAGCACCACCACGATGGGCACCTGGAAGGCCAGGCCAAAGGCGAGGTACAGCGAGAGGATGGCCTCCACATACGACGCGATGTCGGGCGTGGCTGCCACGCTGGCGGGCGTGAACTGCTGGATGAAGCCGAACATCTTGTCCAGCACGAAGAACTGCACAAAGGCAATGCCCACATACGCCAGCAAGCTGCCGAGCACGATCAACGGGATGGCAAATCGCTTTTCGTGGCTGTAGAGCCCCGGCGCCACGAAGGCCCACACCTGGTACATCCACCACGGCAGCGAGAGCAGCAGTGCCGCCATGGCCAGCACTTTGATGGGCACGAAGAAAGGCGAAAACACGCCCACGGCGATCAGCTTCGCGTCGGGCGGCATGTGCGCGCGGATGGGCACGGCAATCAGGTCGATCAAACCACTGGGGCCCGGCCAGAAGGCCAGCAAGGCCATGCAGATGGCCAGTCCGATGACACCGTAGAGCAGGCGGTTGTTCTGAACCGGCGAGTTCGTCGGTGGATTTTTCGGTGTCGGACATCAGCGGGGGGCGGAAGAGGAGCGGGGCCGGAAACGGGCCACGCGGGCCGCACCGGATTGGGTGCGCGTGCGCACCCCGGTGCGGGCCTTGTACCACTGGGGCATGGCCTTCTGCTTCAGCCGCCAGTTCTTTTTGGGGTGTTTGTAAACCGGTGGCTCGAGTGAACCGAGGGTGTCATTCGAACCGTAGGTCGAACCGCTGCTGCCATCCAGCCCGGCGGTGGCTTCGGACCATGACTTCTCGAAGTCGGTGGCGCCGCTTTGAACCGACTGCTCCACGTCGCGCGCGGCACTCGTCACCGAGTCCTTCATCTTCTTGAGCTCCTCGAGCTCCATGGACCGGCTGACCTCGGACTTCACGTCAGCCACATAGCGCTGCGCCTTGCCCAGCAAGGCTCCCACGGTGCGCGCCACACGCGGCAGTTTCTCGGGGCCAATGACGATCAACGCCACAGCCCCGATGAGGGCGAGTTTGGAAATGCCCAAATCAATCATGTGTCGGCCATCCTGCGGGCGGTTCGGGCTCGGAA
>LNFM01005717.1_pt1 | contig 23270 bp, 22 predicted proteins | sample 596031 | NCBI WGS metagenome assembly LNFM01 (sample SAMN04254537, study PRJNA301005) | activated carbon metagenome | isolation source: dual media filters at the Ann Arbor, Michigan drinking water treatment plant | place: USA: Ann Arbor | reverse complement strand
TAAGGGTGGTAACCATTCTTGTTCACACCTGTTATTAACGATGCAAACCCCGTGCAACTTGCATAAAAGCTTATTTATTAAATGTTAAGGTTTGCTGTTTTAAAGATTTTCAAGCTATTTCTGGTTATAGCTTTTCCGGCTATATTTGAAAAAAAATCTACATGAAAAAAAATTTAGTGTTACTGTTCGTAGTTATTATGGCTCTTTTGCATTCCCAAAGCGGTTTTGCAACTATCACTAACCACCCAGCAGATAGTACGTTTATTTATGTGTATCGGGTGGGCCAATGGAATGCCGCCGGTGCTAACTGGGCTATTTATGCTGATGACGAGAAAAAATGCAAGTTGAGTAACAATAAGTACATGAAAATTGCCGTGGCTGCAGGAAAGCACAAGATAAGTGCAAGAGTGGGCGGTGCCGGAATTTTTAAGAAAGAAACGGAAATTGAAATTGATGCAGAAGCAGGAGGTAGTTATTATATTGCTTGTAACGTAAAACAAAGTATTACCCGGGCAAGGCTTGAAATGGTAGAAGTAACAAAAAACAGTGCTGCCAAACAAATGGAAAAAATGAAATTGGACAATTGCCAGGAAAATATTGATTAATGTAGGTTGAAATAAAAATATGCCCAATACAGTATCCGGATAAAATGTGTGAAGACTTTTATCCGGTTTTTTGTTTCCAGTTGGCAAGTACAATGCCAATGAAAATAATTATCATGCTGGTAACATGAACCCAATTAAATTCTTCCTTCAAAATAATGGCAGCTTCTATACTGCTGAATACGGGAATTAAATTTCCAAATAAAGCAGTGCGGCCAGAGCCTAATTTACCGATAGCAATATTCCAGATAAGAAAACAAATAACAGAAGCACCTAGTCCGAGATATAAGATTGATAATAAAAGAGGCGTATTCCACTCAACCGCCGGGTATTGATTTGTTTCCCAAACAAAGAAAGGGAGTAACAGCAATGCGCCGAGACTGAAAATGACAAACAAAAAATTGACAGGAGAAATAGCGGCGGGTTTTTTCTTTACCAATGTATTATACACGGCAAAACAAAATGCGGCCAGCAAAACCCACAAGTCGCCTTCGCCAAATTGAAGTGAAAGCAGATTTTGAAAATTTCCTTTCGATAGCAAGAATAATACACCAATTATACAAGTGATAAGACCAGCCAGTTTTAAAAAACCGATCTTTTCTTTTAAAAATATTCGGGCAAAAATAATTGCCATGATGGGAGAGGAGGTGGTGCCAATCAATGCCAGATTAATTGCAGAAGTGTAATGTGCCCCTACATATACAAATGTGTTGAACAGAGCAATGCCAGAAAGCGAAGCCCATAACAAATAATGCCAGGATCGTTTTACAACAGGCCATTCTTTTTTGAACTTTATTAATGCGAAAGGGAAAATAATAAAGGATGCTAATAACCAGCGATAGAAACTTAGACTTATAGGAGGAATTTCATTTTTAACTGCTCTAGCTACAACAAAATTTCCTGACCAAATAAATGCAGCCAGTACAGCAAGTCCTATTCCGATGTAAATATTTCGTTGAGAAGTTTGTTGGTTCATGTAAGGTTAATGATGCGCAAAATCCATTTCAAATTTTCCTTTGATTCGTTCTATCGGGGGATTAAAATAGCCAAACTTTAAATCAGGAAATTCTTCCCGGATCAATTGTTGCAGTTGGTTTACACCAAGGCATTCACCAATTTCAGTTACACCGATCTTTCCCAAATACCAGTCGGGGTCAATATTGAAATTGCGCCACTGGATCATTTTCAATCCGGTTTCTTTTATCAGTTTTCTTAATGCTTCATATTCTTCCACAGAATCTGTCATGCCCGGAAAAACAAAATAGTTGATAGAAGTCCAGCCGCCGAAGGAGGTAACAACTTTCAAACTTTCTATGATATCATTAAAATCATAATTGTTAGGGCGATAGTAAGGCATGTACGTTTCTCTCCGTGCAGAGTTGGTACTTACACGAATAGAATCAAGTCCTGCTTCACACAATGCTCTTACTGCATCTGGTTTGGAGCCGTTAGTGTTGATATTGATGCTTCCTTTCCTGGTATGTTTTCTTATTTCGATGAACAATGGTTCGCCTTCGCAACCCTGACCGAAGCTTATGATTGGATAAGGAGCAGATTCAAGATGCGGCACTGTAAACTCAACGATCTCTTCTGCAGTGGGTTTAAATGTTAACCGGTCTTGTGTTGAAACAATGGGTTCTTCATCTGGCTGCAATGAAATACAACCTACACAATTGGCATTACAAGCAGGCGATACAGGCACCGGGCATTCCCATCTCCCTAATGAAAAATTTCTTGCCGCAGGACAAGTATAGGTTAATGCACAATTACTGGTAAGATGACTAACTAAACGATTATGCGGATAATGTTTTTGTAAAATTTTTACGCCTTCTTCCACTTTTTTCTGATCATATCCTTCACAATCTTGTCGTATATCTTGTTCTATTCTTGTGGCAGGCACATAGAATTTATTATCCAACCATCCAGTAGCCGTATAACAAAACAAGGGTAGTGTTGGAGCATCTTTATCTGTTTCGTAGGCTGCTAAATAAAAACCAGTATGTGCCGGAGGAATAAAAGCAGCAACGGCCCATCCCTTATCACATAAACGCATTTCACCTGTTACTACATCAATACCAATTCCCTTTCGTCCTGGTAGTTCGTACAAAGAGCCGCCATCCGGCAGTTCGATCCATTCGTCTTCGGGTACTTCAAAAGCATCCCAACCGCTACGGCCCGTTACAAATAATGAAGTGTCTTCAAAAATATTGCCCTTACCGTCTGAGTAGAGGATGTATGGAGATTGTTGTAAACTCATTTACTTAGTTGTTCCCTGCAAAAGTCGTTAAATTCTTGCTCATTTACGGAGGTTTTGCTGTCGTCGATAGCCTGCTGAATAAGTCGGTTATTTTTCAAATCTATGGTCAGCAGGCCGTCTTTCAAGATCACATTATTTAAAGAAGGCCATACAATGTTTTTGATTGGAAAGGATGGATAGATGATCTTATCTTTTCCGGCAATTACTAATAACGGACGTTTGGAAACCAGGTAAAACATTTCTGGTACAAAAAGAATTATGCCTATCCACCAGTAGGATGAATTGATCCAAACCATTGAGATCACAAATAATGCAAAAAGCCGGTAAGGTGTATCCTCATTATTTTTTATACGGGTAAGAAAATAATCTATGCCAAGGCAGATAAAAACGGAAACAGCACCTACCAAAAAAGAAATACGTCCTGCTTTGCTGGTTGAAACGAATGATAAAAAAATAAATGCAGCTATATTGGCAATAATGATAAAGAAAGCAATGCGTTCATATTGTTTTTTCTTCTCATTCTTCAGGATAATTTGAAACTGCTGCATCAATTATTAGTTGTCACCATTAAATTGCATAGCTTATGAAGCACTCTTGCACCCACGTTGGCATCCCAATCCGTATCTCCGCCAATTCCAATTTCATTTAAATCAAAACCAACAATCGTTTTGCCGCTTTCCAGCAGTTTGGTAAACAGATAAAATATTTGGTCTAATTCAAAACCACCCGGAACAGGTGTACCGGTAAAGGGACAAAGTTTTCTATCTAATCCATCAATATCAAAACTAATAAAAACTTTTTCTGGCAGTTTGCTGATAATTTCTTCAGAAATGAATTTCCAGGTTTGTCCTTCAAACTGGCGGTTCTTTATTTCCTTATCGAAGTAGGTGATTACTCTGAAGTTGCTGTTCTTTACATATTCCCACTCATCGCTGCCAAAGTCACGAACACCAACCTGTACTAATCTTTCTAGCTGCGGAATTTCTTTCAACGCATTATACATAATGCTTGCGTGGGAATAATTAAATCCTTCATAAGCTTCCCGCAGATCAAAATGCGCATCAATTTGTAAAACGCCAAAGTTGCCATGCTTTTCACCAATTGCTTTCATATATCCAAGTGGTGTGCTATGGTCGCCGCCTAATAATCCAACCAATTTGTTTCTTTCCATTAAAGCTTTTGTTTGCTCATACACCCAGTTGTTCATGAAAACACTTCCTTCATTTACTTCTTTCAGTGTTTTGCACATGAAGGTGTTGGCAGCTACTTCGTCACCCTTGGAGATATAATCAATGTATAATTCGGCTTCCTTTCTCAGGTAGTCACTTTTCATCAACACTTTTTTATCTGTTGGCCGCATATAAAAACCTTGCTGCCATGCATCGGGCATTTCCGGATCAAATAGGTCAACCTGCATACTTGCCCGTAAAATAGTTTCAGGGGCACGGGCGGTGCTTGCTGTACAGCTTACCGTAACTTCCCATGGTACGGGAACAATTATAAGTCTTGAATCTTCTTCATTTGTTGGTAATCCGAAAATGTTATTGTTGGGATTACTTACAAAATTGGGGTCGAAAGTTGTGTCGTTGAACATGATGTAAGGTGTATGAAAAACGGTGTAAATTAAACTGCTTTATAATAAGAACAAAATTGCTGTCAAACTTGTGGATAATCTGCAGCACCATATTACTGCAAAAAAAAGGAGTTGCAAAGCAACTCCGGAGAAAATATTTTGAACTAAGTATTAATGATTATTTTTTTTACTAAGGCTTTTCAAGTGATTAACATGTGACGCTACTGCCACCCGCATTTTAGGATATTCTATATAAGGAACATTGAATTCCTCGCAGGCCTTTTTAATTATTTTACTGATAGCGGGATAGTGTACATGTGATATTCTAGGGAAAAGGTGATGTTCAACCTGAAAATTTAAACCACCAACCCACCAACTGATCAATCTGTTGCGGGTAGCAAAATTCGCAGTAGTTTTTAACTGGTGAATTGCCCACTCGTCTTCCATTCTGTTTGTATCAACATTTGCTTTGGGAAAATGTGTATGCTCAACAGTATGTGCCAATTGAAAAACAATACTAAGTACCACTCCGGTAAACATACCATAGATAAGAAAACCAATCACCCAGGTAGAAAAACCAAGTGTATAAATAGGAACTGCCATAAAAATAAAGGCATGCAATAATTTAAAGCCCCAGAAAGAAATATGGTCCCCTATCGACATTTTTGTCAATGATGTTGGTCCTATTCTTCCAAGAAAATATTTTTTATAATCGGTAAAGAAAACCCACCAGATATAAAGAAGTGAATAAGCTAACCAAAAGTACCAATGCTGAAAACGGTGAATTTTATAATACTTCTGTGTTTCGCAAAGACGAAGCAAGGGCTTTGCTTCAATATCATCATCAATTCCTTCAATGTTAGTATACGTATGGTGAATGATATTATGTTTGGAACGCCACATAAAATTATTAGCACCTAAAAAATTAAGTGATAAACCAGCCAGTTCATTAACCCATTTATAACGGCTAAAGCTTCCATGTAATCCATCATGCATTACATTAAAACCGATAGCTGCTGTAAGTCCGCCGAGAACAATACACTCAACAATTGCCAACCATGTAGTGGGAGTATAAAATACAAGATGGGTGTAAACTGCTATAAAGCTTATCACCAATAAAATTGCTTTGAAATATAAAGAGAAATTTCCTGTTGATGCTTTGCCTTCATTGGTAAAGTACTCACTGATTCTTTTCTTTAATTCGCCATGAAAGGACTGAGATGCACTGGAGAATTTTGGGCTTGCCATAGTTAACTTTTTCAGCGGCAAAGATAACTTATTAAAGCTTATAAAAGGCGGGAAACTTGAGGCAAACGGTTGATGTTGACAATTGTGGATTTTGTTTAACGTTTCAGCCTAAGTTGTTTTCAAACAAACGTTTATGTTTCGTTCTGTATTAGTGCGTTAAGGTTTTTTATACCAATTTTTTTCTCACATATAAAGCCTTCTGCATATTTAACACCGATCCTTTTTCCAAACATTCTTGCCCTGGCAATTACACTTTCTAAAAAATCGGGAGTAGAAATATAAGTTTGCGGTTCCCCATTGTTCGTATTGGTACTATGAAACTGTGTGGTATAGGCTTGCACAGCTTTCATCCGTTGTTCAAACACATCGCTGATGTCGATCAGCAGATCGGGTTCATGATACCAGTCTTGAATATAATGTAAAACATAGGATGGTCTCCATCGTTGTTGTGCATTTCCGTTCTCATCCTTCGTTTCAATTTTTGCTAAACCTGAAAGAAAACAACAGTCTGCTATCATTTTTCCCGCACGGCCATGGTCGGGGTGACGATCATGCAATACATTACCAATAACTATATCTGGTTGGTATTTTCTGATAGCTTGTATTACTTGCAATTGATGTCCTTCATCGTTTGTGAAAAAGCCATCCCGCATTTTTAAATTTTCTCTTACCTGTATTCCCATTATCATTGCTGCATTAGCAGCTTCGTCGTAACGGGTATCAATGGTGCCTCTTGTGCCGAGTTCTCCTTGTGTAAGGTCAATTATACCGGCTTTTTTCCCCAGCTTTATTTCATTGATCAATGTTCCGGAACATCCAAGCTCCACATCATCGGGATGAACGCCAATGGCAAGTATATCAAGTTTCATATTATCTATTTCCGATTACTGATAAAAGCAACAAGTAGATTATTTTAATCAAGTAAAGATAAAGAGGAAATTTTTTGAGGCGGAGAAGATTTGTAGGAGTAAATCCAATCCTTATTTTCTATATGGATTCCCATACCAACTCCCATCAATCTCTTTCACAATATTTTCGATCTGTCTGTCTAATTGGTTTTCTTTAAGATCCCACTCCTGTTTCAAGTTGCCACCTACAAAAAAAGCCACTGTTTGATAGAACCTTGCATTTAATCCGCCTTTATATTCTTTGATGATTGCGTAGCAGTTATTACCTGTTTGCCGGTTGATGAGTTTCATCAAAATTTTCCCCTGGTATACAGAAAGATTAGATAAGGGATCGCTGAATTGTTGTTTTAATTCTTTCTCCCGGGTTTTGATATATTCTTTTCTCTCTTTTTTAGATTCTACTCCGTGCAGTTTGAGATTTATTTCATTAATAGTGGCACCGGCTACTCTTGCATAAGGGTAAGTAACATACACTGCATTGCGCAACCTGGTCCATTCTTGTATAAACTTGGCCAACTTATCAGGAGACAGTTTGGAAATCCAAACCATATCCTGTTCTTTATAATTTACAATTTCGTTTTGATAGAAAATGGCGGAAGTTAAAATCGTATCATTCGGCCCCCACTTTTTTCGTTGCTCCTTCATTTTCAGCAAGGCTAATTCCGTAGAATCAGCAGCAGCTGGAATGGTATCAGATTGGGCAAATAAAGACATACCCGAGAGTAACAACAGGAACGGCAAGAGGTATAAAAGCTTTATATAGTATGACTTACTGGAAATCATTGCGCTGTAAAAATAGAAAACAGGGTTGGCATTCTCTAATTTGACAACAAAGCTACCCAAGTTGCTGTTTCAAAAAAGCCAAAATTATGACTGCAGCCGGCTCTTGCGGTTTTGGCTGATGCGGTGTACCATGCTCATCAGTATGCCTATCGCTGTAACCAATACCCCCAACCATAGCAACCGTATAAATGGAAACTTATAGGCTTTGATAGTTACGTACTCCATTATAGAATTAGATTCTTTAATTCCTAATTCTATAGTCTGATCAGCATTTACTTTTTGAAGACGAAGTACGATACTTTCTGCAGTAATGGTATCCGGTAGCGACAATATATTGCCTTTAGCTACTGCAAGGCGTGTAGTGACAGTGTAAACGGATCCGGTTTTTGAATAGATTTTCAACGGTGCTTCATGCAGTAGTCCTTCTTCGCCAAATAGTTCTTTTGGCAGACTGTCTTTTGTTTTCAAATCCTCCATCACAATAAAGCCATTTGAATAAAAGACTGTATCGTTTGTTTTTAACGGCACCGGTTTAAAGGAAGCGGTATCTTTTGTATTATCGGGATTAGCTATTGAAGTGATGTAGGTAAACACATCATGTGTCCAGTAATGTCTTGCATCCGGGTTCGACATTAATCCTTCATTGCCTTTGTAGTTAACAAAAGAATTAGGTGTTAATACAAATTCCTCTTTACCATCTTTTCTTTTAAAACGTATTTTATAAAACGACAATTCTTTTTTAGGATGTGAAGAATCGCCTTCATAAGTAAGACTGTATTTGTCCATGTCCGATGTAAGGCCTTTTACCAATGTCAGGTTTTCTCTAGGGTCCTCTGTTTCAGCTAAAGGAGCAGGAATGCCATTAACATTGTCTGATAATACTTCTTTCTTGGAAGAAGAAATAAGTATGCCCAATAATACCATACCAAAACCTACGTGGGCAACAGAACCGCCTGATATTTTTAATTTCCCCTTAATGCCAATCCATATATAAGCCGCATTGGCAATAATGGTGTAAACACTACAAGCCACAGCCACCCATATTGCAGCCATAAAGCCTACCGTTTCTTTTTCATAATTCACTTTACCAAACCCGAGAATAAGTGATGCTGCTACAATGGCTAACAAAGTTGGCAGTGCAATCTTCTTCCAAAAATATCTTGTTTGTGTTTCCTTGTACTTGAGGTACTGGGTAACTGCTGTTAAAGCAGCTACAATAATGGCGACAAAAATCTGAATTTGGTTATAAGAAAATTCTGCATTCTCTGGGGGAGCTAATTTGGTACCTATTAATTTATTTAAAACAGGTAGCGAAGTTTTTCCGATGATAACTATTGCTGACAAAAAGAAAACTAAAGCACCAATGAACATCCAAAACTCTCTTGACGAAGCAGCCTCTTCTTTTTTTATTGCCGGTATTTCTTTGTATCGCATAGCAAAATAAACCAATGCAGGAACAACAAAAACCAGTAAGAAGGTGAGCAATTGAAAGTTCATTCCCAGATCAGTAAAGGCATGCACAGAGGTTTCACCTAATATACCGCTACGTGTTAAGAAAGTTGAATACAGCACAAACCCGAAAGAAAGAATAAAAAATAAATGCGTTGCCCGTAATGAATGTCCAGTATGCTTATAAATTAATAGTGTGTGAATGCCTGATATCAATATCAGCCAGGGAACTAAGGATGCGTTTTCCACCGGATCCCAAGCCCAATAGCCACCAAATGTAAGCGACTCATAAGCCCACATAGCCCCCATCATGATGCCTACACCAAAAATAGCTGCTGAAAATAAGGCCCAGGGAAGGGCAGGTTTTGTCCACTCGCCAAATTTCTTTTTCCATAATCCGGCAATCACAAATGCGAACGGAACAATCGTAGAAGCAAATCCTAAAAACAATACCGGCGGATGAATTACCATCCAATAGTTCTGTAGCAATGGATTCAGATCATTTCCATCTTTTATGGATAGCAAATAATCTTGTCGCAACGGTTGATTTACATCACCGCCAATATGAAGTGCGGGTGCATTATCTAATACGCCGGAATCTCTTAATAATATAAAAGGATTGGAGCCCATCTTCCAATTGAAGATGTATATGCCAGCAATCATTGTAGCAAGGGCAAATTGCATAAAACTAACCACCGTCATTACAGGTGCTTCCCATTGCTTGCTGGTTTTAATCAAGATTAAACCCAATACACAATGCCAAAAACTCCACAGCATAAAACTTCCTTCCTGTCCTTCCCAGAAACAAGCAAGAAGATATTTGAATTCTAATGACAGGCTGCTATGCTTCCAGGCATAATGATATTCGAAAAGATGACTATGGATAATATAGAATAATACCGCAAAAGTGCCAACTACACAAGCAACCTCGGTGATAAAAGCAATACGGGCCAGCTTTTTCCAGTAAATTCCATCTAACTCCGTTATTGATTTAGCAGACCGGAAATAAGCAAAAGTGGCTACAAAAGAAGCAACGATAGAAAGTACAATAAAGAAATGTCCTATTCGTCCGGGTAAAAGGTGCTCACCTATATAATCCATTCCCTGTTAGTATTTAGATTCGGCAGAATTGTTCGAAGTTGGCGATTCAGTAGTGGCCGTTTGTAATTTCTTATCAGTTGGCTTCATCTCCTCTTTATATTTAGAAGGACATTTCGTTTGTATCGCATCACAGTTAAAAATACCATCATTGTATTTTCCTTTTAGCACTAATCGTTCACTGATCTCAAAATTATCTGGCTTTGTATTATGATAAACAACCTTAACTGATTTACCTAATGTATCAACAGCTGTAAAGCTTAAATAGTTCGCATTTTTTAAAGCATCATATTCAACGGGCTGGGTTTTATCCAACTTTGCCATTAAGTGAACATACTTGCCCGGTTTTGAAATTGCAGTATCAACAGTGTCGTAAGTACTGGTGGTTTTTAAAAATGTAAGTAGCACGGCGATAGCTCCGGCGATCAGTACAAGCAGTGCAATGTGGATTTTTTTCATGTGAATATCTTTATTTATTTAAGCCACATGGAATTCGCCAATAACATTTTCGATAAATATCAATTTTTGTTATGGCTAATTTCATAGCCTTAATTTACGGGTGCAAAGTTAGGCCAAAAAAGTCTGCCATAACAACGATAATATAGGTTATGGTAGAATTAGTTGCAAATTTGAACGGTTTATGCTGGAGAAAGGCTTGCCCTTATCTTTGCACACCTAAACGATATCTACTATATGTTATTTCAACTGACTGAAGAGCAACTAATGATTCAAAAGGCGGCAAGAGATTTTGCGCAAAATGAATGTTTGCCGGGTGTAATAGAAAGAGACGAAAAACAAAAGTTTCCCCGTGAGCAGATTATGAAGCTGGCAGAGCTTGGTTTTATGGGTATGATGGTTGATCCCAAATACGGCGGTGCCGGAATGGATACTATTAGTTATGTACTGGCTATGGAAGAGATTTCAAAAATAGATGCCAGTGTGAGTGTGGTAATGAGTGTTAATAATAGCCTTGTTTGTTACGGACTGCAGGAATATGGCAACGAAGAGCAGAAACAAAAATATCTTGTTCCTTTAGCACAGGGTATTAAGGATGGCGAATTACATATCGGTGCTTTTATGCTGAGCGAACCGGAAGCAGGAAGTGATGCTACTTCTCAACAAACAACAGCAGAAGACAAAGGCGATTATTATTTACTGAATGGAACTAAGAACTGGATCACCAATGGTGGTACAGCATCTACCTATTTAGTGATGGCACAAACTGACCGATCAAAAGGTTCCAGGGGTATCAATTGTTTGATCGTTGAAAAAAACTGGCCGGGTGTAACGGTCGCAGCCAAAGAAAACAAATTGGGTATTCGGGGAAGTGATACACATACAGTAATGTTTAGTGATGTAAAAGTACCAAAGGAAAATAGAATTGGTGAAGATGGGTTTGGATTCAAATTCGCCATGAAGACGCTGGCGGGTGGAAGAATTGGTATAGCTTCTCAGGCATTGGGAATTGCCAGCGGGGCATTTGAATTTGCAAGAGAGTATGCAAAAACCAGGAAAGCATTTGGAACAGAGATCATGAATCACCAGGCTATAGCTTTTAAGCTGGCAGATATGGCTACAAAAATTGAAGCTTCAAGATTACTTTGTCTTAAAGCGGCCTGGGAAAAGGATAATAAGATCGATTATACTTTAAGCTCCTCTATGGCGAAGGTATATTCTTCTGAAACGGCCATGTGGACAGCGGTGGAGGCCGTACAGGTGCACGGTGGTTATGGTTTTGTAAAAGAATATCATGTAGAACGGCTAATGCGTGATGCCAAAATCACCCAGATTTATGAAGGAACCAGCGAAGTACAAAGAATTGTTATCAGCAGAAGTATTTTGAAATAAATTACCAACAGGCTATATAGTCCCGTATAATATTTTTCCAAACTTGCAGCTTCTCCTCCAGAGAAGCTGTTTTATTTTCATAAAAATAGCCATCTGCCATCTCATAGATTTTATCGCCAAGACTTTTGCAACGACTTAGTTTAATTGCCATAAATGATTTGAATCCTCCTTCATCATACTTTGGATGTTCTATGCTTTCAGCATATTCGTTAAATCTGGGTGTTGTTGTGTAATATGATATACGTCCGTCTTTATTATTCCATTGATAAATAGCAATGCTGTCGTTTCCTGCAATTCTTTCTACGCAGCAATTTTCAAGATTATTTTCATCTTTATAATCCACCCGAAGGTCTTTAAACTTATATGTTTTCCCTTCAATAAACAGGGCACTGATTATGGCGGGATTATAACCGTTTTTTTCCGTAACCGAAGCAGTTGATTTTTCTCCTTTCTTTTTTGATTTTGTTACAGTTGAAGTTTCAATATATACCAATCCTTTGTTTTCGCCGGTTAGGTCTACAGTTATTTTTCCTTCGATAGTGTCTTTAAAAAAGATCACTATTTTGCCATTATACGTTTGTGTATTACTTTTTTGAGCACATGAAAATATGATGATAATAGTAAGACTGATGCTTTTAAAATTCATACTAAAAAATAAGAGGTTAGTGTATTTGATCAATAAAATTAACGAAAACCGTTTTTCCGGTTATACCTTTACGGGGGTATTTTAAAAATTAGCATGGCGGTAAATATTTCAGCATACAATAACATCAAGAACTATCTCGATGAAAAGCATGTGCAGTTGGTTGCAGTATCTAAAACCAAACCGGTTGAAGATATTCTGGAGCTATATCTTCTGGGCCAACGGGATTTTGGTGAAAATTATGTACAGGAATTGGTAGAAAAGGCCGAAAAGCTTCCTAAAGACATTCGCTGGCATTTTATTGGTCACCTCCAAACTAATAAAGTAAAGTTAATAGCTCCATTTGTGCAACTGATACATGGAGTAGATAGTCTAAAACTCCTGAAGGAAATAAATAAACAGGCGGCTAAAAGTGAGAGAGTTATTGATTGCCTGCTACAAGTACATATCGCACAGGAGGAAACGAAGTTTGGTTTCGATGAAGCTGAACTTAATCAGGTAATGAGCCAATTGAATGATTCGCCACTTACAAACATTCAAATTGCCGGTTTAATGGGAATGGCAAGTTTTACAGAAAATATGGAAATAGTAAAAGAAGAGTTTCAAAAACTAAAAGCACTTTTCGATCAATTCCCCAAGTTGAGGATTCTTTCAATGGGCATGAGCAGTGATTATAAAATTGCGGTGGTGGAAAAGAGCAATATGGTGCGAATTGGTAGTCTTTTGTTTGGTCAGAGGGTTTAAAAACCAAGTACTACAAAAGGAGTAGTATGTAAGTTGAAAAATTTCAGTACTTTTTATCTTTAAATGCATAGCATAATGCGGTCTCTAACCTTATTCCTACTTGTATTAGCTTCTTTTACAGCCTCTGCCCAGCAGGAGCGGGACACTGTTTTACGAAAGTGTCCGCTGTTTATTACCGATACGGTCAGTTCTAACAATTTTTTTATTGAAGGACTTCCTGCCACATTAAAAGTATATCGGGTTAGTGGCGACCTTACTATTGCAATCCAACAGCGGGATCAATTCTTTACCATGTTTTTCCGGGATAAAAAATTGAAAACGGGTAAGTATAAAATCAAAATAAGCCCCGGGGGAAGAGATGTAGCAGCCAAATATTCATTTCGTTCAGGCGACCAGGTATCCTACGTAAATGTTGCTAATGGAACCATTGAATGTACTTTTGATAAAGAGAAAGATATGTGGCGATTAAAAGTAAATGGAATGATTGCCAATCTTGTTGAAAGGGCTATAACCTATTACCGGGTTAGAGCTGATTTTTACGTAAAGTAAACCTGATTATACTAACCGGGGTAGCCAGTTATATTTTTCCCTAACACGATATTTCTTGTCGCTTTTAATATCATGCCATCAGAAATTGGTTGGATAACCCCGTTGCCACCTCTAGGGCTCTTTGTTTTTTCTTTTGGTAACAGTGGGTCATCTTCAAATAGAAAATCATCAATCCAGTACTCACTTTTTCCGGGTTCTTTAATGATAACATGAATATGCTTTGGATTATTGCTGTTTGGGTAAGAGGCCGGCACCAATGTATAAAATTTATATCTTCCTTGTTCATCTGTTTTAATCCATGTTCTTATATAACCATGTCTGCTGATCATTCCTTTATTCTTTTCCGGTTTTGGGTATACACCTTTTTGGTCTGTATGGTACACATATAGTACTACATCCGGCGCAACTGTTATCCCGTCACTTTTATAGACTACTCCACTAATTTCAATTTTTGGCCCTGCAGTATTAAACCCCGGTAATGTATCAATACTCTTAAGTTTATTAAAAGGAACCGGGCTTTCATACATTGCTTCACAATCTTCACAGCGACCACCAACTTCAACATCTTGCGGGTTTTTTTTATTGGGTTGCTGAGAATTATGCTGGCCGCAGCTTGATAAGGCAACCAGGGAAATAACGAAGAAGCTCATTATTCGTTTCATGGCTGATAATTTTAGCTAAGATTGCCTTATTTATTTTTTGATACTAAAAATTTACACCAGTGGCATCAGATACTTGATAAAAGGATATTTCGCTGCTTGTCATGTAAAGTCTGCAATTGGTGTAAACTGTTTTGCCGTGGGGAATTAGTACTTTTATTTTGACTTATGCAGAACAGAGGGCTATTAAAATATAAAGCACATCATATTTTATTCTGGTTAATGGTATTCGGTGCCTGGTATTTATTGCGGGTAGACGATTATTCATCTTCCCGTAAAGCATTCGCCGTTACATTCATCAAAGTTTTTGATCTGGCCTTGATGATATACATTACTAATTATGTGTTGATACCGCAACTGCTATATAAAAAGAGATATTTGATGCTTGGCATTTCCTTTTTATCGCTTATTATTCTCAGCAGTGCAGTTAAAATGAATATCCTTGGCCGGTTACTCAATAGTCCGGCTCTGTATGACTGGACTTCTAATATTAAAGACAGGCTCTACGATAACATCATTCCTCATTTTATTTTGGTATTTGCCGGTGCATCCATCAAGCTGATGTTTGATTATGGAAAACTGCAACAACGCATGGCGGAAACAGCAAAAGAAAAGGCAGAAGCGGAATTGAATTTTTTAAAATCGCAGATCAACCCCCACTTTGTTTTTAACTCTCTCAACTCTGTTTACTTTCTTATTCAAAAAGATAATGCCGATGCAAGAGGGGCATTACATAAATTTTCTGAACTTTTGAGATATCAGTTATATGAAATGAATGATAGCAAAATCCCAATCGAAAAAGAAATTCATTACCTGAAAGATTATGTTGACTTGCAGCAATTGCGGAAAGACGAAAAATATTCGGTACAGTTTAATGCCGCCGGGGATGTAAAAGGATTTCTGATCGAACCATTGTTATTAGTTCCTTTTGTAGAAAATGCATTCAAGCACATATCGCATTTTAGTGACAAGCCAAATTTTGTAAAAGTGGATATGTTTCGGGTAAATGGCTCTTTTGTTTTTTCAATATCTAATTCAAAGGATAAGCATACCTCAACAGAAAAGCAGGGCGGCATTGGAATGAATAATGTAAAAAGGCGATTGGAGCTTTTATATCCCGCCATGCATGAATTGAAAATTGATGAAACCGAAAATAGTTTTAATGTGCAACTTAATCTTCATTTATCATGAGTATTAACTGTATTGTCATAGATGATGAACCACTGGCCCGAAAAGGATTGAAAGAATATATTGCTGACACTGATTTTTTAAATTTAGTGGGGGAGTTCGATAATCCTCTTAAAGCAACAGATATTATCAGCAACGGGGGAGTGCAACTTCTTTTTTTAGATATTCAAATGCCTAAAATAACCGGCCTTGAATTTTTTAAGACCTTGCAAAATGCACCCCCTGTAATTTTTACAACTGCGTATCCGCAATATGCACTGGAAGGTTTTGAGGTAAATGCACTGGATTATTTGGTAAAACCAATTTCATTTGAACGGTTTTTAAAAGCTACACTCAAAGCAAAAGAGTATTATGAAGTAAGGGACAAAAACACTTCCGAGGCAACAGCAGCAACTTACTTTTTTATTAAAGCAGATAATAAGCTGGTGAAGATTGCCTACGACGAAGTATTGTTTGTAGAGGCTTTGCAGAATTATGTAACTATCTACACTGCAGATAAAAAGTATATGACTTACCTCACTTTTAAATCAGTAGAAGATTACCTGCCAGCTGATAAGTTTCTAAAGGTTCATAAATCATACATTGTAGCTGCATCAAAAATTGACAGTATTGAAGGCAGCGATATTCGAATTGGTGAAAGACATATCCCAATCAGCCGCAATCAAAAGGAAGAGGTAATGGAAAAGCTATTGAAGGGTAAATTCTTGAAACGATGAATTTTTTTGCTAATTACCAGGTCCAGTTGCTTTTATGTGCAGCCTTTTTTATATTTATTATGCCTGAAGGATGTGAAACTGTTTTTAACCATATTATGCTTTCTTTCATTTAGTTCTGTATTTGCACAGGGAAATGCAGCTAAGCTGGCAGAACAGCTAACGAGTTCCAGGAAAACAGAATTGGAAAAAGTAACGGCCATCTTTCGATGGATAACAGACAATATTGCTTATAAGCCAAAGCGAATTGGCAAGGCTCCGGTAATTGGAACCTACTCTATGATTTTTTTTGAGAATAAGGTTGAAATAGATGATAGTCAATTTAATTCATTAGACGAACGGGTTGCCGAAATGGTATTATTAACCAAACAAACGGTTTGCGACGGTTATGCCCGGCTTTTTCATGTTCTTTGCAAATATGCCGGTATTCAAACGGAGATTATTACCGGTTATGCAAGAAGTACATTAAATAAACCAGTAGAAAATTTTGGCGTTAACCATTGTTGGAATGCTGTAAGCATTAATGGGAATTGGCATTTACTGGATGTAACCTGGGCAAGTGGTTATATATCATCAAAAACGAATGAGTTTGTAAAAGATTACGACGAAAAATATTTTCTTACAACGCCGGAAGTTTTTCTAAACGATCATTATCCGGATGATGTGAGATGGACATTGCTACCGTATACAAAAGTGCCGGAAGAGTTTCGCCATTCGCCATTTAAGCAGAAATCTTTTGCTAAATATGAAATCAGTTCTTTTTATCCGGCCACAGGTGTAATAGAAGCAGTAGAAGGCGACACCATTCGCTTGCAAGTTCAAATTACGGCTGCTGAGAAAAAGAGAAATATAGGTGCCGGATTTTTACCAGACTCTTCAATACTATCTCAATCATCATTGGTATTTCTTCGACCAAGAGAATCTAAACTCTCTGCAAACAATAACCAGTACAATTATTTTTACAAAGCAACCTCCCCCGATGTAGAATGGTTGTACCTGTTATACAATGATGATATGATACTTCGCTATAAAGTCAATGTGAAGAAGAAAGATAATTAGCTACCTCTTTGCGAGCCGGTATTAGATTGCTTGCTTACGAAGCCTCCTGATTTAGTTGGCTTTTGTATAAATTTAGAGCCAGCCGCATTTGCACCCGGAGCTGCTTTCTTATTGTCTTTCTTTTTTCCTTTCTTATTGTTTTGATTAAGCAACGACATACAGAGTAATTATTTTTATAAAGATAATGCTTATTCGCCATCAGCGAAATAGGAGTGCTGATGAAGCAAGTAATAATGAAAATACCGGTGATTCAAAGAATAAGTACAAATGATGATAGTGCGGCTTGACTTATGGCTATTACCAATTGGTTCAGTAGCACTAACAATATTAATTTATGAAATATTCTCCCCGTAAGCCCAGAAAAAGCCAATGGCAATTTTTAAGTATTGGGTAAAGTCAATCTTTTTGGAGCAGGTACCGGTAATGGTAAAATTGCTATGTCAATAGAATAACTATTTAAAATTAAAATATAACTTGTTGATTTTATGGGTAAAAGGGGGGATTACAATTTTATTTCCCTTACTTCGTTTTAGAAAAGTCCAGTCCTATTAAAAACCAATATCCGTCTGTATGAACCATCCATTCTACAACGACCAGGCACATATTGCCGAGGAGTTTCAATTGCACGACAGCCATACCATCCAAAGAGCAAGGTTGGCTCAGTTTAAAATCAATTCGTATAAACTGTCATTAATCAAGTCGGCTTTTTGCATAAGCCGGGATGAGCTTACAGGAAATCTGAAAAGCACATTGCTGAACTACACAGAGCCTTCTCTGGTACTGGCAGATATCGGATTTTTTGCATCCGAAGTTCAAAATTAGTAGTTAGTTTATCGGGTAGGTTAAAATTTCAACTCTTTTAGAGTTGCAATTTTCTTTTTTAGTACACCGGCCGCTTTGGTGTAGCCACCATCTGCGCCATCTACAAAATGTACATGCTGGTCATCCATATTTCTTACATAGCATGACATTACGGATTCGCTACTTACATGAAGGCCATATAAAATTCGGTTATCTTCTTCCATCTGTTTCAGCACTCCATCTAATTGTTCCCGTTGTAGAGCTGTACCAGTAATCACTGTATTTATTTTCCCGTCAATAACTAATGTATCACTCATGTCAACCAGCTTGTAGAGGTATTCTTTTCCTTTCTTTGTTTTGAAGTAAGCTTTGCCCAATAAAGTAGTAAACCATGTTTTTACCAAATAGGTTATGCTAAAGCTTCCTAACCTTGTTCTCATCTCCGCAGCTACTTTTTCAAATGTGGCTTTCATTTTCAACTTATCGATGCTGATTGGTTTTCGGGTTACAGAATTACCATAAATTTTTTCAATGGTAATCATTACATCCCGGAAAACTTCAGCTTGCAAAATTCCATCTTGTGCAATTACCAACAGGCTCACTATTTCAAAATTGTTGGATGGAGGTTTAATCTTATCCCAGCGGCAATGCATCCCCGACATATCCGGATCGGGTAAATTAGTATCTAATTCAGGTATTGCAGCATCGGCATTTTTTATTCTCCTTTCTGCAAACGTAAGTCCATTACCAAGTATTATAGGTATAGTAAATCGTTGCGAAGTTTTTAGTTTGCTTACTTTAAGCTCACTCTTCTCACTATACAAATCCGCTACAGGTACATGCCCAACTCTTAGTGTGAGGTCAAAATTTTTCCTGGTGTTTTCCTGGTGTTGATACAATGCTGTTAATGTTTGCTGCAACAGGGACGGAGGAATAATAAAAGTTGCTCCATCACCCCCAAAGAAGAATGGTACCAATATGTTGTCTTTGTTGGCGACATTTAGTGCAGCAACAATGCTGCCGGTTGCCACTAAGTTTACAGTTTGATGGCGGCCTTCCAGGGCAGCTTGTGTACTATTTTTTACGTCGGTAATCAGTACATGCCAGTCGTCCGGGATTTTATAAAACAAATGTTCTTCCGTTAATAGATCACTCAATGGAATCTCATTCAACGGAAGCTTCGAATAAAAAAGGTCATTTTTTACTGCCACAAACAAGTAATTAGTAATAACGAAAGTTAAGGCATAATTTTTTGTTAGTTACATTACTACTCTCGTCTTTACTTGCGCCTGCTTGCCGCACAGCTAAGGCAGGCGGGTTGCAAACTGCATCACCCCGGGCTTTCCTCAGCATTTTTTTAATTTCAGTGTTTGACTCGGTAATTTCTTGCGTAATTCGTTGTATATAATATATTATTTTATCGACAGGCTACTACGTCAACCCTCTCATTTCCTTACCTTTGCAAACTATGTCAGCAGAGTTAAAAAGCGAGGAACGCAGTATTAATTTCCTCGAAGAAATTATTGAACAAGACCTTAAGGAGGGCAGGTACAAACAAATTGTTACCCGTTTTCCACCGGAGCCAAACGGGTATTTGCACATCGGTCATGCAACCAGCATTTGCTTAAATTTTGGCCTTACTAAAAAATATGGCGGCTATACCAATCTTCGTTTTGATGATACAAACCCGGTAACAGAAGAAACAGAGTATGTAGAGAGCATTAAAGACGATGTAAAATGGCTCGGCTTTGAATGGAAGAATGAATTATATGCTTCTGATTACTTCGATAAGCTGTATGAATTTGCCATAACACTTATCAACAAAGGATTAGCATATGTTGATGATAGTACGGCAGAAGAAATTGCCACACAAAAAGGCACACCCACCGAACCCGGCAAAAGAAATAAATATGCAGACCGTAGTGTAGAAGAAAATTTGCAGCTGTTTGAAGAAATGAAAGCTGGTAAATATAAAGATGGAGAAAAAGTGTTGCGGGCAAAGATCGATATGGCAAGTCCTAATATGATAATGCGGGATCCATTGCTATATCGTATCAAGCATGCACATCATCATCGCACCGGTGACAAATGGTGCATTTATCCGATGTATGATTTTGCACATGGGCAAAGCGATAGCATCGAAAATATCACTCACTCCATTTGTACGTTGGAGTTTGTTCCTCACCGTGAGTTATACGATTGGTGTATAGAAAAACTAGAGATATACCCATCGCATCAATATGAATTTGCCCGCCGTAATATGACCTATACGGTAATGAGCAAAAGAAAATTATTGCAACTGGTAAACGAAAAACATGTTATTGGTTGGGACGACCCCCGTATGCCAACAATCAGTGGTATGAGAAGGAGGGGGTATACTGCCGCAGCACTCCGTGAATTTTGTGATAGAGTGGGTATTTCAAAAAGAGAAAATATTGTAGATGTTGGATTACTTGAATTTTTTGTACGGGAAGACCTGAATAAAAAAGCATTGCGCCGCATGGTTGTATTCGATCCGTTGAAAGTTGTAATCACAAATTATTTAGCGGATGATGAAATGCTAACCAGCGAAAATAACCCTGAAGACCCCAATGGGGGCACAAGAGAAATACCGTTCAGTAATGAATTGTATATTGAGAGAGATGATTTCATGGAGCATCCATCAAAAAAATATTTTCGCTTAGCACCCGGTCAAATGGTACGATTAAAGAGTGCTTATATCATTAAATGTGAAAGCATACTAAAAGATGAGGCCGGTAATATTGCAGAAATCCATTGTACCTATATCCCCGAAAGCAAAAGTGGCAGCGATACTTCCGGCATTAATGTAAAGGGCACTTTGCATTGGGTAAGTGTAAAGCATGCAATTTCTGCAGAAATAAGATTATATGACCGCCTTTTCAAAGTCGAAGATCCTTCATCTGAGGAAGGTGATTTTAAGGATTATATAAATCCGGATTCATTACAAACTATTAAATCTGTTTTTGCTGAACCTGCTTTGAAAAATGCCCATTCAGCAGACGCCTATCAGTTTATCCGCAAAGGTTATTTTGTATTGGATAAAGACAGCAGCACCAGCGGAATGATTTTTAACCGGACAGTAGGGTTGAAAGACTCGTGGGCTAAAGCGTCAAAATAAATTAAAAAAATCCCGGTTTCAGTAAACCGGGATCTTTACTTTTTGGCCTGAAATACCAGGAATATCAGTGGTTTTAGTAACTCAAACTCTCATATAAATCCCTTACGGCGTGTTTTTTAACCGGAATCGTCTTTTTTCAAGTATTGCATTTGGCGGGTATTCTTTTTTTTCTTAATATCGGATTGTAATTATTTGGATTACAACCCCTGATTTTTCCTCCCCCTATTGAATTGTTTCACTCCGCCTTATTTTTTAACATACCAAAACTGCTTTTATGAAATTAAAATTTTACGTATTACTGCTTACAGTATTGTTTGTAACTATTTCAAAGAGTATTATTGCTCAATGTATTCCGACACCAGCACAAACATTTACTAATAGCACACCGGTAGCAATCCCTACTGTGATAGCTACAGTGACTTCTTCTGTTGTAGTATCAGGGGCACCTACATTCCTGTATGATGTTAATTTGCTAACCAATATTACACATACATTTTGTGCTGATTTGGATATAACCTTAACTTCTCCAGCAGGTACAGTTGTGACAATTACAAGTGACAATGGTGGAGCTAATGATAATGTTTTTAATGGAACTCTATGGAACGACAATGCAAATCCTGCTGGTCAAGTTCCGTACACTACCAATGCGGGATTAGCTACGGATCATCCATATGTGAATTTAACATTGGCTTCTCCTCTTGCACCTGAAGAAGGCTTGGGAGCTTTTATTGGCGAAAATCCCAATGGGACCTGGACATTAACTATAAGTGATGATGCTGGTGGAGATGGTGGTTCATTGGCCTCCTGGTCATTGATCATTCAGGGGCTTATTGCACCCCCACCTGTTTTACCTTTCTCTTTTTCTAATAACACTCCTGTTGTAATTCCAACAACAATTTCTACTGTATCTTCTACAATAAATGTTGTTGGAGCAGGCCCCCAGTTAATTGATCTAAACCTTTTAACCAATATTACGCATACCTTTTGTGGCGATTTAGATATAACATTAACTTCTCCAGCTGGTACAGTCGTTACTATTACAACTGACAATGGAGGCGCAAATGATAATGTTTTTAATGGAACTTTATGGGACGATGATGCAAACCCCGCCGGACAGGTTCCTTATACAACTAACAATGGACTTGCTAATGATCATGCCTATGTTAATCTTACATTGGCTTCACCTTTAGCACCTGAAGAGGCACTGGCTGCTTTTGTTGGTGAAAATCCTAACGGAATTTGGACACTTACAATAAGTGATGATGCAGGAGGAGATGGGGGTTCATTGGCCTCTTGGTCTTTAGATTTGGTGACCGCTAATTGCCCACCCCCACCTTGTACTCTTACATGTCCTGCAAACATCACAGTTTCTAATGATGCAGGCCAATGTGGTGCGGTTGTAAATTATCCGCCTGCAACAACCAGTGGAACTTGCGGCACTATTACTTATTCTATTCCATCAGGTAGCGTATTTCCTGTTGGAACAACAACTGTAATTGTTAGTTCTTCTATAGGAGGAGGCATTTGTACATTTACTGTAACGGTAAATGATGCAGAGCAACCAACGTTTACATCTTGTCCCTCTAATATTACAACCAATTCTACTGGTAGTCTGTGCGGCGCAGTAGTTAATTATACCTTACCTACAGCAACTGACAATTGCCCCGGAGTCGTAGTAACAAGAACAGCTGGACTGGCCAGTGGTTCAACATTCCCAGTGGGAACAACAACGGTAACACACATAGCAACAGATGCATCCGGCAACTTAGTTGCTGCCCCATGTACGTTTACCGTAACCGTTGTTGATGTTACGCCCCCAGTAATTACTTGTCCTGCGCCAATAGTAGTAGGTAGTGATGCTGGTCAGTGTGGAGCTGTGGTTAATTTTACGGTAGGATCAACGGATAATTGTGCATCGGCTACGTTAACGCAGTCAACGTCTAATGTGGTAACGCCGGTGAATTCAATATCGTGTAATGCCGGTGGTTTACATGCGGAGAATAGTTATT
>LNFM01009291.1_pt1 | contig 23275 bp, 22 predicted proteins | sample 596031 | NCBI WGS metagenome assembly LNFM01 (sample SAMN04254537, study PRJNA301005) | activated carbon metagenome | isolation source: dual media filters at the Ann Arbor, Michigan drinking water treatment plant | place: USA: Ann Arbor | reverse complement strand
TGATGCCCGCCACCACGCCCAGCGGCTGGCGCAGCGTCCAGTTGTCGATGCCGGTGGAGACCTGGTCGGTGTAGTCGCCCTTCAGCAGCTGCGGTACGCCGCAGGCGAATTCGACGATGTCGATGCCGCGCGTGACCTCGCCCTGGGCGTCGGTGAAGACCTTGCCGTGCTCGGCGGTGATCATCGCCGCCAGCGTGTCGCGGTGCTGGTTGAGCAGGCCCAGGAAGTTGTTCATCACGCGCGCACGGCGGATCGGCGGCGTGTCGCCCCAGGCCGGCTGGGCGGCCTTGGCCGCAGCCACGGCGGCGGCCACGTCGGCCTCGCTGGCCAGCAGCACGCGCCGCGCGGCGGCACCGGTGGTGGGGTTGAAGACGGCCTGCGAGCGGCCGCCGCTGCCGGCGTGGGCGCGGCCGCCGATCCAGTGGCCGACGTCGGTGGTGGTGGTGAATGCTTCGGGCGCGCCCATGGTCGGTCTCCGGTTGGTCTGGCAGGGGGCGTATTGTCACGCCGGCAGGGCCGCGCCGTGCGCGTGGCCCTGCCGGCCCTGGCCGGAACGTCGGCAGGACCTCGGGCCTCGGGCGACAATCGCGCCATGTCTTCCCCCACCCCGCCCGTCCCGCTCGTCGACGGCGACATCGAACGCCTGCACGACCTGCTGCAGGCGCTGCCCGCGCCGCTGGAGCCGCTGGACCTGCCCTCGCTCGACGGCTTCCTGTGCGGTCTGCTGCTGCAACCTCAGGCGCCGGCCCTGGCGGCCTGGTGGCCGCGCGTGCTGGACCACGAGAGCCGGCCGCTGCCCGCCGGCCACGACGCTTCAGAACTGCAGGCGCTGGTGATGAGCCGGCACGACGAACTGAAGCGCGCCATCGGGCGGCGCGACTGGTTCGACCCCTGGGTCTTCCCGGGCGAGGATGAATCTTCGCCGTCGGACGCCGTGCTGCCCTGGGTGGCCGGTTTCGCCGAGGCGCAGGACCTGTTTCCGCAGTTGATGCGCATCGAGGACCCCGAACTCATCGAACCGCTGGCGCTGCTGTACCTGCACTTCGACCCCGACGACCTGGAAGATGCCGACGCGCTGATGGCCGTCATCGAGACCATCGAACCGCCGTCCGACCTGGCCGAGGCGGTGCAGGACGTCGTGCGCGCGGTGATGCTGATCGCCGACGTGTCCCAGCCGCGCGCCGCCACCCCCGTGCGCCGGCCCGCGCCGCGCAAGGGCGCCGTGCGCCCGGGTGGGCGTCCCAACCGTCCCCGCCGCTGACCCTGGAGCCCTCCCGATGAAGCTGTTCGCCCTCACTGGCCTGTTGTGCCTGTCCCTGGGTGCTGCGCTGGCCCCTGCCTACGCCGCCGATACCGAACCGTCGCCGCCCAAGGCCACCGACCCCCTGGGCGCAGCACGCGCTCACATTGCCGCCAAGCGATGGCCTGCGGCCATCGTCGAGCTGCAGAAGGTCAACGGCACCGGCAGCGCCGACTGGAACAACCTGATGGGCTATGCGCTGCGCAAGCAGGCCACGCCCGATCTCGACGGCGCGCAGCGCCACTACGACGCCGCGCTGCGCATCGACCCGCGGCACCGCGGCGCGCTGGAATACGCCGGCGAGCTGGCGCTGATGAAGGGCAACCTGGCGGCGGCCGAAGAGAAGCTGGCCGCGCTGGCGCGCGTCTGCAGCACGCCCTGCGAGGAACTGACCGACCTGAAGAAGATGGTCGAGCGCTACAAGGCCAACGGCAACAAGTACACGCCCTGAGAGCGCGGTTCAGGTCCCGAACAGCCGGCTGGCGTAGACCCCCAGGCCCATCGCCACGCTGGCGAAGCGGTCGCCTCGCACACGCTGCGCTCCAGGGAAGCACGCGGCGATGCGGTCGACCAGCGGCTGCAGGCCGGTCGATCCTCCGGTGAAGTAGATGGCGTCGACCTGGCCCGGTGCCAGCCCGGCCAGGCGCGCCGTCTCGGCCGCCGCCTGCACGATCCGCTCGAGGTCGGCTTCGATGGCTGCAGCAGCCTGCGGCTCGGCGAGCTCGGCCGACAGCGCGTTCTCCAGCATCGACAGGTCGACATGCGCCAGGCCTTGCGTGGCCACGTCGATCTTGGCCTGCTCGGCGGCCCCTGCCAGCGCATGGCCGAGGCGGTCCTCCAGCACGGCCATCAGGCGGCGGTGGTGCGCCGGATCGGCGAACCAGCCCCGCATGCCGCGCCACTCCGAGACGCGGGCGGGCGCATACACGGTGTTGATCAGGTGCCAGGTGGCGAGGTCGAAGTAGATGCCGCTGGGCACCTCGCGCGGGGTCTCGCCCGCGCGCGCCGGACCCATGGTGCGGAAACCCAGCAGGGGCAGGATGGCCGCGAGTTCCACGTGCCGGTCGAAGTCGGTACCGGCCAGGTGCACGCCATGGTTGGCCAGGATGTCGTCCTTGCGCTCGACGCGCGCGCGACGTTTCGGACCCACGCGCACCAGGGAGAAGTCGGACGTGCCGCCGCCGATGTCGGCCACCAGCACGCGCTGCTCGGCGCTCACCGTCTGCTCGTGGTCGAGGGCGGCGGCGATCGGTTCGTACTGGAAGCGCACCTCGTCGAAACCGACCCGCCGCGCTGCCTCGGCCAGGGCGGCCTGGGCCAGCGCATCGCGCTGCGGATCGTCATCGACGAAGAACACCGGGCGGCCCATCACCACGCGCTTCACCGGCTGGCCGGTGGTGGCCTCGGCCAGCTTGCGCAGGTGGTGCAGGTAGCCGGCGATGATGTCGATGTAGGGCACGCTGCGCCCGCCGCCGACGTCGGTGCCCTGCTCGACCAGCGGCGAGCCGAGGATGCTCTTCATCGACCGCATCAGTCGGCCGTCGAAGCCGTCGACATAGGCCGACACCGCCGCGCGGCCGTACCAGCGAGTGGGCTCGGGACCGTGCTCGGGCACGTCGGCGCGATAGAACACGGCCGTAGGCATCGTGTGGAAGCCGGGTTCGAGCTCCACCAGCCGCATCGCACCCTGGGCATCCGGCACGGCGATCGCGGAGTTCGAGGTGCCGAAGTCGATGGCGGCGTAAGTGCGCGGGGTGGCGGGCATGGGGCGCGGATTGTAGGAGCGCGCCACGGGCATCGGTCTGGATCACCGATGTAAGGGGGTGCACTCCCGGCATGTGCTGCACGTCACATGCAGGCGCGACCGTTGCCACGACACTGCTTGCACCACTTCCGACTCAAGCCATGAACACCGCCTCGATCCGCTCTTTCCTGCTGCGCAGGTCCAGGACCGAGGCTGCGCCGGTCGAACACGACGCCGCCGAGATGGGCACGGCGTTCGGCCTGGACATGAGCTTCGCCGCCGCCATGGCCGAGACGCCGTTGCTCGGCCGTGCCGAGGTCGAACGTTCACCGCGCGACCGGCGTGTTGCGGACGGTCCGACGACTGCGAAGTGAACACCGCGCCTGCAACGCGACTGGACAGTTCAAAGCGCAGACACCTCGGCTAGAATGCCGCCATGGCACGTGGCGCATTCCGAGAGCAGATCCTCCGCGTTCGCGAAGACGCGATCGTCGTTTCCGTCAACCGGCTGCTCGCTGAAAAGGGCTTCGAGGTGATGACGGTCGACGAGGTGGCGGCCGACGTCGGCATCGCCAAGGCCAGCCTCTACAAGCACTTTGCCTCGAAGGAAGCGCTGGCTGCCGCTGCCATGGTGCGGCTGCTGCAGCGCGCCGCCGACCTCGTTGCAGAACTGGGCACCCGGGGCGAGATGACGTCGATCGAACGGTTGAAGGCCGTCGCGCGCTGGGCCCTCGACATGCAGCTGGCCGGTCAGATGCCGTCGCTGCCTTCGCAGAACTCCACGCTGCGCGCTGAACTGATGGCCAACCGCGACTACCTCGATCTGCTGATGCAGGTGAGCGATCGTCTGGGCGAGTGGATCGTCGATGCGCAGCAGCGCGGTGCGCTCGACCCCGCGCTGCCACCCGAGGTGGTGCTGTATTCGGTCTATGCCCGCGCCTGCGATCCCGTGCCGGGATTTTTGAAGGCCGGCGGCCAGTACACCGATGCGCAGATCGTCGACTGGGTGCTCGCCAGCTGCTTCGACGGCCTGGCGGCCCGCCCGGGCGCCCGAACGGGCCCCTGAGCGCGCGCCGCCGCGAAGTCCCGCGGCGGCGCGTGCGGGCTAGCGCACCAGCAGCACCGGCAGCTTGCTGTGGGCCAGCACCTTGGTGGCCACCGAGCCCATCACCAGGTTGGTCAGAGACCCGTGGCCGTGCGAGCCCATCACCATCAGGTCGAAGTCGCCCTTGTCGGCCAGCGCGCACAGGGTGGGCGCGGCCGGGCCGACCTTCGACACGTAGGTGGCCTGCATGCCCTGCTTCTGGAAGAAGGTGCGGATCGGCTTGAAGACCTTCTCGGCCTCGTCCTCGTAGTAGCCCTTGAGCACGGCCTTGTCGAGGACCGCCGCAGCACGCGGCGGCACCGCCGTGACCGCATAGGCCACGGTGTAGGTGTGCTGGGGTCCCAGCCATTCGTCGTGCGCCGCCAGGTAGGCCAGCATGCGCTTGGTGAACTCACTGCCGTCGACGGCAACCAGGATCTTCATCGTGTCTCCTTGCTAGGCGGCCGATGCCGCGGGGGGGTCCGGGGCGAGTGTGGCACTGCTGGCGAGCACCTACTTGCCCGAAGTCAATTCACACGTCGAAGAGGCGCATGGGATCGTGGCCCAGGTGCTCGTCGCGCGACTCCAGGCCCCGTGCCTGGCACACCACGCGGCTGGCGGCGCGGCCCGGTCGGTTGACGAGGTAGTCGTGGCGGCAATGCAGATGGCCGTGCAACCACAGGTCGGCGCGCGGGATGAGATCGTCGTCGGCATTGCAGAAGCTGGCCGTGCCGGGCTGGCGCCCGTAGCGCGGGTCCGCGCTCTTCAGGCTGGGCGCGAAATGCGTGATCACCACCGTGCGTTCCCAGCGCCCGGCCGGCGACTCGCAGAGCGCTCTTTCCAGCCAGTCCCGGCAGGCCAGGGCCTCCAGGCGCACCGCGGCGGCGTCGAAGGGCTGGCCATCCCGGCGTGCCCGCATCACCCGCATGAAGTAGGTGGCAGCGCGTTCGGCCCGGTCGCGGCCCGACGGACCGAACAGATCGAAGTCGCTCCAGCGCGTGGTGCCGACGAAGCGCACGCGGCGACCGTCTGCGCCGGCCAGCACCACGGCTTCGCGCTCCAGCAGGGTGAAGCCCAGCGCCGTGCAGTGCGCGCGAAAGGCGGGCCAGGCCGGCGTGAGGTCGCGCTCGTCGAACTCGTGGTTGCCGGCCACCACCAGCACCGGCACCGGCCAGCGCGCGAACAGGCCGTAGCCGGCCCAGCTCGCGTCGATGTCACCGGCCAGCACCAGCAGCTCGGCGCCGGGCGCGGGCTGCGGGTCGAAGGTCTCGGTCTCCAGGTGCAGGTCGGACAGCAGCTGGATCTTCATGCTGCAGCACGCAGCGGCGCGCGGTGCGCGCCATGCGCCAGGGGTAACAGGGTCATGCCGGCATTCTCGCCGGCACGGGCTTGGGGCCGGGGCAGCGCGTCGACGGCCGCCCGGGCTCAGGCCCCCAGGGCCTGCTCCAGCCGGGCCTTCGTCGCCGGCAGCGCGGCCGGCAGGTGGTGAGCCAGCTGGGCGAACAGTTCGGCGTGCAGCTTCAGTTCCTGCTGCCAGGCCGACTTGTCGATGCCGATCACGCTGGCGAACTGCTCGCGCGTGAAGGCCAGGCCGGTCCAGCGCAGGTCTTCGTAGCGCGGGCTGATGCCGAAGACGTTCTCCTGGCCTGTCGACGGGCCCGCCTCCTGAGCGTCGGCGCGGCCGATGATCCATTCCAGCACCCGCATGTTCTCGCCGTAGCCGGGCCAGACGAACTTGCCGTCGGCGCCCTTGCGGAACCAGTTCACGCAGTAGATCTTCGGCGGCCGGGCGCCGCTCTTCTGCAGGCGCTCGCCCATGTCCAGCCAGTGCTGGAAATAGTCGGACATGTTGTAGCCGGTGAAGGGCAGCATGGCGAACGGGTCGCGCCGGACCACGCCCTGCTGGCCGGCCGCGGCCGCGGTGGTCTCGCTGCCCATGGTGGCGGCCATGTAGACGCCTTCGACCCAGTTGCGCGCCTCGGTCACGAGCGGCACGGTGGTCGAACGGCGGCCGCCGAAGATGAAGGCGTCGATGGGCACGCCGTCGGCGTTGTCCCAGTCGACGTCGAGCACCGGGTTGTGGATGGCCGCGACGGTGAAGCGCGCGTTCGGGTGCGCGGCCTTGGCGCCGGTCTCCTTCGCCAGCGCAGGCGTCCAGTCCTTGCCCTGCCAGTCGATCAGGTGGGCGGGCGGCGTGTCGGTCATGCCCTCCCACCACACGTCGCCGTCGTCGGTGAGCGCGACGTTGGTGAAGATCACGTGGTGCTTGAGCGAATCCATGCAGTTCGGATTCGTCTTGTAGTTGGTACCCGGTGCCACGCCGAAGTAGCCCGCCTCGGGATTGATGGCGTACAGCCGGCCGTCGCTGTGCGGCTTGATCCAGGCGATGTCGTCGCCGATGGTCGTGACCTTCCAGCCCGCGTAGCCCTCGGGCGGCACCAGCATCGAGAAGTTGGTCTTGCCGCAGGCGCTGGGGAAGGCGGCGGCGACGTGGTACTTCTTGCCCTTGGGCGAGGTGACGCCCAGCACCAGCATGTGCTCGGCCAGCCAGCCCTGGTCGCGGCCCATGGTGGACGCGATGCGCAGCGCGAAGCACTTCTTGCCGAGCAGCGCGTTGCCGCCGTAGCCCGAGCCGTAGCTCCAGATCTCGCGCGTTTCGGGGTAGTGCACGATGTACTTGGTGTCGTTGCACGGCCAGGCGACGTCCTTCTGGCCGGGCTGCAACGGCGCACCCACGGTGTGCACGCAGGGCACGAAGTCGCCGTTGTCGCCCAGCACGTCCAGCGCGCCGCGGCCCATGCGCGTCATCACGCGCATGCTCACCGCGACATAGGGACTGTCGGTCAGCTCGACGCCGATGTGCGAGATGTGCGAGCCCAGCGGGCCCATCGAGAACGGCACCACGTACATCGTGCGGCCGCGCATGGCGCCGCGGAACAGGGCCGGGGTGCCGTCGGGACGACCGGTCTGCAGCAGCGCGCGCATCTCGGCAGGCGGCAGCCAGTTGTTGGTCGGGCCGGCGTCGTCCTTGGCAGCGCTGCAGATGAAGGTGCGGTCTTCGACCCGCGCCACGTCACTGGGGCTGCTGCGCGCCAGGAAGCTGTCAGGGCGCAGCTCGGGGTTGAGCTTCATCAGCGTACCGGCGTCGACGAGCTGCTGGCACAGCCGGTCGTATTCGGCTTCGCTGCCATCGCACCAGTGCACGTCGGCGGCCTCGGTGAGGGCGGCGATCTCGGCGACCCACGACACCAGTCGCTGGTGCTTCACATGGGCAGGGACATTCAGGCGCAGGCCTTCCAGCAGGGGACGGTTCACGGGGGCTCCAATCATGGCGAAGTAGGAATGCAGGATTGGGCGAACCCCGAGCGGCGCACGCCGTGCGCGAGGCTCGCCGAATACCGAAGACCGACTCGACTGAAGGCGTCTGGAGAAGGCGCCGTGACCGTCCCGCCGGCCCTCGTGGGGCGGCGGGGAGAGGGATTGTGCGGGCAACGTAATCGCGTGGTAACCACCCGCCTGGATGCCCTCATGCAAATTCGGTATGGTGTGATGCGTGACACGAACGGCTTCCCAGGGTTCGTGGGGGCAATCGGCAATCCTGCACGAACCGCCTGCGAGGAAGCAGGTCTCAGCGCGCCGGCGGCAGCTTCCACAACTTGCCGCACAGGCCGCGATAGACGTAGGCGGACCCCGGCTGGGCGGGCAGGCTGCCAGCCGGCTCGACCGAGACCGCCAGCTCGACGGCACGGGCGAACAGCTCGTCGGCCACGCGGGGCAGCGCCACGCTGACGAAGCCGCCTGCCGGCAGCGGGGGCAGGGGACCGACGGCCTGGGGCCGCCCCTGGGCATCGAGCGTCCACAGCACCGCCACCGACCCGGCGGGCACGGGCACCGCCTGGATCACCTTGAGGTCGAGCGCGCGGCCGCGCCGCAGGCTGGAGACGATCAGCCCCTGCCGGCCGTCGGCCGTGGCCAGCACACCGACGTAGCTTTCGGGCAGCTGCGCGTCGTAGCCATCGGCCCGCAGCAGCTGGAAGACGGTGGGGGCGGCCACGCCGAGCATCAGGCCGAAGGCCAGCGCGCCGGCCGGCAGCGGCGCGAACAGGCGTTGCCACCAGCTCGGCGGCGCCGCGCGGCGGTCGGCCGTCGCGGCGCTGCGCTGCAACGGGGGCGATGCGGGTGCGGCAGGGCTGCTGCCGCCGAACGCCCGCTGCTCGATGCGAGACCACATCGCGTCGCCAGGCGCCAGCTCGGGCAGCTGCGCCGTCATGGGGGTCAGGCGTTCGTCCCAGCGCGCGACGGCCTGCGTGACGACGACGTGCTGCCGCATCAGCGCCTGGAAGCGGCGCCGCGCGCCGCCGTGCATGGTGCCCAGCGCGTACTCGGCGGCCAGCCGGTCGAGCAGTTCGGGGTGGCGATGGAGGTTCATGCCGCCTCCCCCATGCAGTCCTTCAAGCGCAGCAGGCTGCGCCGCACCCAGGCCTTCACGGTGCCCAGCGGCCGGCCGATGCGCTCGGCCAGCTGCTCGTGCGTGAGGCCGTCGAAGTAGGCGAGCTTCAGGGCCGCGCGCGGCTCGGCGTCGATCTGCTCCAGGCAGTGCCCGAGCCGGCCATCGGCCTGGCGCGTGAGCAGCTGGTCGAGCGGCGAGCCGCTGCCGTCGGCCACGTCGTGCTGGTGCTCCTGGCCGTCGTCGTCCTGCCAGGACAAGGGCGTCTCGGGCTTGCGCTTGCGCAGCACGTCGATGGCACGGTTGCGCGCGATGGAGGTCAGCCAGGCCAGCGGGCTGGTGCGCAGCGCCGGGAACTGCGCGGCGCGCGTCCAGACGGTGATGAAGGTGTCCTGCAGCACGTCTTCGGCGGCGCCGCGGTCGTTCAGGATGCGGTACGACACCGCGAGCAGGCGGCCCGCCGTGGCCTTGTACAGGTCGTGCAGCGCGGCACGGTCCTGCAGGGCGACGCGGGCCAGCAAGGCCTGCAGGGTGGTGTCATCGGTCATGGCGGCTGTCCGGCGGCGTGAACGGGGAACTCGTCGTGGGACGCCGCGCCGGCTTCAGGGCGTTGCCGCCCTGGCCACGGACAGGGCGATGGGCTGTCCCGACGAGGCAGCGAAGGCCTGGCGGATCTGCTCGAAGCCGCCGAGGCGCACCTCGTCGAAGTCGCCCCAGCGCAGGGCCGAGGGCAGTTCATTGTAGACCTCGCGTGGCGCCTGGAGGCAGGCGAAACGCTGGCGAGCGTCGAGCTGGAAACGCCCCTTGCCGGGCACCGACAAGGTCTGTCCGGCCTCGATGCGGGGGTCCTTCGCGAAGCGGTTGGGGAAGATGCGGCGCACGCTGCCGGAGGCCGGGTCCTGTGCGTAGCAGTAGACGTAGCCCGCGGCGTCGGTGCCCACCTGCAGGTCGAGGCGACCCGCGGCGCCGCGGCGCAGCGCCACGTCCAGCGTGGTGGCCGCCGCTGCCGGCGAAGCGGCCGCGTCGATGGCTGCGGCGACAGCCGGGGCCTCTGCGGCGGGCGGCTTCTCCGCGACCGGCACGGCGCCCGCCGCGGGCTTGCGCACCGGCGCGGCCAGCGGCCCGAGCGGCACGCGCTGGGTGACGAAGCGCTTGAAGAAGTCGGCATCGAATGCACCCTGCGTCGACAGGCCCATCGCACGCCGGTAGGCCGACAACGCGGTCTCGAAGGCCGGCGAGCGCGCGCCGTCGAGCGCGCCATCGAACCAGCGGCGCTCGCGCAGGCGCTCCTTCACGAAGACCACGCGCTCCTCCTCGTCCATCGAGAGGAACCAGTCGTCCATCTCGCGCTGGGCGTCGGGGTGCTGGTCGGCGTGCCCCAGGCACTGCCAGTAGGGCGCGCGGATGAGCTTGCCCACCAGTTCGATGGCGGCGAGCTCGACCATGTTGCGGGCCGCCTGCGAAGTACCCTCGGCGCGGCCGGTGTTGAAGGCGAACACGGCGCCGGCGCCGAGCAGCCGGGCCTGGCCGTCGCCGGCACTGCTGTCGCGCTTGGCGATGACGGTGGTGTTCTTCGACGCGACGCCGGGCACCAGGGTCATGCTGTCGGTGCGCACCATGGCGGCGTCGAAACCCAGCACCGAGAACCGGGCCTCGCTGCCGAAGCGCACGCCGAAGCGCTCGGCCACCAGGCCCAGCGTGGAGCTCTGGCGGCGCACGTCCTCGTCGAACTGGCTGATGGCGCCGCGCACGTTGAACTCGGGCACCACCGAGAACGGCGCCGTCTTCTGCGCCTGCTGCAGCAGCTGCGTGAGGTTGGCCTGGTCGTTGCCGAAGACCGACAGCCGCACGGCGCGCGAGCGGCGGGTCATGTCCGAGATGGCCGAGGTCATCATGTCGCGGGCGCTCACCGGCACCTTGGTCGTCGCATCGCGCAGCTCTTCCATCATCAGCGTCACGTCGCGCGTGCCGATCCTGAACATCATCTCGTCCATGCAGCGCAGCGCCGGGGTGAAGTTGGTGCTGGCGGCCTGCGTGATGTCGACCGGGTTCTGCTGCTGGCGCACGGCGCCGGCCGTGGGCAGGGCCGGCGGCACGGCACAGCCCGCCAGCAGGGCGGTGGCCAGGGCGGCGGAGGCAAGGCGGGTGAAGGCGGGCGTGGACATGGCGGGCTCCGGGCGGCGGTGCGGTTCGGTGGCTGGTCGGGAAAGACTTCGGCAGGGGGCGGCCGGCGGGGTGCCGGACCGCCGCCCCGTGCGGCGCATCAGCTGCGGCTGCGCGGGAAGACGTATTCCTTCTTCAGCCACTTGTCGCCGCCGCTGGCCTTCTCGAGCAGCCAGCCGATGGTGGGCAGCGCCTTCTCGATCTTCAGCTGCGCGAAGGTGATGCCCTTCGGCTTGGTGCCGCCCTTCTGGTTGGCCAGCACGCAGCGGTCTTCGGTGCCGTTGTTGTCCGGCAGCAGCGACCAGGGGAAGTCGCAGTCGGCGTCCTTGCGCACCACTTCCTTGTCGCAGCGGATGCCGCGGCCGCCGAAGCGGGCATCACCGTCGAAGCCGGTCGGGCAGGTCACGCCCTTGCTCGCGTCGTCCAGCGGGTTGTAGATCGGGCCGCCCTGCGGGTAGACGTAGACAGTGCGCTCGGCGCGGAACACGTCGAAGCCGGGCTGGGCCACCTGGGTGAAGGCAGAGAGCGCGGGATCGCCGGGCAGCCGCACGAACTGCGGCGTGGCCGTGGCCGTGCCGCCCACGACGCGGCAGGCGTCGCGGCCGGCGGTGAGGTGTTCGATGCGCGAGTTGAGCTTGATGTCGCCGTTGCTGCTGAAGACAGCCGGCGAGCACACGGCCAGGCGGTCGACGTTCTCGGTCTTGAGGCACTTCAGCGTCTTGTTGCCGTTGCTGATCTCCGGCCTGGCGCCAGCGGGGCACTGCACGCCGTCCTGCTCGCCGGCGAAGGCGGCAGTGGGGGCCGCCAGCGCCAGGGCAGCGGTGGTCACGACGGCTGCGGCGGCGGCCAGGGCGGTGAAGGTGGTGTTCATGATGCGGGTCCTTTCAGGGGTGGTTGTCTGGGTGTCGACGCGTTGCGAACTGCCTCGCGTACTGACCTGACGGAGCCCACCCCCGCCTGGATGCATCAAAACAAACTGTTACATCTCGTCAACTTTCAGGGCCGTTGTCGCTGTCCGGCTTGCCCAGGTAGCAGGTCAGGCCGTCGAGGTCGCAGCCCCCGGGATAGACCTGGCGCGGGTACTCCCCGGCGCCGAGGTCGGGCTGCGAACCGAGGATGCGGCCGAAGACCTTGGACGACCGCTTGGGCATCGGGTCGAGCGCGAAGTAGCCGTGGCCCCCGAAGCCGACCTTGGAGTTGCTGAAGTCGATGTAGCGCACGGCCGGCGAGGCCAGCAGTTCAGCGCCGGGGTCGGTGCCCAGCTTCAGCTGCTGGCCGTCGGCCACGTAGGCGCCGAACAGCACCGAGTCGCCCTTGTTGTAGGTGACGTAGGTGCGCTGCTTGGGGTGCAGCTTGGCCAGCCATTCGCGGTGTCCGGCGGCGCGCACGCAGGGCGCCAGCAGGACCACGTTCTGCGCGGTGCCCAGCGACTCCCCGGCGCCATCGACGTCCAGCACGTACTGCAGATAGTGCGCACCCAGGCTGTGGGCGGCCATCGTGAAGGGCTGCGCATTGCCGTACAGGCGCGCCGTGCCCACCATCCGGAGAAAGCGCGCCAGCGCGTCCACCGCGTCCTGTGCGTTGGTCTTGGCCTGCCTGTAGCGGCGGATCCTGTTCTGGATGCCGCTGTCGGTGCGGTTGCCGGCATCGACCTTGGCCAGATCGCCTTCGTCGCCCAGCGGGGCGGCGGCCATCGCTGGCAGCGGCTGGCCGTCGGCCAGGAAGCCTTCCGAGGCCCAGGAGAAGCCGACGACCTCCAGCCCGTACAGGCGCTCCAGCAGGGCGCAGCGCTCGAAGCAGGCGGCGGGCGTGTTGTTGTTGCCGTGCAGGTAGAGCAGCACAGGGCGCGGGCCCTGGAACAGCGGCAGCAGCGCGTGCAGCGCATCGGCGTCGTCGACATCGTCGTCGACGTTGCCGACCTTCCAGCCCCCGGCTGCGGCAGGCGTCACGGTGGCGAGGCCGAGGCGCGTGCTGCCCGGCTGGAAGCGCGTGGTGAACACCGTCTCGTCATGGCCGGGCTGCAGTGCGCGGTGGGTGAAGATCAGCATGGCGGAGCCTCCGGGTCGTCGTGGTGGTGGTCCTGGCAGTGTGCAGCGCCGGCGGGCTGTCGACCATCCGCCGACAGAGGGACGGCGCCTCTTGCATACTGGCCAACGACACCTTTGCAGCCGGGGCCCCAGCGTGAAAGTTCTCAGCGTCAACGTCGCCACCGCGCGCGAACTCACCGTGCAGGGGCGCACGGTCCTGAGCGCGATCGACAAGCGGCCTGTCCGCGGCCCCGTGGCCGTGGGCCTGCTGGGCCTGGCAGGCGACGAGCAGGCCGATCCGACCGTGCACGGCGGCGTCAGCAAGGCCGTCTACGCCTACCCGGCGATGCACTACGCCTTCTGGCAGACCGTGCGCGCCCAGGCCCGCGTGGCCGGGTGGGACGACGTGCTGCCGCCGGGCTCGTTGGGCGAGAACCTCACCATCGACGGGCTGGACGAGGACCGGCTGTGGATCGGCGACCGGCTGGTGGCGCCGCACTGCGTGCTGGCAGTGAGCGAGCCGCGTTTCCCCTGCACCAAGTTCGACGCCGCGATGGGCTTCGCGCACGCCAGCCAGCTGATGTCGCAGTCGGGCTACTGCGGCAGCTACCTGGGCGTCATCGAACCCGGCCGCATCGAAGCCGGTGAGGTGCTGCGGCTGGAGCCCGGACCGCGCGAGGTCAACCTGCGCGAGCTGTTCAAGGCGCGGCGCGGGTAGGCGCGGGGGGCGGCGCCTCGACCCGGTGTCAGCCGGCCAGCGCCGGGTAGTCGGTGTAGCCCTCGGCACCGCCGCCGTACAGCGTGTCGCGGTTCAGGGTGTTCCAGGCCGCCCCTTCGCGCAGGCGGCGCGTGAGGTCGGGGTTGGCGATGAAGCCGCGGCCGAAGGCCACCAGATCGGCGCGGCCGCTGGCCACGGCGTCTTCGGCCATGTCCTTGGTGTAGCCGTTGTTGACCATCCAGGCGCCGCCGAAGGCGCGGTGCATCGCTTCGTAGTCGAAGGGCGCGACATCGCGCGCGCCGCCGGTCTGGCCTTCGATGACGTGCAGGAAGGCCAGCTTCAGCGGCGCGAGCTGCGCCATCACGTGCGCCATCAGCGCCTGCGGGTCGCTGTCGGGGCCCGCGCCGTTGCTGGGCGTCACCGGCGACAGCCGCAGCCCCGTGCGACCACTGCCGATGGCCGCGGTGATGGCCGTCATCACCTCCACCAGCAGCCGCGCACGGTTCTCGATGGAGCCGCCGTAGGCGTCCGTGCGGTCGTTGATGCTGTCGCGCAGGAACTGGTCGATCAGGTAGCCGTTGGCGCCATGCACTTCCACGCCGTCGAAGCCGGCCTCGATGGCCCGTTCGGCGGCGCGGCGGTAGCTCTGCACCACCCCCGGCATCTCGTCGGTGCGCAGCGCGCGCGGCGCCGAGGTGTCCTCGAAGCCCCGGGCCGTGAAGGTCTTGGTGCCCGAGGGCCGGGCCGTGCTGGACACCGGCGCCACACCGCCCGGCTGCAGGCTGGTGTGCGAGATGCGCCCCACGTGCATGCGCCCGCCGCGCGCGTGCACGGCCTCGGTGACGCGGCGCCAGCCGGCCACCTGCTCGTCGCTGTGGATGCCGGGGGTGTCGAAGTAGCCCTGGCCCTCGGGGCAGATCTGCGTGGCTTCGCTGACGATGAGCCCGGCGCCGGTGAGCGGATCGGCCCGCTGCGCGTAGTACTCGGCCATCAGGGCGGTGGGCACCTGGCGCGGTGCGCGGTCGCGTGTGAGGGGCGCCATGACGACGCGATTGGCCAGCGGGATGCTGCCCACGAGGAAGGGTTCGTACAGGGAAGGCATGGGCATGAGGTTACTGCAGGCGAGGTCGAGGCCAGGTCGTGGCACAGTCCGAGCATGCTCGCCTACCGCCACGCCTTCCACGCAGGCAACCACGCCGATGTGCTCAAGCACATGGTGCTGGTGGCCGTGCTGCGCCACATGAACCTGAAGGAGAAGGGCTACCGGCTGGTGGACACCCACGCCGGCGCCGGCGGCTATTCGCTCGAAGGCGGCTACGCCAACAAGCGCGCCGAGTACCAGCAGGGCATCGCGCTGCTGGTCGACCGCGACGACCTGCCGCCGCTGGTGGCCGACTACGTGGCGCTGGTCCGGCAGTTCAACGGCGGCAAGGCGATGACGCAGTACCCGGGCTCGCCGGCGCTGGCGCAGATGCTGCTGCGCCCGCACGACCAGATGCGGCTGTTCGAGCTGCACCCCACCGACCACAAGATCCTGTCGTCCTTCCTGGGTACCGAGCAGGGCGCCGAAGTGAAGATGAGCGACGGCTTCGCGGCGCTCAAGTCGCAGCTGCCGCCGCCGACCCGCCGCGGCGTGGTGCTGATGGACCCCAGCTACGAGCTGAAGGCCGACTACGCGCGCGTGCTGGCCGCCCTGCGCGAGGCGCTGGAGCGCTTTGCCGACGGCGTGGTGATGGTCTGGCTGCCGCAGCTGCAGCTGCTGGAGGCCGCACAGCTGCCGCAGCGCCTGAAGGCCAGCGCCGTGGCCGGTGCGAAGAAGGGCTGGCTGCACGCGCGGCTGAGCGTGCAGGCAGGCGGCGAACGCGGCTTCGGCATGCTGGGCAGCAGCGTCTTCATCGCCAACCCGCCCCACACGCTGGCGCCGGCACTGCGCGAGGCGCTGCCCTGGCTGGTCGAGGTGCTGGGCCAGGACGCGACGGCCGGCTGGATCGTCGAGACCTCCGAGAAGTAGCCCGGGCTCCGGGTCGCTAGGCGTTCAGCACCGCGCGCTGCAGGCGCTCCGGGGTGAGCGGCAGGTCGCGCACGCGCACGCCCACGGCATCGGCCAGCGCGTTGGCGATGGCCGCGGCGGTCGGGCCGGCCGCGCATTCGCCCACGCCCAGCGGCGGCTGGTCGGGGTGGTCGACGACCTGCACCTCCAGCGTGCGCGGGGCCTCGTCGAAGCCCAGGATGGGGTAGTCGTCCCACGAGCGTGTGGTGACGCCCTGGCGGTCCCAACCCACGGCCTCCTTCAGCGTCCAGCTGGCCGCCTGCAGCACGCCGCCCTCGATCTGGTTGATCAGGCCATCGAGATGCACCACCTCGCCGGCGTCGACCACCGCCCACACGCGGTCGAGCACGATGCGGTCGCTGACCTCCACCTCCACCACCACGGCGCACCAGGCGCTGCCGTTCTTGTAGCGCGCCATCGCCAGGCCGCGGCCGCGCGCCGCGCCCTCGCGGCGGGCAGGCGCCCTGGGCGCGAACCAGTCGGCGGCGCTGGCGGCCGACTGCAGCACTGCCATGCCGCGCCCATCGTGTTCCAGGTGCGCCAGCCGAAAGGCCAGCGGGTCCTGCCCGGCGCGCTGCGCCGCCTCGTCCATGAAGCTCTCGATGGCGAAGACGTTGGCGAAGGCGCCCAGGGCACGCAGCGCCGAGCTGCGCAGCGTGGGGGTCTTCAGCAGGTGGTAGTCGATGCGGCGCGAAGGCAGCGCGTAGATCGGCACGGCGTTGCGCTGGCCGCCGCCCGCGGGCAGGGGGAAGTCGCGCAGCGGCGCCTGCGGGGCCGGCGGCTCGCGCAGCGCGCCGGCCAGGCAGTTCAGCACCGGTTGCAGGCCGGGGCGCTGCACGTGGCTGTAGCTCCAGGTCTGCTGGTGCCAGTGGGCGATGCGGCCCTGCGCGTCGAGCACGGCCTCGATGCGCACTGACATGGCGGGGCCGAAGGGCGACCAGGCCAGCTCGTCCTCGCGCGACCACTGCAGGCGCACCGGCCGGCCCGCGGCGCGCGCCAGCAGCGCGGCGTCGATGGCGGCGTCGTCGGCGCCGTTGTGGCCGTAGCAGCCGGCGCCGTCGGCGTGCTGGACGGTGATCAGCGCGGCGTCCATCTCGAACAGCATCGCCAGCTCGCGGCGCAGCGTGAAGCTGCCCTGCGTGTGCGTGCAGACGGTCAGCCGGTCGCCGTCCCAGCGCGCCAGCGCGCAGGACGGGCCGATGGAGGCATGTGCCAGGAAGGGCCGCGAGTAGTCGGCCGCGAGGGCCGTGCCGTCGGGCGGCGGCAGCAGGCTGCCGCTCTGGTCGACGACGCTGTCCTCGGTCGGTTGGTCGCGCAGCCAGTGCTGGTCGTCGCCGTGCGCGGGCAGGGTCTCGGGCAGGTCCCACCCGATCAGCGACGGCGCCTTGGCGGCCGCGGCGATGGCCTGCTCTTCGCGCTCGGCGGCCAGCGCGATGTGGCGCCCCTGCACCCACAGCGTGTGCACGCCGGGCAGGGCGCGCAGCGCCGCCTGCGCGGCCTCGTCGAAGCGGCGCAGCCGCGCGCCGGTCGTGGGCGGCCGCACCACGCGGCCGTGCAGCATGCCGGGCCATTCGATGTCGTGGATGAAGGCCGCACCGCTCAGTTTGGCCACCAGGTCGGGGCGCGACTGGGCGGTACCGGACAGGCGGCGCTCCTGCGGCGCCTTCGGGCGTGCGCTGCCGCTGGCCGGCGCGTCGAGGTCGACGTCGGCGGCCAGATCGGCATAGCCCAGCGTGGCCGACGCGCCGGCGCCGAAGCGGCCGTCGCGCACCGTGACCGCTGCTTCGGCCACCCCCAGGCGCCTGGCGGCGGCAGCGACGAAGCGCTGCCGCACCTCGGCGCAGACGCGGCGCAGCGCCATCGCGCCGACCTCGGTCGACAGGCTGCCCGCGGTCAGGCCCTGGTCGGGACAGACCGAGGTGTCGCCCGTGGTCAGCCGAAGCTGCGCGGGCAACACGTCCAGCTCTTCGGCAGCCACCAGCAGCTGCGTGGTGCGCACGCCCTGGCCCAGCTCGACCTTGCCGGCGCGCACTTCCAGCAGGCCGTCTTCGGCGACGCGGAACCAGGTCGACAGGCGCGGGTTCAGGGCGATGTCGGCGGGCAGCGCTGGCGGCACCCCCGTGCTCACTGCACGGTCTCCGGCAGGCCGAGCACCCGTCGCGCCGCGCGCAGGATGCGCATGTGCGTGCCGCAGCGGCACAGGTGGCGCGACAAGGCCGCCTGCAGCGCGTCCTCGGTGGGCGGGTCGGGGCGCTGCAGCAGCGCTGCCACCGACATCATCACGCCGTTGATGCAGTAGCCGCACTGCGCCGCCTGCAGGTCCAGGAAGACTTGCTGCACCGGGTGCAGCCGGCGGTCCCCGCCCAGGCCTTCGACGGTGGTGACTTCACAGCCCTGCGCCGCCGACGTAGGCAGGTCGCAGCTCTGCACGGCGCGGCCGTCGACCAGCACGGTGCAGCTGCCGCAGGCGCCGGCACCGCAGCCGAAACGCGTGCCCTTGAGCTGCAGGTCGTTGCGCAGCACGTGCAGCAGGGGAACGTCGCCATCGCAGGCCACCTGCACCGGCCGGCCATTGAGGCGGAAATCCGTGATCGCCGCCGGCATCGCCGCTAGCGGGCCTTGGCGGGCCTGGCAGGCTTGGAGGCCACCGCCTTCTTCGGCGCGCGGATCTTCAGCAGCCGCGCGGCGTTGCCGCCGCGGATCAGCGCCCGCTCGGCCTCGGTCAGGCCCTGGATGCGCTCGACCGTGCCCACCGGGTCGTCGTCGCCCATGTCGTAGGGGTAGTCGCTGCCCAGCATCAGCTGCTTCACGCCGTAGCGCTCCACCAGCGTCTCCAGCATCTGCGGATCGAAGGTGATGGTGTCGTAGAAGAACTTCTTCAGGTAGCTCGAAGGCTTCTTCTTCGTCAGCAGCGTGCGAGCGTCGGGCCGCACCTTCCAGCCGTGGTCCATGCGCGCCGCGTAGTGCGCCAGGTAGCCGCCACCGTGCGCGACGCAGAACTTCAGCTTCGGGTGGCGGTCGAGCACGCCGCCGAAGATCAGCCGCCAGCGTCGACTCCAGCGGGTTGCCGATGATGTTGTTGAAGTAGTGCTCGGTCAGGCGGTCGGCGTGCGTGAAGCCCATCGGGTGCATGAAGAGCACCACGTCGAGCTCCTGCGCCTTGGCGAAGAAGCGCTCGAGCTTCAGGCGCGGGTCGGCCAGGTCGATGCCGTTGACGTTGGTGCCGATCTCCACGCCGCGCATGCCGAGCTTCTTCACGCAGCGTTCGAGCTCACGCACCGCCAGCTTCGGCTCCTGCAACGGCACGCTGCCCAGGCCGACGAAACGGCCGCCGGGCGTGGCGGCGATCTCGGCGATGCGGTCGTTGATGCCGCGCGCCAGCTCCAGCCCGAAGTCGGGTTCGGCGTAGTAGTAGTACTGGGCCGGCGCGGGCGAGACGGCCTGCACGTCGATGCCCATGCGGTCCATGTCCTTCAGCCGCGTGGCGATGTCGGACAGCTTGGCGCCGCGGTCCTTCATCTGCTGCATGTTGTAGGCCCGCGTCGCCGGCGTGGCGTGCACGATGGACGGCTCCTTCTCGAAGGGCTTGAGCACGGCCGCCTTCGCACCGACCTCGTTGTTCTGGTAGTGGCAATGGAAGTCGACCACCACGCCGCGGCGGGCCGCCGGGCGACGGGCGGCAGCGGTGTCCGACGCCGCCGTGGCCGCGGCCTCGTCGCGCGCCAGCACGGGGCCGTGCTGGCAGTGTTCATGGCTGGCGGCCATGCAGGTGAAGAACATCGGGGTTTCTCCGTCAGGGGGCGGGGGCGGCCGGCACCGGCGGCAGGCGGCGGTGCCAGTCGGTGTCGCGCTGGTAGGCGTCGGCGGTCTGCAGCAACCGGGCTTCGTCGAAGGGGCGTCCGATGAGCTGGAAGGCCATCGGCAAGCCCGCGCGCGAGAAGCCCGCCGGCACGCTGAGGGCCGGCAAGCCCAGGTAGTTGATGCCGCGCGTGTTGGCGGTGGCGCGCGCCAGCGCCTGCTGGATCGCGCCGCTGTCGCCTTCGGTGGTGGCGGCGATGGTCGGCACCTGCGCCACCATGGTGGGCACGTGCAGCAGGTCGCAGTCGGCCAGGCAGGTGTCGAGGTACTGCTGCGCCAGCCGCGCGCGCAGCGACAGCGCTTCGGCATAGCGCACGGCGGAATAGGCGAAGCCGGTGTCGATGCGCTGGCGCACCTGCGGCGCGTAGTCCTGCGGACGCGACTCGATCCAGCGCCGGTGCAGCGTGGCGGCTTCGACCTGCATCACCAGCTGCGCCATCGCGTTGATGAGCGCCATGTCGGGCACCTTGACGTCCACCAGCACGGCGCCGCGCGCCCGCAGCACGTCCAGGCTGGCCTGCAAGGCGGCGGCCACTTCGGGGTCGACGTCGTCGCGGTAGTAGGCCTGCGGCAAGCCGATGCGCAGGCCCCGCAGATCGCCATCGAGGGCGGCTTCGTAGTCGGCGGCCGGCAGCGTGGTGCACAAGCCGTCGGCACGGTCGGGTGTGGCGATGACACGCAGCAGCCGCGCGCAGTCGCGCGCGCTCTGCGCCAGCGGGCCCACGCAGTCGAGCGAGTGCGACAGCGGCAGCACGCCGGCCACGCTGACGCGGCGCGCCGTGGGCTTCAGCCCGGTGACGCCGCACATGCCCGCGGGGTGGCGGATGGAGCCGCCGGTGTCGCTGCCCAGCGAGCCGAAGACCAGCCGCGCCGCCACCGCGATGCCCGAGCCGCTGGACGAGCCGCCGCAGGCGTGCGCCGGGCTCCAGGGGTTCAGGCCATGTCCGTAGTGGCCGTTGAAGCCGGTGGGGCTGAGCGCGAACTCGGCCATGTGCAGCGAGCCCACGTTGACCTGCCCGGCCGCGTCGAGCTGCTCGACGGCGAAAGCCGTGCGCGGCGCAACGTGGCCGCGCAGGATGATGGAGCCGCCGTGGCACTCGCGGCCGGCCACGCCGAAGAGGTCCTTGTGCGCCAGCGGCACGCCGTGCAGGGGGCCGAGGGCGCCGCCGGCGGCCTGGTGCTCGTCGAGCGCGGCGGCACGCTGCATCGCCGCTTCGTGGTCGATGCGAAAGACCGCGTTGAGGCGGCGCCCCGTGGTCTCCATGCGCTGCAGCGACCAGGCCGTGACCTCGCGCGCGCTCACCTGCCGCGCCGCGATGGCGTCGGCCAGGCCGACGAGGTCGAGCGATTCGATGGCGACGCCGCTCACGGTGCCGTGCCCGGGTTCGGCGCGCCCTGGGCGTCGCTCCAGGCCGCATGCGCGGCGACGTGGTCGTCCAGCGTCAGCAGATCGAGCGCGGCCTGGGCGATGCGCTGGTCGTTGGGAGCGGCCAGCGCCAGCGTGGCGGCCACGCGATCGCCGCTCCAGTCGGTCAGCGCCAGGTTCACCAGCGGAGGAAGAGGTTCTTGGGTCATGGTGTAGGCGGTAGGGCCGATCCGCCGAGGCAGCAATGCAACGGGTCAGTCCACTCGATCAAGCTTCCCGCCACAGAACCGGCTGTGCCGGGCTGTTGGCGGACGGCCCCCTTGGGGGGTAGCGAGCGATAGCGAGCTTGGGGGCTCCATATCAATGGATGCCGAGGTAGCGTTCGAGCAGGTCCTGCTGCGCCTGCAGCTGCGCCGGCGTGCCTTCCCAGACCACGCGGCCGGTCTCGAAGATGCACACGCGGTCGGCCACGGCCAGCGCGCTGTAGAGGTTCTGCTCGACCAGCAGCACGCCCAGGCCTTCCTTTCGCAAGGCCTCGAGGATCTTCTCGACGATCTCCACCATCACCGGCGCCAGGCCTTCGGTGGGCTCGTCCATCAGGATGAAGCGCGGGCCGGTCATCAGCGCGCGGCCGATGGCCAGCATCTGGCGCTCGCCCCCCGAGAGCTGGCTGCCGCGGTGGTGCTTGCGTTCCTCGAGCCGCGGAAAGGCGTCGAAGACGCGGCGCACGGTCCAGGCGCCGGGGCTGCCGCGGTCGAGCATGGCCAGGTGCTCGGTGACCGTGAGCGAAGCGAACAGGCGACGGCCCTGCGGCACGTAGCCGATGCGCCTCGAGGCAATCTGGTTGGAACGCAGGCCGGCCAGGTCCTGCCCGTCGAGCTTCACGCGGCCTTCGGTCAGGCGCGGCGAGCCCAGGCCCATCACCGTGCGCACCAGCGAGGTCTTGCCCATGCCGTTGCGGCCGAGCAGGGCGACGATCTCGCCTTCGCGCACCTGCATCGAGACGTGGTCGAGCACGCGCGCCTCGCCGTAGGCCGAACAGACGTTCTCGATCTCAAGCACCGCGCGGCCTCCCCAGATAGATCTCCTGCACCTGCGGATTGCCGCGGATGTCGTCGGGCTTGCCTTCCACCAGCACGGCGCCCTGGTACATGCACACCACGCGGTCGACCAGGCCCAGCGCGAGATCGATGTCGTGCTCGATGAGGATCAGCGACAGCGTCTTGGGCAGGCCGCGGATCACCTCGGCCATCACCACGCGTTCGGCCGGCGACAGGCCGGCGGCGGGCTCGTCCAGCAGCAGCAGCTTGGGGCTGCTGGTCAGCGACATCGCCAGTTCCAGCTGGCGCTGCTCGCCGTAGGAGATCTCCCTGACCAGCAGGTGGCGCTTGGCTTCGAGATGGCAGCGCGCGAGCGCCGAGTCGACGATGCTGCGAGGCCCAGCGGCTCTTCGCCAGGCCGCGCGTGGCCAGCAGCAGGTTCTCTTCGATGCTCAGGCCGAAGAACAGGTTGGTGATCTGGAAGGTGCGAGCGATGCCGCCGTGCGCACGCGCATCCGGTGTGGCCCGCGTGATGTCGCGTCCCTGCAGCAGCACCTGGCCGCCGGTGGCCGGCGTCATGCCGGTGATGGCGTTGAACAACGTGGTCTTCCCGGCGCCGTTGGGCCCCAGGATCGCCACGCGTTCGCCTTCGGCCACCTGCAGGCTCACGCCATCGACGGCCTTGAGGGCGCCGAAGTGGATGCTGACGTTCTGCAGGTTGAGCAACATGTTGAGAATCAAATAGACAGCTTCACACCAGCGCAGGCATAGGCACCAACGGCCTGGTCAAGCGGACGCCGCGGACGGGCTTTGCCCGGCCGCTGGGGTCGCCCCCTTGAGGGGGAGCGGCGAAGCCGCTACGGGGGTGGGTCACTTCTTGATGCCCTGGAAGGTGCGGGAATACGACGGCTGCTTGAGGTAGTCGTCGACCTTGTAGGTCCAGAACTGCGACACGTTCGGGTAGGTCTCGATCGGCCTGTTCCAGAAGCTGCCGTCGGGGCGCTTGACGACATCGCGGATGAAGACGTCGTAGACCGGGTTGCCGTAGTCGTCCAGGCGCACCGGGCGGCCCAGCGGTGAGCCGTTGAGCACGGTCTTGCGCACGGCGTCCAGGAATTTCGGCCGGTCCTCGACGTTGCCGCCGATGCTCTTGATGGCCTCGGACAGCCACATCGCTGCCGAGTAGTGCGAGAAGCCGTAGATGGAGGGCAGCTTCTTGAATGCCGCTTCGTACTCGGCGACGAACTTCTTGGTGGCCGGCGCATCGCCGCCTTCGGCGAAGTGCGCCGAGCTGATGATGCCTTCGGCTTCGGCGCCCAGCGTGCGGATGACCGACTGGTCGGTGGCATTCTGAGCGCCCAGCAGCCGGACCTTGCCCTTCATCCCGAAGTTCGACCACTGCTGGATGAAGCGCGTGGCGTCGGCGCCGGTCTCCATCGCGAACACGGCGTCGGGCGCGGCGGCCTGGATCTGTGCGA